>Ga0193751_1000125_pt1 | contig 68910 bp, 73 predicted proteins | sample L1c2metaG_FD_143050 | JGI IMG/M metagenome (GOLD analysis project Ga0193751, IMG submission 143050) | Soil microbial communities from a riparian zone of the East river system, Colorado, United States - L1c2 | ecosystem: Environmental > Terrestrial > Soil > Riparian zone | place: USA: East River...
GCATGCGCTGGGCCAAGGACACGCGCGCCCAGATCAAGTCGATGCAGCGCGACATCCAGTCCCTGTCCGACCACGCCACCTATGCGTCCACCAAGACCACGTTCCTGCTCGACGCCCTGCTCGGCGTGGTCAGCCTGGAGCAGAACAACATCATCAAGATATTCTCGGTCGCCGCGGTGGTATTCATGCCGCCGACGCTGATCGCCTCGATCTACGGCATGAACTTCAAGAGCATGCCGGAGCTCGACTGGCCGTACGGCTATCCGCTCGCGATCGTCCTCATGCTGATTGCCGCCGTGCTGCCGTATCTGATCTTCAAATGGAAACGCTGGCTGTGACCGCGGCCGTTGGAAGGGCCTCTTAACCTTACCGCCGCCGGTAACCTCGCCGATTAACGCCGCCGAAACGCCGTTGCCCCAAAGCGACGGCCGATCGCGCAGGCCGAGGCGGCACCCGCCTCGGCCCCCTCTCCCGTTCGCCGGGATCGGATGCGTCCGGCTCGGCTCGGGAGACGACGGCGGATGGCGGGCGGCATGCATCGCGTTCTGGCATGGCTGACGATCGAGCACGGCTGGCAGCCCGTCGCTCTCGCGGGCGTCGTGTGCCTCCTCGCCGGCCTGGGCGTGGCGCATCTCATCCACCACGCTGTGGCCCGCAGGCGCGGCGCCAGGGAGCGCAACCTCCTGCTCGACACCGCGCTCAACAACATGTCGCACGGCCTGTGCATGTTCGACGCGCAAGCGCGCCTCGTCATTTGCAATCGGCGCTATCTGGAAATGTACAAGATGTCGCCCGACATCGTGAAACCGGGCTGCCGGCTTCGCGACCTGCTCGAGTACCGGATCGCGCTGGGGACCTTTTCCGGGCATCCCGACCAGTACAGCGCCGAGCTGCAGGCGGCGATCGCGCGCGGGCAGACCACCAAGAACCTGGTGGAATCGAAGAACGGGCGCGTCGTCGCCATCGTCAACCAGCCGATGGAAGGCGGCGGCTGGGTCGCCACCCACGAGGACATCACCGAGCTGCGGCGCGCCGAAGTGGAACGCGACCGCAACCGGACCTTCCTCGATACCCTGATCGAGCACATGCCGATCACCGTCACCGTCAAGGACGCGCGCGAGCGGCGCTACGTCCTGGTCAACCGGGCGGCCGAGATGCTGTTCGCGATCCCGCGCGGCGAGATGCTGGGCAAGCGGGCGCACGAACTGTTCCCGAAAGACGAGGCGGACTTCTTCGACGCGCGCGACCGGGAACTCCTGCAAGCGCCCGAGCGGACGTTCGTGGGCGAGCACACCGTCAATACGCCGCATGACGGCGTGCATGTTCTCGCCACCAAAAAGCTCGCGATCCGCGGCGACAACGGCGAGCCGCAATATCTGCTCGGCCTGTCCGAGGACATCACCGACCGCAAGCGCGCGGAGGAGCAGGTCGCCTATCTCGCCCGCCATGATCCGCTGACCGACCTGCCCAACCGGACGGCGTTCAACGAGCAGCTGGCATTCGCGCGCGAGCGGGCCGCGGCGGCCGTCGCCGGCTTCGCCGTGCTGTGCCTCGACCTCGACCGCTTCAAGGAGGTCAACGACGTGCTCGGCCACGCGGCCGGCGACGCCATGCTGCGCGAGGTGGCGAAGAGACTGGCGGGGGCCGCGGAAGGTGCGTTCCTGGCAAGGCTCGGCGCCGACGAGTTTGCCCTGATCTCCTCCGAGGGGACGCAGCCGGCGACCGCGGCGGCGCTGGCCCAGCGCATCCAATCGGCGGTGGCCGATGAGCTCGACATCGAGGGCCATCGGCGGCGGGCCGAGCTGAGCGTCGGCGTTGCGATCTTTCCGACCGACGGCGCCGACAGCGCGACGCTTCTCGCCAATGCGGGCGCCGCGCTCGATCGCGCCAAGGAGGAAGGGCGCGGGTCGATCCACTTCTTCGCCGCCGCCATGGACCTCGAGCTGCGCGAACGGCGCGCCTTGCAGCACGACCTGCAGTGGGCGATCGCGCGCGACGAGCTGATCCTGCACTACCAGCCGCAGGCGCGCATCGACGGCGAGATCGTTGGGTTCGAGGCGCTGGCGCGCTGGCAGCATCCGGCGCGCGGCACCGTGCCGCCCGGCACCTTCATCCCGCTCGCCGAGGAAAGCGGCCTGATCATTCCGATCAGCGAGTGGATCCTGCGGGCGGCGTGCCGCGAGGCGGCGTCATGGCCGCGCCCGCTGCAGCTCGCCGTCAACCTTTCTCCGGTGCAGTTCCGCCACGGCGACCTGGCCGGGCTGGTGCACGCGATCTTGCTGGAGACCGGGCTCGCGCCCGACCGGCTCGAGCTGGAGGTGACGGAGGGCGTGCTGATCGACGACTTTTCCCGCGCCGTGTCGATCCTGCGCCGGCTCAAATCGCTCGGCGTGCGGGTGGCGATGGACGATTTCGGCACGGGATACTCGTCGCTGTCCTATCTGCAATCGTTTCCGTTCGACAAGATCAAGATCGATCAGGCGTTCATCTCGAACGTCGAGCGCAACCGGCAATCCGCCGCCATTGCGCGCGCCGTCATCGCACTGGCGCGCGCGCTCGGCCTGCCGGTGCTGGCCGAAGGCGTCGAGACCAAGGACCAGCTCGCTTTCCTCGCGCGCGAGGCCTGCGACGAGGTGCAGGGTTATCTGATCGGCCGCCCGTGCCCGATCGCCGAATACGCCGCGCTGGTCGGCCGCCGGCCGCGGCCGCGCCGCAAGCCGCCGGTGATCGCCGCGGAACCGCCGCTCACACGTGCTGGCCGCCGTTGATGTGGATCTCGGCGCCGTTCACGTAGGACGCGGTCTCGGTGCACAGCACGTAGATGATCTTCGCGACCTCGTCCGGCGTGCCGAGGCGGTGCAGCGGAATCTGCTCCACGATCTTGTCGGTGCCGGGGGAAAGGATCGCCGTGTCGATCTCGCCCGGCGCGATGGCGTTGACCCGGATGCCGAGCGAGCCGAAATCGGACGCCATCTCCCGGGTCAGCGAGGCGAGCGCCGCCTTCGAGGTCGCATAGGCGGCACCGGCGAACGGATGGACGCGCGATCCGGCGATCGACGTGACGTTGACGACCGATCCCTTGGCGGCCTTCAGCTCCTCGATCAGGCCGCGCGCGAGCATGATCGGCGCGAAGAAATTGACGCGGAAGACATGCCACCACACGTCGATCTCGGTGTCGATCGAGCCCATCCGATCGCCGCCCTCGGCTTTGGGCGAGATCGCCGCGTTGTTGACGAGAGCGTGCAGCTGGCCGCCCTCGAGCCGGCCCTTGATCTCGGCGATCGCCGCGACGGTGTTCGCCGGGTCGGCGAGATCGACCTGGATGTGGTCTTCCGGACCCGCTTCCCACGGACACTGCTCTGGGAACGGATGGCGCGAGCAGGTGATGACCCGCCAGCCGGCGCTGGAGAAGCGGATGACCGTCGCGTGGCCGATGCCGCGGCTTGCGCCGGTCAGCAGCAGGGTGCGGCGCGGTTGATTTGTCGTGCTGGCCGGCATCGGCGCTCCATGGTCACGGATAAAGCCGCGTCTTCGTCCACGGCCCGCCCGGCTGGGTGCGGCGGAACTCGATCCGGTCGTGCAGCCGGAACGGACGATCGTGCCAGAACTCGAACGCCTGCGGCAGCACGCGAAAGCCGCTCCAGTTCGGCGGGCGCGGAACCGGTCCGACCAGGTATTTGGCCGTATAGAGCGCCACCGCCTTTTCGAACGCCAGCCGGCTTTCGAGCGGGGACGATTGCCGGCTTGCCCAGGCGCCGACCTGGGTGAGGCGCGGACGGGTCGCGAAATAGGCGTCGGCCTCGGCGTCGGTCACCCGCTCGACCGATCCGCGCACGCGCACCTGACGGGTGAGCGACTTCCAATGAAAGACCAGCGCCGCCAGCGGCGCCTGCTCGAGCTCCCGGCCCTTGGGACTGTCGAGGTTGGTGTAGAACACGAAGCCGCGCTCGTCGACGCTCTTCAGGAGCACCATGCGCACGTTCGGCAGGCCGTCCGCATCGACGGTCGCCAGCGCCATGGCGTTCGGGTCGGCCGGCTCCCGCCGGACCGCCTCCTCGAACCAAGCCGAAAACAGCCGCCACGGCTCGTCGGCCTCGGTGAAATCACCGGACGTTAACCATGTTGGGCGTTCAATCGGCGGCGAATCGGACATTCCGCGGAGACTCGCGTGTTCGGATTGGGGACGGAACCGAGGTTCCGGCAGCCTCCTTATAATGGAACCCCGGCCGGCAGCCTATGGCGCCCGGTCACCCTGGCCGCCTTGGTCGCGCTGGCGCTGGCAAGCGGCGGCTGCAGCTTTTCCTACAAGCTCGATTCCGTCTTCAGCCGCGACGAGAACAAGCCCGAAGCGACCGGGGGGCCGTCGAGTCGTGCCGAGCCGGCGGCGACCGCAGCGGTGGCGGGGCAGCCGGGCGACGCCGACCTGGCGTTCGCCAAGGCCGCGGCCGCCGAGGCGCTGGGGCGCTCCGGCGACGTCAGCGTGCCGTGGGAGAATCCCGGGACCGGCGCGCGCGGCACCGTCACGCCGCTCGCCTCCGCCTATACCCAGGACGGTTTCACCTGCCGCGATTTCCTCGCGAGCTACGTGCACAAGGCCTCCGAATCCTGGCTGCAAGGCGAGGGCTGCCGCATCCATCAGGGCCGATGGGAGGTGCGCCACATGAAGCCGTTGAAGCGGCCCTGACGCCGGGCAATGTTGCGGCCGGGTCGATATCTCCCCACATTGATGGCGAGCGGGGGCTCAAGCCCACCATGCCACGGAGTTCATGAGGATGCGCGACCCCTATGAGGTCCTGGGGGTGCAGAAGTCGGCTCGCCCGGACGAGATCAAGAAGGCGTTTCGGCGGCTGGCCAAGAAGCTGCATCCCGACGCCAACAAGAAGGATCCCAAGGCGGCCGTGAAGTTCGCCGAGATCAACGCGGCCTACGAGGTGCTGGGCGACGAGAAGAAGCGCAAGGCCTTCGACGCCGGCGAGATCGACGCCGACGGCAAGCCGCGCTTCCATGGGTTCGAGGGCGCCGGCCGCCACCCGGGGTTCGGCGGCGATCATTTCGAGACCTTCACCTGGGGGCCGCAAGGGACGCGCCGGGCGGGCGGCCGCCCGGGCGGCGGCGGCGGCCGCTTCGAGGACATCCTGAGCGAGATGATGGGCGGCTTGGGACGCGGCGCCGCCGGCGCCCGCCCCGGCTCCGACCCGCGGTTCGACGCGGCAGACTTGGGCGCCGCGTCGCGCGGCCAGGACGTCAGCGCCGCCGTGACCATCTCCCTCGCCGAGGCCGCCACCGGCACAACCAAGCGCGTGCGCCTGCCCACCGGCAAGGAGGTCGATTTCAAGATTCCCGCCGGGCTGACCGAGGGCCAGCAGATCCGCCTGAAGGGCCAGGGTCTGGCGCTGCCGGGCGGCCCGCCCGGCGACCTGCTGATCAGCGTCGGGATCGCGCCGCACCCCTACCTCAAGGTCGATGGCGCGAACCTGCGCCTCGACCTGCCGATCACCCTCTACGAGGCGGTGCTGGGCGCGAAGGTGCGCGTGCCGACCCTCGACGGCGCGGTCGAGCTTGCCATTCCGCCGGGGACCGGCGCCGGCCGCACCTTCCGCCTCAAGGGCAAGGGCCTGCCGGGCAAGGCGGCGCCCGGCGACCTGTTCGTCACCGCCCGCATCGTGCTGCCCGAGGCAAGCGATCCGGCGCTCGACGAGCTGATGCGCGCCTGGCGCGACGGCAAGCCCTACGATCCGCGCAAGGACATGGGGTGACGAAGGGACGGCCGATCGATCGTCTTCCGCCTTTATCGAGTTCGGGTTGCTTTAGCTTGCTCAGAGCATACATGCGTGGCAAATTCAGGTTGCCCAAGCGAATCCACGGCCTCGACAATATGTCCAGCAAAGACGTTTTCATCGTACGGACTACTCGGACGGGCTCCTCGGTCAGCACTGTGACGCTGCCAAGCGGCTCGCGCGTCCGCACGCTGGACCGTGGCCTGTTCGATCGCGCAGTTACGGCCGCTGAAAAGGTTATTAGCAGTACGGCCCCTGGGGCTGAGTCTGCCAACAAGCATCCTGTAGAGCCGCGCAAGGGTGAGTCCGCCGCCTAACGATACGGGTCAGCCACAGCACCCACAACAACGGCCCGCTGTGCCCCCGGACGGCCCGGGGCACAGTGATATTCTTGACCGGCTATTCGCCAGCAGCCACCCGGCACTAATCAATCTGGTTGCATACGGTCTGTATCAACGCCGCAAGCGTGCCTGGATTGCCGATTTTCATTCGAAAAATGGATGTTTCCCCACGCCAGCAGAGCGGGATGCATACGCATTCGGATATCGCGAGGATTCGCTGGTCGCCCTTCGCACGGAGGCTGAAGGAGCCATGGCGGCGTTTGCTGAACAGGTTATAGCGGAGCGCGGTGAGGAACTTCGCGCCAACGCCTTGGATGCGCAAATTCAGGCCACGTTGAGCGGGATAGATACTCAATTGGAAGAACTAAAAAGTCCCTGGCATCACGTAAAAGGGCATTTCTATGGGTTCTCAGGGCTCGTGGGAATCGTGGCTCTTGGAGCGTTCATCCTCAACTTTGAGCCGACGGTAGAAGGAGGTTACCACTGGCTCAAGAAGCAGATCGAGCGAATTGTCGGCGGTTCCAGTCCCGCAATTCCAGTACCAGCCTCGCCGAAGAACGAATAAGCCGACGTCGTTCTCGGCCGTTAAGGCCGACGGCGCAACGGCAGTACCGTTGATCACCCGCGGTGGTCGGACGGCGCGGTCTCCTGGTCGTAGACCGATTGCGCCACCTTGAGCAGCCGGTCCCGATCCACCGGGCCGGCCACGACATAGCCCTTGTTGTCGTCGACCCAGTAGAACGCCGCGACCGATCCGGCCACCTGATAGCGCAACGCCGACTCCGGCGTCCCGGCGCGCGAGCAGTAGATCGTGAACCGCTCGCCCGACGGACCCTCGTACATGAAGAGCGCGGCGCCGGCCCCGCTCGCGCCCGGCAGCAGCCGGCCGCCGATCAGCTTCAGGCCGATCCGTCCGAGATCCGGCGCGCGCACCTCGTAGCCGAGGCGTTTCGACAGCCACTGCACCAGATGGGCCTGTTCCGATCCGGCCACCTCGACCGGATGGCGGACTTCGACCACGTAAAGCTTGTGGGCGTCGATCGCGTCCGTCGTGAACCCCCGCATGGCGTCCATGCCGCCGGACCACGTCTCGCGGCCGAACCAGCCGGCGATCCCGCCGAGGACGAACGCGGCGACGACCGCGGCAACCGCCAGGCGCGACCAGCGGCGATCGATGCGGCTCAGGCGATTGAGATCGAGCCGGGCCGGGACCGGCTCCTGCGTCACGCCGGCGTAGCGCGCATTTATCAGGTCCGCGTGGGCCTGCCAGGCGGCGACCCGCGCGGCGTCCTCCGGGTGGTCGGCAAGCCAGGCTCTGACCGCCGCGCGCCGGTCGGCCGGCAGCTCGCCGTCCACATAGGCATGCAACTCGGCTTCCAGGATCGGTGCATCACGATCGACCATCGTTTTTCTCTCACTTGACGCGGCGAAGCGGTGGACGCTCGCCGTCGAGATAGGCCTTCAATTGCGTGCGGGCGCGCGCGAGACGCGACATCACGGTCCCGATCGGCACGCCCTGCACCTCCGCGACCTCGCGATAGCTCAACCCTTCCAGCACGACGAGCAGCAGCGCCGTGCGCTGGTCCTCGACCAGCATCGCCAGGGCGCGCGCGATGTCGCGACCGCCCGCCTCCGGGCCGCTCATGGCGACGGCGTCGCCCTCCTCGATCGGCGACAGCGCCGGCCGCCGCGCCAGCGTGCGCAGCCGGTTGCGGTTGAGGTTCGTCAGGATCGTGTAGAGCCAGCTGCGCACGTTGCCATCATGGAACAGATGCTCGGAGCGCAATGCCCGCACCAACGTGTCCTGCACGAGATCATCCGCCGTCTCCGCGTCGCGCGTGAGCGCCCGCGCGTAGCGCCGCAGCGCCGGGATCGCCGCTTGCAGGCTGCTGCGGAATGCAGTCACATCCCTCTCCCCGTGCCGCGGCCCGTGCGCGGCGCGCTTTCCTTCAACACCGATGCCGCCGCGATATTCCCGTTCCGCCGCGCGGCGCGGCTGCTTGCTGGCCCCCATCCCCTATGCCATAGGGAAACGGCCGGCGCGCCGGTTTTCCGTGCTGCGCGTGGCAGTCGATGAGGAAGGTCATGGCGGACGCCAGCAGTCTCATGCGCGGCAAGCGCGGCCTGATCATCGGCGTCGCCAACAACCGCTCGATTGCCTGGGGCATCGCCAAGGCGGCGCGCGCGCACGGCGCCGACCTCGCCTTCACCTATCAGGGCGACGCGCTGAAGAAACGCGTCGAGCCGCTCGCCGAGGAGATCGACGGCCTGGTGGTCGGGCACTGCGACGTGACCGAGGAGGCGACCATCGATGCGGCATTCGCGGCGATCGCCGCCGCCTGGGGCTCGCTCGATTTCCTCGTGCACGCGGTGGCGTTCTCCGACAAAAGCGAGCTCGACGGACGCTACGTCGACACCAGCCCGGGCAATTTCGCCAAGACCATGCACATCAGCTGCTATTCCTTCACCGCGCTGGCGCAGCGTGCCGAAAAGCTGATGACGAACGGCGGATCGCTGCTCACCTTGACCTATTACGGCGCCGAGAAATGGATGCCGCACTATAACGTCATGGGCGTCGCCAAGGCGGCGCTGGAAGCCTCGGTGCGCTATCTCGCCGCCGATCTCGGCGGCAAGAACATCCGCGTCAACGCCATCTCGGCGGGCCCGATCAAGACGCTCGCCGCCGCCGGCATCGGCGACTTCCGCTACATTCTCAAATGGAACGAATACAACGCGCCGCTGCGGCGCGGCGTATCGGTCGAGGAAGTCGGCGATGCCGCGGTTTATCTGCTGTCCGACCTGTCGCGCGGCGTCACCGGCGAGATTCATCATGTCGACGTCGGCTATCACATCGTCGGCATGAAGCATCCGGACGCGCCCGACATGGGCGCCCTCAAAGACTAGACCGACAGCCGCGGCCGCCCGGGGCGCGTTCCAGGTTCGCCATGAAGAGCCGCGTCCTCTATTACATCCGCCACGGCGAGACCGACTGGAACGTCGCCGGCAGGCTGCAGGGCAGCCGCGACACGCCGCTCAATGCGGTCGGCCGGCGGCAGGCCGCCGCCTGCGCCGCCATACTGCGCGAGCTGCTCGCGCGCGATGGGCACGCGCCGGGCGATTTCACCCACGTCGCCAGCCCGCTCATGCGCGCGCGCCAGACCGCGGAGATCATGCGCGCGGCGCTCGACCTCGCGCCCGGCGATTATCGCGTCGATGCGCGGCTGTGCGAAATCGGGTTCGGCGAGTGGGAGGGTCTCACGCTGCGCGAGGTTCGCGCGCGCTCGCCGCAGGCGCTGGCCGCGCGCGAACGCGACAAATGGGACTTCGTGCCGCCGGGCGGCGAGAGCTACGCGCAGGTCGCCGTGCGCATGCGCGCCTGGTACGCGGCGCTCGAAGACGACGCCGTGGTGGTTGCCCACGGCGGCACGGCGCGGGCGCTCATCGCGGTTCTCGGCGTCGCCCCGCCCGCCAAGGCCCCGTCGATCGAGATCGGCCAGGGCATCGTCTACCGCTTTGCCGACGGCGGCATGAGCCGATACGGCTGAGCCGGCCCGCGCGGCCCGCGTCGAGCGCCATTTGACCCTGCCCGACCCGCGGGCTACCACACGCCATGTCGTTCAACACGTTCGGCCATTTGTTCCGCGTCACCACGTTCGGCGAGAGCCACGGGGTCGCGGTCGGCTGCGTGGTCGACGGATGCCCGCCGCGCATCCCGCTCGACGTCGCGGACATCCAGCCTTTTCTCGACAAGCGCCGGCCCGGCCAATCGCGCTTCACCACGCAACGGCGCGAGACCGACGAAGTGAAGATCCTCTCCGGCGTGTTCGCCGACGAGGCGAGCGGCGCCCAGGTCACGACCGGGACGCCGATCACGCTGATGATCGAGAACATCGACCAGCGCTCCAAGGATTATTCCGACATCAAGGATCTGTATCGGCCCGGCCACGCGGACTTCACCTACGACGTCAAATACGGGCTGCGCGACTATCGCGGCGGCGGGCGCTCCTCGGCGCGCGAGACCGCGGCGCGCGTTGCCGCCGGCGGCGTCGCCCGCAAGGTCGTGCCCGGCATGAGCGTCCGCGGCGCGCTGGTGCAAATGGGGCCGCACAAGATCGAGCGCGCGCGCTGGGACTGGGCCGAGGTCGAGCGCAACCCGTTCTTCACTCCCGACGCCCAGGCGGCCGCGTTCTTTGCCGATTACCTCGACGGCGTGCGCAAGGCCGGCTCCTCGGTCGGCGCCGTGATCGAGATCGTCGCGGACGGCGTGCCGGCCGGGCTCGGCGCGCCGGTCTACGGCAAGCTCGATGGCGATCTCGCCGCCGGCCTGATGGGCATCAACGCCGTGAAGGGGGTCGAGATCGGCGACGGCTTTGCGGTCGCCGGCCTGAGCGGCGAGGAAAACGCCGACGAAATCCGCATGGGCAACGACGGCAAGCCGCGCTTCCTGTCGAACCACGCGGGCGGCATCCTCGGCGGCATTTCGACCGGCCAGCCGGTCGTCGCCCGGTTCGCCGTGAAGCCGACCTCGTCGATCCTCACTCCGCGCCGCACCGTCGACCGCTACGGGCGCGAGAGCGAGATCTCCACCAAGGGCCGGCACGATCCCTGCGTCGGCATCCGCGCCGTGCCGATCGGCGAGGCGATGGTGGCGTGCGTCGTCGCCGATCACTATCTGCGTCACCGCGGGCAGGCGGGCGAAGGGCCGGCGTGGCCATTCGCGCCTCCCCCAAGCTGAATGGACCGCACCCGTGCTTGAACTGCAGCATCAGGTCGACACGGTGATCGAGGCGTTCGCGCGCGGCGAGATCGTGGTGGTCACCGACGACGACGAGCGCGAGAACGAGGGCGACCTCGTGCTCGCGGCCGTGCACGCCACCGCGGAAAAAATGGCGTTCATCATCCGGCATACCTGCGGCATCGTGTGCGCGCCGGTGACCAGCGAAACCGCGCAGCGGCTGCGCCTCGCCCCCATGGTGGCGGACAACGATTCCCCGCACGGGACCGCCTTCACGGTCTCGGTGGACTACCGTCACGGCACCAGCACCGGCATCTCGGCCGACGACCGCACGGCCACCGTGCGCAACCTCGCCAACGGCAATTGCGGCGCGGTCGACTTCGTGCGCCCCGGACATATTTTCCCCCTGATCGCCAAGGACGGCGGCGTGCTGATGCGCTCGGGGCATACCGAGGCGGCGGTCGACCTGTGCCGGCTCGCCAAGCTCGCGCCGGTCGGCGCGATCTGCGAGCTCGTCAACGACGACGGCACGGTCATGCGCGGCCCGGGCGTCGTCGCCTTCGCCGAGCAGCACGGCCTCAAGCGCATCTCGGTTGCCGATCTCATCGCCTACCGGCAGGCACGCGAGAAGCTCGTCGAGCGCGTCGGCGAGTTCCCGGTGTCGACCGAGATCGGCACGCTGACCGGCTATGCGTACGTGACGCCGTTCGACAAGGTCCACCACATGGCCTTCGTCTACGGGCGCATCGGCGACGGCGAAGCGGTTTTGGCGCGACTCCACCGGGGCAGCGTGATCCGCGACGTCTTCGACGGCGCCAAGCCCATCCACGCGGCGCTGCAACGGTTCCAGCGCGACGGCCGCGGCGTGATCATCTATCTGCGCGACGGCACCTCCGGCGTGCCGATCACCGCCATTCCGCACGAGGGCAACGGCGGCGCGGAGGAACTGCGCACCCGCCAGTGGCGCGAGATCGGGCTCGGCGCGCAGATTTTGAAGGATCTGGGCATTTCGTCGATCCGACTGCTCGCCTCGACCAAGCGCACCTATGTTGGCCTCGCCGGCTTCGGCATCGAAATCGTCTCGACCGAGGCGATCGAGGGATGACGGAGGACGGAGGTCAGAGGTCGGATGTCGGAGGTCGGCCATGCCGCATCTGACATCCGTCATCTGACATCCGTCATCCGATCTCTGACCTCCGATTCCACAGCTCGCCGTAGTTGGCAAATTTCCGCAGAATCTTCTCCTGCCGGGTCGGTTCCAGCAACGGGAGAAGCCGCTTCAACAATGCGTTGAAGAGCGGCGACGTGTGCTTCACGTAAAGGTCGAGCGGGTCGAGGCGGCACTTGAGGTGGAGCTTCGGGTCATAGTTGAGCCCGCCGGTGCCAAGCGACTTGAATCCATTGGCGATCGCCCAGGTCGCCACGTCGCGGAACACATAATGGTAGAGGTGAAGCTCGAGCGCGACCGCGTAATCGAGCCCGAGGTATTCCCCGTAGATGGCGTCGCCCTCGATCATGCACAGCGCGAACGCGACGATCCGGCCGTTCTGGCGCCACACGAAGAACCGCACCTTGTCCGGCATCTCGCGTCCCAGCCGGCAGAAATAGTCCCGGGTGAGCTTTTCGAAGCGCAGCTTCGCGCGCTCGTAGACGCGCAGATAAAGCGGGTAGACGTCGTCGATCACCGTGCCGATGTCGGCGACCGCGCTCATTGCAATGGGCGCGGATTTCTCGGCGGCGCGAAATTTCTTCCGCAGATCCTTGCGCGTCTTGCTGCTGAGCGCGCGGTTCATGTAGTCGGCGAACGACGGGTAGGCGATCGACACCGAGGTCGTCGGCATGCTCGGGACGCAGGTGAAGCCCGCGCGCAGGAAGCATGCGAGGGCATCGCGATAGCGTGCCGGGAACTCCTTGAGCACGATCAGCGGCGCGTTGAGCTCGCGGGCCAATGCCGGGATCGCCGGAGCGAGCAGCGCCATCGCCGGCGGGGCGGACGCCGCATCGGCGTCGATATGGCCCTCGCCCGCCACGCAGCCGACCATCAGGGTGCGCAGATACAGGAAGCGCGGCCAATACCGCCGCACGCGCGCGGCAAAACCGGCAGTCCCCCGCCCCGCCCCCTGCAGCAGATCCTGGTCGAGCACGAAGCAGGGCTGGACGGCGCGCACCGTTCCGCCGGCATCCGCGATGACAATGTAGCGATAATCGAACCCTTGGATCGTATCCTCGACGATCTCGTAATAGCGATGGTCCTTGCGCTGGTCCGCAAAGGCCTGCGTCCAGCGCGGCACCTGCGCGAGCTCCGCCCGGGTGACGAGCTTCGATCGCAGGTTCGGAAAATCGTTATCCACTGGGCCGGAAAATTCTCTACGCGCGGCGTTCGGCAACGAACCGCGCGGTCGCCTTGAGCATCGCCGCGTCGGCTCCGAACGGCGTCAAGGCGCGGTCGGCGTCGTCGACCAGTTGCTTGAGCCGCGCGCGGGCACCGTCGACGCCGAGCAGGGCGACCAGCGTCGCCTTTCCGGCCGCCGCGTCCTTGCCGGTTGCCTTGCCGACTGCGGCGGCATCGCCTTCCACGTCGAGAAGGTCGTCGGCGATCTGGAACGCGCGGCCGAGCGCGACCCCGTAACGCGACAGCGCGTCGAGCTGCGCCACCGACGCCTTGCCGAGCACGCCGCCGGCCACGCAGGCGAAGCGGATGAGCGCGCCGGTCTTCATCCATTGCAGCGTGCCGATGTCGGCCTCGTTAAGCCGCGGCTTGCCGGCGTCGAACCGTCCTTCGGCGGCGAGGTCGAGCATCTGGCCGCCGGCCATGCCGCCAAGCCCGGCCGCGCGCGCCAACCGGCCGACGAGATCGATGCGCACGGCCGCATCCGGATGGACCTCCACGCGCGCCAGCAGATCGAACGCGAAGGTGAGCAGCGCATCGCCGACCAGGATGGCGGTGGCGTCGTCGTAGGCCTTGTGCACCGTGGGCTTGCCGCGGCGCAGCGCGTCGTCGTCCATCGCCGGCAGGTCGTCGTGCACGAGCGAATAGCAGTGCACGCATTCCAGGGCCGCGCCGGCCATGAGGGAGCGCGCGCGCGGCACGCCGAACAGCCGGCCGCTTTCGACGATGAGAAACGGCCGCAGGCGCTTGCCGCCGGCGAGGCTCGCGTACCGCATGGCCGCGATCAGGCGTTCGGGCCGCACCCTCTCGCCGTCCTCGGGGGTGGAGCCGAGCAACCGCTCGAGCAGCGTCTCCATGTCGGCCGCGACGGCCTGGGCCGCCGCCAGCATCGTCTCCTGGGGATCGAGCTTGCTCATCATCCGCAGCAGTTACCCTCATGGCGCGGAACGGTCACGCGTCCCGCGCTTTCACCCGGGCCGTCATCCCATTGGCAGGCCTGCCTGGGGCGCCCCACGCACCCATAATGAAACATAGGGTAACGTGGATTTCCATGCGGTCCGCCCGCGGGATGCCCGGCACCTGGCCTTCCCGGAATTATCGTGGCTTTCCAATAACATGGCCGGCCACGGCCCTGCGGCAACGTCCCCCTTGCCGTCGCCGCGTGCGGAATTACCTCTAGCTGGGCTATGATCGGGGCCTCTCGGAGGCCGACCACCGGCTCGCGGTCGATGCGGGTCAAGTCTCAACCTTCTCGTGCGCGATGGTGATGCGGGCGGCATCGCCGGCTCGAGCGTCCCATCACCCATCGCCGGTTCCCGCATGCTCAAATCAGCGATCGTCCGGACCGTCGATGTCTGCATTCGGCATCCCTGGTCCGTCATCCTCGTCGCCATCGTGCTGTCGATCGGCTCGGCCGTCTACGTCGCCAGCCATTTCGAGATCAACACCGACATCGAAAAGCTCATTTCCGACAACCTGCCGTGGCGGCAGCGGGCGACGGCGTTCCTGACGACATTCAAGAATCCCGGCATCCTCGTCGTGGTCGACGCCCCGGCGCCGGAGCTGACCGCCCGTGCGGCCGACCTGCTCACCGAGTCGCTGGCGAAACGGGGCGGCCCCATCCGCACGGTGCACGAACCGGGCGGCGGCGAGTTCTTCGCGCGCAACGGACTGTTGTTCCTGCCGGCCGACGAGGTCGCGCAAGCGATGGATTCGCTGACCAAGGCGGAACCGCTGCTCTCCTCCCTGGCCTCCGATCCGACCATGCGCGGCGTCGCCGGGATGCTCGAGTCCGGATTGACCGGCGTGGAAGTGGGCCAGCTCAAGCTCGACGCGATGACGCGGCCGATGACCCTGGCGGCCGAGACGCTCGACAGCGTCTTCGCCGGCCGGCCGGCGACCTTTTCATGGGTGTCGGTGGCCGAGGGACGGCAGCCGGAACCGCACGAGTTGCGCCGTTTCATCGAAGTCGACCCCGTGCTCGACTTCACCGCCCTGGAGCCCGGCCAGGAGGCGGCCGGCGCCATCCGCGCCGCCGCCGCGGACCTCAAGCTCGGTCCCGAATATCGCGCCCGTGTCCGCCTCACCGGCCCGGTATCGGTCGCCGACGAGGAGTTCGCGACCTTGCGGCAGGGCGCGATCCTCAACACCTCGCTCACGGTCGTGGCGGTCCTGATCATCCTGTGGCTGGCGCTGCGATCGGCGCGCATCATCTTCGCCGTGTTCGCGAGCCTCGTTGTCGGCCTCGCCGTCACGGCGGCGCTCGGGCTCGCGCTGGTGCACGCGCTCAACCTGATATCCGTCGCCTTTTTCGTGCTGTTCATCGGCCTCGGCGTCGACTTCGGCATCCAATTCAGCGTGCGCTACCGGTCGGAGCGGCACGATATCGAGAACCTGCACGAGGCGCTGGTGAGCGCCGCCGCCAAGGCGGGCGGACCGCTGGCGCTGGCCGCGCTGGCAACCGCCGCCGGCTTCCTGTCGTTCCTGCCGACCGCCTACCGCGGCGTCTCCGAGCTCGGACAGATCGCCGGCTGCGGCATGCTGATCGCGTTCGTCGCCAGCATCACGGTGCTGCCGGCGTTGCTCGCGCTGCTCAATCCGCCGGGCGAGGAGCATCCGCTGGGATTTTCCGCCCTGGCGCCGGTCGATCGTTTTCTCGATCGGCGCCGCGTGCCGGTGATCGTCGGCACCCTGCTGGTCGTGCTCGCCGGCGCGCCGCTGCTGCTGCGCCTGCCGTTCGACTTCAATCCGATGAACCTGCGCGACCCGACGTCGGAAGCGGTCGCGACCTACAACGAGTTGCGGACCGATCCGCAGGGCGGAGCCAACTCGGCCGAGGTCCTGGCGTCATCGCTCGACGAGGCCAACGCTATCGCCGCCCGCGTGGCAAAGGTCCCCGAAGTGTCGCGCACGCTGACGCTGAGCACGTTCATTCCGTCCAACCAGGAGCAAAAGCTCGCCCCCATCCGCAAGGCGGCCGGCGTGCTGAGCCCGGGTCTCAATCCCAAGGCCGTCGAACCGGCGCCGAGCGACGAAGACGTCGTGACCGCGCTCAACGCCGCGGCCGAGCATCTCACCCAGGTCGCCGGCGACGAGAAGGAGGCGGGCCCGGGCGCGCCCGCGGCCAGGCGCCTCGCGGATCTGCTGACCAGGCTTGCCCAGGCCGATGCGGCCACGCGCGAGCGCGCCGCCTCGGCCTTCGTGCCGACCCTGAAGATCGCCCTCGACCAGCTCCGCTCCTCGCTGCAGGCGCAGCCGATCACCACCGGCAATCTGCCGCGCGAGGTTGTCGAGGACTGGGTCGCCGCGGACGGCCACGCCCGCGTCGAAGTGCTGCCGAAGGGCGACCCCAACGACAGCGAGGTGCTGCGCCGCTTTGCCCTGGCGGTCCTCGCCGTAGAGCCGTCGGCGACCGGAGCGGCCGTGTCCTATTACGAATCCGGACGCACGATCATGCGGGCGTTCATCGAGGCGGGCGGTTGGGCGCTGCTGTCGATTTCGATCATTCTCTGGGTCACGCTGCGCCGGCTGAGCGACGTGCTGCTCACCCTGGTGCCGCTGGTGATGGCCGGGATGGTGACGCTCGAGCTGTGCGTCGTGCTCGATCTGCCGCTCAACTTCGCCAACATCATCGCGCTGCCGCTGCTGCTCGGCGTCGGCGTCGCCTTCAAGATCTACTACATCATGGCGTGGCGGGCGGGAAAAACCGGATTGCTGCAGTCGACGCTGACGCGCGCGGTGATCTTCAGCGCCATGACCACCGCGACCGCGTTCGGCAGCCTGTGGCTGTCGCACCATCCGGGCACGTCGAGCATGGGCAAATTGATGGCGCTGTCCCTGGTGTGCACCATGGCGGCCGCGGTGCTGTTCCAGCCGGTGCTGATGGGGCCGCCGCGCCAGACCGAGCCGCAGTGAGCGCCCGCAACGCGCTTTCGGCTATTTGGTCTTGGGCGCCGGGACCAGTTCCGACTTCACCTTCGGCTCGGTCTTCGAACGCTGCGGCGCCGCCGGGGCCGGGGTTTCCAGCTTGGTGCGGGTCCAGTCCTCGCCACCGCACAGGAACCCGAGCACGCAGCCTTCGATCCGCAGCACGTCGTCGGCCTTGAGCCAGATGTGCGACGTGTAGGTCTTGCCGTTCTCGGCGTTGTAGACCTCGCCCTCCCAGCGGCCGTCGCTCGACGGCTTCATGCCGAGCAGGATGGGCAGGCCCATGATGGGACGGGTGCGCTTGGCCGGGTCCGGATTGTTCTCGTCGAAGCCGCCCTGCTCCTTCGTCCATGCGATCGCGCCGCACAGCGCATCGCCGCATGGAGCGATGCGGATGACGGCGGTCCCGTCGTGGACCAGCCAGTCGCCGGTCGGCTCGGGCTTGGCGGTGGGACCGGCGGCGAGCGCCGGGCCGGCAACGAGCAACAATACGGGCAACACATGACGCAGCTTTGCCAATGGGGGCTCCTACGTTTGATCGTTCATGCGTCCTGACCGGCTTCACGCGCCCTCACGCCGGCGGCAGGTGACCATGACTTTGCAGCACCGCACGACATTTCGCGGTCAGGTTGGAACCATGGCTCACGAGGCACTGCAGGATGACGTCCTTGTCGCCGCCGATCCCGCGGCAATGCTTCGCCACGTCGGGGCGGCAGGCGGCCTGCTCCTGGGGGGTTCCCGTTTGCGCCGTCGCGAACGTGGACGAGCCCAACAGGACGGCGGCAACGGCAACTTTGCGCAGCATCTCGATCTCCTTGTTTCCGGCCGGCAGGACGCCGGATCGGCGCGAACCTAGAAGGACCGGACATGGGGCGCAACCGCCTGCCGGGCCACGTTTTTCCACCCCGAAATGGTGGCATTTTCGAGCCCGCCCCGCGACAACGCGCCGCGCCCGGCCGGGTTTTCATGACGTTCGCAAACCCTTTTTCGATCCGATATCCCGCACCGGCTTCCCCCGTTACAATGGCCGGCAGCGCGATTGGTTCGCCGCCCGGCGGGCCACACGGACGAACTGTCGCGGGGCGCCGCTCGGGAGCCGGGAATGAGTCTCGACATTGCCGACCTGTTTGCCGAACGCGAGGCGGAACGCTACGCGCTGCACGCAAGGCACCTCAACGAGCAGATGGTCCGCGTGCTGCGGACCATCGGGTTCGACAAGGGATTCCGGCGCGGCAGCGGACAGTACCTGTTCGACCGCGACGGCGAGCGCTATCTCGACCTGCTCAGCGGCTGGGGCGTGTTCGCGCTCGGGCGCAACCACCCCGCGGTGCGCGACGCGCTCAAGCGCGTGCTCGACAGCGAGTTTCCCAACCTCGTCCAGATGGACGTCTCGGCGCTCGCCGGCGTGCTGGCCGAGCGGCTGCTGCGCTACATGCCTTACCTCGACAAGGTGTTCTTCGCCAATTCCGGAACCGAGTCGGTGGAAGCGGCGCTGAAGTTCGCCCGCACGGCGACCGGCCGGCCGGGCATCGTCCATTGCAGCCACGCGTTTCACGGACTGTCGTACGGCTCGCTGTCGGTGAACGGCGACGAGGTGTTCCGCGCCGGCTTCGGACCGCTGCTGCCCGAGTGCGTCGAGATTCCCTTCAACGATCTTGCCGCGCTGGAGCGGGCCTTGAGCTCGCGCCGGATCGCGGCGTTCATCGTCGAGCCGATCCAGGGCAAGGGCGTGGTCATCCCGGACGAAGGCTATTTGCGCGGCGCGCTCGACCTGTGCCGCCGGCACGGCACCCTGCTTGTCGCCGACGAAATCCAGACCGGCCTCGGGCGCACCGGCCGGTTCCTCGCGGTCGAGCACTGGGGCATCGAGCCCGACATCGTGCTGCTGGCCAAATCGCTGTCGGGCGGCCACGTGCCGGTCGGCGCGCTCGCCACCCGCAAATGGATCTTCGACAAGGTGTTCGACCGCATGGACCGCGCGGTGGTGCACGGATCGACCTTCGCCAAGAACGATCTCGCCATGGCGGCCGGGCTCGCCACCCTCGAGGTGATCGAGACCGAGGGGTTGCTGGACAACGCGACCCGCCAGGGGGCACGGCTTCTGCGCGCGTTCGAAGAGTTTGCGCAACGCTACGAGCTGGTCAAGACCGCGCGCGGCAAAGGCCTGATGATCGGCATCGAGTTCGGATCGCCGCGCTCGCTCAAGCTCAAGGCGTCGTGGAACGTGCTCGAAACCGTGAGCGCCGGCCTGTTCTGCCAGCTCATCGTCATCCCGCTGTTCAAGGAGCACAAGATTTTGACCCAGGTCGCCGGGCACGCCAGCCACACGATCAAGCTGCTGCCGGCCCTGACCATCTCGGACGCGGACTGCGACTGGATCGAGCGCGCGTTTGCGGCGGTCATCGCCGACGCGCACCGCGTGCCCGGCGCGGTCTGGAGCCTGGGGAAGACCCTGGTCGACAACGCTGTGCGCGCGCGCGGCTAGATCGCGAAAAGCCGATCGGCGCTCCCCTCATGTCCGTTATCGCAGCACCGGCGGCGGCGCTGGCCTGGCTCGGCCGGCAGGGCACGCGCGCGATCGCCGCGCTGGTTTTCATCGGCATCGCGGTACCGTGGCTCGACGCCCTGCTGCGGCCGTTCGTCACCGCGGCGATCTTCGTGCTCCTGTGCATCGCGTTCGTGCGCGTCGATCCGGCGGCGCTGCGGTCCTATCTGCGCCGCCCCGCCATCGTGTTGGCGGCGACCGCGTGGACGATGCTGGCGGTCCCGCTGCTGTTCGGCGCCATCTGCCTGGCGAGCGGCCTTGACGCCCGCGCGCCCGACCTGTTTCTCGCCCTCATGCTGCAGGCGGTCGCCCCGCCGATGATGGCGGCGCCGGCTTTCGCGGCGTTGATGGGGCTCGATGCCACGCTCGTGCTGGCGACGCTGGTGGCGAGCACCGCGCTCACCCCGCTGACCGCGCCCCTGTTCGCCTATGCGCTCATCGGCCCGGCGCTCACGCTCGCCCCGACGCTGCTCGGGCTGAAGCTGTTCGCGATGCTGGCGGGTTCCGCGCTCGTCGCCGTGGTCGTCCGGCGGCTCGCCGGGGCGGCCGCCATCGCCCGCCGCAAGGACGAGCTCGACGGCCTCAACATCATCGTCGTCTTCGTGTTCGTCGCCGCCGTCATGGAGCAGGTGGCGGCGCGGTTCATGCAAACCCCGATGGCGACGATCGGGCTTGCCGCCCTCGCCTTTGCGGTGTCGCTCGCCGTCCTCGGCCTGACCGCCGCACTTTTCGCCCGCGCCGGGCGGGACCGTGCGTTCGTGCTCGGCCTCATGGCCTCGCAACGCAACATGGGGCTGATGCTGGCGGCGACCGGCGGCGCCCTGCCCGATTTCGTCTGGCTCTTTTTCGCGCTTTGCCAGTTTCCGATCTATCTGTTTCCGCAACTGCTCAAGCCGTTGGCGCGGCGGCTGGTCGCCCGCTCGCGTGTCGCGACGCGCGCCGCATCATGACCCGCAGGTGAACCGTGGGCATCGGGTTCGTCATCGCCGCGGCAGCGTTGGGCATTTGGATTTATCTGGTCCTGGCGCGCGGCGGATTCTGGCGCGCGCGGGCGTGGGAGGAGGACGATCGCTCGCCGGAACCGGCCGCATGGCCGCGCGTCGTCGCGGTCGTCCCGGCGCGCAACGAGGCGGACATGCTGCCCGACACGCTCGCCTCGCTGCTGCGGCAGGACTACCCGGGGCGGTTCGGCGTCGTCCTCGTCGACGACCACAGCGAGGACGCGACCGCGGACGCGGCACGCACGGTCGCGGGCCTCGCCCAATCGAAGCATCCGCTGACGATCGTCGCCGCGGCGGCATTGCCGCAGGGCTGGACCGGCAAGCTGTGGGCGGTCCGGCAGGGTGTCGAGCGGGCGTGCGCAGCGCCCGAGCCGGCGGACTACCTGCTGCTGACCGACGCCGACATCGCCTACGACGCGGACGCGGTCAGGCGGCTCGTCGCCCATGCGCGCGCCCGCGACCTCGCGCTTGCCTCGCTGATGGTCGATCTGCATTGCGAAAGCCCGGCGGAAAAAGCGCTCGTCCCCGCCTTCGTGTTCTTCTTCCAGATGCTCTACCCGTTCGCCTGGGTGGACGATCCGCGGCGCAGGACGGCGGCGGCCGCCGGCGGCTGCATGCTGGTGCGGCGCGACGCCTTGCAACGGGCGGGCGGCATCGACGCGATCCGCGCCGCGCTGATCGACGATTGCGCGCTGGCGCGGGCGGTGAAACCGGTGGGCCCGATCTCGCTCGGGCTAACCAAAAAGGTGCGCAGCCGCCGGCCGTATCCGGCGCTCGCCGACATTCGCCACATGGTCTCGCGCTCCGCCTATGACCAGCTCGACTGCTCCCCGCTGCTGCTCGCGGGCACCGTCGCCGGGATGGCGCTCGTCTACCTGGCGCCGCCCCTCCTCGCCGCGCTCGCGTCGGGCCCCACGCGCGTCGTCGGGCTCGCCGCCTGGGCGCTGATGGCGGCCGCATTCCAGCCGATCCTGGCGTTCTATCGCCGGTCGCCGCTATGGGGGTTCGCGCTGCCGGCGATCGCCGCCGCCTATGTGGCATTCACGCTCGATTCGGCCTATCAACACGTCCGCGGGCGGGGTGGCCTTTGGAAGGGACGCGTTCAAGGCGGCGTCTCGAGAGTGCTATGAGTAGCGACATTACGCCCACCAAAACCCATCGCGGCGAGAACTTCCCGGTCGCCTCGCTGCTGATCGCGCCGCGGCATCGCGCCGCCATTCTGGCGTTCTACCGTTTCGTGCGGGCGGCCGACGACGTGGCGGACAGTCCGGTGCTGCCCGCGCCGGAAAAGATCGCGCGGCTCGATCGCCTCGAAGCCGGCCTGCTGGGCGACGGCGACGCCGCGCCCGAAGCGCTCACGCTGCGCCGCGCGCTCGCCGCGCGCAACCTGTCGCCGCGTCATGCCCAGGACCTGCTCGCCGCATTCCGCACCGACGCGACCAAGCTGCGCTACCGCGACTGGGACGACCTGATCGGCTACTGCACCTATTCGGCCATGCCGGTCGGCCGCTTCGTGCTCGACGTGCACGGCGAGGACCGGCGCACCTGGCCGGCGTCCGACGCCTTGTGCGCGGCGCTGCAGATCATCAATCATTTGCAGGATTGCGGAAAAGACTATCGCGCGCTCGATCGCGTCTACATTCCGCTCGATGCGATCGAACGCAATCGCACGAAGATAGAAGACCTCGGCGCCGACCGCGCTCCGCCGGCGCTCAGGAATTGTGTGCGCGACCTCGCCGCGCGGACCTCCGGCCTGCTGCGCGAAGCGGCGCCGTTCGCCATGATGATCGACGACCTGCGGCTCGCCCTCGAGGTGTCGGTCATCCACAAATTGGCCGAGACCCTGGTCGGCCGGCTGCTGCGCCGCGACCCGCTGAGCGAACGCGTGCACCTCAATGCCGCCGAGGGCGCGGGCGTCGCCACCGGCGCCATCCTGGCGGCCCTGCCCCGCCGGGCGCTGCGCCGCCTGGCAAGCCCGCACAGCAAGATCCAAGACGTCTGAAGCCCGATGACCGCGCAATCCACGACAGCGCCGAAAGCGGGTGCGGACGATGCGGCGCGGCGGGCGTCCGGCAGCTCGTTCTATGCCGCCATGCGCATCCTGCCGCCGGACCGGCGCGAGGCGGTGTTCCAAATCTACTCGTTCTGCCGCGCGGTCGACGACGTCGCCGACGACGGCGGGCCGCGTGCGCCGCGGCTCAAGGAACTCGCCCAGTGGCGCACGGACGTCGACCGGCTCTATGCCGGCACGCCGCCGCCGCGGCTCCAGCCGCTGGCCGAGCCACGCACGCGCTTCGCCCTCGAGCGCGCCGACTTCATGGCCATCATCGACGGCATGGAGATGGACGTCACCGCCGACATCCGCGCGCCCGACTGGGCGACGCTCGACCGCTATTGCGACTGTGTCGCCAGCGCGGTCGGTCGCCTGTGCGTCAACGTGTTCGGGCTGGAGCGTGCGGACGGCGTCGCCCTTGCCCACCATCTCGGACGCGCGTTGCAGCTCACCAACATCATGCGCGACATCGACGAGGATGCGGCGCTGGGGCGGCTGTACCTGCCGCGCGAAGCGCTGCGCGACGCCGGGATTACGACGTCGGACCCTGGCGCCGTGCTGTCCCATCCGGCGCTGGCGGCCGCCGTCGCGCCCGTGCTCGAACGCGCGCGCGGACATTTTCGCAAAGCCGACGCGGTGATGCGGCGCTGCCCGGCGAAGCTCGTGCGCACGCCGCGGCTGATGGCAGAGGCCTATCGGGTCTACCTGCGCAAGCTGACGGATCGCGGCTGGGCGCCGCCGCGCGCCAAGGTGAGCATCGGCAAGTTGCGGCTGCTGTGGATCGTGGGGCGTTACGGCCTGCTGTGACGCGCTCCGGGCAAATCCACGTCGTCGGCGCCGGCCTTGCCGGGCTTGCCGCCGCGGTGCGGCTGGCAGCCACCGGGCATCGCGTGCTGATCCACGAAGCGTCCAACCAGGCGGGCGGGCGGTGCCGCTCCTATCACGACGCGACGCTCGGAATGACGATCGACAACGGCAATCATCTGGTCCTCTCGGGCAACCGGGCGACGCTCGACTACCTTGGCGTGATCGGCGCGCGCGAACGTCTGGTCGGCCCGCAGGCGCCGGAGTTCGCCTTCGTCGATCTCGCCACCGACGCGCGCTGGACGCTGCGGCCGAGCGAGGGGCGCCTGCCCTGGTGGATTTTCGACGCCAAGCGGCGCGTTCCCGGCGCCAGCGCAGGCGCCTATCTCGCGGTTGCGCCATTGTTGTGGGCGGGCGCGGACAAGACGATCGGGCAGGTCATGCGCTGCGAGGGCGCGCTTTACCAACGGCTGTGGCGGCCGCTGCTGCTCGCCGCGCTCAATACCGATCCGCCGGAAGCCTCCGCCCGCCTCGCCGCAGCCGTGCTGCGCGAGACGCTGGCGGCGGGCGGGCGCGCCTGCCGCCCGCTGGTGGCGCGCGACGGGTTGACCGGCGCCTTCATCGATCCGGCGCTGCGTTTCGTGCAGGCAAACGGCGGCGCCGTCCGTTACGGCGCGCGCCTGCGCGCGCTCGGGCTCGACGGGCAGCGCGTCGCGAGCCTCGACTTCGGCGACCGCGCGGAGCAGCTGGCGCCCGATGACGGCATGGTGCTCGCGGTGCCGCCGTGGATCGCGGGCGCGCTGGTGCCGGACCTTGCAACGCCGACCGAGTTCCGCGCCATCGTCAACGCCCACTTCGCGCTGGCGCCGCCCGCCGGCCTGCCGCCGATGATCGGCGTGGTGAACGGCATCGTGGAATGGATTTTCGCGTTCCCCGACCGCTTGTCCGTCACCATCAGCGGCGCCGACCGGCTGCTCGATGCCCCGCGCGACCAGCTTGCCCACGACATCTGGCGGGAGGTCGCCAGGGTCGCGGGCGTTGCGCCGGCAATGCCGCAATGGCAGCTTATCAAGGAGCGCAGGGCCACGTTTGCGTCGCTGCCCGGCCAGGACCGCAAGCGGCCTGACGCGGCGACGCGCTTTTCCAACATGGTCCTTGCCGGCGACTGGACCGCGACCGGATTGCCGGGAACGATCGAGGGCGCCATCCGGTCGGGCAATCGCGCGGCGGCGCTCATTCAAGCACGACGATAGAAATGGACGCTGACATGACGAAAGACGCATTGGCGATCGGCGAGCGGCAGGACGCGGCGGCGCCGCCCGCAGACGGCGCGCTCGAGGAGCGCATCGCGGCCGGCACGCGCGCGCTCCTCGGCTTGCAGAAGCCCGACGGCCATTGGGTGTTCGAGCTGGAAGCGGATGCCACCATTCCGGCCGAATACGTGCTGTTGAAGCACTACCGCGGCGAAGGCGCCGACCCGGAGGTCGAACGCAAGATCGCCGCCTATCTGGTGCGCATCCAGGGGGCGCACGGCGGCTGGCCGCTGTTCCACGACGGCGATTTCGACATGAGCGCGAGCGTCAAGGCCTACTTCGCGCTCAAGATGATCGGCCACGCCCCGGAGGCGCCGCACATGCGCCGCGCGCGCGAAGCCATCCTGGCGCGCGGCGGCGCGGCGAACAGCAACGTCTTCACCCGGGTTCTGCTGGCGCTCTACGGCATCGTTCCCTGGCGCGCGGTGCCGGTGATGCCGGTCGAGATCATGCTGCTGCCGCGCTGGTTTCCGTTCCACCTGTCGAAGATCTCCTATTGGGGACGCACGGTGATCGTGCCGCTGCTGGTGCTGCAGGCGCTCAAGCCGCGCGCCCGTAACGAGCGCGGCGTGCGGATCGATGAGCTGTTTCTTGCCCAACCCGGCGACCTGGGGCCGCCGGCCAAGGCGCCGCACCAGAAATGGACCTGGTTCGCATTCTTCCGCGCGATCGACGCGGTGCTGCGCGCGGCCGAGCCACTTTTTCCCCAACGGCTGCGCCAGCGCGCGATCGCCGGCGCCGTCGCGTTCGTGACCGAGCGGCTCAACGGCGAAGACGGCCTCGGCGCGATTTTTCCCGCCATGGCCAACAGCGTGATGATGTTCGACGTGCTGGGCTACGCGAAAGACCACCCCAACGTGGTGACGGCGCGGCGCTCGATCGAGAAGCTCCTGGTGATCAAGGAGCACGAAGCCTATTGCCAGCCGTGCGTGTCGCCGGTGTGGGACACGGCGCTCGTGTGTCACGCGCTGCTGGAGGTCGGGGGACCGAGCGCGGTCGCGCCGGCGGTCCGCGGCCTCGACTGGCTCGCGCCGCTGCAGGTTCTCGACGTGGCCGGCGATTGGGTCGTCGCGCGTCCGCATGTGCGTCCGGGCGGCTGGGCGTTCCAGTACGCCAATCCGCACTACCCCGATCTCGACGATACCGCCGTCGTGGTCATGGCGATGGATCGCGCGCAACGGCTGGCGCCGGGCTCGCGCAAGTTCGACCCGGCGATCGCGCGCGGGCGCGAATGGGTGGAAGGGCTGCAGTGCAAGGACGGCGGCTGGGGCGCGTTCGACGCCGACAACGCCTACTACTACCTCAACAACATCCCGTTCGCCGACCATGGCGCGCTGCTCGATCCCCCGACCGCCGATCTCACCGCGCGCTGCCTCTCGATGCTCGTCCAGCTCGGCGAGACGCCGGCAACGAGCGCGGCCGTGCGCGCGGGCATCGACCATCTGGGCCGCACGCAGGAAAAGGACGGCAGCTGGTACGGGCGTTGGGGCATGAACTACATCTACGGCACCTGGTCGGTGCTGTGCGCCCTCAACGCGGTCGGCATCGAGCGGACGTCGCCGGAGGTCGCGCGCGCGGTCGCGTGGCTCGCGGCGATCCAGAACCCGGACGGCGGGTGGGGCGAGGACGGAACGAGCTACCGGCTCGACTACCGCGGCTACGAGCCGGCGCCTTCCACCGCCTCGCAGAGCGCCTGGGCACTGCTGGGCCTCATGGCCGCGGGCGCGGTCGATCATCCGGCGGTCGCGCGCGGCATGCGTTATTTGTGCAGGACGCAAGGCGCGGACGGATTCTGGAAGGAAGAGCGCTACACCGCAACGGGATTTCCGCGCGTGTTCTACCTGCGTTACCACGGCTATGCGAAGTTCTTTCCGGTCTGGGCGCTGGCGCGATTTCGCAATCTCATGAAGGCCAATGCCGCGACGGTCGCATTCGGCATGTAGCCGCGCGGGAAGCTTGTCCGCTCGGCGAAGCGCGCCGGATGTTGCTAAACATAGATGACTGGACGTTCATAAACCGGGGACGCGAGACTTTCGCCGCGAGAAAACTTTATCATCTCGTTTATCTGCGCTATGAAAGAGACGGAGTTCTGGAGGGTGACGACCAGTCACACATAACCGGGAGAACCGGATAGGCTGGTTGCGAGTTGAGGGGCGATGTCGAGTGATCTGTCGGTAGTGGCAGTCACCTGCCTGGCACTAGAGGCGCGCATTGCAGCGGGCGCCGGGGTTGCCGTTATCTGCAGCCACGCCTCGCAGCTTGTCGCCGGCCTCGAAGCCGCGGTCCGGCGCGGCGCCTGCGGCATCATCAGCTTCGGCATTGCCGGCGGCCTGGCGCCCGACCTCGTGGCCGGCGATTGGGTGATCGCGGCGGGGGTGCGGACCGAGCGCGGACGCATTGCGGCGGATCATGCATGGGCGCGCCGGCTTCTCGCGGCGCTGCCGGGCGCGCTGCACGCGGACATCGTCGGCGTCGACGCCCCGGTTGCCGAGCCCCTGGAGAAACGCCTCGCCCATGCGCGCACCGGCGCCGCGGCGGTCGACATGGAATCGCACATTGCGGCGAAGATTGCGGCCGCGCACGGAATTCCGTTCGCCGCCTGCCGGGTGGTGATCGATTCCGCGAGCCGCCGGTTACCGCCCGCGGCGCTGGTCGGGTTGCGGCTCGACGGAACCCCGGACGTCGGCGCGGTGCTGGGCTCGCTCGCCCGTCAGCCGGGCCAATTGCCGGCGCTGACCCGCATGGCGCTCGACATGCGCATCGCGCGATCGGCGCTACGCCGCGGCCGACGGCTGCTTGGCGCGGGCCTCGGTTTCCCCTATCTCCGCGAGCTTGCTCTCGACGTGGCGTGAGAACACGTATTCGGCCGGCCGTTGCCGGTCGAGCGGGATCTCCGGCGCCATCGGACCCTCGGTGCGCACGCCGCGCAGGCTGACCGAGAGCGCCTTCAACGGATGGGCGATCGCGTCCTTGACGGCGGTGGCCTCGTACCCGCAGTGCACCATGCAGTTGGCGCACTTTTCGTAATTGCCGGTCCCGTAAGCATCCCAGTCGGTCTCTTCCATCAGCTCCTGGAACGTGCGGGCGTAACCTTCGCCGACGAGATAACAGGGGCGCTGCCAGCCGAACACGGTGCGGGTCGGATTGCCCCACGGCGTGCAGTGGTATTCCTGATTGCCGGCGAGGAAGTCGAGGAACAGGCTCGACTGGCTGAACGACCAGTCGCGGGCGCCGCGGCCGCGCCGGAAGATGTCGCGGAACAGGCGCTTGGTGTTCTCGCGGTTGAGGAAGTGCTCCTGGTCGGGCGCCCGCTCATAGGCGTAGCCGGGCGAGACCGTGATGGCGTCGACGCCGATCTCGCGCACGTGGTCGAAGAACGCGGCGGTGCGCTGCGGGTCGGCGTTGTTGAACAGCGTGCAGTTGATGTTGACGCGGAAGCCGCGCGCCTTGGCGGCCTTGATGGCGGCGACCGCCCGGTCGAACACGCCCTCCTGGCACACCGAGCGGTCATGGTCCTCGCGGTCGCCGTCGAGGTGAACCGACCACACGAAATAGGGGCTCGGACGGTACTGGTCGAGCTTCTTCTCCATCAGCAGCGCGTTGGTGCACAGGTAGACGAACTTGCCGCGCGCGATGATCCCTTGCACGACCTGCGGCAGCTCCCGGTGCAGCAGCGGCTCGCCGCCGGCGATCGAGACCACCGGCGCGCCGCACGAATCCACCGCCTCCAGGCATTCGTCGACCGAAAGCCGCTGGTTGAGGATCTTGTCCGGATAGTCGATCTTGCCGCACCCCGCGCAGGCGAGGTTGCAGCGGAACAGCGGCTCGAGCATCAGCACCAGCGGATAGCGTTTGCGCCCGGCCAGGGTCTGGCGCACCACGTAGGCGCCGACCGCGATTTTTTGTCTCAACGGAATTGCCAACGCTATTCTCCTTGCATCTGCGTATCTGCGACGTCGCCGGGACCTATGCAGCCCGATGCGGCTACACAAGCTCGGCCGGAAGCCGGAACTGAATCTTTTCCTCGCGCCCCGGCATGGTCGTGACCTCGACCGGGCCAAGCCGCCGCAGCGCGTCGATCACGTCCTCGACCAGCACGTCCGGCGCCGAGGCGCCGGCCGTGATCCCCACCGCCGTGGCGCCGCGCACATACTCGGGCGAAAGCTCGGTGCCGTTGGCGATCAGGTAGCTGGGAATGCCCGCCTCCTCGCCGATCTCGCGCAGCCGATTGGAGTTCGAGCTGTTCTGCGCGCCGACCACGAGCAGGACGTCGACGTGCTCGCTCAATTCGCGCACGGCCGCCTGACGATTTTGCGTGGCATAGCAGATGTCGCGCGTGTCGGGGCCGACCAGATCGGGGAACCGGCGCTGCAACGCCGCGATGATCGAGCGCGTGTCGTCGACGCTCAAGGTCGTCTGCGTCACGTAGGCAACCGGAGCGTCGGCCGGCAGATCGAGCTTGTCGACGTCGGCTTCGTTCTGCACCAGGATCACCGGCTCGGAAATCTGCCCCATCGTTCCTTCGACTTCCGGATGGCCGGCGTGGCCGATCAGGATCAGGGTTCGCCCCTGCGCCACGTAGCGCTTGCCTTGATTGTGCACCTTGGTGACCAGCGGACAGGTCGCGTCGAGCACCGGCAGATTGCGCGCCGCCGCCTCCTGCTCGACCGCCTTGGACACGCCGTGCGCGCTGAACACCGTCAGCGCTCCGGGCGGAACGTCGTCGATGTTCTCGACGAACCGCGCGCCCTTCGCCTTCAGGCTCTCGACCACGTATTTGTTGTGGACGATCTCGTGACGCACGTAGACGGGAGCCCCGTTCTTTTCGAGCGCGCGCTCGACGATCTCGATCGCGCGCACGACGCCGGCGCAGAAGCCGCGGGGCTGGGCCAGGATCACTCGCATCGGAAGCTCACCTATTGCCGGCGCCGCTGACCAGCCGGCCCGCGCTCTCGGGCTCGGCCAGGCCGAGGACCGCCATCGCCTTGGCGGCGATCCCGGCCGCGTGCAGGCCGGCCAGCGCGTACATGCGCTCGGGCTTGTCCTGATCGAGGAACTCGTCCGGCAACGTCATGGTGCGGACCTTGAGGCCGCCGTCGAGCATCCCGCGTTCCGCCAGCAGATGGAGCACATAGGCGCCGAAGCCGCCGGACGCGCCCTCCTCGACGGTGACGAGGACTTCATGCTCGCGGGCGAGCCTGAGGATCAGCTCCTCGTCGAGCGGCTTGGCGAAGCGGGCGTCGGCGACGGTGGTCGACAAGCCGACCGCGTTGAGCGATTCGGCGGCCTTGAGGCATTCACCGAGCCGCGTGCCGAGCGAGAGCAGCGCCACCTTGCTGCCTTCGCGCACGATGCGGCCCTTGCCGATCGCGAGCGGCACGCCGACTTCGGGAAGATCGATCCCGACGCCGTCGCCGCGCGGGTAGCGGAACGCGATTGGCCCCTCGTTATAGGCCGCGGCGGTCGCCACCATGTGCACCAGCTCGGCCTCGTCGGCCGCCGCCATCACCACGAAACCAGGCAGGCAGCCGAGATAGTTGACGTCGAACGATCCCGCATGGGTCGGGCCGTCGGCGCCGACCAGCCCGGCGCGGTCGATCGCGAAGCGCACCGGCAGGCGTTGGATCGCCACGTCGTGAACGACCTGGTCGTAGGCGCGCTGCAGGAAGGTCGAATAGATCGCCGCGAACGGCTTGTAGCCCTCGGTCGCAAGGCCGGCCGCGAAGGTGACCGCGTGCTGCTCGGCGATGCCGACGTCGAAAGTGCGGTCCGGAAACGCGCGCTCGAAGATATCGAGGCCGGTGCCCGCCGGCATGGCGGCATTGACCGCGACGATGCGGTCGTCCTTCTGCGCCTCTTTCACCAGACTGTCGGCGAAGACCTTGGTGTACGAAGGCGCGTTGCTCTTGCCCTTGGCCTGCTTGCCGGTGACCACGTCGAACGGCACCACGCCGTGGTACTTGTCGGCCGCGCCTTCGGCCGGCCCGTAGCCCTTGCCCTTCTGGGTCGCCACGTGCACCAGGATCGGGCCGGTCGGAGCGTCGCGCACGTTCTTGAGCACGGGCAGCAGATGGTCGAGGTTGTGGCCGTCGATCGGACCGACGTAGAAGAAGCCCAGCTCCTCGAACAGGGTCCCGCCGGTCAGGAAGCCGCGGGCATATTCCTCGACGCGCTGGGCCTTCTCGTAGACCGGTTTCGGCAGATACCGCGCCAGCTGCTTGCCGATCTGGCGGAACGACCGATAGGCGTCCCCCGAGGTCAGCCGCGCCAGATAGGCCGACATGGCGCCCACCGGCGGCGCAATCGACATGTCGTTGTCGTTGAGCACGACGATCAGCCGCTCGTGCCGGGCGCCCGCGTTGTTCATCGCCTCGTAGGCCATTCCGGCCGACATCGCGCCGTCGCCGATCACGCAGATCACGTTGTTGGTCTTGCCGGCGAGGTCGCGGGCGACCGCCATGCCGAGCCCTGCCGAAATCGACGTCGAGGCGTGGGCGGCGCCGAACGGGTCGTATTCGCTCTCGGCGCGCTTGGTGAAGCCGGACAGTCCGCCCCCCTGGCGCAAGGTGCGGATGCGATCGCGCCGGCCGGTGAGGATCTTGTGGGGATAGGCCTGGTGGCCGACGTCCCAGATGAGCCGGTCCTGCGGCGTGTCGAACACGTAGTGCAGCGCCACCGTCAGCTCGACCACGCCGAGGCCCGCACCCAGATGTCCGCCGGTCACCGAGACCGCGCTGATCGTTTCGGCGCGCAGTTCGTCGGCGAACTGCCGCAGGTCGCTTTCAGGAAGCTGGCGCAGGTCCGCCGGTGTGTTGACCGCGTCGATCAGCCGATTTTTCAACAACATACCCTCGATCTTCCGAATCTGATGGCGGTTCGTGTCCAAGGAGTCCCCCGATCCGCAACGTCCATTTGGCGGACGGGGTTCCGCGGGAGGAGAATTCGAACGGTTCAGGTCGCCCGAGCGCGAGGTTTATTTCCCATTTGAGCACACATTGGCCCGCCGGACCACCCCATCTGGGCCGGCCCTATACCATGGTCTAAGTGGCTGACCAATATTCCAAAACTTCCGCCGTTCCGGCCCAATCGAGGGCTCGCCGGGAGGACCGCGGCCGGGTGGATTGGCGGGGCGATCGGTCGCGGAAGCCTCCTTATCCCGGCTGGACCGGCCGGAACAAGGTCCGCATGAGGTGCCGGAAGGGACGCGGACGGTGCCCGGGAACCACCTGGACCGCCGCGGCGGGCGGCTCGACCAGAAAACCCCGCAGCTTGATGACCTGCCAGGCCACCGGGTTCCAGTCGCGCCATACTTGGCCGGCCTCCTCGGCAAGGATGCCGTTGACGACCTCGGGGACGGCGCCGAACACGAACGGGATGCCGTCCGACAGCGCGTCGTCACGCAGGACGTTCCAGCGGGAGAGCCCGCCCATGACCGGCGAGCCGAGGGCGAACACGACGCGGCCGACGCCGGCCTCGCGGATGCAGAACGCGCACATCGGGCACGGCTCGACGTTCGAATAGAGCGTGCAGTCGGCAAGCTTGGCGCCCCCCGCCAGCCGGCGCGCCTGGGCGATCGCGACGATTTCTGCGTGGCGCGACACGTCGCCCTCGCGGGCGGCCTGGTTGGCGGATTCGGCCAGGATCTCGGCGCCCCGGGCGATCAGGCTGCCGAACGGAAGCTCGCCCGCTTGCGCACCGGTTCGCGACAGCTCGATACAACGCCCCATCATGCGCCGGTCGATGGCAGCGCGCGCAGAACCGGTCACGTCCATCGTATCCCCCATCCCCGTGCCAAGCATCCCCATGCGAAGCACCGCCATACTACCACACTTGGGACCAATTGTGGACGAGATACCTGCGCGGTGATTCGGACAAGGCGCCGGCACCCGGGCTTCCCGAAGCCCGGGCATCCCAGCCTTTTCCCGGCCCGTTTCGCGTGCCACCATTGCGTCCTCAGCGGGAGGATCGGAATGCGCTGGCGAGGCACGGGCTTGGCGGTGCTCGCCGCGGTCGGCGCGGCGATGCTCGCCGCGCCCAGCGTCCGCGATGGCGCGCCGGCCTTTTCGGCGGTCGTCGCCCAGTTGCCCGGCCGGACGGCCGGCGCCACCGATGTCGACGTGGAGCTGATCCTCGCCGTCGACGTCTCCTATTCGATGGATCCGGACGAGCAGGCGCTCCAGCGCGAAGGCTACGTCTTCGCGCTGACCTCGCCCGAGTTCCTCAACGCCCTCAAGGGCGGCATCCATGCCCGCATCGCCGTCACCTATTTCGAATGGGCCGGCGTCAACGACCAGAAGATCGTGATGCCGTGGCGGCTGATCGACGGCGCGGCGAGCGCCCGTGCGGTCGCCGACGAAATCGGCCGCACCCCCTACCGCCGCGCCTACCGCACCTCGATCTCCGGCGCCCTCTTGTTCGCGGTGCCGCTGTTCGGGGCCAGCGGCCATCGCGGCATCCGTCGCGTGATCGACGTCTCCGGCGACGGCACCAACAATCAGGGCGCGTTCATCGTGCCGACGCGCGAGGCGGTGGTCGCCCAGGGCATCACCGTCAACGGCCTGCCGATCATGCTCAAGAAGCCGCAGCCCGGCTCGATCGACATCGAGGATCTCGACATCTACTACGAGGACTGCGTGATCGGCGGGCCGGGCGCGTTCGTGGTGCCGATCCGCGAACGCGAGAAGTTCAAGGAGGCGGTGCGCACCAAGCTGGTGCTCGAGATCGCCGGACGCACGCCGCCTGCGCGCGTGCTGCCGGCGGCCGCGGACGCGCCGCGCATCCCTTGCACGATCGGCGAGCGCATGTGGCAGCAGCGCTGGGGCGACGGGATCGATTTGCGGTAGGCCGGGACGTCACCAACCTCCCGGCAAATCAAGGGAGAAAGTCATGGCAGACTCCGTCTACAAGATCATCGAGCCGGTCGGCACCAGCACCGAATCCTGGGAGAAGGCCGCCAAGGCCGCCGTCGACCGGGCCGCCAAGTCGCTGCGCGACCTGCGCGTCGCCGAGGTCGTCGAGCTCGACCTGGTGATGAACGACAAGGGCAAGGTCGAGGCCTATCGGGCGAAGGTCAAGATCTCGTTCAAGTACGAGGGCAAGGAATAGATCAGCGCGCGAACCGCGCGACGATCTCGACGTGGGCCGAGTAGCGGAACTGGTCGACCGGCGTGACGGCGGTGAGCCGATAGCCGCCGTCGGCCAGCAACCGGGCGTCGCGCGCAAAGGTCGCCGGATTGCACGAGACCGCGACCACCATCGGCACCTTCGATTCGCCGAGCGTGCGGGCTTGCGCCTGGGCGCCTTGGCGCGGCGGGTCGAACACGACCGCCTCGAACCGCGCGAGTTCCGCCGCGACCAGCGGCCGGCGAAACAGATCGCGCACCTGCGCCTCGACCGGCTTGAGCCCGGGCGTCGCCGTCGCCTGGCGCAGCGCCGCAATGGCCGCCGCGTCGGCATCCACCGCGCTCACGCGGGCGCGCTCGGCCAAGCGCAACGCGAACGGACCGACGCCGGCGAACAGGTCGGCGATCATGGTGGCGTCGCCGGCGTAGTCGGCCACGTGCCGCGCCAGCGTCGCCTCGCCTTCGGCGGTCGCCTGCAGGAAAGCGCCGGGCGGCAGCGCGACCATGGCACGGCCCATGCGCACCGTCGGCGGCGCCTGCTGGGCGATCAGCTCGCCATGCCGGGTCAGCCGCGCCAGGCGGTGCGCCTGCGCGAGGGCGGCGAGCCGCACCATCAGCGCCGGCTGCAGCGGCCCCGACCCGCGCACATCGACATCGAGGCCGGCTTCGCTGGCGGTGACCTGAATATCGAGCGGCTTGCGTTCGGGCCGCAGCAGTTCGGCAAGCGCCCACGCGGCCGCGAGCGCGCCGGCAAGCGCGGGCGCCAGCACCGGGCAGCGATCGATCGGCACCACGTGATGGGCGCGGGAGGCGGCGAACCCCACTTCGAGCACGTCATGGGTCCCGCGGCGGGCGTGAAACACCGCGCGCCGGCGGCCGGCGCCATGGGCGTCGATGAGATCGCCGACCGGCGCGGCGAGCCCCGCCTGGGCAAGCGCCGTCACCACAAGATCGCGCTTCCACGCGCGATAGCGCGCCGCGTCCCAGTGCTGGAGCGCGCAGCCGCCGCACACGCCGAAATGCGGACAGATCGGCGCGATACGCTCGGGACTTGCGGCCTCGACCCGCACCGCATGGCGCCGGTCGGGGTGCCCGGGGATCGGCTCGACCTCGACGGTCTCGCCCGGCAGCACATAGGGCACGTAGAGCGCTCCCTGCGGCCCGTTCGCGACACCGTCGCCGCGATGGCCGAGACGGTCGATCACGAGCCGTTCAATCACATGCAGCTCCGAGCAGGAACTCGCGATTGCCGTCGCCGCCCGCAATGGGCGACGGGATAATGCCGGCGACGGTCCAACCAAGCGATGAAACAAATGCAGCGATATCGTCGCAGACGGCGGCGTGGATCTGCGGATCGCGCACGATCCCTTTCTTGAGGTGGCGGCGGCCCACCTCGAACTGCGGCTTGATGAGCGCGACCAGCCGGGCCGGCACCCGCACGAGGCGCAGCGCGGCCGGCAGGACGAGCTTGAGAGAAATAAAGCTCGCGTCGGCGGTGACAAAATCGGGCCGCTCCGGCAGGCGCGCCGGCTCGAGGGTGCGGATATCTGTCGCCTCCAACGCCATGATGGCCGGTTCATCGCGCAGGCGCGGATGCAGCTGCCCGCTGCCCACGTCGACCGCATAGACGCGGCGCGCGCCGCGCGCGAGCAGGACCTCGGTGAAGCCGCCGGTCGATGCGCCGACGTCGAGGCACACGCGCCCGGCGGGATCGAAACCGAAATGGTCGAGCGCTGCCGCCAGCTTGACGCCGCCGCGCGACACCCAGGGATGCGCCGCCTGGGCGCTCAGCGCCGCTTCGGCCCCTATTTCGTCGGACGCCTTGCGCACCGGCGCGCCGTCGGCGGTGACCAGCCCGGCCGCGATCGCCGCCTGCGCCTTGGCGCGGCTGTCGAACAGGCCGCGCTCGACCAGCAGCCGGTCGGCGCGCCGGCGCGATGTCATCGAATAATGCCTAGGCGGAGCAATGCGCAATCAGGCGGTCGAGGAACACGCCGCACTTTTCCAGCTCGGAAACGGCGATGAACTCGTCGGCCTTGTGCGCCTGGTCGATCGAGCCGGGGCCGACCACCACCGATGGAATGCCGGCCTGCGCATAGCCGCCGGCCTCGGTGCCGAACGCGACCTTGGAATGGTCGTTGCGGCCGGCCCAGGCCTTGGCGAGGGCGACGATCGCGGCCGTGGGCGCGGTATCGAGGCCGGGGAAGCTCGACTTTTCCACCAGCGCGATGCCGGATTCCGGGGCGACCGCCTTCATCTGCGGCTCGAGCACGTCGCGCGCGTAAGCGGTGACTTCCTCGGTCAAGGCGCCGGGGTCGTCCGCCGCGATGGTGCGGAACTCGAACTCGAAGGTGCAGGAATCGGGGACGATGTTGAGGGCCGTGCCGCCATGCACGAAGCCGGTATGCCCGGTGGAATGCGGCACGTCGTAGAGCGGGTCGCGCGCGCCTTCGCGCGCCAGGCGCTCGGCGATGTCGCGCACCTTGACGATCTGCCGCGCCGCGTAATCGACCGCATTCACGCCAAGCGGCGCGAGCGAGGAATGGCAGGTCCGCCCGTGCACGGTGGCGTGCACCGAATGCTTGCTCTTGTGGCCGATGACGACCTGCATGCCGGTCGGCTCGCCGACGAAGCATCCCGCCGGCTTCACCGGCGCGGCGCGCAGGCGCGCGATGATGTCGCGCACGCCGAGGCAGCCGACCTCCTCGTCGTAGGAGAACGCCAGAAGGATCGGCTGGCGCAGCTCGCGCGCCAGCATGTCCGGCACCGCGGCCAGGCAGCAGGCGACGAAACCCTTCATGTCGGTGCTGCCGCGGCCGTAGAGGCGCCCGTCGCGCGCGGTCAGCCGGAACGGATCGCTCGACCAGGTCTGGCCGTCGACCGGAACCACGTCGGTGTGGCCCGACAGGATGTAGCCGGGCACGTCGGCGGGTCCGATCGTCGCCATCAGGTTCGCCTTGGCGCCGGTCCGGTCGGGCACGCGCGCGTGGGCGACCCCCAGGCGGTCGAGATAGTCCTCGACCCAGGCGATCAGCTCGAGGTTCGAGTTGCGGCTCGTCGTGTCGAACCCGACGAGGGCCTCCAGGACCGAAATCGCCCGCTCGATGTCCATCGCGACCTTCTTCGCCGCCGGCTGCCGGCGGCTCGACCGATCAAAGCCCATGGACGGCCATGGGTGCAAGGCTTGCATCCCCGGTCAATGATGACGGCTGCGGCCGCCATATCCCGATCATTTTGCGGTGATACGCCCGCCCTGTCGGGCAAAATGGGCGTTTGGCGTATAGTCCGCGACGCCCAAGGAGAGCACCATGCGCCAGATGGCGGCCATTTGCCTGCTCGCCCTTATCCTCGGGGCGCCCGCCCGCGCCCAGGACGCGCGCACCTGGATATTCAATTTCGATTCCGACACCGCGGTCCTGCAATTCGGCACACCAGAATCCGACGACGCCGTCCTGGTGATTGCCTGCGAGCCGGGCAAGAAGAGCATGCACATCAACGAGTTCATCGGCGCGGACGGCCTGGTGCCCGGACGCACGGCCCATCTCAAGCTCACGAACGGCGTGACGAGCGTCGACTACGCCGGCCAGACCGTCGCAAACGAGATGGACGGCACCGTCAACATCGAGGTGACGATGGCGCCGGATCCGAAATTGATTGCACTGTTGAAGACCGGCACCGCCCTTACCATCAACATCGCCGGCAAGCAGACGTCGATCCCGCTCACCGGCGCCGCGCCCCACGTCGCCGAGTTCGAGAAGGCGTGCCTGCGGCGGTGATGCACGGTCGGCTTATACAAAGAAGACCGCGTAGATCCCCATGCCCAGGGTCGCGGTGAACACCGCCTGAATCGCCCCGAACGGCAGGTCGCCGATCTCGTGAGCGACGTAGGGATAGACCATGCGTCCCAGCGGGAAAACGACGCTCGTCACCAGGGCGACGCACATGAGCTTCAGGATGATCGGCTTGCTGACCATTGGCCCCCTCTTGGCGTCCTCTTGGCGCGGTGCTCCCCGGGCGACTTAAGCGCCAAATGCCGCCAAAGAAAAGCCTCCACTTCGTGCTCGGGTGGCGGTCCCGCCGTGGCGCCTGATCAACCCCTGCGCCGTGCTGCACAAAGAGGGACGAATGAGCAAGCCGCGCACCCTGATGCTTGCCGCCGTCGTGGTCGCCGTGCCGCAAGCCGGCATTGCGGCGGACGGGCCGCAGCCCGGATTGTGGAAGGTCACCACCATCACGAGTACCGGTGGCGCAAAGCAGCAGGATTCTCACACGAGTTGTCTAACGCCGGAGATGGCCAAGAATCCCGAAAAGGAGTTCGCCCGCAGCCCGCAGGCCACCAAGGACTGCAAGCAGAGTCATAAGATCTCCGGCTCGACGCTGTCGTGGCAGATGGAATGCAGCGGGCAATACGCGATGACGGGGACGGGCACGATGACCTTCGACAGCCCCCAGCATTACACCGGCACGTTCAAGATGTCGGTTGCGGCCGGCCCGCGTCCCATGGACATCGTCACCACCATGGAGGGACAGCGGGTCGGGGAATGCCAGAAATGACGCCGCGCTCGCGCTGACGCGCCGGGTGGCCGAAACTCCCGGCCGCGGACCGCCGATCGTGCGAAGATTGTGGCCGGGCGGCGGATTTTGCGCCACAAGAGGTGGCGCCGCCCGATCCGACCCGGTCGCAACCGGCGCTTGTCCGAAGGGACGCATCGATGGCGCTGTTCAGGCCCGTGACCGTGCTCACCGGCGCCTCGTCCGGGATCGGGGCGGCGCTGGCGCGCGTGTTCGCGGACCGCGGCCACGAGATCGCCCTGGTGGCGCGCCGCGAACCCGAGCTTGCCGCGCTCGCCGATCAGATCGCCGCCGGCAATCGCAAGCGGCCGCTGGTCCTGCCGATCGATCTTGCCCGCAGCGACGCGCCGGCGCGGATTTCCCACGAGCTGATCGCGCGCGGGCTCGAGCCGGCCATCGTCGTCAACAACGCGGGCTTCGGGCTGGTCGGCTCCTCGGTCGTGCTCGATCGTGCCGAACAGCTCGCCATGATCGACCTCAACGTGCGCACGCTGACCGACATGTCCCTGCGCTGGATCGAAAGCCTGGGGCGCCATCGCGGCGGCATCCTCAACGTCGCCTCGGTCGCGGGCTTCCTGCCCGGCCCCAACATGGCGGTCTATTACGCCACCAAGGCCTACGTGCTTTCGTTCAGCGAAGCCCTGCATGTGGAACTCAAACCGCGGGGCGTGCGCGTCACCGTGCTCGCGCCCGGGCCGGTCGCGACCGAGTTTCAGGCGCGCGCCGGCATCGACGCCAAGCTGCCGCGCGCGCTCACCTGCACGCCCGAGCAGGTCGCGCGGGCGGGATATGCGGGCCTGATGCGCGGACGGCGCCTGGTGGTTCCGGGCCTCGGCAACAAGCTCGTCACGTTGCTGCCGCGCCTTCTGCCGCGCGGGCTGGTGCTGCGGATCATCGGCGCCAGCCAGAGCGCCCGCGCCAAGCCGCAGCCCGAAGCCTGGCCGCGGCGCCGCCCCGACGGCACGGCCTGATTTTTGTTGGCCCTGACTACCGAAGCGGGCTCGCGCTCGCCGGGACATCCCTGTCCGAAGCCGACCCGGGCTTCGCCTGCTCCAGGACGTCGTACGCCGCCCGCGCGCCGAACGATTTGACGATTGTGTCGGGCTGCGTCGCCCACGCGGTGACCGGCACCGGGCCGCAGACCAGCAGGAAGTAGTCGTAGGGTGCGCGCCGGTCGTTCGCCATGACGTACTGGTAGTGCATGCGGAACTGGCTGACCCGCAAGCGGTCGTACGCGGCGTCGGTCAGCATGTCGCGCAGGCGCACCGGCCAGATAATCGGATTCACGCGCGCGGCGCCGACCTCGACGCCCACGCCGGCGACCGGATCAAAGTCCCAGAAATTCATGATGTCCTTGCGCGCCTGGCAATCGACCCAGCGCACGGCCGGCTCGAGCGCGAGGCGCCGGACCGCCGCGCGCATGCGCGTGGCAGCGGGATGCAGCGCAAAGGCCGGCAGCAGGGAGCCGACCGTGATGAGCGTGACGCGCGGCCCGCGGCGACCGAGATCGGGATCAAGCTCAAGCGCCCGCGTCGCCACGATCGGCGCGGTCAAGCCGCCGGCACTATGGCCGACGATGAGGATTTCGTCCGCTTCGCCGGCGCGCGCCGCCGCCACAAGTTTCGCGGCGAACGCTTCGACCGGGCGATCGTATCCGGTCGGCCGGCCGCGCGCGAAGTCGCGCATGAGGGGCCAGCCGTTCGCCACCTGCAGCAGCTGCCAGCGGTCGACGAGCGGACGCAGCGCGGCAAACAGCACGACCCATGCCGCGACCATGCCGAGCAGCGCGACCGGCAGCGGCGCGCCGGTCGCCCGCTCGATCACAACCGCCGCTGCCCACCCCGCCGCAATCGTGATGACGAGCCACGCCAGCAGCGGGGCTTGCAACACCATCAAGTGCAGGGCGAAACGCCACGCCGCGCGGACCGTGCGCAACAGCGCCCCGCTCAGGAGATCGTCGAGCATCCAGTGCAGCGTGCGCGGAATCTGCCGCAGCAGCGGTTGCCGCGCCGCGGCCCGAATGACGTGCTCGAACCGCACGAACTCGTAGCGCGTCGAGGCCTGCCAGTTCGCGCCCTTGGTCTCGACGTTCCAATGGGCGATGTCCTCGGAATCGACGGCAAGCTCGCTCAGGCTCGCCTCCACTCCCCAGGTGGCGGCGAAGCGCGACAGCTCGCGCGCGAACAGGCGGTGATAACCCTCGGCGCCGCGCGGGTCGTAGCCCTCGACATAGAAAACATGCCGGCGCCGGATCAAGGGCAGCCCCGCCGCGACGGCGGCCTTCCTGGCATCGGTGCCGAGCAAGCGCCGAGCACTCAATTTACGTCGAGCGGCTCGGTGCCGGCCGGCTTGCCGGAGGCATCGAGGGTGATCTTGTCGACGCGCGCTTCGGCCTGGCGCAGCAATTCCTCGCAGCGCCGCTTGAGGGCTTCGCCGCGCTCGTAGATCGCCACCGATTCCTCGAGCGCGACGTCGCCGCGCTCGAGCTTCTGCACGATCGTTTCGAGCTCTGCCAGCGCCTTCTCGAACGGCAGCCCCTTCACGTCGGCATTGGTTTGGTCGGCCATGGCCTCATCCCGGGTGCGAGTCGGACGCGCCCATGTTAGCGCGTTGAGCAGCGTGAAGGCGAGCGGAGCGGGATGCGCGGCCTGAACGCTAGCCGCGCATCAGCGTCATGACATGCGCGGCGACGGAGCGGGCGAGGCCCTCGAGGTCGTAGCCGCCCTCCAGCACCGACACCACCCGGCCGCCGGCGTCGACATCGGCGATCTCCATCAACCGCTGTGTCGCCCAGGCAAAATCCGCCTCCAGCAGATTGAGGTTGGCGAGCGGATCGCGCGCATGCGCGTCGAAGCCGGCGGAAATCACGATGAGATCGGGATGGAAGTCCCTGAGCCGCGGCAGGATCGCGGTCGCGAATGCCTCGCGAAACTCGGCGCCGCCGTCGCCCGGGTCGAGCGGCGCGTTGACGATGGTGCCGTGCTCGCCGCGCTCGGACGCCGCCCCGGTGCCGGGATAAAGCGGCATCTGATGGGTCGAGCAGTACATGACGGTCGGATCGTTCCAGAAAATCTCCTGCGAGCCGTTGCCGTGATGGACGTCGAAATCGACGATCGCGGCGCGTTCGGCGCCGTGGCGCTTCTGCGCGTGGCGGGCGGCGATCGCCGCATTGTTGAACAGGCAGAATCCCATGGGCCGCGCGGTCTCCGCATGATGGCCCGGCGGCCGCGTCGCCACGAAGGCGTTGACGGCGGTCTTCGCCATCACCTCGTCGACCGCCCGCACCGCGCCGCCGGCGGCGCGCAACGCCGCCTCGAAGCTGCCCGGCGACAGGGACGTATCGGCATCGAGGTGCGCCAGCCCCTCGCGCGGCGTCGCCTCGCGAATGCCCTCGATGTAATCGACCGGATGGCAGAGCGCGATGGTCTCGAGGGTGGCGGCCGGCGCTTGCGCGCGCGCCAGCAAGGCAAAGCGCTCGTCTTCGAGGATGCGCTCGATCGCGCGCAGCCGATCCGGCCGCTCCGGATGGCCGAGCGGCGTCACGTGGGCGAGGCAGGCCGGATGGGTGAGCAGGAGAGTGGGCATGGTGCGCGCCTTACGTCGATCGGACCGGTTCAAGCATTCGCTGCCAGGCTCACGCCGGGCGGCGGCGGCATGTCGTCCGGGACGAAGAAGTCGGGCGAGAGCGGCTCGCGCGGGTCGACCCGGTAGCGGTCGAAGTCGGTCACGCCCTCGGCGGCCAGGAACGTGTCGTCGATCAAAAAATGGCCGGTGAAGCTCTTCGCCGGCTTGGGGAAAATGCGGCACGCCGCATCGGCGAGGATCTCGGGCGTGCGCGAGCAGCGCACGATCGCGTCGCCGCCGAGCAGGTTCCTGATGGCCGAGGTCGCGATGGTCGTGCGCGGCCACAGCGCATTGACGGCGATGCCCTTGGGACGCAACTCGCCGGCCAGCCCGAGCACCACGAGGCTCATGCCGTACTTCGCCATCGAGTAGGCGGTATGGCCGGCGAACCATTTCTCCTTCAGATCGAGCGGCGGCGAGAGCATCAGGATGTGCGGGTTCGCCGCCTTCTCCAGATGCGGGATTGCGTATTTCGACACCATGAAGGTGCCGCGCGCATTGACCTGATGCATCAGGTCGAAGCGCCGCATGTCGGTCGCGACCGTCCCGGTCAGCTGGATGGCGCTCGCATTGTTGACCACGATATCGAGCGTCCCGAACGCCGCGACCGTGGTGTCGATCGCCGCCTTGACGGCCGCCTCGTCGCGCACGTCGACGACGAGGGGAAGCGCCCGGCCGCCGGCCCGCTCGATCTCCGCGGCGGCGCTGTGGACGGTCCCGGGCAATTTCGGATGCGGCGCATCGGTCTTGGCCGCGATCGCGATGTTGGCGCCGGCGCGGGCGGCGGCGAGCGCGATCGCCAGCCCGATGCCGCGCGATGCACCGGTGACGAACAGGGTCTTTCCCGTCAGGCCTGCCATCGACTCTGTCCCGGTGGCTGAAGCGGTCAGCCGGCCAGCGCTGCCTGCGCGTCGTTCACGCTGTCGGCGCTTTCGACCACCGTGCGTTCGAGGCCGGCGGCCGACACCGCGAGGTTCTCGGCAAAAAACCGCGCCAAGGCAATGCGCGCGCCCTGGTCCGCGGCGCCGTCGCCGTCCGGACGCGCCAATGCGTCGGTCGCGAGCGCGCAGCCGCCGGCCGCCAGCGCGAACAGACGCAGATAGGGCGTGGCGCCGGCGAGCGCCGCCTCGGGCGCTGCGTCGAGCCGGCCGATCAGCCATCGGGTCGCGCGCTCCAGGCAGTCGACCGCTTCGCCCAGCCGCGCGCCGGTTGCGCCCAGGCCGGGCTCGTTGACGGCCCGCACCGCCGCGACGGTCGCGCGCAGGTCGTCGAGATAGGCGGAGACGGCGGCGCCGCCCGCCGACGGCAGCTTGCGGGTGACGAGATCGATCGCCTGGATGCCGTTGGTGCCCTCGTAGATCGCCGCGATGCGCGCGTCGCGCAGGTGCTGGGCCGCGCCGGTTTCCTCCACGTAGCCCATGCCGCCGTGCACCTGCACGCCGAGCGAAGCGACCTCGATGCCGACATCGGTCGAGAACGCCTTGGCGACCGGGGTGAGCAGCGATGCGCGCTCGTGCGCGGCCTGACGAGCGGTCGCGTCGGCGGCGCGGTGCGCGCGATCGGTCGCAGCCGCGGTGGCGTAGCAGATCGCCCGCGCGGCACGCGTGAGCGCCCGCATGGTGAGCAGCATGCGCCGCACGTCGGCGTGGGCGATGATCAGGCTCGCCGCACCGGACGCACCGGCCGCGCGCCCCTGCCGCCGCTCGCGGGCGAACGCGAACGCCTGCTGGGTGGCGCGTTCGGCGACCGCCACGCCCTGCAGGCCGACCGCGAGGCGGGCATTGTTCATCATGGTGAACATGCAGGCGAGGCCGCGGTTCTCTTCGCCGACCAGATAACCGACGGCGCCGCCGCTATCGCCGTACACCATGGTGCAGGTGGGCGATCCGTGGATGCCGAGCTTGTGCTCGATCGAATGGCAGCGCGCGTCGTTACGCGCGCCGAGCGATCCGTCGGCGTTGACCAGGAATTTCGGCACCAGGAACAGCGAGATGCCGCGCGTGCCGGGCGGCGCATCAGCCAGCCGCGCCAGCACGAAATGCACGATGTTGTCGGTGAGGTCGTGCTCCCCGTAGGTGATGAAAATCTTCTGGCCGGTGATGCGGTAGCTGCCGTCGGCCGCGCGCGCGGCCTTGGTGCGCAGCGCGCCCACGTCGGAGCCGGCCTGCGGCTCGGTGAGCTGCATCGTGCCCATCCATTCGCCGGACACGAGCTTGGACAGATACGTGCGCTTGAGCGCGTCGGCGCCGTGCGCCTCGAGCGCCTCGACCGCCCCCATGGTGAGCACCGGGCCGATGCCGAACGCCATCGAAGCCTGGTTCCACATTTCGATGCAGGCGGCATTGAGCGCGTGCGGGAGCCCCTGTCCGCCCGCGCCGGCCGGACTGGCAAGGCCGTTCCAGCCGGCCGCCGCCCACGCCGTGTAGGCGTCCTTCCAGCCGGGCGGCATGGTCACCGCGCCGTCCTTGAACGGCGTGCCGTGGGTGTCGCCGACCCGGTTGAGCGGCGCGATCACGTCGGTTGCAAACTTGCCGGCCTCCTCGAGCACGGCGTCCACCAGGTCTTCACTGAGATCGCCGTAAAGCCCCTCCTCGATCGCGCGCTGGACCCCGCCGGCATGCTTGAGCGTGAAGGCGATGTCGGCGACCGGCGCCCGATAGGTCATGATGTCACCCGCTGAACGTCGGAGATCGAGAGTTTCGCTTCATCGCGAAGGTTCGGGCGTGTATTCGGTGGTCCGTTCGGCAGCCGAAATCACACCCTGCCCCGCCTTGGCATCAGTGAAGTCGATCGACACGTTCTTGCCAAGTCTCGTCACGACACGCATAAGCCGGTAGACCGAATAGTCCTTCACAATTCCGTTGATTATGCGCGATACATCCGATTGGGAAAGCTCTGCGACCTTTGCCACTTCCGTCTGCTTGAGATTGCGCTCTTCGACGATCAACGCAATTTCGTTCGCCAAGGCAAACTTCAAGCGCATTTCATCCGGATCCAAATAGCCGCGGTCCTTGAGAAAGTTGCCGCTTCCCACGATCGGACGGGATCTCTTTGCCTCGGCATCGGCCATGGACGTTCTCCTACCCGGGGCCATCGTTGGTCTCCAGTGCCGCTCGCCGCGCGAGCCGATCGGCCATGCGGACCTCGAACCATTTCTCTTTGGACGCATAGTGCGTCATTGCCGCCTCCTCCGCTCCACCAGCCGATCAATCTGCGGCTTTGGAATTTCACCGTCGTGCGGCGATTTCTTCACGCCGGCATCAAGGATGTAGATCGCGGCTTTGAACTGTGTGAGATAGTAGACCCTGTAGGTGTTGTCGTCGAAGAGGATCCGAACCTCGTCGATACCGGCCAACTTGCCACTCAACCCTTGACGCTGATTGCGCGGAAGACGCTGGTGATTCTGGATTGCGCTCGTTCTTGCATCCGCCGCCTGACGCACCTCCTCCGGCATGGATTCGTAAGCGTCTTTCGCCTGCTCATTGACGAAAACGACCTCGCGGATATCCACGCTTGCCGCAGCACTCATTTATAGTGGTTCCGCTATAGAGTCAATAATCCGGAGCGGATTATCGAGACTTGCCGGCACGAGGCGACGCAAGAGGATAGCGTGGAAACGCACACGATTAAGACCGATGCTCCGGCGATCGCGGAAGCGGCTCGTGCGCTCGCCGCGGGCGGGCTCGTCGCGTTTCCGACCGAGACCGTCTACGGGCTCGGCGCCGATGCGACCAACGCCACGGCGGTGGCACGGCTCTACGCCGCCAAGGGCCGGCCGTCGTTCAATCCGCTGATCGTGCACGTGACGGACACGCCTGCGGCGCAACGCCTCGCGCGCTTCGACGCCGCCGCCACGCGGCTTGCCGCGGCGTTCTGGCCCGGCCCGTTGACCCTGGTATTGCCGAAGACCGACGATTGCCCGGTGGCGGAGCTCGCGACCGCCGGGCTCGCTACGATCGCGGTACGCGTGCCCGATCATCCGGTCGCCCGCGCGCTCATCGCGGCGGCCGGCCGGCCGTTGGTGGCGCCGTCGGCCAACCGCTCGGGACATGTGTCGCCGACCAGCGCGGCGCACGTAGCCGCCGATCTCGGCGGCAGCATCGACCTCATCATCGACGGCGGCCCGACGCGGGTCGGCGTCGAGTCCACGATCGTCGCGTGCCTCGCCGATCAGCCGGTGCTGCTGCGTCCGGGCGGCGTCGCGCGCGCGGCGATCGAGCAAATATTGGCGCGGCCGGTCGGCGACGCGGCGCCGGCGCGCGGCGACGCGGCGCCGGCGCGCGGCGACGCGCCGCTTGCGCCCGGCATGCTCGCCTCGCATTACGCGCCGGCCACGCGGCTGCGGCTCGATGCCGATGCGGTCGCGCCGGACGAGGCCCTGCTGGCGTTCGGGCCGAATCTGCCGCCCGGTGCCGCGCACGCCGTGGCTGTTCTCAACCTGTCGCCTGCGGCCGACCTGGTCGAAGCGGCCGCCAACCTGTTTGCCCACCTGCGTGCGCTCGACCAAGCGCGCGCGCGCGCCATCGCCGCCATGCCGGTGCCGCGCGAGGGCCTGGGCGAGGCGATCAACGATCGGCTGACGCGCGCCGCGGGGCCAGGGCCGTCCGCTTGAGCGCGCGGCCGGGACGTGGTGAATCGAGGAATGTCCCCTTCGCCGCCTGCCCTTCAAACCGCAGCACAGGGCCTCGACGCCGGCCTGCTCGCGCGTTTCGCCGCCATCGTCGGCGACCGCTACGCGATCACCGATCCGGCGGCCCAGGAGTCCTATCTGGTCGAGCCCCGCGGCCTCTACCACGGGCACACGCCGGTGGTGCTGCGGCCGGGGACGGTGGCCGAGGTGGCGGCGATCCTCAGGCTCGCCAACGAGACGCGCACGCCGGTCGTTCCGCAAGGCGGCAACACCGGTCTGGTCGGCGGCCAGATTCCGCACGCTGGCGAAATCGTGCTGTCGCTCGCCCGGCTCGACCGCATCCGCGAGGTCGACCCGACCTCGAACACGATGACGTGCGAGGCGGGTGTCGTACTCGCCAAGGGGCAGGAGACGGCCGCCGACGCCGACCGGCTGTTCCCGCTGTCGCTGGCCGCGGAAGGCAGTTGCACCATCGGCGGCAATCTCGCGACCAACGCCGGCGGCACCGCCGTGCTCGCCTACGGCAACGCGCGCGACCTCGTGCTCGGGCTCGAAGTGGTCCTCGCCGACGGCCGCGTGTGGAACGGCTTGAGCAAGCTCAAGAAGGACAACACCGGCTACGATCTCAAGAACCTGTTCGTCGGCGCCGAAGGCACGCTCGGCGTGATCACCGCCGCCGTGCTCAAGCTTTATCCGCGTCCGCGCGCGGTCGAGACCGCCTTCGTCGGCCTCGCCTCCCCGGCCGACGCGCTCGCGCTGTTCGGCCTCGCGGGCGAACGGGCGGGCGGCACGGTGACGAGCTTCGAGCTGATGTCGCGCCTGTCCGTCGCGTTCGCGCTGCGTCACGGGCCCGGCTGCCGCGATCCGCTCGCGGCGCCGCATCCATGGTACGTGCTGGTCGAGCTGTCCTCACAGGCCGCGGGTTTGCGCGGGTCGCTGGAAGATTTGCTGGCGGCCGGCGCGGAACGCGGTCACATCGAAGACGCCACCATCGCCGCCAGCCTCGATCAAGCGAAGGCGTTCTGGCACCTGCGCAACATGCTCTCCGAGGTGCAGAAGCACGAAGGCGGCTCGATCAAGCACGACATTTCGGTGCCGGTCGTCGCCGTGCCGGACTTCATCGCGCGAGCGATCGCCGCGGTCGAGACGATGATCCCCGGCTGCCGGCCGGCGCCGTTCGGCCACCTGGGCGACGGTAATATCCATTTCAACGTCAACCAGCCGATCGGCGCCGACGCGGCTGCCTACCTCGCTCGCTGGGAGGAGATGAGCGAGTTGGTGCACGGCATCGTCGCGAGGTTGCATGGCTCGATCTCGGCCGAGCACGGCATCGGATATCTCAAGCGCGATGCCCTGCCCGGCGTCAAAGACAAGGTCGCGCTCGAGCTGATGCGCGCGCTCAAGCGCACCCTCGATCCCAACGACATCCTCAACCCCGGCAAGGTGCTGTGAGCGCGCCTGCGCAAAGCCTCGCGATCGTGCCGATCGCGGACGGCGACGTCGCCGCGGTTGTCGCCCTATGGCAACGCTGCGGCTTGACCCGCCCGTGGAACGATCCTGCCGCCGACATCGCGTTCGCCCGGCGCGGGCCGAACTCCACGATCCTGATCGGCCGGCACGCCGGCAGCCTGGCCACGACCGTCATGGTCGGCCATGACGGGCACCGTGGCTGGTTCTACTACCTCGGCGTCGACCCGGCGCTGCAGGGCCGCGGCTTCGGCCGCGCCATGACGCAGGCGGCCGAAGCCTGGCTCACCGAACGCGGCATCGCCAAGGCGCAGCTGATGGTGCGGGCGGACAACGACCGCGTGCGCGCGTTCTACCAGGCGCTGGGCTACGGCGAGCAGCAACGCGTCATCTTCGCCAAGTGGCTCGACGGCCGCGACCCGACGCCGTGAGGCGGCCGGCCCCGGCCGGCCCTACCGTTTCGACGCGATCACGACCTCCTTGTGCAGCTTGGGAATATTGTCGAACGCCGATACCGGCACGCCGAACGTCGCGGCGAGCACATGGTTGGGCACGCCGCCGAGCGATACCGAGACGCCGACGTCGTCGCCGGTTTCCGCGGCGCTGTTGTTGAACACCACGAGGAAACGAAGCTCGTCCGGCCCGATGTTCTCGAAGTAATGAAAATATCCCATCGGGACGAACACGATCTGGCCGGGCTCGACATCGAAGATTTTCCACTCGTTGTTCGGCGCCACCACCGACATGCGCGCGCGCCCGCTGATGCAGTAGTCGAACTCCCATGCGTCCGGGTGCCAATGCGGCTCGCGAATCCCGCCGGGTTTCAGCACGACGAGAAACATGGCGGCTTTCTGGTCCTTGACGATCGGAAATACCTTGTCGAAGGCGCCCTGCACCGTCCCGGCCGGCTTCTTGACTCTCGGCTTGGACTTCGCGAGATCGAACAAATAGGGATTCTTCATCAGCCCGTCTCCATGGGGCGGGACGTGTTGTTTGGATCGAAGCCCGCCGCAAACGGAGATTACCATACGGCCACGCCGCTCATCAGCCCGACGCGCGCCACCAGGCCGTTAGAACAGCGATCCCTGCTGGCTGCCCGGCTTGTCCTTGCGCTTCGCCGTATCCTTGCCGACGGAAGCTTGCGCGGCGCCGGCACGCTCAGCAGCAAGCGCGGTGACCGGCTCGATCAGGGCCGGCGTGTCGTTGGCCGTGCGGTTCACCGCGGAGGACACTTCATAAACGTCGAGCAGGCCCTCGCGCGCCGGCGCGACCAGCGCCGAAGCGGTCTCCGCATCGACCTTGGCGGCGTCGAGCCAGAAATCGAATGCGTCGGGCGGCACGATCACCGGCATGCGCTCGTGGATCGCGGCAAGCGCGCGGTTCGCCCGGGTGGTGACGATCGCGGCGGTCTCCATCTCCTCGCCGTTCGGGCCCATCCAGCTTTCCCACAAGCCGGCAAAAGCCAGCGGCCCCCCGGCCTTGAGCCGGACGTAGTACGGCGTCTTGCGCTCGCCCTCGCGCCGCCATTCGTAGAACCCGTCGGCCGGGAACAGGCAGCGCCGCCGGCGCATGGCATTGCGGAAAGCCGGCTTTTCGTTGAGCGACTCGCCGCGCGCGTTGATCAGGAGCGAGAAGGCGCGCGGATCCTTGACCCAGGAGGGGATGAGACCCCATCGCACCAGCGCGAGCTGGCGCCTGCCCTCGGCCAGGCGCACGATCGGCACCGGCTGGGTCGGCGCGACGTTGAAGCGCGGCGGAAAGTTCGGCTGCTCGTCGTAGCCGAACAGGCGGCGGATCGCCTCCGGAGCCGACGTAATGGCGTATCGTCCGCACATGCCGGTTCGCCTCCCTCTTCGCCGCTTGCGCCGCAGCCGCGCCGTTTAAGTTAAGCCCACTTTAACCACGCGCCGGGAAAACTGCCGATCTTCGCAGCCGGTGAGCCCCAGCCGCCATGACCGTCCTTGCCGCATCCCAGCCGGCCCCGGGCCTTGCCGTCAACCGCGCGCGGCTGCGCGACGCCAACATCAATCCGGTCACCGGCCTCGCCACCGATTACCTCAATCATTTCAACGAGGCGATCATGATGCTCGAGCTGGCGCCGCAGATGCCGGACTGCATCGACGATCTATGTGCCTGGCGGCCGCTGAGCTATTGCGAGCACTTCGCCGCCTCCGGTTTCAAGGAACGCGAGCTGGCAATTGCCGCCTACGGCATGGCCGCGCCGGGGTTGCGCCGCCGCCTCGACGAGCTTGCGGACGGCATGAACGCCATCCTGCTGGCGACGGTCGCGGGGATGCGCGGCGCGGAGCCGGATGCGCTGTCCGCGCTCGCCGACGAGGCGCTGGGCCGGCTGCGTCCGCTCGTTGCCCGCGCCGGCGCGGTGATCCACGGCGCCGAGACCGCCATGGACGAGACCGCCGATACGGACGCCACCCAGGCCGCGGTCGATGCGCTGTTCGAGCGCTGAGCCGGCGGCGTCAGGCCGACGCGGCGTGCCGGCAATCCGATGACGTCACCCGACCCGCGCGCCTATCCGGCCCGGCCGTTCCTGGCGGTGAGCGCCGCCATCGTGCGCGACGGCCGCATCCTCCTGGTGCGGCGCGCGCGTGCCCCCGGCCGCGACCTTTTCAGCCTGCCGGGCGGGGTGGTCGAAGCGGGCGAGACGCTGGCCCAGGCGGTGATCCGCGAGGTGCACGAGGAAACCGGTCTCACGGTCGAGCCGGTGGCGCTCGCCGGGCAGCGGGAAGTCATCGTGCGCGACGCCGCCGGCCGGGCGGAGCGGCATTTCGTCATCCTCGCCTTCGCCTGCCGCTGGCGCGCCGGCGAGGCGGCGCCGAGCGAGGAAGTCGCCGAAGCGCGCTGGCTCGCGCCGGATCAATTCGCCGGCCTGGCGACCACCGAGGGCCTCGCCGACATCGTCGCCGCCGCCATGCTCCACCTGACGCCGTGACGCCGGCGTCCGGCCGAAGGCCGCCCGGGCTTTGCCTTGCGAGCGCCAAACCGCTGGCGCATAAGTCGCGCGAAATGCGGCCGGTTTCATGCTGATACGCATCCTGGTGGCCCTCTCGATCGCGCTTGCCGCGGGCGTTGCACCGTGCGCCGCGCAAGGGGCGCGCGCGCCCTACGAGGGCGACATGCAGCGGCTCGCCGAAATCCTCGGCGCGCTGCACTACCTGCGGGCCATTTGCGGCGCGAACGAAGGCCAGACGTGGCGCAACGAGATGCAGGCCCTGGTCGATGCCGAAGCGCCGGGCGGGGACCGCCGCGATCGCCTGGTCGCGAGCTTCAACCGCGGCTATCGCGGCTTCCAGCAGACCTATCGGAACTGCACGCCGGCCGCCAATCTGGCGATCCGCCGCTATCTCGACGAAGGCGCCAAGATCGCCCGCGACATCACCGCGCGCTACGCCAATTGATCCGTTCATCTCGACCGCGCAGGCATTAACCTTTCCTAAAGGTGTGGCCTAGGCCGCCCCGAGGCGCGTGCTAACGTGCGGGCGATTGCGGGATAGGGCCCGGGCGCGCCCGGCGGGTGGACTCAAGCGATGAAAACCATGATGCGCCCGGTCCCGGCGCCAAAGCCGGTGGCGGAGCACGAGCAGAAGCAGGTGGCGCTCGCCTACCTGCGCGAGGCCTGGGCCGAGGCGCGCCTCGACGGGGTCGAGGACGACTGCCTGGCGCAGGCCTGCCTGTTCACCTCGCTCGCCGAGCTGGTCACGACCTACGGCGAGGACGCCGCCGCCACGTTCGCCGAGGGCTTGAGCGCCCGCATCCGCAACGGCGAGTTTTCCATCGATCTGGCGCGGCAATAGACTTGGCGCGGCAATAGACTTGGCGCGGCAATAATCGCGCGCTGATCCAAACGATTAAGCCTTGCGGGCCGGGCTGCGGGCGCGCTTCAATGGCGCGCTCATGGATTCGCGCCGCATCCTGGTCGCGCTCCTTCTGACGCTGCTCGGTGTGACCGAGCCCGGCGCCCAGAACCGCGTGCGCACCGAGACGATCATCCCGCCCGCCGACATCCCGGCGCCCGCGGCCCCGCCACGGGCAGCCCCCGCAATCGCCCCACCGACCGCCCCTGCCCCGCCCGCGGCGGGCGCGGCCGTCGCCCCCGCGCCGCCGCTGCAGCTCGGCCCGGTCGGGACCGCGCCGCCGCCGGCCCCGGCGGCTCCCGTCGCGGCAGCACCGCCGCCTTTGCCGCCATCACGCCTGCCGCCCATCACGTCCGCGAGCAAGCCCTACGGCCGCATCGGCACACGCCCCGGCCCGACGGTCTCCGAAGTCCTCACCGACCTTTCCGTCCTGCCGCCGCGGGTTGCCCGCATGCGCGCGCGCATCATCGAGGCGGCGCGCAGCGGCGACCTCGACAAGGTCCTCACCGTCATGCAGTCGAACGAGACCATGCCGATCTTCTCGTTCGCCAACGAACGGGACCCGACCGCCTATTGGCGCACGAACTATCCGGAGTCGGGCGGGATCGAGGTACTGTCGATCCTGCTCGAGATTCTCGACATGGGGTTCGTCCACGTCGATGCGGGCACGCCGCAGGACATGTACGTGTGGCCGTATTTCGCCTACGTCCCGCTCAAGCTGCTCACGCCGACGCAGAAAGTGGACCTGTTCAGGATCGTCACCGGCTCCGATTATCGCGCCATGCAGGATTTCGGCGCCTACATCTTCTACCGGATCGGCATTGCTCCGGACGGAACCTGGCATTTCTTCGTCAGCGGCGACTGACCGCCTGCCGCGCACGGGTAATTGGTTGGTTAAGATTTGATGAGCGACGGCCGGCGGCCGTTCCGCGCGCGCATTATCGTCAAGCGCACCCCCTCACACGACTACCCGGTTACGTATTTGGTTACGACTTTCGACCACACTGGCGCCGCGAACCCGCTGGGGCGCAAGCAGGTCCGGCTCGCCGACCAAGATCAATTTCAAGAGACCGAGATGATAGCGCAGCAATCCCTGATCACCGAGCTCGAGGACGCGATCACCTCCGGTTCGGTCGACCGGCGCGTCGACACCCTGCGGCGCGTATGCGACCTGTTCGAGACCGGCGCCAGCATGTATTCCGACGAGCAGGTCGAGCTGTTCGACGACGTGATCGGCCGGCTCGCGGCCTCGATCGAAGCGAAGGCGCGCGCCGAGCTGTCCAACCGTCTGGCGCCGATCGCCAACGCGCCAGTCAACATCGTCAAGACGCTCGCGACCGACGACCTGATCGAGGTGGCGGGCCCGGTGCTCGCCCAGTGTGCCCGGCTCGACGACGAGGATCTGATCGGCACCGCGCGCGGCAAGGGCCAGCAGCACCTGCTGGCGATCGCGCAGCGCGCCTCCCTGAGCGAAGCGGTGACCGACGTGCTGGTCACTCGCGGCGACCGCGAGGTCGTGCACTCGGTCGCCAGGAACGACGGCGCCCATTTCTCCGATGCCGGCTTCGGCGTGCTGATCGAACGGGCGAGCGGCGACGACGCGCTCGCCGAACGGGTCGGCCGGCGCGCCGACATTCCGCGCCGCCATTTCGTGTCTTTGGTCGCCAAGGCCTCCGCCACCGTGCAGAAGCGGCTCGTCGCCGCCAACCCGCAGGCCGCCGATCATATCCGCTACGTGGTGGCCGACATCGAAGACGAGATGAAAGCCGCCCAGGGGCGCGACTACGCCGCCGCCCGCGCGCGGGTGGAATCGCTGCAGCAGGCCGGCAAGCTCGGCGAAAGCGAGGTCCACACTTTCGCCAAGTCGGCAAAGTTCGAAGAGGCCGCGGTTTCGCTGTCGCTCCTGTGCGGCCTGCCGATCGACGTGATCGAGCAGGCCATGCTCGACGAGCGGCCCGATATGCTGCTGATCCTCGCCAAGGCGATCGGCTATAGCTGGGCCACTGCCAAGCTGCTGCTGCTGTTGCGCACCGGCGGCCGCGGCGCGTCGCACCAGGATCTCGAGCTGGCGCTGCACAGCTTCGACCGGCTGCAGGTGTCGACCGCCCAGCGCGCCGTGCGCTTCTATCAGACCCGCCAGAACGCCGGGCTGTCCGCGGCGGAATGACGATGAATGCCTACGGATCGTTGATCGGCGAACTCGAGCACGCCATCGCCTCGGGAACGGTCGAACGGCGCGTCGCCTCGCTGTGGCATATCGCCGATCTCTTCATCGCCGGCGCCAATCAATATTCCGACGATCAGGTTGCGCTGTTCGACGAGGTGATCGGGCGCCTCGCCGTGCAGATCGAAGCGACCGCGCGCGCCAAGCTGGCGCGGCTGCTGGCGCCGGTCGCCAATGCGCCGGCCAGGACCATCAAGACGCTGGCGTTCGACGCGGAGATCGCGGTGGCCGGCCCGGTGCTGGCGCGCTCCGCGCGGCTCGACGAGGCGACCTTGCGCCAAAGCGCTGCCACCCAGAGCCAGCTGCACCTGCTCGCCATCTCCAAGCGCCGCACCCTGAGCGAGGCGGTCACCGACGTGCTGGTCGAGCGCGGCGACCATCAGGTGGCGCGCTCGGTCAGCCGCAACGCCGGCGCGCGGTTCTCCGACGCCGGGTTCGAGATGCTGGTCAAGCGTTCCGAGGGCGACGACGTGCTGGCCGAGCGGCTCGGGCTGCGCAGCGATATTCCGCGCCATCATTTCCTGCGCCTGATCGCCTGCGCGTCCGACGCGGTCCGCACCAAGCTTGCCGCCGCCAATCCGGCCGCCGCCGAGGAGATCCAATACGTCGTCACCGAGGTGGTCGGCAAAATCCGCGCCGATGCGGTGACCCAATCGGGCGAATACGTCGCCGCCTGGCAGAAGATCGAGGCGTTGCATCGCGCCGGAACCCTGAGCGAGCGCGACGTCTACGAATCCGCCAAGACGCGCCAGTTCGAGGAAACCGTGGCGGCGCTGGCGCTGATGTGCGGCGTGCCGGTCGACGTCGCCGAGACGGCCATGCTCGACGAGCAGCCCGACACCACGCTGATCCTCGCCAAGGCCGCGGGGCTGTCGTGGACGACCGTCAAGTTCGTGCTGCTGCTGCGCGCCGGCGGCCACAGCGTCTCCGCCCACGAGCTGGAGGACGCGCTCAAGAGCTTCGAGCAGCTCACCGACGAGACCGCGCATCTCGCCGTGCGTTTCTATCAACGCCGCCGCCGCCTGGCGGAGCAATCGACTTAAAGCCCGCCCTGCCGCTCTTGAGGCGCATGGGATGGCGCCTTACCTTCCCGCCGAGCTATGGCATGGGTGTGCGCATGCAGGCAGCGCTTCTTCCCGATCGCGGCGTCGTCAAGGTCGACGGCGCCGACGCGCGGCGTTTTCTCAACGGGCTGCTCACCACCGACATCGAAACGATGACCCCGCAAGCGCCGCGCTTTGCGGCACTGCTCACCCCGCAGGGCAAGATCCTGTTCGACGGCATCGTGGCGGCGGTGCCGGCGGCGGACGGCACCGCGCTGTTCATCGATTGTCCGCGGGCGCTGGCGGCAAACCTCGTCGAGCGGCTCAATTTCTACAAGCTGCGCGCCAAGCTGATCATCGCGGATTTGTCGCAGACGCTCGGCGTGCTGGCGGCGTGGGACGGCACCGGCACGACCGACTGCGGCCTCGTCTATCCGGACCCGCGCCTGCCGGAACTGGGGTTGCGCGTCATGCTGCCGCCGCATCTCGCGGCCGAGGCGGCGGGCGACCTCGGCGCCGCGCTGGTCGCGCCCGAGGCCTACGAGGCGCACCGCATCGCGCTCGGCGTGCCGCGCGGCGGCCTCGATTTCGCCTACGGCGACGCGTTTCCGCACGAGGCCGACATGGATCAGCTCAACGGCGTCGACTTCGCCAAGGGCTGCTACGTCGGCCAGGAGGTGGTCTCGCGCATCGAGCACCGCGCCCGCGCCCGCAGCCGCATCGTGCCGGTCGCCTACGACGGCTTCGCGCCGGAGGACGGCGTTGCAGTGATGGCGGGCGATCGCGCGGTCGGCACCATGGGGTCGGCAACCGCCGGCCGGGGACTTGCCATGGTGCGGCTCGACCGGGTCGAGGACGCGCTTGCGGCCGGGACTCCGCTCGCCGCCGGCGGCGTCCCGATCCGCCTCGTCAAGCCCGCCTGGGCGCGGTTCGCCTGGCCGGGCGAGGCCAAGGCGGCGGAATAGCTCGTCGCACCGGATGCCGGCGGTGACTTGAGCGTGCCGATCGAGGTGTGTAGACACCGGTCCCATGACAGCCCCAGCGCATCCCGACGGCCGCAAGCGCTGCCCGTGGCCCGGGGTGGATCCGTTCTACGTCGCCTATCACGACGATGAGTGGGGCGTGCCGGACTACGGCGACCGCGCCCTCTACGAGAAGCTCGTGCTCGACGGCTTCCAGGCCGGGCTGTCGTGGATCACCATCCTGCGCAAGCGCGAGAACTTCCGCCGCGCGTTCGACGGATTCCGCCCGGAGCTCATCGCCCGCTACGACAAGCGCAAGGTCGCGGCCCTCATGCGCGACGAAGGCATCGTGCGCAACCGCGCCAAGATCGAAGGTGCGATCCACTCGGCGCGCGCCTATCTCGACGTGATGGAGAAGGGCCCGGGCTTCTCCGCCCTGCTGTGGGACTTCCTCGACGGCAAGCCGAAGGTCAACCGCTTCCGCCGCCGGTCGCAGGTGCCGGCGCAGACCGCGCTGTCGCAGAAGATGTCCAAGGAGCTCGCCGCGCGCGGCTTCAAGTTCTGCGGCCCGACCATCGTGTACGCCTTCATGCAGGCGGTCGGCATGGTCAACGATCACCTCGTCACATGCTACCGGCACGGCGAAGTCGCAAAGTCGAACCGCGGGTGACGGCGCGCGCGTGGCAGCGCATGCGCTCGGGCCGCCGGCTCGATCTGCTCGACCCCTCCCCGCTCGACATCGAAATCGAGGACATCGCCCATGGCCTCGCCCGGGTGGCGCGCTGGAACGGCCAGACCGGCGGCGCCCATATTTTCTCGGTCGCCCAGCACACGCTGCTGGTCGACGCGATCCTGCGCCAGCGCACGCCCAATGCGCTCGACCGGCGGCTGCGCCTGGCGGTGCTGCTGCACGACGCGCCCGAATACGTGATCGGCGACATGATCACCCCGTTCAAATCGGTGATCGGCGACGCCTACCGGGCGGTCGAGCAGCGCCTGCTCGCCGCCATCCACCTGCGCTTCGGGTTGCCGGCGGCGTTGCCGGCCGATGTCGTGCGGCTGATCAAGGCCGCCGACCGCGGCGCCGCCTATCTGGAGGCGACCCGGCTCGCCGGCTTCAAGCCGGCCGAGGCAGGCCGCTTCTTCGGGCGGCCGCCCGCCCTTCCGGCGCCGATCGAGCGCGACTATCTGACGCCGTGGCCGGCCGCGCAGGCACAGGCGCGCTACCTCAAGCGGTTCGCCGAAGTGGCGGCAAAGTGACCGGGGTCGGCCGCGTTACTGTATGATGGGTTCGCAATGATTCACGTGTGCTCCCTCGCGCGGCTGCATGCGACGGTCGAGGAGACCGGCGCGCGCCGCGTCGTGTCGCTGATGCGCGACATCGAGCTGGTGCGGCGGCCGCCGACCATCGAGGACGCCGATCACCTGCGGCTGCGCCTGGACGACATCAGCGTGCCGCTCGAGGGCTATACGATCCCGGCAGAGGAGCACATCGCCGAGCTGCTGACGTTCGTGCACAGCTGGGACCGCGCGGCGCCGCTCGTCATCCATTGCTATGCCGGGGTCAGCCGCTCGACCGCCGGCGCCTTCGTGTCGGCCTGCGCGCTCAACCCGCGGCGCGCCGAGGCGGAGATCGCCCAGGACATTCGCCGCCTGTCGCCGACGGCGACGCCCAACGCCCGCATCGTCGCGCTCGCCGACCAGATGCTCGGACGTGACGGCCGCATGGTGGCGGCGATCGAGGCGATCGGGCGCGGCGTCGAGTGCTACGAGGGCCATCCGTTCCGCCTCGACCTCGCCTGACGATCGATGAGCGACGCCGTCCTGAAGCCGATCGAAATCGGACTGACCGCCGCGATCGTCACCATGGAGGCCGAGGCGCCCTCGATCCTGGTCGCGGGCGACGCGCCGAAGGAATCCGGCGGGCGCTCGGAGGCGGAACGCGCCGCCGGCCTGCCGTTCGGCCCGTTCGATCCGCTCGCTCACCACACGTTCGAGATCGGGCTGCGCGCCTGGGTCGAGGCGCAGACCGGGCTGCGGGTCGGCTATGTCGAGCAGCTCTATACGTTCGGCGACCGCGGCCGCCACGCGCTGCCGCGCGACACCGACCCGCATGTGGTGTCGGTCGGCTACCTCGCGCTCATTCGCATGCCCGAGAACGTCGCCGCGCTGCGGGCGGCCGGCGCCGGCTTCGAGCCGTGGTACCGGTTCTTTCCGTGGGAAGACTGGCGCACCGCGCGGCCGGAGATCCTCGACGACACCATCATGCCGCTGCTCACCGAGTGGGCGCGCCGGTCGACCGGACCGGAGCCACGCCGCGCGCTCGGGCGGCGCGAGCGGCTGCGCCTGTGCTTCGGGGTCGACGGCAGCCCGTGGGACGAAGAGAAGACGCTCGACCGCTACGAGCTGCTCTACGAGGCGGGCCTGGTCGAAGAGGCGCGGCGCGACGGCCGCCCGGCGGCGCTCGCGCGCGGCACGCTCGCGCCGCTCGGCGAGCCGATGCGCTTCGACCACCGCCGCATCCTGGCGACCGCCATCGCGCGGCTGCGCGCCAAGCTCAAGTACCGGCCGGTGGTGTTCGAGCTGATGCCCGACGAGTTCACGCTGACCGCCTTGCAGCGCACCGTCGAGGCGATCTCCGGCCGGCTCGTGCACAAGCAGAACTTCCGCCGCCTGGTCGAATCGACCGCCCTCGTCGAGCCGACCGGCGACATGTCGACGGCGACCGGCGGCCGTCCGGCGGCGCTGTTTCGCTTCCGCCGCGAGGTGATGCAGGAGCGGCCGGCCGCCGGGCTGCGGCTCGGCGCGCGGGCGTAAGCTTCGCGCGACTCAGCCGCGTGCTGTAAGGTCGCGCGCGATCGACTTCGGTGCGGCGAACCGGGAGCCTGCGTCGGTGGATGGGCTGATCACGCTCCTCATTCTCGTTGCGCTGGCGATCCCCATCCTGGCGGTGGTGGCCATTGTGGTCGCCGTCGGCGCCAAGGGCCGCGTGAACCTGCTCGAAGCCCGCTTGCGCGCGCTCGAAGAGCGCCTGACGCAAGGCGGCGCCGCCTCGCCGAAGGTCACGCCCGCGCCCGTCGCGCCGGCGCCGGAACCGCCGCCCGCCGCGATCCCGCCGGTGGTCGAGACGGCCGAACCCATCGCCGAGCCCGCGCCTGCCGCCGCCTCGGAACCGGCGCAGCCACCTCCGACCCCGCCCCCGCCTGCTGCGCCGCCGCCCGAACGGCCGAGCTTCGAAGAGCGCTTCGGCACCCAATGGGCGGTCTGGGCCGGTGGCTTGGCGCTCGCGCTCGGCGGCTTTTTCCTGGTGCAATATTCGGTCGAGCAGGGGTGGTTCGGCCCGGGCATGCGCGTCTTTTGCGGCGCGCTGCTGGCCGCGGCACTGCTCGCCGGCGGCGAATGGGCCCGGCGGACGGACAAGATCTCGGATCTCGTCAGCCTTCCGACCGCGCATATCCCGAGCGTCCTCACCGCCGCCGGCACCGCGGCCGCCTACGCCACGGTCTACGCCGCCTATGGCCTCTACGGCTTCCTGTCGCCCGCCATCGCATTCGTGCTGCTCGGGATCGTGGCGCTGCTGACGCTTGCCGCGGCGCTGCTGCACGGGCCCGCGCTCGCCGGCCTCGGACTCGTCGGCGCCTATGTGACGCCGCTCGTCGTGTCGACCGGCCAGCCGAACTACTGGGCGCTCTATCTCTATCTCGCGGTGGTGAGCGCCGCGAGCTTCGCGCTCGCGCGCATGCGCCTGTGGCGCTGGCTCGCGATCACCGCGGTGGCGTTCGGGACGCTGTGGATATTCCCGGGCATCGACGGCGTGGCGAACGACGTGCTGCTGCCGCACGCATTCCACGCCGTCGTCGGCTTCGCGTTCGCCGCCGTCCTGATCGTGTGCGGGTTGCTGTACGGACCGCCGGCCGAGCCCGGCCGTATCGACGAGGTTTCGTCGGCCGCGCTCGCCGCCTCCATGTTCGCCGCCGCCATGCTGGTCTTCGCCACCCGTCACGACGCCGTGGCGCTGGCGGCGTTCGCGCTGCTCGCCGCCGGAACGGTCGCGATCGCGTGGCGGACCGAGGCCGCCGTCGCCGCGGTGCCGGCCGCCGCCGCCCTTGCCGTGCTGGTGCTCGCCGACTGGTCGGTCGACCTGCACATCGAGCACCTGATCGCGCCGGGCGGGCCGGTGGCCGGAACCGTGGAGGAACCGGCGGAAGCCGCGTTCGGCCTGCACCTTGTGCTGGGCGGCGGGTTCGCGCTCCTGTTCGGCGTCGCCGGGTTCCTGGCCCAGGGCCGTTCCGAGCGGCCGCTCGTGCCGATCCTGTGGGCGGCGTGCGGCGTGCTGGCGCCGATCGCCATCCTGGTCGCGCTCTACTACCGCATCGCCGAGTTCGACCGCTCGATCCCGTTCGCGGCGCTGGCGCTGGTGCTGACCGGACTCTACGCCTGGGCGGTCGAAACTTTCGACAAGCGCGCGCTGCGCCCGGGCCTTGCGTCGGCAGGCGCGATCTTCGCGGCCGGGGCCATCCCGTCGCTCGCCCTGGCGCTGACCTTCTCGCTGGAAAAGGGCTGGCTCACCGTCGGCCTCGCCCTGATGGTGCCGGGCATCGCCTGGGTGGCGGAAAAGCGCCCGCTGCCGTTGCTGCGCTGGGCCGCGGCGTTCGGCGTCACGCTGGTGCTGGCGCGGATCGGCTGGGAGCCGCGCATCGTCGGCGGCGACGTCGGCACCACGCCGATCTTCAACTGGCTGCTGTACGGCTACGGCGTTCCGGCCGCGGCGTTCTGGCTTGCCGGCCACCTGCTGCGCCGACGCGGCGACGACGTGCCGACCCGCACGGTCGAGGCGGGCGCGATCCTGTTCACCGTGCTGCTGGCGTTTCTCGAGATCCGCCATTTCATGAACGACGGCGACGTCTATCGGCGCGCCGGGGGCCTGGGCGAAGTGGCGCTGCAGGTCTCGGTCGCCCTCGCCATGGCGATCGGGCTCGAGCGCCTGCGCGCGCGCAGCGGCAGCATCGTGCACAACGTGGGCGCGCTCGCGCTCGCCGCGCTGGCGCTCGCCGGCATCGTGTTCGGCCTGTGGCTCGCCGAGAATCCGCTGATGACCGCGGAGCCGGTGGGCGGCCGGTTCTTCAACCTGATCCTGCTCGGCTACGCCCTGCCGGCTGTGCTTGCCGCGATCCTCGCCCTGCTGACGCGCGGCACGCGGCCCTACGCCTACCGGGTGGCGGCCGCGGTGGCGGCGGTCGGGCTCGCGCTCGCCTACCTGTCGCTCGAGGTCGCGCGGCTCTATCACGGCCCGGTGCTCACGGTCGGGCCGACCAGCAACGCCGAGCAGTACACCTATTCGGCGGTCTGGCTCGCCTTCGGGGTGGCGCTGCTCATCGCCGGCGTGCTCCTGCGCTCGCAGCCGGCGCGCATGGCTTCCGCGGCGGTGGTGCTCATCACCATCGGCAAGGTGTTCGTGCTCGACCTCGCCGTGCTCGAGGGCCCGTTCCGCGCGCTCTCCTTCATCGGCCTCGGCGTGGTGCTGGTCGGCATCGCCCGGCTCTACCAGCGCCTGCTGTTCCCGCGGCGGCGCGCGGCGGCGCCGGCGACCTCACAATAACCACGGGCATCGATGCGGCGCCTTGCGTATCTCAAGCCGTGGAATCAGCAACGATCTGCAACAATGAGCGGGCCGAGGTGGTCATCGGCCGGCTCGATCCATGCCTGCCGTCCGCGGCGCGGTTGCAGTGGCCGAATTCGCGCGTCGATTATTTCCCCGGCGAGAACTCGTAGGACAGCGTGCCGACGAAGGCGGGGCCGCACCAGTTCGAGCGCAGCCCCGTCGGATTGGTGACCGGATTGATGACGCCGCCCGGCGCCGCATTGGGGTCGCCGGTGAAGACGAAGCAGTTCTCCTTCGTCATGTTGGTGTTGGAATAGGTCAATCCCAGCGTGAATGGATCGTAGGTGAAGGAAATGCCGACCGACCAACTGGTGTAGGCCGGCAGCGGAAAGCCGCCGAGATCCGCCGACTGGTTGCCGAACCATGAGCGGCCGACGGCGCCGGAGAGCGACCATTCGATGTCCTTGTAGAACAACTTCGGGAGCACGTTGGGCAGGTCGAGATCGAAGCTTCCCTCCACGTAGTGCTCCCAAGCGCCGGTGTTCGAGTAGTTCGGCGAATAGGCGTACATGCCGTAGAGCGTGAGGCCGCCTCCCGGCGCGTAAGCGAGCGTCGCGTGCGCCTCGCCGTAGCTGGTGGAGGCCGCCGGCGGGACAGGAACTTCCCCCGCGTAATAGAGATAGGTGAGGCCCACATCGATCTTGATCTTGTCCACGACCTGCCTGCAGAAGCCCGCGCTGAAGCCGAGCTCGGCCGACGGGTTGGTGGGCAGCTTGACGCTGGACGGCTCGAACTTGAAGTAGAACGGCCCGCGGTCGACTTCGATGCTCGCGCTCACCGCGGGCTGGTGCGCCGACAGTGTTATGCCGCGATAGATGTAGTCGGTGGCGAATTCGCTGCCGACCGTGATGTCGAACGGCTTGCCGTTGGCGGGCGGATCCTTGGCGTCGCAGGCATCGGGCATGTCGCCGGCGAGCGCCGCAACGGCCGGGGCCGCGAGCAGCAGCACGGCTCCGGCTGTCCGGGCCCAGCGGCGGCGCCGCCCCTTGCGGCCGATGCGAAGGCTGTGTTCATCGCCGACTCCACGCCGGCTCGGTGCGTGCCCGATCATGTGTGCGCCCCTCTCGCGAATCGGCGCAGACGCCGCCCGCCGGGGATTCTTTTCCGCGCGTGGCGTAATGGCAACCCTGGCGTGAACAAGCCGACGGGCGCGGCGCTGCGGCGAGCGTGCCGGCACGACCGACCCGCAACCGCAGGGCGGCGGCCGGCACGATCACGTGCGACGCCGCCGATGCTTCCCACGCGGATTCGCCGATGCTAGCGTGCTGCGCGGATGAAGCGGGGAGGCTTGCATGCGAAAGATGGAATTGAGCGCCGTCGTTGCGGCGGTAGCGGGGTGGTGCGTGGTCCTGGCCGCGCCGGCGCAGGCGCAGCTGTCGCAGCCATGGACCTGGTGCGTGAACAAGGAGAAGGCCTCGCCCGACATCCAGATCAACGGGTGCACCACCGTGATCCAGTCCGGCAAGGAGACCCAGAAAAATCTCTCGATCGCCTTCAACAACCGCGGCAACGCCTACCGCACCAAGGAGGACAACGACCGCGCCATCGCCGACTACAACCAGGCGATCAAGCTCGATCCCAAGTACGCGTATCCCTACAACGGCCGCGGCAACGCCTACCGCGCCAAGGGCGACAACGACCGCGCCATCGCCGACTACAACACGTCGATCAAGATCGATCCCAAGTACGCGTCCCCGTACAACGGCCGCGGCAACGTGTGGCGCGACCGTGGCGACAACGACCGCGCCATCGCCGATTACGACATGGCGATCAAGCTCGATCCGCGCTACTCGCTCGCCTATAACGGGCGCGGCAATGCGTATAACGACAAGAAGCAGTACGACCGCGCCATTGCCGATTACAGCGACGCGATCCGTATCGACCCCAAGTACGCCTCACCGCACAACGGCCGCGGCAACGCCTACCGCTCCAAGGGCGACCTCGACACCGCGCTGTCCGACTACAACGAGGCGATCCGGCTCGATCCCAAGAGCTCCCTGCCCTACAACGGCCGCGCCAACATCTATTTCGACAAGAAGGACTTCGACCGCGCCATCGCCGACTACAACGAGTCGCTGCGGATCGATCCCAAATACGCGGTCGCCTTCAACAACCGCGGCCTCGCCTACAACCGCAAGGAGGACTACGACCGCGCCATCGCCGACTACAGCGAGGCGATCCGGTTCGACCCGAAATACGCGGTCGCCTACGACAACCGCGGCGACGCCTACCGCGCCAAGAAGGACTACGACCGCGCCATCGCCGACTACAGCGACGCGATCCGCATCGATCCGAAGTACGCCGTCGCCTACAGCGACCGCGCCGATATCTACCGCCTCAAGGGCGACAACGACCGCGCCATCGTCGACTACGACGAGGCGCTGCGCCTCAATCCCTCCTACGCCAACGCGATCAACAACCGCTCCACCGCCTACGAGAACAAGGGCGACTATGCCCGTGCGATCGAGGGCTACGATCAGCTCGTCGCCATGCAGCCCAAGGTCTCCGACTGGTGGAACTACCGGTGCTGGGACCGCGCCATCGTCGACCAGCTGCAGCCGGCGCTCGCCGACTGCACCGAGGCGCTGAAGCTAAAGCCGGACGACCCCAACATCCTCGACAGCCGCGGGCTCGTCTATCTCAAGCTGGCGCAATTCGACGCCGCGATCGCCGACTACGACGCGGCGCTGAAGGCCAACCCGAAGCAGGCGGGCTCGCTGTACGGCCGCGGCATGGCGAAACAGAAGAAGGGCGACACCGTCGGCGGGACCGCCGACCTCGCCGCCGCGGCGGCGATCCGGGCGAACGTCGCCGCGGAGTTCGCGCGCTACGGGGTGAAGTGACGGGCGGGCGATCACCGCCCGACGTCATCGGCCGCGCAGGCGGGCGATCCAGTAATCACCGCAGGTTCGCTCGGAATTGCGAACGTCGGCGTTACCGGGTGGCCCGCCTGCGCGGGGCACGACGAGTCACAGATAAACGCCGTCGGCGTCAGTCGTCGCCGTCTTCGGGCTTGCCGATGTGATGCTGGGCGTAGAGCTCGAGGCCGAGCTTGGCGACGAGGTCGAGCTGGGTTTCGAGGAAGTCGATGTGGTGCTCCTCGTCCGCCATCAGCGCCTCGAACAGGTCGCGGGTCACGTAGTCCTTGACCGCGTGGCAATGGGTGGCGGCCTCCTCGTAGAGCGCGCGCGCGGACAGCTCGGCCGCGAGGTCGCAGTCGAGCACCTCCTTGACGGTCTGGCCGATGTGCAGCGGGTCGAGCACCTGCATGTTGGGAAAGCCGTCGAGGAAGATGATGCGCTCGACCAGCTTGTCGGCGTGCTGCATCTCCTCGATCGATTCCTTGCGCCACTGCTTGGCAAGCGTGCGGTAGCCCCAGTTGTCGAGCAGGCGGTAGTGCAGCCAGTACTGGTTGACCGCGGTCAGCTCGTGGCGCAGCGCCTTGTTGAGAAACTCGATGACGCCGGGATCGCCTTTCATGCGCCTCTCCTGTCGGACAGCGAATAGCGAGTAGCGAATAGCGAATAGTAAGCGAGAAAGAGGGTTTCTTTCTACTCGCTATTCGCTATTCGCCGGGTTGGGCGAGACGAGATATTGCCGCCGGTAAAACTAGCCGGCACCGCCGCCGTCGAGGCCCCCGGCCGCGCAGGCCCCGAGCGCCTCGTCCATGATCCGCCGGATGGTGGTGACGCAGCGCCCGCAGCGGGGGCTGCAGCCGAGGCAGCCGTACACCTGACCCGCGGTGCGGGGGGCGGCTTCGCCGGAGATCGCGGTACGCACCGCCTGGTCGCTGAGCACGTTACAGGAGCAAATGATCATGAGGATTGCACGCGGGACCGGACCAAACCGACTGGATCGATAAGGCACCGGCGCAGCAAAAGCAAAGGGAAAAATGCAGTTTACAGTGCTTCTAATCTGACGCGGTGAACGGCCATGCGCGCTGCAGCATGTAACCGTTCTAATGTGTTGCGCCGATATTGACATCGAACCGCGCGGGCAAAGAAATGCGATCGTCCTCCATCGCACGGATGCCCGGCCTTGCCGCATGCTCGACAGGCACTGCTTGAACCGGCGGGCTCGTGCGGCGCGCGCATCCGGCGGAAGCGATCGGAATGCGCGCCGGATCGCCGGTAGCGCCGATGGTCCGCCGGCCCGCCACCAGCCGCCGCTTCACCAAGCCGGTCGTCATGGCCGACGGCACCCGCCTGGCGTCGCCGGCGGAAGCGATGAAGTTCCTCAGCCGGCTGCCGCCCGAGCGGGTCACGGCCCCACTCTACTACGCCGCCGCGCTGGTGAACGACGCGGTCGAGAGCGGCCGTGCCGGCGACGCGGAAAAGGCCCGGCTCGAGCTGATCCGGGCGCTGCGCGGCAAGGGCTGGCTGTGAATGGAAGCGAGTAGCGAATAGCGAATGGCGAATAGTTAAAGGATCGGCGGCCAGGGGCGAACAGCTATTCGCTATTCGCTATTCGCTATTCGCTATTCGCTGTTACTCGCCCTTCTGGGCGGTCGCGGCCGTGCCCACCGTCACCGGCGAGGACGAGGTGCGGATGAAGTCGGAGCGGGCGCGGCGGGTGAAGTTGCAATAGGCAAAGCCGAGCCCGGAGACGCTGCCGCGGAAACTGTACTCGTCGGTCTTCTCCAGGTTGAAGCACGGCTCGAAGGAAATGCCCTTCAGGGCGGCGCACCAGGTCTCGCCTTTCACCCGCAGGGTCCCGGCCGGCAGGTTGACGTAGCGAACCGCGCCGGCGCCGCCGAACCGGATGGCCCCGACGACCGAGCCGTCGTGGTGGATGCGGCCCGCCCCGGCGGTGCCCTCGAAGCAGCGGAACGAATAGAGCTTGCCGGCGATGAACCGCCGGGCCTCCTCGGTCCGCATCTCTCCGGCGCCGGCCGGCCACGCGGCAAGCAGCCCGGCCAATACGATGGCGAAGCGCACGAGCATCACGGCCTCAACCCCCTGTTAACCATAGCGCCGGGCGAGCATGCCTGACGATCGTGGAGAAATCCTGAACGCGTTTACCCAATCTTGACCACGATTCGGCCGCGCACCCGCCCCTCGACAATGGCCGATCCGAGGTCCGGCGCCTGCCCCAGGCCGACTTCGGTGGTCATCGTCGCCAGTTTGCCCCGATCGAGCCCGGAAGCCAAGCGATTCCAGGCTTCGCGGCGGGTTTTCAGGGGGCACATGACGGAATCGATGCCGAGAAGCGACACCCCGCGCAGGATGAACGGGGCGACGCTCGTCGGCAGGTCCATCCCGCCGGCGAGGCCGCAGGCCGCCACCGCGCCGCCATATTTGGTCATCGACAGCACGTTGGCGAGGGTGGTCGAGCCGACCGTGTCGATCCCGCCGGCCCAGCGCTCCTTGGCGAGCGGCCTGGGGGCGCCGGCCAGCTCGGCGCGGTCGATCACCTCGGCGGCGCCGAGGCCGGTGAGGTACGGCGCTTCCTGCGGCCGGCCGGTCGAGGCGATGACGTGGAAGCCGAGCTTGGCCAAAAGCGCGATCGCGACCGAGCCGACGCCGCCGGCCGCCCCGGTCACCACCACCGGCCCGCGGTCGGGCGCGAGCCCCTGGTGCTCGAGCGCCATGACGGACAGCATCGCCGTATAGCCGGCGGTGCCGATCGCCATGGCGTCGCGCCCGCTCATGCCGGGCGGCAGGGGCACCAGCCACTCGCCCTTGACCCGGGCCTTTTGCGCATAGGCGCCGAGGTGGGTTTCGCCGAGGCCGAAGCCGTTGAGGATCACCTGGTCGCCGGGCTTCCAGGCGGGGCTGGCCGAAGCCTCGACCGTGCCGGCAAGGTCGATGCCGGGGATCATCGGGAACCGGCGCACCACCGGCGCCTTGCCGGAGAGCGCGAGGCCGTCCTTGTAGTTGACGGTCGACCACTCGACCCGGACGGTGACGTCGCCGTCCATCAGATCCTTGTCGTCGAAATCGACCAGCGCGACGGCCTGGCCCTTGTCGGCCTTGTCGATGCGGATCGCCTTGAAGGTCGCCATGTCGCACTCCTTCTCCGCTGCCAGAGCCGGCGGATTAGTGGCGCGGGTGGTTAGTAAGCACAAGCCGGTCAAGCACATGGCCTGAAGACTGCGCTGGACTTTCCGCTGCAAATTAGCTATTTTATGAATAATAGTCAAAATAGCTAACTTGAGGTCCTCTCGTGGCTCGTTTCTCCCTTACCGACCTGAGCAACAAGTCCGGCGAAGTGGTTGAAGCTGCGTTCAAGGGACCGGTCGAGATCACCCGGCATGGCAAGCGCAAGTTCGTGCTCCTGACTGCCGACGACTACGACCGGTTGTCCCATGCTGCCGATACCCGACGCGCGTTCCATGCGGATGACGCGCCCAAGGACGTGGTCGCCATGATGCTGTCGGCTCTGGAACGCGACGATGATTGAGCCGGCGAACGGCCTCGTCATCCGATACAGCTACTTATGGGCACGCGAATACGACCGGCGGGAGGAGTCCGGTCGGAAAGACCGGCCCGCTTGTGTGCAAATCATTGTTGCCGGCACCAAGGCCGGAACGATCGTGGCGTTGTTTCCCGTCACGAGTCAGCCGCCGCATCCCGATCGCACGGCACTCGAAATTCCAGAAACCGAGGCGCGCCGCGTGGGTCTCGCAGTTCAGGCCTGGATCGTTGTGGATGAGTGGAATCTCGACAACCTTGCCACCTCACCGCATATTGCGGACAGTCGCCCTCTCGGCATTTTCAGCTCAGTCTTCATGCGACGCGTGCGCGATGCTGCCGCCGCACGCGTTCGCGCCCGCAGGTATCTGTCCGTGCCTCGCCGCTAGCCTGGATATCTCACACTATCTTTGCACGATCGAGCCGTTTGGGGC
>Ga0193751_1000126_pt1 | contig 68880 bp, 63 predicted proteins | sample L1c2metaG_FD_143050 | JGI IMG/M metagenome (GOLD analysis project Ga0193751, IMG submission 143050) | Soil microbial communities from a riparian zone of the East river system, Colorado, United States - L1c2 | ecosystem: Environmental > Terrestrial > Soil > Riparian zone | place: USA: East River...
AAGGTCCAACAACAGGCTATTCAAGCTAGGCTGAATTATTTTCTCGGTGCCGACGAGTACGACCGCCTCTTCGTGGGTTTTGAAATCCTCTACATCGAAAACGAGGTGCTCACCATGAGCGTGCGGCCCGCTTGTACCAGTGAAGTTCAGGAAAAATATTCGTGGCATGTTGCAATCGTGGCCGAAGCCCTGTTGAAGCAAGCGATTCGCAAGGTGAACGTTGTCCCGCTTGACGAATCCAGCTCCTCCCAAGCGCGATAATCGACGGCGATCCTGCTCCGCGCCACCGATGTGATTGAATAGGATGATCGAAGTCTCCCGTAGGGGTGACGTCCAGCGGGTAGACATGCCGGCCATCGGTCGTCTTCTCGGATGTCGCCAGCTCGGATTTTTCGCGGCCAAGATACTCATCGGAGGCTCGACAAAGCAGAGAGCGACTGCGATGCTGCTCTCATAATAAAACAACGGAGGAAGCAATGAATATCGATCGTCGCCAGTTTGCCTTGCCAGTGCTTGCCATTGGACTCCTTGGAGTGGTCCCCGCCTTCGCTGCGGCGGACGAGGATGCGGTCGCAAAGAACGTCGAGGCATTCCGCGCGGCTCAGTTCGCCGCCGACGCCAAAACATTAGACGGGCTCTGCGCGCCGGAACTCAGCTACAGCCATTCCGACGGAAGGGTCGAGGACAAGGCGGCCTTTGTCACCAATGCCACCGACGGAAAATCGAAATTCCTGTCGCTCGCGTATCAGGACATCAGTGTTCGCGTGGTCGGCCCCGCAGCAATCGTGCGCTTCCACTGGGTAGGCGAAACTCAGGCCGCCGCCGACGGCAAGAAAAACGCCACTAATCTCCACATCCTGATGAACTGGCAAAAACAAGGCGCGGACTGGAAACTTCTGTCCCGCGCATCAACCAAGCTTTGATCCCGTCCAATCGACCTGCCGGCGTGCGCTATGCGAACGATCGAAAGGTGCTGCTAACCAGTAGTCCCCATAAGCGCAGCGATACCCTCGTTGCTTCCGAAAATGAAGCCGCCACCCTCGGAACGCTCGTGCGCGCCGCCAGGGCTGTCGGCCGGAATTTGCGCGTTGATTTGGCGTGAACCGCCTATCTCGCAATCAGCTCCGCGCCACCGAAGTGATTGAATAGGGCGCTCAAAAAAGCGGCGTTTTAATCGTCGCCCGGCCATTTTCCCCCTACCCGCGAACGGGCATTTCCCGGGGGCCGCCGGCATGGCTGAAACTGCCGTTAGCAAACTTACGCGCGGGCCTATATTGTCGTGCGCGGGCTTGAGCGCGTACGCTGATCTTCGCAAGATGGGGCAAAGGGTGTCGATTACCGATCGAGTTGCCGCACCACCGCTGGCGGACGCCAGTGCGCGCGATCGCGTCACGCCGGCTCCGGCGACGGTCTTGGCACCGGCCGTTGCGCCGGACGCGGGCGAACGGGAATTGCGGATCGACCTGTTCCGCGGTCTGGCGCTGTGGCTGATCTTCGTCGATCACATGTCCCCGGACCTTCTGACATGGTTCACGATCCGCAGCTATGGATTTAGCGACGCTGCCGAGATTTTCATCTTCATCTCCGGCTACACCGCGGCGTTCGTCTACGGTCGCGCCATGCGCGAGGCCGGTTTCGTGATCGGGACGGCGCGGATCCTGCGGCGGGTCTGGCAGATCTATGTCGCCAACGTGTTCCTCTTTACGATTTACTTTGCCGAAATCGTCTACGCCGCGCGAGGTTTCAACAACCCGTTCTACTCCGAGGAAATGGGCGTCAACGATTTTCTCAAGCACCCCGATGTGGCCATCGTCCAGGCGCTGCTCTTGAGGTTTCGCCTCCTCAACATCGACGTGCTGCCGCTCTATGTCGTGTTGATGTTTTTCCTGCCCTGGATTCTGCGGCTGATGCAGTGGCGGGCCAACGTCACGCTGGCGCTATCGGTCGCGCTCTATGGGCTCGCCTGGAAGTACGATCTGCATATGACGTCCTACCCGAACGGCTTCTGGGCCTTCAATCCGTTCTTTTGGCAGTTATTGTTCGTATTCGGCGCCTGGTGCGCTTTGGGCGGCGCACGGCGAATGTCGCGTTTTGTTTTGTCGCCGGTCACACAGTGGGTTGCGATCGCCTATCTGGTGGCGGCTTTTTCCGTCACCATGACGTGGTATTTCCCGCAACTCGGCTTTCTGATGCCGCATAGGCTCGAGCAATGGATCTACCCCATCAGCAAGACCGACCTCGACGTGCTTAGATTCGCGCATTTTCTGTCGCTGGCGGCGATCACCGTGCGATTGGTGCCGCCGGGCTGGCCGGGATTGAAATCGCCCTGGCTGCAGCCGTTGATCGTGTGCGGACAGCATTCGCTGGAGATTTTCTGTCTCGGCGTGTTCCTGGCTTTCGTCGGCTATTTCGTGCTCGTCGAAAGTTCGGCGGGCCTCGTCCTGCATTTCGTCGCGGCCTTCATCGGCATCCTGATCATGACCGCGGTGGCGAGGCTGAACACCTGGTACAAACGCTCCGACCGCGAGAACAGATCGTGGGCCAGGGAGCTTGGCGGCAATGCCGATATCGTCGGTGGGGGTTGACGAGGTCCGGCTCAGCGCCGGCGCGTTCACCGCGCCGCCGTTGCGGTCGGCCGGAGCAGCTTGCGCCGGTCCTTGACGTAGGCGATGGGAATGCCGAGCCGTTTGACGGCGCCGATGATCTCGCCGTCGAGATCGCCATCGCAATTCATGTGGGTCGGCGCGATGAAAAACTCGGACTGCTCCCACACCGGCTTGAAGTCCCAGTGTAGCTGCGGGAGCGTGACGGCCTTTTCGAACGGAAGGCGTTCGCCGCAAACCGCAACGGAATAGATGCGCGCGGGCCTGCCCGCATCGACGGGCTCGGAACGCCGCAGATAGGTTTCGAGCTGATTGAGAGCCTCGGGCATGCTGCTAAACCAATAATCGAGGTCGTAGCGCCGTGATGCGCCCTCAAGACCTCCGACCACGGAATTATAAAACAGGTATTCGTACGGGTGCAGCCGGACCAGGGTCACCGCGTCCCATAAAAAGCCGGCGGTCACGACGGCGAGCGCGCCGGAGGCAATCAGGCGGCCGCGCCAGGCGAGCGCCGTCACCGCCGCGTCGAGGCCGATGCCGGCAAGGACGGCGAGCGCCGGAACCACGAACAGGAAATGGCGCATTCCGGTGAAGGCCGGGCCGTGGAAGATGACGTGGCAGACCAATGGGACAATCACCGTCAGCGACACCAGGATGATCTCGCGGCGCTGCAGCCGCGTCGAACCGGCGGCGAGAGGCGGCAACAGCACGGCCGTCATCGCCAGCGCCGCGCCGAACAGCGCCAGCAACGGAATTCGGATCAGAATGTAGATCGGCACGTAGAGCCGCGGCACCTTCGCCATCTCATAGACCTGACCGTCGACCACGGTGCGGATGCCGTAATGAAATTCGGAGAACGAGAGCAGGCCGCGGATTGGATTGAGCGGCGCCAGCGCCGCCCACGGCCAGGCCAGGATCATGATCACATAGGCGAGCAGCAGCGCAGGAAGCAATCGCCACATCGAATCGATGGCAAAGCGCCACCGCGCGTCGCCGCGCTCCCGCCAAGGCAAGTACAGGGCGATGGCGATACCGGCATACATCACCAGCAAAAGACCGAGCACCCGAATACCGAGGGCGGCTCCGGCGAGGAGGCCGAAGGCCGCGAGGTCGCCGACGCGAGGCGATGGCAGGCGGCGGGCGATGCGGACCAGGCAGAAGGTCGCGGCCATCATGGCGGCCGCGAAGGGAATGTCCTTGGTATGGTTGAACATGGCGCCGTACCATGCGCCGCAGGTGCCAAGTGCAATCGCGGCAATCAAGGCCGCGCGCGAACCGCAGATCAGCCGCGCTGTCGCGGCCGCGGCGCCGATCCCGCCTATGCCGATCAGTGCGCACAGGAGGTGGCGCAGATCGTAAGGATCAATCGGGATCAGATGGCTGAGGAGGATGGCGATGATATCGAACAGGCCGCCATAGAGATAAAGGTTCTGGAATTTGAATACGCTCTGGTCGGCAAAGCCGCTGGTGTAATAGGCGATGATCAATTTGCCGTAGTGATGTTGAACGCCTTCATCGTTGGAAATCGTATAGTCCTTGAAGGTGCAAAGCGCGAGGACGACCAGCGCGGCGATAAGGACCAAGGTTGCGGTGTCATAGGCGTCGGCGCGCGCGGCTCGTTGGATCTCCCTGCTCCAGGGCAAGGCACTCGGCGCGCTGCCGGGAACACGCTCCCCACCTAGCTCCGCTTCAGTCACAATCACCTCACCCCCGGGCAAAAACCGCAGTTTTGCAAAGTTCGTGCCTGCCGTCCCCAGCTGATCGCGCCGCGACCGTCCAGGCGGCTACGTCATCCCAGGCTATTGGGAATTCCCGCTGCGGGATGCCCCTCGCGCCCATCAGAGCTGCATCGTAGTCGCTCGACAAGGGCTTTGATAGCGGCGAAAATCGGTTTCGCACCTGCAAGAATCTTAGGCCTTGCCGATGCTCATTCCGGGTCACCAGCGGGCATTGGCGGTGCAGCGCTCCGCGTCTGCCCTATCCGCCCACCTGCCCGCGATGCCGCAAGAAATGATCGGCGAGCACGCAGGCCATCATGGCCTCGCCAACCGGCACGGCGCGAATCCCCACACAAGGGTCGTGGCGGCCTTTGGTCGTGATTTCGGTTTCAGCGCCCTTGCGATCCACGGTACGGCGCGGGGTGAGGATCGACGACGTCGGCTTGACCGCAAAGCGCGCCACCACCGGCTGCCCGGTGGAGATGCCGCCCAGTATGCCGCCGGCGTGGTTGGACAGGAAGCTGACGCCCTGGTTGCCCATCCGCATTTCGTCGGCGTTTTCCTCGCCCGTTAGTTCAGCCGTGCCAAAACCATCACCGATCTCGACGCCCTTCACCGCGTTGATGCTCATCATCGCGGCCGCGAGATCAGCGTCGAGTTTGGCGTAGATCGGCGCGCCCAGGCCCGCCGGCACACCTTCGGCGACGATCTCGATCACCGCGCCGATCGAGGAGCCCTTCTTGCGGATGCCATCGAGATAATCCTCGAAGAACGCGGCCTTGTCCTTGTCGGGGCAGAAGAATGGATTGCGCGCGATCTCGTCCCAGTCCCATTTCGCCCGATCGATCTTGTGCGGGCCCATCTGCACCAGCGCGCCACGCACGGTGACGCCGGGCAATATCTTGCGCGCGATCGCGCCGGCTGCGACCCGCATCGCGGTCTCGCGCGCCGACGAACGCCCGCCGCCGCGATAATCGCGCAGGCCGTATTTGGCCTCATAGGTGTAATCGGCGTGGCCGGGACGAAACTTGTCCTTGATGTCGGAATAATCCTTCGAGCGCTGATCGGTGTTCTCAATCAACAACGCAATCGGCGTCCCGGTCGTGACCTGCACGCCGGTCTCCGGATGCGCCATCACGCCGGAAAGAATTTTCACCGCATCCGCCTCCTGGCGCTGGGTGGTGAAGCGCGATTGTCCGGGGCGGCGGCGATCGAGGTCGCGCTGGATATCGGCATCGGTCAGTGCGATCAGCGGCGGGCAACCATCGACCACGCAGCCGATCGCAACCCCGTGGCTTTCGCCAAAGGTCGTCACCCGGAACATGTGACCGAAGGTATTAAAGGACATTTTTGCTTCTGCGTTCGTCCGTCGACAATCCGCACTAGGGCTGAACGTCAACATAGAGAGGTGTCGTAAACCTAGCGGCGCTCCCCCACAAGGGGGGAACACCCACGTCAACGAAGTCTGCAAAGCCTTAACTATACTTCCTTAAGCCACCATCGCCGAACACGTAGACCGCGCCTTGCTCGATCGTGAGATCCGCGGCGCTGTCGGGTGTCTCAAGGCCAAGCACCACCATCAGTGCCCGGGCTGTGCCGCCGTGGGCTACCGCGATGGTGTCGGCGGCAAGCTGGTTGTACCAGTCGCTCATCCGCGCCTGCACCGCGACATAGCTCTCGCCGCCAGGCGGCGACACCGTCCACTTCTCGGCCTGGCGGCTGGCGAACAACTCGGGGTCCCGCGCCTGCATCTCGGCCAGCGTCGAGCCTTCCCACTCGCCATAACCGATTTCGCGCAACCGCTCGTCGATGGCGTATCCAGCAAGCGGAAGCCTCAGGGCGCCGCGCACCAGTTCCATGGTCTGCCTCGCACGGCCGAGCGGACTGGCGACGAAGCTGAGCGACGCCTCGCTGCGCCCATCGCGCGCAAACAGAGCGGCGAGGATCCGGCCAGCGTCAGCCGCCTGCTGGCGGCCGAGATCGTTGAGCGGAACATCCTGCACGCCCTGCAATCGGCCCTGCGCATTCCACTCGGTTTCACCGTGGCGGATGTAGTAGATGGTCGGCGCGGGCATCGTCGCTTTCGGCTATTCCTTGCTCAGAGAGTTGCTGAGTGAAATATCAGGCGCGTCCGGCCGCTTCATGCCGACGACGTGGTAGCCGGAATCCACATGGTGCACTTCGCCGGTGACGCCGCGCGACAGATCTGACAACAGATACAGCGCGCTGTCGCCGACTTCCTCTATTGTCACGGTGCGGCGCATCGGCGCGTTGTATTCGTTCCATTTCAGGATGTAGCGGAAATCGCCGATGCCGGATGCGGCGAGCGTCTTGATCGGTCCCGCCGAGATGGCGTTGACGCGGATGTTTTTCTCGCCGAGATCGGCGGCGAGATAGCGCACGCTCGCCTCAAGGGCTGCCTTCGCAACCCCCATCACGTTGTAATGCGGCATCCATTTCTCGGCGCCATAATACGTCAACGTCACGATCGAGCCGCCGTCGACCAGAAGCTTTTCGGCACGCTGGGCAATCGCGGTCAGCGAGTAGCAGCTGATCAGCATCGTCTTTGAAAAATTGTCGGCGGTGGTCTCCAGGTAACGGCCGTCGAGCTGGTCCTTGTCGGAAAAGGCAATCGCGTGCACCACGAAATCGATCTTGCCCCATTTCTGCTTCAGCGCCTCGAACACCGCGTCGATGGTTGAGGGATCAGTGACATCGCAGTGCCCGAGCAGCGCACCGTCGAGTTCCTTGGCCAGCGGCTCGACCCGTTTTTTCAGCGCATCCCCCTGCCAGGTCAGGGCGATTTCCGCGCCCGCCGCGTGACAGGCCTTGGCGATTCCCCAGGCGATCGAGCGGTTGTTGGCAACCCCGAGGATCACCCCGCGCTTGCCCTTCATCAGACCTGAATTCTGCGCCATCCGGTTTCCAATCGAGCTATTCGGGTTTGGAGGTACACCAGCGCCCGCGGCCGGTACAGCCCTATCCGCCCGGTTTAGGCGGTTTGCCGCGCAACCTGGGCGAGTGGAATAGCTGCGCCATCCTGGTGTTAGATTGTCTGTGGCGTTCAAGTTGCCGGAATTGAACGCCGGCCGGACAAACCTGGGATCGAGCTCAATGACCGCGTTTCGTGAGAGTGTCGAAGCCATGATTCCGGCGCTCCGCCGGTATGCGCGTGCGCTCACGCGCGATGTCGACGTCGCCGACGATCTGGTGCAAGACACGCTGGTGCGCGCGCTGCGCTCGGAACGGCTGTTTCTTGGCGGCGACGTCAGGAGCTGGCTCTACACGATCCTGACCAACCTCAACAAGAACCGGCGCCGATCGCTGGCACGGCGCCCGCAATTCATGCCGTTGCTGGAAAACAATCCCGACGCCAGCGGGACCGAAGCCGAAAGCCGCGACATCGCTCGCGCGCTGGCGACGCTGGTGGAGGAGCAGCGCGCGGTGCTGCTGCTCGTGATGCTGGAGGGATTGAGCTACCGCGAGGTCTCCGACATCCAGGGCGTGCCGATCGGTACCGTGATGTCGCGTCTGGCGCGCGCGCGCGCCCATGTAAAGGCCGTCCTCGAGGGCGAGCGCCCGGCATTGCGGCGGGTGAAATAATGACCAGGTTTGAGCAGGAGTATTTTAGGCGTGAGCGTTTCAGGGAAACCGTATTGCGAGGACTGTCGTACTTCCATTCGGCCGCGAAGGCAGAGCGGAAGGGCGCCGGTATGATTTCAAACGAGAAGAGACAACGACCATGATTGATCCAAAGATCCCCGTCACCGAAGACGAACTGCATGCCTACGTCGACAATGAATTGCCCGCGGAACGACGCGGCGACGTCGAGGCCTGGCTCACCACGCATCCCGAGGATGCCGCGCGGGTGCGTTCGTGGCTCGAAATGGCCGATCTGCTGCACGCGCGCTATGACTCGGTCGCCGACGAAGCGGTGCCGAAGCGGCTTGAGATCGAACGCCTGGTGCGGCAGCCGCGCAAATGGATCTACGGCGCGATCGCCGCGGCGCTTTTGGCATTCATCGGTGGCGGCGGCGTCGGCTGGCTCGCGCGGGGCGTGACGGCTTCGCCTTCAGCCTTGCAAAGCCTGACCGTGGATGCGCTGGACGCGTATCGGCTTTACGTCGTCGAGGTTCGCCATCCGGTCGAGGTGCCCGGCAGCGAGCGTGCGCATCTGCTGACGTGGCTAAGCAAGCGTTGCGGCTGGGACGTCAATGCGCCGGAATTGGATTCGACAGGGCTGAAGCTCATCGGCGGACGGCTGTTGCCCGGCACCTCGGGGCCCGCATCATTCCTGATGTATGAAAGCGCGTCGGGCGAGCGCTACACGCTTTACGCCTCACGCGCGAAAACCGGAACCGCGCAGATGCGCTACACCGCAGCCGAGAACTCGGGCGCGATGTATTGGTCTGAAGATGATGTCGGCTATGTGCTGAGCGGCCCTTCTGCCGACAAGGAGCGGTTGAATCAAGTCGCCCGGATCGTTTACGACCAGACCGAAAAGGCCGGGAAAAGAGGCGGTTGGAAAAGAGGCGGTTAAACGGCGCCTCGCTTGACGACCGGACACGGCGTCCAAATTCGGACATTAAGAATCTGAAATTGGAACATGGACGCGTCTCATTATCGCACCATGTGCTCACGAAAAGTTGTGACGCGTTCGATCCGCCGATCGACGCAAAGCGGCCTCGGCTGGGGTTTTTGTACCGCGCTGGTCCCCCAAGTCGAGGCCGCACCCTTTATCAGGGCGCGCCACGATCACGCAAGATCGCTGCGTGGAGTATAGGGATGTGCGTCGCGCCATTTTTGCATCAACGCCTCCAGTTCCGCATCGTTCCCATCCGGCAGCATGATGCGGATGGTGACAAACAGGTCGCCGGCGCCGCTGGCTTTCGGCAAGCCTTTGCCTTTCAGACGAAACGTCCTGCCGCTCGACGTATTCTTCGGGATTGACAACTCAACGGCGCTGCCGAGCGTCGGCACCCGAATTTTGCCGCCGAGGACCGCTTCATACAACGTGATCGGCAGGTCGAGGCGAAGATCGCTGCCGTCGACCTTGAAGAAGGGATGCGGTGCGATGTTTACCGTGATCAGGAGATCGCCGGGCCGGTGACCGGGCGCGGTGTCGCCCTGCCCCTTGAGCCGGATTTGCTGACCGGCGACAACGCCGGCCGGAATCTTGACATTAAGTTCCTTGCCGGTGGGCAGCCGGACCCGCTTCTCCACACCCTTGACCGCCTCCTCCAGCGACACCGTCATCGAGACGGAAAGATCGAGATCAAGCGCGATGGTGCCGGGGTCGAACTCGAAGGTGCTGCCGCCGCCAGGCCGCGCGCCGCGCGCGGCGGCCTGACCGAACATGCTGTTGAGGATGTCCTCAAAACCGCCCCCGCCGAAGCCGCTCGCACCAGGGCCGGTGCGGAAGGTATGGGTCTCGAAGCCGCCGGCGCCCGCGCGCCCGCGCGGATCGCCGCCAGGAAAGCCCTGAAAGCGCGGCTTACCCTCAGCGTCGATCTCGCCACGGTCGAATTGCTTGCGCTTGTCCTCGTCGCCAATGATTTCATTGGCCGAATTGATTTCGGAAAAGCGGGCCGCGGCTTTGGGATCGTTGTTGTTGTTGTCGGGGTGATGTTTCTTGGCAAGCTTGCGATAGGCGCTCTTGATGGCCGCAGCGCTGGCGCCCCGCGGCACCCCCAAGACCTCATAGGGGTCGCGCATCCGTCACGTCTCCTCTTCGGGAATCATAAATCAAAGTTCGGGCGAAGAGCCCACCGAAATTTCATTTGGGGTCTTCGTGGCATTTTTGCAACGGGGTACTCAGCTCTGCCTCCACGGCTTCAGCGTATGAATTTCCCACTGCCCATGGCCGGTTTGGCAGGCGGCGCCCTGCAGCCAGCTTTCCGAGCGGCCGTTGACATAGCTTGCCAGGAAATCCCGGCAGGTGCGGCCCTCTGAGGAATAGGCCTGTGCCAGCGGCGTCACCGAGCCCCGCGCGCCGGTCTCGGGATTTTCCCAGGGCTGGCTGGCGTCCTTGTCGCCCCTGGTCAAGACGTCGGACGCCGCAACGCGGGCAAAGGCGAGATCGCTCTCGGTCGGCGCCACCACGCTCGGCGGCGCCCGGCCGATCGAGCTTGTGACGTCATCGGCCATTTTGGCGAAACTGCCGTCGGTGCGGGACAGGCTGCAGCCACCAGTACCCAGGCCGATCAGGACCACGGCCATCGCAGCGCCGGCAGGTCCGATCCCCGATAGGCCAAAGCGTCCCCATGCCCTATATAGGACGAGCCTATTATGGGACTGCAACGCGCTTCGGGCCGCGGGCAGGCGCAACTGGAACTCCAGATGACGGACACGACCTCCATCAAACACCCGACATCCTTAACATCCGGTGATTTCACCGCGGCCGAGGAGCCGTTGGCGCTGTTTGCCGATTGGTTTGCGGAAGCCGTGAAGGCTGAACCCAACGACCCCAACGCCATGGCGCTGGCAACCGTCGATCCCGATGGCCTGCCCGACGTGCGGATGGTGCTGATGAAGGGCTACGACGCCGCGGGATTCGTGTTCTACAGCCACCTCGCGAGCCAAAAGGGCCGCGAACTCGCCGCAAATCCTAAGGCGGGGTTACTTTTTCACTGGAAATCGCTGCGCCGGCAGGTGCGCATCCGCGGCACCGTATCGCCGGTAACCGAGGCTGAGGCCGACGCCTATTTCGCCACGCGGCCAAAGCAGGCCCAGATCGGCGCTTGGGCCAGCCAACAGTCACAGCCGCTGGAAAGCCGTTTTGCCTTTGAACAGGCGATCGCCAAGTTCGCGGCCAAGTATATTGTCGGCGAGGTGCCGCGCCCACCCGGCTGGAGCGGCTGGCGCCTCGCGCCCTTGCAGTTCGAATTCTGGCACGACCGCCCGTTCCGCCTGCATGACCGCATCGAATTCCGCCGCGACGCCCCGGGCCGACCCTGGTCCAAGACCCGGCTTTATCCGTGAAGAAACCGTTATGGCCGGCCTAAGGCGCAGAATGCGTTTTGACGCCAAATGTCCCGGCCATCCGCGCCTTTCTTCTTCGAAGACCAACGCAAGACGTCGCTGCCCGGCACAAGACCGGGCATGACGGAGAGTGAGAGAACCGTTTATGCCCACTTCATCCAGCAACGGACCGCGGCGGACGCTGCTCCTGACCGGCGCCAGCCGCGGCATCGGTCATGCGACCGTGATCCGCTTTTCCTCGGCTGGCTGGCGCGTCATCACTTGCTCGCGCCATCCCTTCCCGGAAGAATGCCCGTGGGGCGCGGGGCCTGAGGATCACATCCAGGTCGACCTTGCCGACCATGAAGACACCTCGCGTGCGATTGCGGAAATTCGCCAGCGCCTGGAAGGCGGCATGTTGCATGCGCTGGTCAACAACGCGGCGATTTCGCCAAAGGCCGAAGGCGGCGCGCGACTCGGCTCGATCGACACCGACATCGACACCTGGAGCCACGTGTTCCGGGTCAATTTCTTCGCGCCGATCATGATGGCGCGCGGGCTGATCGAAGAATTGAAGGCCGCTAAGGGCTCGGTGGTCAACGTGACCTCGATCGCCGGCTCCCGCGTGCATCCCTTCGCGGGCGCAGCCTACGCCACCTCGAAGGCGGCGCTGGCCTCGCTGACCCGCGAAATGGCCTCGGATTTCGGCCGCATCGGCGTGCGCGTCAACTCGATCGCGCCAGGCGAGATCGATACCTCGATCCTTTCGCCGGGCACCGAAAAGATCGTCGAGCAGCAAATCCCGCTACACCGGCTCGGCACGCCGGACGAAGTCGCCAAGATCATTTATGTGCTGTGCACCGAGACGAGTTCCTACGTGAATGGCGCGGAGATCCACATCAACGGCGGCCAGCACGTGTAAGGCGAGTTCGGCCCGTTTGCCATCCTTCGAGATGCCGCTTCGGTGAGGCCGATCGGCGCGGGCCACCGGGTTTCAGGCGAGTTCCCTCAATGTGCGACGCACATGGGGAACCGCGTCACGTCAAATCAATCCGCGCAGGATTTGCGCGGCCTGCCAGCGCAGGGCCGCCTCGGCATTGGAGATGCTGGAGCACTCATCTTCCTGCTCGCCGTCTGACAGCGCCGCGCCGCAATGCCGGCAGGTCCGCGCCGAAATCGCCTGCGCGCTGCCGACCATATTGCGGCCCTGCTGGTAGCTGGCAAAATCGACGACGTTGCGCCCTCGCATTATGACTTTCTCAACCATTGCGGCCCTCGCGATCTGTACGAGCTTTATCGCAGAAAGCCGTCGCACAAACGTTCAATGCAACGCTCAAATTTTAGCGGAGGAATTCAGGGGCGAGTCTGTCGATGCGACGCTACTTTTTTAACCCTGCGGCGTCGGCGCAAATGACGCTGGAATGTTGGCTACAGCCACTTCTTCCATTTGAAATACATATACGGCCCGGCCGCGGCGAGCAGCATCGCGACCAGCGCGAAGGAGTATCCGTATTCCCACTGTAGCTCCGGCATGATCTTAAAATTCATGCCATAGATCGAGGCGATCAGGGTCGGCGGCATCAACACCACTGCCATCACCGAAAACAGCTTGATGATGTTGTTCTGCTCGAGGTTGACCACGCCGAGCATCGCATCCAGCACGAAGGTGATCTTGTTGGAGAGATAAGAGGCGTGATCGGTCAGCGAGGTGACGTCGCGCTGCATGGTCTTGAGCTGCTCGCGCATGTCCTTGGACCATTTGACGCCATCGACCGCGGCTGCAACGAAGGTGACCACCCGCCCGATCGAGACCAGGCTCTCGCGCACCTTCGAGGTCAAGTCGCCCTTGCGGCCGATCGCAATCAGGATGTCGGAATAGCGCTTGGCGTGGCCGGTCCGTGCAGCTCCCTCGGGCTCGAAAATATCATGGCTGATCGCGTCCATGTCGCTGCCGGCCCGCTCCAGAATGTCGGCATTGCGGTCGATCACCGCGTCCAGTAGTTCCATCAGCACCATTTCACCGGTGATGCCGGGCGTACAGGAGCGCGCCAGCTTGTTTTCCACCAGCACGAACGGCTTCGGCGCGTCATAGCGCACGGTCACCAGACGATGGCTGGCGAGGATGAAGGTCACCGCCGTGGTGCGCGGGTTCTCCGTGTCGGCCGCGCACATCAGGGTCGCCGTCATATAGCGCGCGCCGTTCTCGATATAGAGCCGGCTCGAGATCTCGATCTCCTGCATGTCTTCCCGGGTCGGTACCGCGATGCCGGCTAGCCGCTCCACCGCCTTGTCCTCGGCCGCAGTCGGCTTTACGAGGTCGATCCAGACCGCGCTATCCGGCAACGCGTCCATATCGGTGACGGCCACCTTTTTCAGGGAGGATTCGGAAGGAACGTACACCGCGAACATGAAGTACTCCTGAGGGACGGCCAGCTAACCAACAGGACTTAGCTCGATTCTGGCAAGCGTTTCATGACCGCCGGACGACCTTCGGGCCGGGATTTGCGACAAGTCGGTGGCGGCGGGGTGGCGGAACTGGGCGACCGGGAGCGCGACCGCCTGGGATTGAGCCGATGCGCGATGGCTTTGACACAATGACTTCCGGCAAAAAAGACACAGCCCGCCTCCCGCAGCGCGGGACAGTCATCTAAGCACTGGAATTATTGCCAATTTCGGCGATAATGCTATTAGTGGAATCGTGGCGTTTGGGGCGCAATATTGGCGTCGCACGCATGGCTTTCGATTGGACGTACAGCATGTCGTCGCTAAAGATAAGATTGGCAATTCTGGCTGCCGGCCTGCTTCTGACCGGTTGCATGGAAACAGCGAACTATGAGGCGACCAACACGAGCAATTTCAAACCTCGTGACAAGGAATTGCTGGCGAAGATTCGTTACGAGAATGTGCAGCCCGCCGAGTCCTTCCGCCGCGCGATCGTCGATTTTCATCGCAAGGAAGCGCCCGGCTCGATCGTGGTCGATTCCGACAATCACTATCTCTATTACGTGCTGAATGACGGCAAGGCGATCCGCTACGGCATCACGGTCGGCGAGGAAGCCATGACGTGGTCCGGGATCGCCAAGATCGGCAGCATGGCCGAGTGGCCCCCCTGGCATCCGACCAAGAGCGAAATCGAACGCCTCGGCGTTCCCACCTTCGTGGCGCCGGGTCCGGACAATCCGATGGGTTCGCGCGCGCTTTATCTCTATTCGGGCGGCAAGGACACTCTGTTCCGGATTCACGGCACCAACCAGCCGGAATATATCGGCTCTTCGATCTCCTCCGGTTGTATCCGGATGACCAACGAGGACGTGATCGATCTATATAACCGCGTAAAGATGGGCACCATCGTGGTGGTGCTCGAACCGCACCATGGCGACTCGCCGTTTGGCTCCAGCTCGCGGATCGCGTCGCGGGCCGCCACCAATATCGGCTCGTATTGATATCGGCCCGGTGATGCAGTAGCCGATCGCATCGGTTTTTCGAGAAGAAAAGCGCCGGTTTTACCGGCGTTTTTTCGTTGGCGGCTTGTCCGTCGACTTGTCGGTCGGCTTATCGGTCGGCGGCTTGGCACCGCCGGCGTCCGGCTCGACGGAATTGGATTTCGCGGCGTCAGATTTGGCGGCGGCCTCGCGCGGCGGCGCATCGTCCGGACGCGCGGCCGGCAGCAGCGGCGCAATCTGGGGCAGCGGATCCCAAACATTCCACTGGCAGATCTTGTAGTTGTTGCGCCGTTCCATCAGGTCGAGATGGATGTGGTCCTCGTGGTACCAGTCCGAACCGGGCCCGAGCACGGTTGAAAACCGCGCGCATACCGAATGCAGCACGCTTTCACGCAGGTCGCGCGGCACTGAGCGGTCGGTGAACGAAATCGATCGGCCGTCGGCGAGCTTGACCGAACGAACGTCGAGTGCGTTGGCGCGGCCATGTTCGGACAGCATGCCGCCGATCAAACGATTGCGGCCGCGGCATTCGAATGAGTCGAAGTTGTCGAGTTCGGTAATGACGCTGCCAAGGCGCATTGCCTGCGGCGCCATGTCGGTGCGGATCCAGTCGGCGATCGCCGAGGCCATGCCGCAGCGGAGGATCGCGGCGGGATTGAGCGCGACCTTTTGCTTGTCGGACAGGACCACGGCCTCCAGCCGCACCAGATCTTCGCCACCGCAGCCGCCAGGGCCGTGGATATCGGGAATGCTGGGGGCGATCGCAATCGCCTCGGTTAGCGCCGACCGGCACGCCGAGGGCTGCGGTGCGGTCACGACCGGCTTGGCCGGCTTTTCCGTTCCGGCAGGCGCCTGTTGTCCGGCCGCCGGCCGGTCGGGCTTCGCCGCCGGCGCGTCCGCGGGGCGGGGTTTGGGCAACGGCACCGCGCCCGCCGGTCCGGCTGGCCCGACAAGCAACAGCAAAACCGCGGCAGCGGTAGCCATTGCCGCTTCCGGGCGCCCCTTGCGGCGACAAGGCCATTTGCGGCGCGCATTCCCCGCGCTAAAGTTCATGGCAATTCCGTGAAAAACGCGGCAAGCGATCGTACAATCAGGAGGGACTTCCGTATGCGTGGGTTGATGCAAGACTGGCCTTTGCTTTGTCACCGAATTCTCGAACACGCGGCGACCATTCATGGAACCCAGGAAGTCGTCACTCGATCGGTCGAAGGCCCCATCCATCGCACCAATTATGCCGAAATTCACCGCCGCGCGCTGAAGATCTCGCAACGACTGGATCGCGACGGCATCAAGCTCGGCGACCGCGTCGCCACCATCGCCTGGAACACCTGGCGCCATCTTGAGGCCTGGTACGGCATCATGGGCATTGGCGCGATCTGCCATACCGTCAATCCGCGGCTCTTCCCCGATCAGATCGCCTGGATCATCAACCATGCCGAAGACCGCGTGGTGATGACGGATATCACCTTTGTGCCGGTCCTGGAAAAGATCGCCGACAAGCTTCCGAGCGTCGAGCGCTATATCGTGTTCACCGACAAGGCGCACATGCCGAAGACCGCGCTGAAAAACGCGGTCGCCTTTGAGGACTGGATCGCGGAGGCCGACGGCGATTTCAAGTGGAAGACCTTCGACGAAAATACCGCGGCCGCGATGTGCTACACGTCGGGAACCACGGGCGATCCGAAGGGCGTGCTGTATTCGCATCGTTCCAACGTGCTGCACGCGCTGATGGCCAATACCGGCGATTCGCTGGGTGCGAACGCCGCCGACACGATGCTGCCGGTGGTTCCGCTGTTCCACGCCAATAGCTGGGGCATCGCCTTCTCGGCGCCCTCGATGGGCACCAAGCTGGTGCTGCCCGGCGCGAAATTGGACGGCGCGTCGGTGTTCGAGCTTCTGGAGACCGAAAAGGTGACCCATACCGCCGGCGTGCCCACGGTGTGGCTGATGCTGCTCAATCACATGACCGCCAACAACCTGAAACTACCCCACCTGCGAATGGTGGTGTGCGGCGGCTCGGCGATGCCGCGTACGATGATCAAGGCGTTCGTCGATATGGGGGTAACGACGCGCCACGCCTGGGGAATGACCGAAATGAGCCCGATCGGCACGCTGGCGGCGCTGAAACCTCCCTTCGCTGAACTCACCGGCGAGGCCCGGCTCGACATTCTCCAGACCCAGGGCTACCCACCGTTCGGCGTGCAGATGAAGATCACCGACGATTCCGGCAAGGAACTGCCATGGGACGGCAAGACCTTCGGCCGGTTGAAGGTCGCAGGCCCCGCCGTGTCAAAGGCCTATTTCCGCGTCGATACCGACATCCTCGGTGAAGACGGCTTTTTCGATACCGGCGACGTCGCCACCATCGACAACCACGGCTACATGCGGATTACCGATCGCTCCAAGGACGTGATCAAATCCGGTGGCGAATGGATCTCGTCGATTGATCTGGAAAATCTCGCGATCGGTCACCCCGCCGTTGCGGAAGCCGCCGTGATCGGCGTGCACCATCCGAAATGGGACGAACGTCCGCTTCTGATCGTGCAGCTCAAGCAGGGGCAGAATGCGACGCGCGAGGACATCCTGAAATTCATGGATGGCAAGATCGCCAAATGGTGGATGCCCGACGACATCGTGTTCATCGACGCCATTCCGCACACCGCGACCGGCAAGATCCTGAAGACCGCGCTACGCGACCAGTTCAAGGCCTACCGTTTCCCGAACGCCGCGGCGTAGAGCATTTTTCCAGGTCACTGGCCTATCCTTCGAGACGGCCGCGTTGCGGCCGCCTCGTCAGGATGAGGTTCCGCCGGGTCCTCCTGGTAAAGAGCGCGGCAGCGCCGCGTCTCCGGACGATGCTTCGCATCGCCTTGAGAACCATGAGGCCTTGACGGGCGATCAGGCCCGCGTTCCCGGAACAAGCAACCGCCCGAAGTCCCTTGAATTTGACTTACGTCCGTGGTCTCAAGCGAGCAGTTTGAGACCCCGGCCCGTTGGGCGGGCGAAATTCCAACCCGGCAGAATAGAAGCGATGGCCCGCAGGTTTTCCGCGCCCTATCAATCGGAGCCCGTGTCGAGCCTCGCGACCTGGGCGCGCAATCTGGCGGTATTTTCGGTGGTCGCCGTCTTGGTCTCGGTCCTCATCGTCCGCTTCGGGTTCCTCGAAATAAAACCGGCATTGGCGACGTTCTTCGGCGCGCTGGCCTGCGCTGGCCTCTCCATCCTGGTCGGCCTCGCGGCCGCGGGCGCGATCTGGCAAAACGGCTCGCGCGGCATGAGCCGCATCGTTGTGGCGCTATTGATCGACACGGCCGTGCTCGCTTATCCCGCCTATCTCGGCGTGCAATACCGCAAATTGCCGCCGATCCACGACGTCACTACCAACCCGATCGATCCGCCGCGCTTCGAAGCGCTGGCGCGGTTGCGTACCGGCGATGGCGCCAACCCGGCCGTCTATGCCGGTTTGTATTCGGCCGAACAGCAACGCATCGCCTATCCGGATATCGAGACCGTTGAACTCGAAATTCCCGTGCAGCGGGCCTATGAAATCACCCTGCAACTGGTCATCAAGCGCAAATGGCTGGTGATTGACGAGCGCGCCCCGCAGCCGCCGCGCCGGATCGGACGCATCGAGGCGGTAGCGCGCACGCCGATCATGGGGTTCCGCGAGGACGTGTCGATCCGTGTGACGCCCGATGGCGAGGATTCCCGCGTCGATATCCGCTCCGCGTCCCGCTATTTCGAGAGCGACCTCGGCAGCAACGCCGCGCGCGTCCGCAAGCTGATCGACGACATCAACAATGCGGCCGACAATGCGAGCCTCAAGCCGCCGACGCCCAACAAGCCGGCGGCGCCGCCCAAGGCTCCGCCGAAGGTTGTGAAGAAGTGACGCCTTCGCATGCCGGGGCGATGCCAACGGGGTCCGCGCAACGCGCGGCCCGATGACAGGCTCCGCATCGAGCTACGATGTGCAATTGCACATCGGAGAATCTCGAGATTTCCGCGTCCGCGCTTGCCCGCGCCCCGGAATGACACCGTCTAAGCCGCCGCCAGTCTGTACGTCCCCCCGATCACCGGGTCGCCGTCGGTCGTGACCATCCCGCGCCCGACCAGATCCTCCAAATGCGCCAGCACGGAATAGCCTGCCGCCGTGGTCAGCCGCGGATCGATGCCGATGTAGACCGCGCGTACGATGGTGGGAATATCGGCCTCGCCCTTGGAGAGCCGATGCAGGATCGAGGCTTCGCGCGCCTGACGGTGCCGGATGAGAAAGCGCACATAGCGCGGCCCTTCCGGAATTTCCGGGCCGTGACCCGAGAAGTACAAATCCTCACTCCGCGCCGTCAGCATTTCGAGCGAGGCCATGTAGTCGATCATCGATCCATCCGGCGGCGCCACGATCGAGGTCGACCAGCCCATCACATGATCGCCGACGAAAAGCATTTTCCGCTCCGGCGAGGCGAACGCCAGATGATTGGCGGTATGGCCGGGGGTCGCGACCGCTTCCAATCTCCAGCCGGCACCCTCGATCACTTCGCCGTTCTTCACCCGAACGTCCGGCCTGAATTCGCGGTCGGCGCCCGATTCCGGATTGTGCTTCTCGCTCTCAAAGCGTGGCCGCGAGGCGCGGTGCGGACCCTCGGCATAAACGGTCGCGCCTGTTGCCGCCTTGATCCGCGCGGTGTTCATCGAGTGGTCGCGGTGGGTGTGGGTGACCAGAATATGCGTCACGGTTTCACCCCGCACCGCCTCGAGCAGCGCTTGCGCGTGGGCCTCGTCGGCGGGACCGGGATCGATGATCGCAACCTTGCCTTGGCCGACGATGTAGCTGACCGTGCCGGTGAAGGTAAACGGGCTCGGATTGTTGCAGAGAATCCGCCGCACGCCCGGCCGCACTTCGTCGGCGACGCCCGCCTTAAGCGGAAAGTTGCGGTTGAACGGGACGTCGTCGTTATCGGCCATTGTGACTTGCTCTGACGTTATTCCGGGATGGCCCGAAGGGCCAGACCCGGAATCTCGATGAGAGGGAAATGATACGGCTCGAGATTCCGGGTTCGCGTCTTCGACGCGCCCCGGAATGACGACCCGGAATTTTACGAAAACGCCTGGATGCCGGTGATGGCGCGACCGAGGATCAGCGCATGGACGTCGTGGGTACCCTCATAGGTATTCACGGTTTCCAGGTTCGCGGTATGCCGCATCACGTGATATTCGATCTGGATGCCGTTGCCGCCGTGCATGTCGCGGGCCACCCGCGCAATATCGAGCGCCTTGCCGCAATTATTGCGCTTGACGATGGAGATCATCTCCGGCGCCATCTTGCCTTCGTCCATCAGCCGCCCGACGCGGAGCGACGCCTGAAGTCCCAGCGCGATGTCGGTTTGCATGTCCGCCAGCTTCTTCTGAACCAGCTGCGTCGCCGCCAACGGCCGGTTGAACTGCTTGCGGTCGAGCGTGTATTGCCGCGCACGGTGCATGCAGTCTTCCGCCGCCCCCATCGCGCCCCAGGAAATGCCGTAGCGGGCGCGGTTAAGGCAGCCAAATGGCCCCTTCAGGCCGGACACGTTGGGCAACAGCGCGCTCTCCGGCACCTCGACCCCCTCCATCACGACTTCGCCGGTGACGGAAGCCCGCAAGCTCAGCTTGCCGGTAATCTTCGGCGCCGAAAGGCCCTTCATGCCCTTCTCGAGAATGAAGCCGCGGATCTGATTGTTATGTTCGGCCGATTTCGCCCACACCACGAACACGTCGGCGATCGGCGCGTTGGAAATCCACGTCTTGTTACCGGTCAGCCGGTAGCCGTCGGACGTCCTCTCAGCGCGGGTCTTCATGCCGCCGGGATCGGAGCCGGCATCCGGCTCGGTCAGGCCGAAGCAGCCGACCCATTCGCCGGTGGCGAGCTTGGGCAGATATTTCCTGCGCTGGTTCTCATCGCCATAGGCGTAAATCGGATGCATGACCAGCGACGATTGCACCGAATTCATCGAGCGATAACCGGAATCGACCCGCTCGATCTCGCGAGCCACCAGCCCATAGGCGACGTAGCTTGCATTGGCGCAGCCATACTCCTCCGGCAGGGTGATGCCAATCAGGCCGAGTTCGCCCATCTCGTGGAAGATGTCGCGATCGACTTTTTCCTCCAGATAGGCCTTGATGACGCGCGGCAACAGCTTGTCCTGCGCGTAAGCGCGCGCGGTGTCGCGGATCATGCGCTCGTCTTCGGTGAGCTGCTCGTCGAGCATGAACGGATCGTCCCACTGGAAATTCACCGGGGATGGCTTGTCCTTGGCCTGAGGGCGCAAGCTCATGGCAATTCCTTTCGCATCGTTGCTTTTATTTTAAAGCGCTACGAGCCGAAGTGCAATTGAATTGGTTTCGTCATTCCGGGGCGTGCGAAGCACGAACCCGGAATCTCAAGATCCCGGGTTCGCATCTTCGATGCGCCCCGGAATGACAATGTACGCCTAGCCTTCAAGTTGTTCGCTCGACACGATCTCGATGCCGAAACCGGACAGTCCCTTATAATCATGCACCGAAGACGTCAGGTTCCGGATCGAGGTAACGCCGAGATCGCGCAGGATTTGCGCGCCAACGCCGACCTCGCGCCATTGCTTGTTGCGATCGGCCTCCGCGGTTTGCTCTTCCGGTAGCGGCGCAACGGGAACACCGGCGGCGCCATCGCGCAGGTAGATCAGCACGCCGCTTCCATTCTTCTTGAAATGGGCGAGCACCGTCTGCATGCGCGCCGGACCGGTGAAAATATCCTTGACGATATTGGGCTTGTGAAATCGGGTCAGCACATTCTTGCCATCGCCGACGCCGTTATAGACGAAGGCCACATGCGCGATCTCGTCGAACGGCGAACGATAGGCGTATCCCTGCAGCGTTCCGATCGGGCTCTCCGCCGTGAAGGTCGAGACACGCTCGATCAGCTTTTCCCGCGCCTGTCGGTAGGCGATCATGTCGGCGATGGTGACATGCTTCAGCTTGTTGGCCTTGGCGAATCGCGCCACCTGCTCGCCCTTCATGACCGTCCCATCATCGTTCATCAACTCGCTGATGACGCCGACCGGCGGCAAGCCGCTTAGCTTGCAGAGATCAACCGCGGCCTCGGTATGGCCCGAACGCAACAGCACGCCGCCGTCACGTGCGATCAGCGGAAACACGTGACCGGGGCGGGCGAAATCGTTGGCGCCGGCATTCGGATTGGCCAAAGCCCGGCAACAGGACGCCCGTTCGTCAGCCGAAATACCGGTGCCGCCATCGGGCTTGTAGTCGATCGAGACGGTAAAGGCGGTGGTGTGACTGGATTCGTTGTGGGCCACCATGGGATCGAGCCGCAGCCGGCGGGCATCCTCGGTGGTGATCGGCGCGCACACGATGCCCGAGGTGTGGCGGATGATGAACGCCATCTTCTCGGCGGTGCACAGCGATGCCGCGACGATCAGATCACCCTCGCCTTCACGGTCGTTGTCATCGGTGACGACGACGAGTTCGCCGTTGGCAAAGGCATGCAGAACTTCCTGGATCGGGTCGGCCATTCAAGGATCTCACTTTGCGCTGGAGCATTAGCCGGACTCGCCTGCCCGCGCCAGCTTGATTACGCAGGGCAGAACGGCTTTCCGAGACGTCACGTACGGTGGCGACAAGGTCTACGGTCTTGCTTAAGGTCGGAACTAATAAAGAACAGGGGAGACCGCGCCGCGAGCCACGTCGGGATCACGCACGGCGCCGCTATCTCTCAGGCAGCGTCATCCAGGGCGCGGCGGATGGCATTTGCGAGCCGAAGCAGGAGCATGATCGAGACATTGCCCTTCCCGGCTTCGACTGCGCGACGTAGCGCTCGGAAATGCCCGACTGGCGGGCAAGCTCCCGGCGCGACAGGCCGCAGACGGCGCGCATTTCGCGCACGCGGCCGCCGAGTTCGGCGAGAAAGCTGCCTTCCGAAAACAGGTGGCATTCAGCCCCAGGCGGAGGTGCTCCGGCGGTAAAGCCGGGGGACGATGCCATCCCGGATCGTGTCTTGCGGTTTGCCACGTCGCATCGTCGCCGGCCGCTTGGGCAATCGCATTGATGCGGATCAAATCGATCGGGTCGAGCCGCTATCCGGCCGATTTCGTGTCGGCTGGCTCACCGCGATAGGGGGGCCGGCGTGGCGCGGCTTGCCGCGATCCTGTAGGATATTGCGAGCCATCAGAGGAACTTTGCAACATGGATGCCGCCGACCTTCGGGTATTCCAGTCCGTGGCCGATACCGGCAGCATGAACAAGGCTGCGCTCGAGCTCAACACCGTGCAGTCCAACGTCACCGCGCGCATCAAATCGCTGGAAGATGAAGTCGGGATCGCTCTCTTCGAGCGCACCAATCGCGGCGTCACGCTGACGGCGGCCGGCCAACGGCTTCTTCCATTCGCCTCCCGCGCCGCACGCCTGCTCGAAGACGCCAGGCGCGCCGTTGCCGATGACGGAACACCTTCCGGCGCGCTGGTGGTCGGCTCTCTGGAGACCACCGCCGCATTGCGCCTTTCGCCGGTGCTTGCCGAATTTGCCGCGACCTATCCCACCGTTGATCTGTCGCTGAGAACCGGAACATCCTGCGAGCTGATCGACCAGGTTCTCGATCGCACGCTTGAAGGCGCCTATGTCTGCGGTCCGGTTGATCACCCGGAGTTGCTAGCCGAGCCCTTTGTCCGGGAAGAGCTGGTCATCCTGACTGCGCCTGCCGTTTCCGATTTTGGCGTACTGGCAGCTCAGCCGGACCTGAAGATCATCGTGCTGAAAGCAGGATGCTCGTACCGCCTGCAGCTCGAAGCCATGCTGGCGCGACGCGGCATCGTCGGGGTCAGGCAACTGGAGTTTGGCACGCTCGAAGCCATCATCGCTTGCGTCAGCGCGGGCCTCGGCGTGACCCTGCTTCCAAGGGCACTGCTTGGATCCGTCTGGAAGCACGGACGCGTTCGTCCCCATTCCCTGCCGGACCATGAGAAATGGGTCGAGACGGTTTTCATCCGGCATCGCGAAGCGTTCGTATCGAGCGCGCTTCAGGCATTCCTGGATCTCGCCCGACCCGGCGCGGCCAGAATCGCTGCGGCCGAATAGAGATCCGCTTGTTAGCACCGCAGGCGATAGCGGCAATCTGATCAAACCGTTACCGGGTCCTATCCCGATTGTCCTAGACTCGGTTGGAGATGGCCGACCTCGGTGACAAAATCTTGCGACCTGATCGTTCCCTGGCGCTGGCCTTTGGCGGGCTGGCGGCGATGACCGCTGCGCTTGGCATCGGCCGCTTTGTCTACACCCCGATCCTCCCGGCGATGCTGGGCCCGCTTGGATGGAGCAAATCCGATGCGGGGCTCGTGGCATCGGCAAACTTTCTCGGCTATTTGATCGGCGCGTTGCTCGCGGGCCTGTCATTCGCGGTGACCCGGCCAAGGGCCTCGCTTCTGATCGCCTTGATCGTCAGCACCCTCTCGACCGCGGCAATGGCATTGCCTTCCGATCTCGCCTGGTTCGCCGGATTGCGCTTCATCGGCGGCATCGCCAGCGCTTTCGTGATTGTGTGCGCGTCCACGCTGGTGCTGGAGCGCCTTTCGCTCGCCGGACGCGGCTCGTTGTCGGCGATTCACTTTGCCGGCGTCGGCTTCGGCATCATGATTTCGGCGGCAACGGTGTCCGCAATGCTCGCGTGGGGTGCAGGCTGGCGAGGCCTGTGGATCGGCTCAGGCACAATTGCCCTGTTGACGACGATCGCGGCCACGATGCTGATCCCGTCTGCGCCTCACACGGCGCCGCCGTCACAGTCCATCAATCCGAACGCCGGGCCGTCCGGGGCAGGCAAGATGATTTTGGCCTATGGCTTGTTTGGCTTCGGCTACGTCATCACGGCGACCTTCCTCGTCACGATTGTGCGCCTGAGTGAGGAAGTGCGCGCGCTCGAACCCTGGGTCTGGATCCTGTTCGGATTGGCCGCGATCCCCTCTGTGACGTTCTGGGGTTGGCTGGCCGAGCGGGTCGGAATCATGAATGCCTTCGCGGCCGCCTGCGTGATCGAAGCGATCGGCGTGGCGGCGCGCGTCGAATGGGTAACTATCCCGGGCGTCTGCATCTCGGCCCTTTTATTGGGCGGCACTTTCATGGGGATCACGGCGCTCGGCTTCATGGCCGTGCGCGTCCTGTCAGCCGGAGTTTCCCATCAGGCCTTTGGACGAATGACGGCGAGCTTCAGCATCGGCCAGATGGTCGGGCCATTGCTAGCCGGCGTCCTCGCCGAGCACTTCGGGGGATTTCGTGCGGCATCTTTGGTCGCTGCCGCAGCACTCATGGCTGCAGCAGCGCTCGCACTCTGGATTTCATTCGCGGCGGCAAAAGCCCGCTGAGCAACTACCTCACCGCGAACGGTGCCTGATACGGCCTTCCGAACGGCACGCCGTTGACCACGGTTTGAACCGGTTTCAGGAGCATCTTGCCGTCGCGCTTGTTGTTGCGGGTGTCGACGAAGCTGACCGGCCCCTCCACCACGTCCATGATCGCGACATCGCCGGGTGCGCCGATCTGAAGCGTACCGATCTTGGGCGCGCGGTTGATGATCTTGGCCGGCGCGGTGGTCGCCATCGCCACCACCTGCTCCAGCGAGAAGCCAAGCGTCATGAACTTGCTCATGACATTGGGCAGATACGGCATGCCCGGCGAATTGCCCGAGAACACATGAATGTCGGAAGAGACCGTGTCCGGCGTGCAGCCGCCGGGAATCGCCACTTCCGCCACCGTGAAATCGAAACTGCCGCCGCCATGACCGACGTCGAACATCACGCCGCGCTGTTTGGCGGCGAGTGCTGCCGGCAACAACTTGCCGTCCTGCACAATGTTGGTGAAGACGCCAGCGTTATTGGGAAATCCCGAATAGGAATGGGTCAACACGTCGCCCGGCCGCAGCAGATCGAGAATCTGCGACATCAGCTCCTTGGTCTCAACGCCGCCGATATGCACCATCATCTTGGCCGGCCAACCGCACATCTCGCAAGCCTTGATGCCGCGCTTGAGCGGCTCCAGGCCGTGCTTGAAGATGACGTTCTCCGACATCCGAACCTTGACGCCGATCAGGAAATCCGGGTTTTCCGCGAGCGCCATGGCGCAGGCTTCGACCTGCGCATTGTCGATATTGTAGAGCTCCGCCACCGGGAACGCCGACAATCCATTATTGGCGATATGGACGAAGGCGTAGATGCGCGCACGCGACTGCGCCACGACATAGCGCCGCAGGGCTGCGAGGTTGTTGACGCCGGCGTCGCCCGCCGACACCACCGTGGTCGTGCCCTGAAACTGCACCAGCTCGTCGGCGGGGATGCCGATCGCCGAGCCGTAGGGATAGACATGGCAATGCAGGTCCACCAGGCCCGGGGTCACCAGTTTGCCGGAAGCATCGATCATCTTCGAAATGCGGGAAGCGGGAATCTCCGGCTCGACCGCCTCGATCACGCCCCAGCGAATGCCGATGTCGCGCTTGCCCCGCAAGGACTGGCTGGGATCGAGCACGTCGCCGCCCTTGATCACGAGGTCGAACTTGTCGGCCGGCCCCATCGCCGCAGCAGCGGGCGTAGTCAGACGCCCCGACAGCGCGGCGGCGGCCGAACCTGTAAGCGCTAGAAATTTGCGACGTGACAAAGACATGTTGGCGCTCCCCCGAAGACATTTTCTTATCGATGGATGATGCGCCGGCGCCCGGCTTTGCGCAAGGTGCAGATACATCTGCATCAAACGCGGCTGGCCTCGACATGCACGTTGCCATATCTTGCCGCACTTCAAGGGCCGAACCGAGCCCGAACGGGAGACGTCCATGGCTGGCTTACGAATGCTCGCGACTACGCTTTGTCTGTCGGCTTCGACGGCAGCTTTCGCCGACGACCCTTTGCCGCGCGCCCAGCCGGAAGAGGTCGGCCTCTCCAGCGAGCGGCTGGCGCGGATCGGCGAGACGCTGAAAGCCGACATCGAGGCCGGGCGCATTCCCGGCGCGGTCATTGCGATCGCCCGGCATGGCAAACTGGTGGCGCTCGATGCCTACGGCTGGCGTGACAAGGCGGCCGGCGTCGCCATGACCGTCGACACCATCTTTAACATCGCCTCGATGACCAAGCCGATGACGACGGTCGGCGCGCTGATGCTATACGAGCGCGGCAAGCTCCTGATCGACGATCCGCTGGCCAAATATTTCCCGAAATTCGCCGCGATGCGGGTGGCCGCGCGTGACGCCGCCGGCGAGCCCATCGCCGAAACGGTACCGGCCAATCGCCAGATCACGATCCAGGACCTGATGCGCCACACCTCCGGGTTAATCTATGGCGGCCGCGGCAACACGCTGGTGCACCAGATGTACCCCGCCTCGAGCACCGAAGCGTCACGCGACTATGATGGCGCGGCCTTCATGGACAAACTGGCGTCTCTGCCGCTTCTGTATCGGCCCGCGACCGTCTGGGACTACGGCTTCGGCCTCGACGTGCTCGGATTGACCATCGAAAGGATCGGCGGGCAGTCGCTTGGACAGTACCTGCAGACCAATCTGTTCACGCCACTGGGAATGACCGACACGGGCTTTTCGATCTCAGCCGACAAGGCGGCGCGCTACGCCAAACCGTTGCCGATCGATCCCGACACCGGCAAGCCTCAAACCCGCAACCCCGAGCTGACGCAACCAATCAAATTCGAGTGCGGCGGCGGCTGCGCGGCCTCTACCGCCTCCGACTATCTGCGCTTTGCGATGATGCTGATGAATGGCGGACGCGCCAGTGAGGCCCGCCTGCTCGGACCGCGAACCGTCGCCTACATGCTGTCCGACCAGTTGGGCGCGAACATCAAAAATCTCATCGGCAATGCCGACCCAACCCGCGCCGATTACGGCTTCGGTCTGGGGCTTGCGGTTCGCACCACGCCCGGCGTGGTCAAGATGATGGGATCGGTCGGGCAGTTTTCCTGGCCCGGCGCGAGCGGCACCGATTGGTGGGCCGACCCGAAGGAAGAACTCGCGGTGGTCTATATGTCGGCGGCGCCCGGCCCGATCCGCTGGCACTACCGGCAAAAGATCAATGCGCTGGTGTATCAGGCGATTATCGAATAGCGCGCCTTCGCCGACAACGCGCTTGCAGCGGAGCCGGGAACCATCCCTAGCTGAATAGCTGTTCAGAAATCTCTTGCCGTTCTGCGGGAACGTTCCCTGCCCTGCGAAGTTTAATCCTCACTCAATGGAGGAGAACGACATGAAGAAGCTTGGATACGTTATCGCCGCGCTCGGCGCGATCGCCATCGCGGCGCCGTCGATTGCAAGCGCCGAAACCACTGTAATCAAGCGTGGCGACCGCGACCATTTCGGCGCTCGCGCCGAATTCCGCGAGCATCGGGACCGCGGCTTGCACGAGGGTTGGCGCCATCGCCACGACAAGGTGGTGATCATCAAGCATCGCCGTCACGACTACTGAACTACTGAAGGCTGACACAGGAATGGCCCCGCAAGGGGCCATTCTCTTTTTTGATCCTCCCGGCAATGCCCGATGTTGTCGCTAGCCGAACCGCTTCGATTTCGCGCCGACCGCGGGCCTCCGGGTCCGGACCAAGCCCTAATCCCACGCCGGCGCGAAGCCGGGATTCACACAACGCCTGTCTTTCGGCAAACCCGCGATCGCCTGCCTGTCCTCGTCGTCCAACCCAACGTTCAGCGCGTCGAGATTGGCGCGCTGGCTCTCGCTGCGCGATGCCTTTGGGATTGCGCCAACGCCGTCCTGGTCGAGCAGCCACTTCAGCGCGACCTGGGCAGCGCTGGCGCCGTGCTTGCGACCGATCGCCGCCAGCGTCGCATCGGACGCCGCCCGGCCCTGCGCCAGCGGGCAATAGGCCACCAGTGGGATCGCTTTCGAGCGGAGATAATTGCGCAAGCGCGTCTGGTCGAGCATGACATGATACTCGACTTGGTTGCAGGCGATCGGGGCCTTGATTTCCTCGACCACGGTCTTCAACAGCGCGACGTTAAAATTGGCAACGCCGATGGCGCGGGCGCGGCCTTGCTCTTTCAGCCGGAGCAAGGTCTCGAACATCGCCGGCAGATCCATGTTGCTGGCGGGCCAGTGCACGAGATAGAGGTCGACATGATCGAGCCTGAGCTTTTTCAGGGACGTATCAAGCGCGCGACGGATCGCGTCCGGGGCAAGATTCTCGTTCCAAACCTTGGTCGTGACGTGCAGATCCGTGCGCGCGACTCTCGCCATTGCGATCGCCGCCCCGATCGCATCTTCGTTGCCATACATTTCGGCGGTGTCGATGTGGCGATAGCCAAGCGCAAGCGCGCCTTCGACCGCCGCGCGGCAGGTATCGCCCTGCAGACGGAAGGTGCCGAGCCCAAGGCGCGGCATGCTTAGCCCCAAGGTTTGCAGATGTTCCATTGGTACCTCCCGAAGGCGCAGAGCGCGGGCCGCTTGAGGTCCAAGGCGGCGCCGCAAGAAGGAATGACGGGTGAAGCGACGGATGGGACAGCAAATCCGTCGCTTCACAGTGTGCCTGCAGAACGGCGTCCAAATCAAGATCGGTTGGGATCGTGACGGTAGGGGTAAGACGCTCCGAGTGTCGAGAACGGCTAGCGGCTCAGATAGGGCCTTGCGAGACTTCCCATTCCCGTCAGCGCGAGCGTTGATGCGGATCGGACCAGGAGTTGGCGCCGGGTCAACGACCTGTTCGCGCGGATCGCAATCGCCATCTCGGCACCCTCGTCGAATCACGACGGAGGGTGCGCGCTCAGTTTGACTCCCGGCCGAAGGTTTTACGACGGGTGCGTGACTCTGACGATGTGGTGCGTGTGGGCGAACCCGACACCGTCATTCCGGGATGGTGCGTTAGCATCGACCCGGAAATGACTGGGCATGGATTGCTTCGCCGCGGAGCCTGTCATCGGGCGCGCATTTTGCGCGACCCGTTGGCTCCTCGCGCCGACGAGGCGAACCGCTATCGCTTCCAGTTGCAGATGCCGCCCGACTTGCAGGGCCAGACTTGAATTCGGGCGTCGAAGGCTTGCGCATCGAGCGGATTGCGGTGGTGACGGGCGAGTTTCGTTCCAGCGACCATGCGCAGCGGCGCCGCCTGCTGACGGGCAAGCCGGGGGGTGGGAATGTGGGAAACGCGGGTGGCACGAACAGCGGCCTTAGGCTCGGCCTTGGGCCCGGCGGTCGATTCTGCGAGGGCCTGCGCGCTGTGATTTTGGGGATCGACGCTCACGTCAAGCGGACCCGGCACGAAGCCAGCGGCGGGGCCAAGTGGCTTCGGCGAAAGCACGGCCCGGGAAAGGTCGAGGCTCAGGAACTCGTCGGGACGGTATTCGTCCGCGACCGACAGGCTGCTCCATGCCAGTATGGTCGCGCAGCCGACGGCGATGAAAAAATTCTTCAGGACCATCAAAGCCTCCTGAAATGTGCACAAGCAGCAATAGGCAATATCTAGGACACCTCCAGCGCATTACCAGTAGATCGTGCCGGCAAGGTTACTGCGCTTGACGCTGCCATTTCGGTACGCGATTTGGTCAAACCATAAATTGCATATAACAATGATGCACGCAAAAGGCATTCGCATTGCGACTTTTTAGGCTCATAATCAATGGTTCCCTCGATTTGACGCGTACTATAGGGTGCCGCCGCCGGGTTACATCAAGAATTGTCTTGCACGTCGAAAGGATTGTTATGCCCGTTGCGTTCTCGTTGACCCGCTTGTTGCTGGTATCGCTCGGCGCCTTGTCGCTTCTGGTTGGCTCTCCGCAGGCTCGGGCGGAGGACAAGGTCCTGCGGGTCGGCACGCTGAAACTCATTCACGGCATCACGCCCTATTTCTACGAGAAATTCGCTCCGCCCGGTTACAAGGTCGAAGTCGTGCCGTTCGAAAGCCCGACCGACGGCAAGAATGCGGTGCTGACCGGCACCGTCGACACCTGCATCCATGGCATTGCCGCGTTTCTGCTTGGCGCTGCGGCAGGCGAGCCGGTCGTGATCGTTGCGGCCGCGACCAATCGCGGCATGGGTATCGTCGCCGACGCCAAATCCGACATCAAGTCGATCAAGGACCTCAAGGGCAAGCGCGTGGCGATCTTCCCGGGCTCGACGCAGGAGGTCGTTATCCTCGAGCGGCTCAAGGCCGAGGGCATGTCGATATCAGACATTCAGCCGATCCGGCTTTCGTTCAGCGACATGGCGGGCGCGCTCGCCCGCGGCGATATCGATGCCTATGTCGGCGCCGAGCCCGGCCCTGGAATCAGCCTTGCGAACGGCACCGGCCGATTGATCGAATATCCATATTCGACCTCGATCGGCTCGCTCAACATGATCCTGTCCGCCAGCGAGAAGATGATCAAGGAGAACCCCGAGCGACTCAAACTGATCGTGGATATGCACAAGAAGGCGACGGATTACGCGATGGCGCATCCCGATGAGATGATCCAGGTCGCGATGCAGAAACTCGGCCAGCAGCGCAAGTCGATCGAGATTGCGGTCCCGAACGTCGAATTGACCTGGAAGATCGACGCCGATTTCATCAAGCGCGCCAAGGCCTACAGCGAATTGATGGTCGAGAAGAAGCAGGTTCGCCAGGCTCCCGACATGTCGCGGGCCATTAGCGAACAGTTCATGTAGCTTGATCGCCGTGAGCGAACACGCCACCACCATCCCGGACGGCGCTGAACGGAACCTGCCCGCCGCGACAATCTCCAATCGCCGCCGCAACCGGCAGCGATTGGAAACGCTGCGCGCCATCGTCCTCGGCGCCGGCTTTCCGATCCTGTTGATCCTGATCTGGGACCGCGCGGTGGCGATCACAGGTACGCGGCTCATTCCGGGCCCGTATCAGGTGGCAGTGATGATGTACGACTTCACGTTTGGAGGCGTATATGACGACGCGTTCAGCGGCACCATCCTGACCCATATCTGGAAATCGGTGCAGCGCGTTTACGGCGGCTTCCTTCTCGCCGCCCTGATCGGCATTCCCTTAGGCATGATGATCGGGCGCATCAAGGTTTTGCGGCAATTGCTGGATCCGACCATCTCGCTGCTGCGCCCGATACCGGTCACCGCCTGGCTGCCGCTCTCGATGATCTTTTTTGGATTGGGGCCGAATGCGGCGATCTTCCTGGTTTTCCTCGGCGCCTTCTATCCGATACTGCTCAACACGATGTTCGGGGTGCGTTCGATCGATCCGCGGCTGTTCGAGGCGGCCTCGATGCTCGGCTGTTCCGGAACCGGCATGTTCCGGCAGATCGTGCTTCCCGCCTCGCTGCCTGCGATCTTCAGCGGATTGCGGATCGCGCACGGATTTGCCTGGATATTGATCGTGGTCGGTGAAATGACCGGGGTTCCCACCGGTCTCGGCTCCGTGGTGATGGACGGCCGTACCCTTTCGCGCACCGATCTCGTGATCACCGGCATGATCGTCATCGGAGCTTGCGGCTTCATCACCGATCGGATCATCGTTGCAATCAGCAACCGCCTGTTGAGCTGGAGCCCGCAGCACCGTGAGTAAAGCCTCGCAGCAGGACATCCTCACCATCCGCGGCGTGACCAAACGTTTTGCGGTCGGCGACGGCGAGGTCGAGGCGCTCGCGCCGGTCGATCTGACCATCCCTAAAGGTGAATTCGTCTGCATGATCGGGGCGTCGGGCTGCGGGAAATCGACGCTGCTGCGCATCATCGCCGGATTCGAGGAGCCTACCACCGGCGGCGTTTCGATGTATGGCAACGCCATCTCCGGCCCGGGCAGCGACCGCGGCATGGTGTTCCAGGACTATGCGCTGTTTCCGTGGATGACGGTGCGCGAGAACATCAGCTTTGGACCGCGGCAGCGCCAATTGCCGCGCCAGGAGATCGAGAAAACGACCGACGAGTTCATCCGGATGGTCGGGCTGGAACGCTTCGCCGATCGCTATCCGAACCAGTTGTCGGGCGGAATGAAGCAGCGGGTCGCGATCGCGCGCGTGCTCGCCAACAACGCCAACATCCTGCTGATGGACGAGCCTTTCGGCGCGCTCGACGCCCTGACCCGCGAGCAGCTTCAGCACGAATTGCTGCAGATTTGGGCGCGCACCGGCGTCACCACCATCTTCGTTACTCATTCGGTCGAGGAAGCCGTGCTATTGGCGGATCGCGTACTTGTGATGAGCGCCGGACCGGGACGGATCGACAGCGATTTCCGCATCGACCTTGCCCGGCCGCGCGAGGTCTCTTCGCCGGAATTCAACGCGTTGCGGCGCGACGTCGCCCGCCGCCTCACCAGCCATCTCGCATTGTCGCGGGCTTGACTCCCGATTGCACGACCGACCAAATGACGGGCTCTTTATCCGGGATTTTCCGACATGACCGATCCGACCGCACGCGCCGCCCCAGAATCCGGCGCCGGGGTTCTTGAACTGCTCCGCCGCTTCAGGGGCGATCAGCCGCTTGCAGATCAATACGCGGCGGGCTGCCTGGAACGGGCAAGAGCCGCTGAGCCCGTGCTCAAGGCGTTTGAATATATGCCGATCGATGTCGCACGCCGGCCAGGGCCGTTGTCCGGCATTCCTGTCGCGATCAAAGATATCATCGCCACATCCGACATGCCGACCACCAACGGTTCGCCGATTTACCGGGATCACATTCCGGAGCGCGACGCCTGGGTTGTCGAGCGCCTGCGCAATCTAGGCGCCACCATCTTCGGCAAAACCGTATCGACGGAATTCGCCTGGCGTCATCCGGGGCCGACCACCAATCCCTGGAACTCCGCGCATACGCCGGGCGGCTCGTCCTCGGGCTCGGCGGCGGTGGTGGCGGCCGGCATCGTGCCGCTCGCGTTGGGCACCCAGACGCTGGGCTCGGTGATCCGGCCCGCGGCGTTCAATGGCGTTGTTGGTTTGAAGCCGAGTTTCGGCGCCATTCCCCGCGCGGGCGTGCATCCCTTGAGTCCTTCGCTCGACCATGTCGGTTTCTTCGCCCGCTGTGTCGACGATGTGGCGTTTGCGCTGTCGCTGATCTCAGGCGCAAGCGAGCTCGACCCGCATGGCCGGCCCCTTCCCCGCTTCGACGTCGACCCCGATCAAGGTGTGCCGGCGCTCGACAAACCGCGCCTTCGGATCGTGCGCTTCGAAAAATGGTCGAGGGCTGAGCCCGAGCAGCAGAAGGTGTTCGAGGCTGCGGCCGCCAAACTGCGCGATGCCGGCGCCGTTGTCGAAGAGCGCGAATGGGAGGAACTCGATTCCAACTGGAGCGCGGTCAACACCATCCTCTCCAGCGAGGCCTCGCTGATCTTCAGCGATCTCGTCGAGCGCTACCCCGACCGCACCAGCGATTACCTGAAATCAGCCGTGAAGGCCGGCAAGGGTCACTCGGCCTTTGAATATCTTCGCGCCAAAGCTGCCCAAGAAAGATTGCGTTCGGCTCTCACCGATCAGATGTCAGGCTTCGACGCCATCCTGACCGTGCCGGCATTCGGCGAAGCGCCGGAAGGCCTCGATTACACCGGCGATGCCGAATATTGCGCGCCGTGGACCCTGATCGGCGCGCCCGCGGTGACGCTGCCGGCGGGATTTGGCAGACGCGGCCTTCCGCTCGGCATCCAGCTCGTGGGCGCCTACCGGCAGGATTATCGCCTGCTCCGCGTGGCAAAATGGGCCGCGGGCGCCTTGCGCTTCGATCCAGGCCTTCCCAAGGTCGCATCGGCGAAATAGAACCTGTTGCCCTCGCCTATCCCAACATCTGGGTATCGCCGCAGATCGAAATCGCCTGACCGGAAATCGTCTTGCCGCGCGGGCTGCACATGAACAGGATCTGATCGGCGAGCTGTTCTGGCGTGACATAATCCTTGATCGAGGTATAGGAGAACGCGGTGCGCTCCATCTCGGCATAGGAGATGCCACGCTGCTGCGCCTTGGCTTCGAGCACGCGGCGCTGCCGGTCGCCGGCGACAAGGCCGGGCAGGATCGCATTGACCCGGATGTTGTCGGGTCCGAGTTCGATCGACAGCGATTTGGAAAAGCCGATCACGCCCCATTTCGCCGCCGCATAGGGCGTGCGCATCGCAAAACCGAGCCGGCCCGCGGCTGACGAAATGTTGACGATCGAGGCATTCTTGCTGTTGCGCAGCAAGGGCACCGCCAGCCGCGCGCAGTTGAACTGCCCGGTCAGGCAGATTTCCAGACACCGGTCCCAGTCTTCCGGGTTCATCTCCTCGACCCTGGACGTCGGCCCCGCGATGCCGGCGTTGTTGACCAAAACATCGATCCCGCCGAGTTTGGCGGTCGCATCCTCAAACAGTTTCTTCACGGCGTTGCGGTCGGAGACATCGCACTTCGTCTGCGTGATGGCGGGATCGCTCGCAGCAAGTGCCGCCAACGCGGTTTCATCGACGTCGCAGGTATGAACCCTGGCGCCTTCACGGACAAAACCGCGCGCGATGGCGAGCCCGATGCCGTTGGCGCCGGCCGTGACCAGCACGCGCAAACCTTTGATATCGAGATCCATGATTGCTCCGCAGGTCGTTGTATCGGTCAGCCGGAAAGACCACCGCGCGAAAGGATAACCTCCGCCGCACCACTGATGTCGGCGGCAATGCCAGCCCGCGCCGCAGCCTCGTCACCGGCCGCAATCGCCTTTCGCACATTGGCGTGAAAGCGGATCGCGTCGCCCTTCGCCAGCCGCTCCGGATTGGCGCGCAAATCGAGATTGATCACGGGTCCGGCCTTCAGCCACAGCGCGCGGATGATTTCCACCAGAATCGGCGAATGCGCCGCTTCATAGACCGCAAAGTGAAACGTCTTGTTGAGTTCGACGGCGCGCGGCAGGTCCGGCTTTGGCGCCTCGCTCTCCGCCCGCATCTCTCCCTCGGCGCGCGCTATGCCCACGAGATCGCGCTTGTCACGGTGCAGCGCGGCCTGCGCGGCCGCATGGCCCTCGATCGCGATCCGCACTCTGGTCAGGTCGCGGAATTGCGCCGCCGACATCAAGGGCACGCGCACCGCGCGGTTCGGCGTCACTTCCAGCGCCCGGTCGGCGACCAGCCGCGATACGGCCTCACGCACCGGCATGATGGAAACGCCGAGCACATCGGCGGCCGCGCGCAGCGACAATTTCTCGCCCGGGGCGAGGCGCCCGGAAATCAGCAGATCGGCCAACTGCGCGTAAGCGCGCTCACCCAGCGTCTGACGGTCGAGTGGTTCGACCAGATTGAGCGCGGTGGGCAAATTCAACGTGGCATCTCCGATGCGGCGGGAAATTCGAGAGGGGACTCGACAAGCGTCCTGTCTTTTGCGACTGTAACTGTGATCACAGATCACGGCAAGCCCACGAAGCGCTTCTCCTAGAATGAGCGCCACGTTTGCCGGAATCAAAGAAGCTGCATGCGCAGCCGTATCAGGGAGAAAGCTGATGTCAGACCAAAATCGATTTACGCGCCGGAGCGTCTTGAAGACCGCCGGAGGCCTCGCGCTGTTGTCGGGGATTTCCGCACCGGCGATCTTGCGGGCGCAGACCGCCGACGTCATCCGGATCGGCCACCTGACACCGCGCACCGGATTTCTTGGGCCGCTCGGCGAATATGCCGTGATGGCGATCGATCTCGCGGTCGAGGAGATCAACGCCGCGGGCGGCATGATGGGCCGCAAGGTCGAACTGCTGAAGGAGGATTCCGTCAATCCGCAGACCGCCTCCACCAAGGCCGAGCGCATGATCGAGCGCGACAAGGTCGCCTGCATCATCGGCGAGATATCTTCCGCCTCATGCCTGACAATCGCGCAGGTCGCCTCGCGCAACAAGATTTTGTTCATCAATACCGGCGGCAATTCGGACGCGCTGCGCGGCAAGGATTGCCAGCGCTACATGTTCCACGTCGAGTCGCAGAATTCGATGTATGTCAAAACCGTCGGCCGTTCGTTCCTCAGGGATGGCCTGGTCAAGGGCAAGAAGTGGTACTCGCTGACGGCGGACTATGCCTTCGGCCACGACCTGTTGAAGGTTTCAAAACGCTTCATGGAGGCCAATGGCGGCAACTTCGCCGGCGACGATCTGGTCCCGACCGACGCCACCGATTTCTCCGCCTATCTGTTGAAGATTCGCGACGCCAAGCCCGATCTCGTCGTGATCAATCTCGCCGGCAACCAGATCACCAACTTCCTCAAGCAATATGCCGAGTTCGGCCTCACCTTCCCGGTCGGCGGCTTCGGCTTCGACACCGCGCTGGCGTGGGCCGCCGGCAAGGGCAACTTCGTCGGCACCTGGCCGGTGGTCTGGCATCATCTCCTGGAGACGCCCGGCTCCAAGGCCTTCGTCGCCGCCTTCACCAAGAAATATTCCAAGCCGCCGGAAAATCAGGCCTGGGGCGACTACATCGCCACCAAGATCGTCGCGCAGACCGTCAACGAGATCAAATCGACGGACTCGCCCGCCATCATCCAACAGTTCGAGAAAGGTGCAAAGTACGATCTGCTCAAGACACGGCAGGGATATTTCCGCGCCTCCGATCATCAATTGATGCACGAGATGTACGCAGTCACGGCGCTGCCCGCCGACAAGATCAAAAACCAGTGGGACATCTTCACCTCGAGCCCGCCGGTACCGGGGCCCGATGAGCCTTTGGAAGTGATCGCCGCGACCAAGGAAGAGAACAGCTGCACATTCCCGAGTTGATCGGCTGATGCAAAGTGCGGCCATCACGTTGGGCCGTTTCCCCGTCATTGCGAGAAGCGAAGCGACGAAGCAATCCATTGGCCCCGATTTCCAAATAATGGATTGCTTCGCTGCGCTCGCAAAGACGGTCTCAGACCCCTTAAATCCTTGGCCGGGGCCACCCTCATGTCCGCCATATTGCTAGCGCAGCAAATCCTCAACGGGTTGCTTGACGGCGTCTACTACCTCCTGATCGCGCTTGGACTGTCGCTGATCTTCTCGCTTGGCGGCATCGTCAACCTCGCCCATGGCGCGTTCTACGCGATCGGCGCCTATCTCACGCTGGTGTTGTCGCCGTATCTCGGCTTCGGCGGCGCGTTCGTCGCAGCCCCTGTCGCGGTCGCACTGTTGGGCATGGTGATCGAAGTGACGCTGTTTCGACGCTTCTACCGCTCCGATCCCATCCTCTCGCTGCTGATGACCTTCGGCCTCGCCTTGGTCGCCGAGCAGGTGTTACGGATGATCTTCGGCGCGCCGCCACTATCCTATTCGATCCCGCCCTGGCTGCGCGGACAAGTCGCGATCGGCGGTTTCATCTACTCGTTCTATCGCGTCGTGTTGCTTGGCATCGCCGCCAGCTGCATCGCCGGCCTTTGGCTGTTGTTGCAAAAGACCTCCTTCGGCCGCGTGGTGCGCGCCGGCGTGCAGAACCCGGACATGGTCGGCGCGCTTGGCATTTCGCTGCAGCCTTATATGTCTGCCGTGGCCGCGCTCGGAATCGGACTAGCGGGCCTTGCCGGCGTGTTGCTGGCGCCGATCTATTCGATTCACCCGGCGATGGGCCAGGAGATCATCACGCCGGCTTTCGTCGTGGTGGTGATTGGAGGGCTCGGATCGTTCTGGGGCGTCGTGGCTGCAGCACTGCTGGTCGGTCTCGTCAAGGGCGTCATGGTCGGCATCGGTTATTCCGCGGCGTCCACCGCCGCAATCTACCTGCTGATGCTGCTGGTGCTGCTGTTCCGGCCGCGCGGCCTGTTCGGCGAACGCATCACCCGGTTCGAGTGAGGCGCCTTGGGATGTGGAAACGCCTGCCAATTCCCTTGCTGATTGCCGCCCTTGGCCTGCTGGTGCTGCCCCCGGTGCTGCTCGCGCTCGGCCTGACTATGACTTCAGCGACCGAAGTCGTGATCTTTGCGATGGCCTGCATGGCGCTCAATGTTCTGGTCGGATACACCGGCCTGGTATCCTTTGGCCATGGCGCCTGGTTCGGTCTTGCGGCCTACGCGGCGGCACTTCTGCAGCGCAACTGGATGCATGACCAGTTCTTCGGACCGGCGATTGCCGGCGCTCTCATCGTCGCAATCGTCGCGGCGGTGTTCGGCTTCCTGATCCTGAGGCGGCGCGGCGTATATTTCTCGCTGCTGACGCTGGCGCTGGCGGCGATGCTGTATGCGGTGTCGTTCCGCTGGACCGAGGTGACCGGCGGCGAAAATGGAATCGGCGGCATCACGCGGCCGACGCTGTTCGGCTTCAACCTGGAATCCTCGACCGTCTATTACTGGTTTGTCGCTGCCATCGCCTTCCTGGTGCTGATCCTGCTCTGGCGTTTCCATCATTCGACCGTAGGCCACGTGCTGGTCGCGATCCGCGAGAACGAGCAGCGTGCGCGCTTCCTCGGGTATTCGACCAATCGCTACAAGCTCGCGGCCTTCGTGCTGTCGGCTGGCGTCACCGGGCTTGCCGGCATTCTCTTGCTGTTCCAGAACCGCATGACCTCGGCGGATCCGATCTCGGTCTCGTTTTCCGGCGACCTGCTGGCGATGGTCGTGATCGGCGGCATGCGCAACTTCCTGGGTCCGGCGCTGGGCGCGCTGTTCTTCATCCTGTTTCGCGAATTCCTGAGCATCTATACCGAGAACTGGCTGTTCTGGTTTGGCCTGGTATTCGTGGCCTTCATCGTATTTTCGCCGACCGGGCTGGTCGGTGTCGCCGAGCGGGTGATCTCGCCGTTCCGCACGAAGGTGGTCGAAGACGCTGCGATGTCGGCGCGCCGCATCGACGTGCTGCCGCTGCCGGAGTTCTTGCGGCCAAAAGCTCACGTCGATGGCGCGGTACTGTCCGCCCGCCACATGGTGAAGAGCTTCGGCGGCATCAAGGCCGTTCAAGGGGTCGACATTTCCATTGCCGACCGCACGCTCCATGCGCTGATCGGGCCGAACGGCGCCGGCAAGACCACCGCGTTCAATCTCCTGTCCGGCCTGTACCCGCCGGACGAGGGCACGGTATCGCTGCTAGGCCAGCCGATATCAGGGCATACGCCGGAATCGATCGCCCGCGCCGGAATCGGCCGCTCGTTCCAGATCACCAATTTGTTTCCGGCACTCAGCGTCGGCGAAAATATTCGCTTGGCGGTGCGGGCGCGACATCCCCGCCGCTTCGATCCGCTCACGCCGGCATTGTCGATCGATCAGATCAACGTCGAGACCGACGGCATCATCCGCTATCTCGGCCTCGCCGGGATCGAGACGGCCGAAGCCGGCCTATTGTCCTATGGCGGCCAGCGTCTGCTCGATATGGGGGTGGCGCTCGCGACCGCGCCGCGCGTGCTGTTGCTGGATGAGCCGCTCGCCGGCCTGGCGGCGGCCGAACGCGAGCGCATCGGCGCCATCATCAAGCGCATCTCGTCCGATTTGCCGGTGCTGTTGGTCGAGCACGATATCGACCGGGTGTTCCAGCTCGCCGACCATGTCACCGTCATGAACGAAGGAAGGGTGCTGCTCGACGGCACCGTCGAGGACGCGCGCGCCAGTCGCAAGGTGCAGGAAGTTTATATCGGTTCCGGCGCCAGCGCCGTCGCCGCGCGTCCGCGCGAGACCGCCGCCCGCGCCGACGCGCTATTGACCGCCGATCGCGTCGACACGTTCTACGGCAAGAGCCACATCCTCAGCGATGTCAGCTTCATGCTGCATGAAAACGAGATCATCGCCCTGTTGGGACGCAACGGCGCCGGCAAATCGACGCTGTTGAAAACCTTGATCGGCATTGCGCCCGCCTCCGGCGGATCGATCAAATTGGCCGACACCGAGTTGATCGGCAATTCATCGGCGCAAACCGCCCGCCTCGGCATCGGTTATGTGCCGCAGGGCCGCGGCCTGTTCGCCGGCATGAGCGTCGAACAGAACCTCGAGCTCGGCGGATTGAAGCGTCAGACCGGCCATGGCGTGCACTGGACGCGAGAGCGCATCTACGAATATTTCCCGCGAATCCGCGAGCGGCTCGACAGCCCCGCCGATTACCTTTCCGGCGGCGAACAGCAGATGGTCGCGGTGGCGCGGGCCTTGTCAGGCGACGTGCGGGTATTGCTGCTCGATGAACCGTTCGAGGGCCTGGCGCCGGCGGTGGTCGAGCAATTGTTCGAGACTTTCGACCGCTTGCGCAGGGAAATCGCCATCATCATTGTCGATCACCATCTCGACCTGGCGCTGGCCTTGTCCGACACCACGGTGGCGCTGGAGCGGGGCCGGGTGATTCATCAGGGGCCGTCAAAGGCGCTACGCGACGATCTCGATCTGCGCCGCAAGGTGCTTTGGCTGTGAGGGGCAAATGAAACCAGAAAATCGCCACGTCGCCATCGTCGGCACCGGCTTGATCGGACGCGCCTGGGCCGCGATCTTTGCGCGGGCAGGCTGGAATGTGCGGCTCAGCGATCCGCATGTGCCGACGCTCAGGGCAGCGCCGCGCCTGATCCGCGACGAGTTGCAGGCGCTGGCGCGCCACGGCTTGGCGGATGATCCCGATGGCGCCGTTGCGCGGGTATCGGTCGCCGCCGACCTCGAGGAAGCCGTCCGGGACGTCGAATTCGTCCAGGAAAACGGACCCGAGAAAATCGAAGACAAGCGGATCATCTTTGCCGAACTCGACAAGATGGCGCCAAAGGATGCGCTCTTGGTGTCCTCGACCTCGGCCATATCAGCCTCGCGCTTCACGGAAAATCTGCTGGGCCGCGCGCGCTGCCTGGTCGGTCACCCCGTCAATCCGCCGCATCTGGTGCCGCTGGTCGAGTTGTGCGGCACTCCCTGGACCTCGTCTGAAGCGATCGACCGCGCCCGCGCGATCTATCGCGAGATCGGGCAAGTGCCGGTCACCATCAACCGCGAGATCAACGGCTTTGTGCTGAACCGCCTGCAAGGCGCGCTGCTCGCTGAAGCTTTTCGCCTGGTTGGCGAAGGCTATATCTCGGCGGAAGACCTCGATCACACCGTGAAGGACGGACTTGGCCTGCGCTGGTCGTTTCTCGGCCCCTTCGAGACCATCGAGCTCAACGCGCCCGGCGGTATCCCGGATTACTGCGCGCGCTATGCCGGCTTCTACAAGGAATTGGCCTCAGCCGCCGCCGGGCCTGAGGTATACGAAAGCCCGAACCTGGACCGGGTGATGGCGGCGTGGCCACATCAACCATCGCCTGAACGTATCACCGCCCTGACGCAGCGCCGCAACGAACGCCTCGCCGCACTCGCCGCCCACAAGAAGGCGCAAGCCGGCACCCCCTGACAATTCACCTGCAACAAAGAAGGCAAATCCATGAGCCGAAAAGTCATCATCACCTGCGCCGTGACGGGCGCGATCCACACCCCCTCGATGTCGAAGGCCCTGCCGGTAACGCCGCAGCAAATCGCCGACGCCGCGGTCGACGCCGCCGAAGCCGGTGCCGCCATCGTGCATCTGCACGCCCGCAACCCCAGGACCGGCCAGCCCGACCAGAGCCCGGAGGCCTTCGCGCCGTTTCTGAAGATCATCAAGCAACGCTCGAACTGCGTGATCAATCTCACCACCGGCGGCGCGCCGACCATGACGGTGGACGAGCGGGTCCGCCCCGCAGCGGTCTACAAGCCCGAAGTCGCCTCGCTCAACATGGGTTCGATGAATTTTGCGTTCTTCGGCATGCTCAACCGCTTCAAGAAATTCGAGCACGACTGGGAGCTCAAGCACCTTCAGAACAAGGACATCGTGTTCCGCAATACCTTTCAGGACATCGAATATGTCCTTAAAACTCTTTCGGAAACCGGCACCCGCTTCGAGTTCGAGTGCTACGACACCGCCCACCTCTACAATCTCAACTACTTCCTCGAACGAGGCATGGTGAAGCCGCCTTTGTTCGTACAGACGGTGTTCGGCTTGCAGGGCGGAACCGGCGCGCATCCCGAGGACGTCTTGCACATGAAGCGTACCGCGGACCGGCTGTTCGGCGACAAGATGGTGTGGTCGGTGTTGGGTGCGGGGCGCAATCAACTCCCGATCGCGGCGATGGCGGCCGCGATGGGCGGCAATATCCGCGTCGGGCTGGAAGACTCGCTATGGGCGGCACCCGGGCGGATGGCGGCCTCGAACGCCGAGCAGGTGATCCTCGCCCGCAAGATCATCGAAGGCCTCGGCCTTGAGGTCGCGACCTCCGACGAAGCCCGCGAAATTCTCGATTTAAAGGGCGGCGATAAGCTCGAGGTATGAGGCCGCGCCACCTTCAAGGTATCCGATCCGCCGGCGCTCAAATAAGCGGCGGTTGGCCTCCGTCGCCAAACGCCCCTTCAATCCGGATGGGCAAGTCGCGGCGGTTAACCTTGAAAGCGCTGAGGAAAACGGGCAAAACGCCCAAACAATGATTGGTCGGAGTGGCAGGATTTGAACCTGCGACCCCTGCGTCCCGAACGCAGTGCTCTACCGGACTGAGCCACACTCCGACAAGAACGCGGCTTATAGCCTTGGCTTTCGCGCACCGCAAGAAGCCGAATTTGAGGACCTAAACCCTCGTGAATGTAAGCCTGAAAACGCAGATTCTGCCGGCTGGGGAGGCCGCCGTGGCGAGCGCTGCGCGCTGCCTTGGGGAAGGCGGCCTGGTCGCGTTCCCGACCGAGACCGTCTATGGCCTCGGCGCCGACGCCGCCAATGCGGGCGCGATTGCACGGCTTTATGAGGCCAAGGGCCGGCCGTCCTTCAATCCCCTCATCGCCCATATCGGGGATATCGGGGCTGCCAGGCGCATTGCCCGTTTCGACGCAACTGCGATGAAACTCGCCGCGGCGTTCTGGCCGGGGCCGTTGACGCTGGTGCTGCCCAAGACGAGCGACTGCGCCGTAGCCGATCTTGCCACCGCCGGCCTCGATACCATCGCGGTGCGGGTTCCCGCGAACGCAATCGCGCGGGCCATTCTGCGCGCCTTTGGCGGTCCGGTGGTGGCGCCCTCGGCCAACCTGTCGGGACATGTTTCGCCGACATCGGCCGCGCACGTGCACAGCGACCTTGCGGGACGGATCGACCTGATCGTCGATGGTGGCGCGGTCGAAGTGGGCGTCGAATCCACCATCGTCGGGTGCTTCGACGCTCCGATGCTGCTGCGGCCGGGCGGGCTGCCGCGCGGCGAGATCGAGCGCATACTTGGCCGCCCCCTGCTGCGGCCGCCGGAAGATGCCGACAACGAGAGCGGCCAACCGCTGGCGCCGGGGATGCTGGCCTCGCATTATGCGCCGCGCACGCCGGTGCGGCAAAATGCCGAGAGCGTCGAGCCCGGTGAGACGCTGCTGGCGTTCGGTCCAGGTCACGTGCCCGGCGCGGAGACATCCGTTGCGGTGATGAATTTATCCCCGCGCGGCGATCTTAGCGAGGCCGCCGCCAATCTTTTCGGTTATCTTCGAGCGCTCGATACCAGGGGCGCGCTCGCCATCGCGGTCATGCCGGTGCCGCATCACGGGCTCGGCGAAGCGATCAACGACCGACTGCGTCGCGCCGCGATGGGACGATAATAGTCGCAAGAGACGTAGGATGAATATCGTTCAAGCCCCAATCCCCCCGCTTCCGCCCGAACTGATCGCGCGATTCCGCACCATCGTCGGCGACAAATACGCGGTCACTGAAGTGGCTGATATCGCGCCCTACGTCACCGAAGAGCGCGGTCTGTTTCATGGAAGTTCGCCCTTGGTATTGCGGCCGGGTTCGACGGCGGAAGTCTCCGCCATTTGCAAACTGGCCACCGAGCACAAGATCGCGCTGGTGCCGCAGGGCGGCAATACCGGCCTGGTCGGCGGCCAGACCCCGCACCATGGCGAAGTCGTCGTCTCGACGCGGCGGCTCGACAAAATTCGCGACATCGACGCCGCCTCCAACACCATGACCTGCGAGGCCGGCGTGGTGCTGCAGATCGCGCAGCAAAAGGCTGCCGAAGTCGACCGGCTGTTCCCGTTGTCGCTGGGTGCAGAAGGAAGCTGCACCATCGGCGGCAACCTCTCCACCAATGCCGGCGGCACGGCTGCTTTGGCTTACGGCGTGGCGCGCGAAATGGCGCTCGGGCTGGAGGTGGTGCTGGCCGACGGGCGCATTCTGGGCGGCCTGTCGAAGCTGAAAAAGGACAACACCGGCTACGATCTGCGCAACCTTTTCATCGGTGCGGAGGGCACGCTCGGCATCATCACCGCGGCAACGCTAAGACTGTTTCCGAAGCCGCGCGCGATGGAAACCGCCTTTGTCGGCCTCAAATCACCCGCGAGCGCGCTGAAACTGCTGTCGATTGCGCAGAACGAGGCGGCCTTCGCGCTGACCAGTTTTGAATTGCTGTCCGACACCGCCGTCGATTTCAGCGTGCGTCACGGCATCGACATTCGCAATCCCCTCGAAAGAAAACATCAATGGTACGTGCTGATGGAACTATCCTCCTCGCACGAGGATGCTCGCGCCACGCTGGAAGCGATCCTGGCGCAAGGTCTGGACCAGGGCGTCGTCGACGATGCCGCGATCGCTGCGAATTTGAGCCAGCGCTCGGCGTTCTGGAAACTGCGCGACGAGATGTCGGCGGCGCAAAAACCGGAAGGCGGCTCGATCAAGCACGACATTTCCGTACCGGTCGCCGCCGTGCCGGAGTTCATCGCGCAAGCCAATGCGGCCGTGGTCAAACTGATTCCGGGCGCGCGGCCGGTGCCGTTCGGCCATCTCGGCGACGGCAACATCCATTACAATGTCAGCCAGCCCTTGGGGGCCAACACCGCGGATTTCCTGGAGAGATGGCACGCGGTCAACGCGGTCGTGTTCGACATCGTGTTGCGGATGGGCGGATCGATTTCGGCCGAGCATGGCATCGGCGTGCTCAAGCGCGACGAACTGGCCGAGGTCAAGGACAAGGTCGCCGTTGAGGTGATGCGCGCGATCAAGGCTCAACTCGATCCACTCGGCATCATGAACCCAGGCAAGGTGCTGTAAAACTCGATGCGCATCGCTCTCATCCACGCTTTGAAACATTCGATTGCTCCGATCGAGGCTTCCTTCGCCCGGCTTTGGCCGGACGCAAACCTGATGAATTTGCTCGACGACAGCCTGTCGGCCGACGTGGCGCGCGACGGCCGTCTCACTTCAGCGATGACCGATCGTTTTCTCACGCTCGGACGTTACGCGGCCTCTACCCAATCAGACGCGATCCTCTTCACCTGTTCGGCCTTCGGCCCCTGCATCGAAGCGGTGGCGCGCGAGCGCGCGCCGATGCCGGTGCTCAAGCCGAACCAGGCCATGATCGAGCAGGCGGTCGCGCGCGGCCACAGGATCGGACTGCTCTCGACATTCGCGCCGACGCTGCAGTCGATGCCCGCGGAATTTCCAGGCACCGTCCAGGTCGTGCCGAAACTGGCGGAAGGGGCGCTGGCGGCGCTCGATCGCGGTGACCGCGCCGAGCACGATCGCCTGGTCGCACAGGCCTCGCGCGATTTGCGCGACTGCGACCTGATTGCGCTCGCGCAATACAGCATGGCGCCGGCGGCCGCGCTGGTCGCCGAAGCATCGGGCCGGCCGGTGCTCACGACGCCGGACAGCGCCGTGGCAAAGCTGAAGGAGCTACTCGCAGGCTGATCCGGGAGCGACGATCAGAGGTTCAAAACAGCGAGCCCTGCCCGTCATCCGGCGTTACCGGCGCAGGTTTACGCGCGCTCACCTTTGTCACAGGCGTCGGCGCTTCGGCCTCACGCTGTTCCGCCGTGATCGGCAGGATCAGTTGCGCGTCGTCATTGGCAACGCGGTTGACCCTTGTGGAAATCTCATGCCAGGCGAACTCGCCTTCGTCAGGTCCCCTCAGCAGCGCCATCGCCTCGTCAACGTCATGACCGCTGCAATCGAGCCAGCGCTCGAAATCGCCTGGCGGAATCGTCACCGGCACGCGGCAATGCAGCGCCGCCAGGTCGGCGCTCGCGGGCGCCGTGACGATCGCCACCGTATCCAGTTCCTCGCCGTTCGGGCCGATCCAGGTTTCGGCCACTCCCGCAAGTCCGATCGGATGACGGTCGCGGCGATGGATGAAGTAGGGGCGCTTGCGGCGTTCGGAATTCTGCCATTCATAGTAGCCGTCGGCCGGGATCAGGCAGCGCCGGCGCTTGATCGCATTCTTGAAAGCGGGTTTTTCCCTGACCGTCTCCGCGCGTGCATTAATCAACAAGGTAAAATTGCGTGGATCCTTGACCCAGGCCGGCAGCAGGCCCCACCGCATCAGCCGGAAATGCCGGATGCCGTTTTCCGTAATAACCACAGGTATCGGTTGCGTCGGAGGAATATTATACCTTGGCGGGAAGTTCGGCTGCTCGGCATAGCCAAAGATTTGCCGAAGCGCCTGCGGCGGCGAGGTGATCACGAAGCGTCCACACATTCTGTTACCCAGATAGATATATGTTCAGCACCTTTTAACCCCAAACCCCCAAAACTGCGGCAGATGACATCAGTCTCGAAACCCGAGCGATCCGACCGCCGGCCGGGCCTTGACGAGGCGCGGATGGCCCAGCTGCACGCAGCCAACATCAATCCCCGCACCGGCCTTGCCACCGACTATCTGAATCACTTCAACGAAGCCATCATGCTGTTGGAAATGATTCCAGATATGCCGGAATGCGCCGAGGACCTTCTTGGGTGGCAGCCACTGTCCTATGCCGAACATTTTACAGCCTCGAATTTCAAGGCGCGTGACCTTGCGATCGCGGCCTATGATTCCGCCGACGCCAGCATCCGCGCTACATTCGACAACATCACATCCGCCATGACCTCGATTCTGACCGCGGTCGGCGCGGCGATGCGCGATACCCACCAGGACAAGACCCGCGCCAGGCTCGCCGAACAGGCGACCGGCTGGGTCAAGCCGCTGGTGATGCAGGCCGGCGGCATCATCAACGGCGACATCGAGGCTGACGTCGATTACATCATGACCCATTGATGACCAGGGTTGCGTCGACCGCGTCGAATTAGACCCCGGACTATCTATGGGGCATGATCTCCTCTGAAGGCCAGTATCTACTCTCGCGCAAACCCGGCCCTTCGCGTCAGGATCATGCTTTTGACGTCTCGCGTGCAGCCAACCTATCCCCAGCTTGCCGTCAGCGCGGCGATCTTTCGCAAGCGCCAGATCCTGCTGGTGCGCCGCGCGAAATCGCCGGCCAAGGGCCTTTATTCGCTGCCCGGCGGCCGGGTCGAGTTTGGCGAAACCGTACACGCCGCGCTGCGTCGCGAAGTCGCCGAGGAAACCGCGCTGAAAATCGAGATCGTCGACCTCGCCGCATGGCGCGAGGTCGTGCCGGAAACCGGCGGCGGCGGACATTATCTGATCATGTCGTTCGCGGCGCGCTGGAACTCGGGCGAGGTGGCCCTGAACGACGAACTCGACGATTACAAATGGCTCGCGCCGGATGCCGTTGGCGAGTTGAAGCTGACCTTCGGCCTTCAGGAGGTTATCCGGTCGGCCCGGCGCCTCGTTGGGGCCTGATTACCAGGCCTTGATTCCCAGGCCTTGATTCCCAGGCCTTGGCTGCCGAGCCGGGGTGCCTTGTTTCCCGCGCATTGAAGAGGCATATCGTGCGGGCCCATGATGAAGAATTTTCTGGCAGCTCTCCTCGTCTTCACGTGCCTTTCCGGCTCCGCGCCGGCGCAGGACGCGGCCGCGCCGTTCGACGGCGACCTGCAACGGCTGGCCGAGATTCTCGGTACCCTGCATTACCTCAGGGGGATTTGCGGAAGCAACGAAGGCAGCAAGTGGCGCAACGAAATGCAGGCGCTGATCGACGCCGAAACCCCCTCGGGGGACAGGCGTGCGCGCATGATCGCGGGCTTCAACCGCGGCTATAACGGCTTTCAGCAGACCTACCGCACTTGCACACCGGCCGCTTCGGTAGCGATCCGCCGATATATCGAGGAAGGCTCGAAGATTTCGCGGGACCTGACCGCCCGCTACGCAAACTAGGCGATCTCGCAAGATTCGCTTTTTTGAAGATCGGGTCATTTTCCTGCTCGCCCGTTAACCTTTCTTAAAGAAGTAGTCTAGGCGGCTGCCTCTTGCGTGCTAAACCTCAACCATTATGCGTTCCGCCCTGGACCTGCGCTGCAGCTTGTTGAGTTTCATGAACCACCCAACGTCCTTCATCACCACCCGTGATCTGCTGCCCGACCAGGAACAAAAGCAGGCGGCGCTCGGCTATCTCAGCGAAGCCTGGGCGGAAGCACGGCACGATGGCGTCGATGGCGACTGTCTGGCGCAGGCCAGCCTGTTTGCGGCCTTCGCCGAACTGGTCAAGACCTACGGCGAAGACGCCGTGGCCAAATTCGTGGAAGGCCTCCCGGTCCGCGTCCGCAACGGCGAGTTTTCAACCACGCTGGCGAAGCAGTAGTTACTTCCGTCATTGCGAGGAGCGAAGCGAACGAAGCAATCCATGCTTCCATGCCCGCGGCACCATGGATTGCTTCGCTCCGCTCGCAATGACGGAGAAACCGGTTACGAAGCCTTCAGCGTTTCCAGAAACCGCACCGGCTCGCCGCTGGAGGGCACGACGATCTCGCCCTGCCACATCACCCGACGGCCACGCACGAAGGTGCCGACCGGCCAGCCGGTCACCCGCACACCTTCATAGGGCGTCCAGCCCGCGCGCGACGCTACCCATTGATTGGTGATGGTCTCCCTACGCTTCAAATCGACGATGGTGAAGTCCGCATCATAGCCCGCTGCGATCCGGCCCTTGCAGGCGATGTTGTAGATGCGCGCGGGGCCGGCGCTCGTAAGATCGACAAAGCGCGCCAATGACAACCGCCCGGCATTGACGTGATCGAGCATCAGGGGCACCAGCGTTTGCACCCCGGTCATGCCCGAGGGTGAGGCCGGATAGGTCTTGGCCTTTTCCTCAAGCGTATGCGGCGCGTGATCGGAGCCAAGCACATCAATGATGCCCTGCTCGATGCCGCGCCAGATACCTTCGCGGTGATCGGCCGAGCGCACCGGCGGATTCATCTGCGCGCGGGTGCCGAGCCGCTCGTAGCATTCGGGTGCGGCCAGCGTGAGGTGATGCGGCGTCGCCTCGCAGGACGCGACATCCTTGTGGTCCCTGAGATACTCAATCTCCTGCTTAGTCGAGATATGCAGCACGTGAATGCGCTTTCCGGTTTCATGCGCCAGGTTGACGAGACGCTGCGTCGCCATCAGCGCCGCGGTCTCGTCACGCCAGACCGGATGCGACCGCGGATCGCCCTCCACGCGCAGAGATTTGCGGTCGTTGAGGCGATACTCGTCCTCGGCATGAAACGCGGCGCGGCGGCTAATGACTTGGAAAATCCGACGCAAGCTTTCGTCATCCTCGACCAGCAGCGCGCCGGTCGACGAGCCGATGAACACCTTGACGCCAGCACAGCCAGGCGCGCGCTCGAGCTTTGGCAAATCGGCAACATTATCGCGGGTGCCGCCAATGAAGAACGCGAAATCGCAGTGCATGCGGTGATAGCCGCGTTTCACCTTGTCGGTGAAAGCCGTTTCCGTGACGGTCAACGGATCGGTGTTCGGCATTTCGAACACCGCCGTCGCGCCCCCCATCACCGCGCTGCGCGACCCGGTTTCCAGATCCTCCTTGTGCGACAGGCCGGGCTCGCGAAAATGCACCTGCGTGTCCATCACGCCGGGCAGGATGTGCAGGCCCTTGCAGTCGATCAACTCGGCGGCAGAGGCCTGTGCAAGTCCGCCGATTTCAGCGATGCGGCCATTGCTGATGGCGATATCGCGCACGCCCTCGCCGTCCTGATTGACCACGGTGCCGGATTTTAGAATGGTATCAAATCGCTGATTCATGGGTTCTCGGTACCCGCGTTAGGGAACTGGGTGTCGCGCGGGCCTTGTTCCCAGCACCTTAGCGTCTTACCTTTCAGTGTGATATGCGGCAGCGGCGTTTCCCCAAGAAACTCCAACAAGATCCGAGAAATTCCTCGATCCCTTGGCAAGAAATTTGGCAAGGGAATTTGGCAAGAGAACCTGGCATGAAGGCAGCGTTTCTACCCGACCGTGGCGTGGTCAAGGTCTCAGGCAGCGACGCCCGCGACTTTCTCAACGGCCTCGTCACCACGGACGTGACACTGCTGCGCCCCGGCTTGGGGCGGTTCGGGGCGTTGCTGACACCGCAGGGCAAGATCACGACCGATTTTCTGATCACCGAAGCGCCTTCCGGCCATGGCGGTGGTTTTCTGATCGACTGCCCACGAGCGCTGGCGCCGGCTCTCGCCGACAAGCTTGGCTTCTACAAGCTGCGCGCCAAGGTCGGAATCGAAAATCTCACGGGCAGCCTCGGTGTGCTCGCGGCGTGGGAGGGCGATCTCGCTTTGAAGCCGGATCTCGCCTTCGCCGATCCACGCCACGCCGCGCTCGGCTGGCGGATTCTCGTCCCCGAGGAACTCGCGCAAAAAGCCGCCGATCTGATCGGCGCGGAGTTGGTCGATAGCTCCGCCTATGACGCCCATCGGGTCGCATCGGGCGTTCCGCGCGGCGGACTAGACTTCACCTATGGCGACGCGTTTCCGCACGAAACCAATATGGACCGGCTCAACGGCGTCGATTTCGACAAGGGCTGCTATGTCGGCCAGGAGGTGGTGTCGCGGATCCAGCATCGCGGCACCGCGCGCACCCGAACGGTCCGGATCATTCTTGACGGCCCGGCGCCGGAGCCAGGTGCGGCTGTTCTCGCCGGCGACAAGCCGGTCGGCATCATGGGTTCGACGGCCGGCCAAAACGGCCTGGCGCTGATCAGGATCGATCGTGCCGCCGACGCGCTTGAGGCCGGCACGCCGCTGACATCGGGCGGGCTTGCCATTCGCCTTGCCGAGCCGGATGAGTTGCGGTCCACGCCGAGGCAGACCGTGGCATGACAAGGACGGCGCGCCTGCATGCCGATGGCCTGACGCGATGTCCGTGGCCGGGCGAAGATCCGCTCTATGTCGCTTATCACGACACCGAATGGGGCGTGCCGGAATATGATGACCGGGCGCTCTATGAAAAACTCATGCTCGACGGCTTCCAGGCCGGGTTGTCGTGGATCACGATTTTGCGCAAGCGCGATAATTTCCGCAAAGCCTTCGACGATTTCCAGCCGGAGAAGATCGCGCGCTACAACGCGAAAAAAATCCATGCGCTGATGAACGATGCCGGTATCGTGCGCAACCGTGCCAAGATCGAAGGCGCGATCAATAGTGCAAGGTCTTACCTGAAGATCATGGAAGACGGCCCCGGCTTCTCGAAGTTCATGTGGGATTTCGTTGACGGCAGGCCGAAGGTCAACCACTTCAAGACGACGGCCAGCGTGCCCGCATCGACCCCGCTGTCGATCAAGATGTCGAAGGAGCTGGCCGCGCGCGGATTCAAATTCGTCGGCCCGACCATCGTCTATGCCTTCATGCAGGCCACCGGCCTGGTCAACGACCATCTGGTCAGCTGCTTTTGCCACGAAAGTTGCGCCGAAACGCGGCGCACACCCCGCCTCAAAGTCAAATGACAGCCGGAAAACTCACCGCTGACACACCGAGCGCCCGCGTCTGGCAGCGCATGTTGTCGGGGCGGCGGCTCGATCTCTTGGACCCCTCGCCGCTCGATATCGAAATCGCCGATATCGCCCACGGCCTCGCCCGCGTGGCGCGCTGGAACGGGCAGACCCACGGCGCGCATATTTTTTCGGTGGCGCAGCACACCTTGCTGGTCGAGGCGGTGATGCGCGAGCAGCTGCCGCGTGTCGATGTCAGCTACCGGCTCGCCGCGCTGCTGCACGATGCACCGGAATATGTCATCGGCGACATGATCTCGCCCTTCAAGGCGGTGCTTGGCGGCGACTACAAGGCGGTCGAAAAGCGGCTGCTGTCGGCGATACACATCCGCTTCGGATTGCCACCGGTGCTGGCGTCGGAAATCGAGCGTCAGATCAAGGCTGCCGACAGGGGCGCGGCCTACCTCGAGGCGACGGAACTTGCGGGCTTCGCGCCGGCCGAAGCCAAACGCCTGTTCGGGCGCGATCCCGGCCTGCCGGCGGCAACCAGGCGGGATTACCTGACGCCCTGGACCGCGGCCAAAGCCGAGAAGCGGTTCCTGGCCAGGTTCGAGACATTGCACCGCTGAATGGCCTATAATTGCCGTTGCAAAAGGGAAATCCATGATTCACGTCTGTTCGCTCGCCGCACTTCCCGACACCGTCAAGGCCGTCGGCGCCAGTCACGTCCTCACCGTCATGGCCAATGTCGATCAGGTGCAGCGGCCGGCGTCCGTGCTTCCGGCCAATCACCTGAAGGTGCAGATGGACGACATCACCGAACAGCTGGAAGGCTTTGTCGCGCCGTCGGAATCGCATATCGAGCAAGTCCTGAACTTCGTGCGCGGCTGGGACCGCGCTGCGCCGCTCGTCGTTCATTGCTACGCCGGCATCAGCCGCTCGACCGCCAGCGCCTTTGCCGCGGTCTGTGCGCTCAATCCGCATCGCGATGAAATCTCGATCGCGCGGCAAATACGCGCGGCGTCTCCGATCGCTTCGCCGAACCGGCTGATCGTCAGCCTGGCGGACAAAGCGCTGGGGCGCGAGGGGCGGATGCTGCGTGCGCTCGACCAGATGGGTCCCGGCAGCCTGACGGTCGAGGGCCGGCCTTTCCGCATCGATCTCGAATAAGGTCTGGCGGCGGCATCGCGCAAGCTCCACCACGCCGAAATACCGCACTTAGGTATTTGAACTTTTGTTGCCGGAAGGCACACTCCGTAGCCGCGCCGCAGACCGAGGAGGCGAGCTCGAAAGCGGCCAAGAAATTTGAAGCGATGAAGTCCGGACGCTGGGCCGATTGCTGGGAGCCGTGATGTTTAACTTGTTTGCGCTGGCCGTTGCGGTTATCGCGCTCATTGTCGCGCGCAAATCGTTCAATCAAGCCGCGATGCTGCGGGCGAGAGTGGACGCGATTGAAGCGGCCGGGCTGCGGGAGACCCCGGGTCCGCCAGCCCTCGCTCCTCAGCAGCAATTCGAGCGGACCCTGGAAGCCTCGCCTTCGGGGACCATCGCCGAACCACCGGCATCGACGCCCGAGACTGAACTATCCGCAGCCCTTCGAGGGGCCGAAACCGCCGGGCCGAACGACGCCGTCGGCGCTTCGACGGCGACGCCCCCGCCCCTTCCGCAGCCCCCGCCCGGCCTCGAGGAGCGCGTCGGCACCCGCTGGGTGGTGTGGCTCGGCGGCCTGACGTTGGCGCTTGGCGGTTTCTTCATGGTTCGCTACTCGATCGATGCCGGGCTGCTCGGGCCCGGCGTGCGGATCCTGCTCGGCGGCACGTTCGCGTTTGCCTTACTGGCGGCCGGCGAATGGATGCGGCGCAACGAGAATACCTCCACCATTCAGGCACTGCCGATCGCCAATATCCCGGCGATCTTGACTGCGGCCGGGACCGCGGTCGCCTTCGCGACCGTCTATGCTGCCTTTGCCCTCTACGATTTTCTCGCGCCTGCGACCGCCTTCATCCTGCTCGGATTGGTGGCGCTGGGAACACTCGCCGCGGCGCTGCTGCACGGACCGGCACTGGCGGGCCTCGGCATCGTCGCCGCATTCGCCACCCCTGTTCTGGTTTCATCGCAAAAGCCGGACTTTTGGGCCCTCTATGTCTACCTCGCCATCGTCACCGCCGCGGCGTTCGGCCTTGCGCGGATCAGGCTGTGGCGCTGGCTTGCAGTCACCACCATCGTATTCGCGTTGCTTTGGACATTGCCGTGCCTGAAATGCGGCCCGTCGATGGTCGGACCGCACGCGTTCCACGTCATATCGGGGTTTGTGCTCGCGGCCTTGCTGGTGGTGTGCGGCTTCTTGTTCGGTCCGCCCGCCGAGGAAGGCCGGATCGAGCCGATCTCATCGGGCTCGCTCGCCGCGTACCTGTTCGGAGCGGCCGTGATCGTGCTCGCGAGCGTCCATGCCGACGGCGCCCTCATCGTATTCGCCATCCTGGTGGCGGCGACCTTGTGGGTGGCGTGGCGCGCGCCGGCTGCGACCGGTGCGATCGCCTTCGCCGCAGGCTTCGCGGGCATCATATTTTTCGAATGGGCGGTGCGCGGCAATCCGGACATGCTGGTGTTTCCGGGCGGGCCGTTGCCGGGCATCGGCCCTGCCGCCACCGACAGCTCGGTCTCGCTGCACCTGATCGCGGCCGCGATTTTCGCCGCCGGATTTGGCGCCGCCGGATTCCTCGCACAAGGCCGCTCGGCGAGCGCCATCATACCGGTGGTGTCGTCGGCCTCCGGGGTGTTTGCGCCGCTTGGGCTGTTGATCGCCCTTTACGCGCGTATCGCGCATCTCGATCGCTCGATCCCGTTTGCGATATTGGCGGTGATTTTGGCTGTCGCCTTTGCGGCGGCGACCGAAATCCTGACCAAGCGGGAGAACCGGCCCGGACTTCCGATCTCGATTGCGCTGTTTGCGACCGGCGCGCTCGCGGCGCTGGCGCTGGCCCTGACTTTCGCGCTCGAAAAAGGCTGGCTCACGATCGCGCTGGCGCTGATGTCGATGGCGACGGCCTGGATTTCGATGCAGCGGCCGATCCCGTTCCTGCGCTCGCTCTGCGCCATTCTTGCGGGCCTCGTGGTGCTGCGCATTGGCTACGAGCCGCGCATCGTCGGCGATGCCGTCGGCACCACGCCGATCTTCAACTGGCTATTGTGGGGCTACGGGGTGCCGGCGCTGTCGTTCTGGGCGGCAAGCTACTTCCTGAGACGGCGCGGCGACGACGCCCCGCTGCGCACGGTGGAGGCCGCGGCCATTTTGTTCACGGTGCTGCTTGGCTTCATGGAAATTCGCCATGCCGTGAACGGCGGGGATGTCTACCGCGACACAGCAGGCCTTGCCGAGACCGCCCTGCAGGTCTGCGTTGCGCTCGCCATGGCTATTGGTCTTGAACGATTGCGGATTCGTTCGGCTAGCATCGTCCACAATATCGGCGCGGTCGTGCTGACGGCATTTGCCGGACTGGCTGGTTTGTTCGGGTTGCTGTTGCTGGATAACCCGCTGATCTTGCCGACCCAAATCGATGGCAGCTTTATCAATCTCGTTCTGCTCGGTTATGCGCTGCCGGCCCTGCTGATGTTACTACTGTCCTATGCGGTGGCAGGACAGCGCAGCGCGATTTACGCCAACACCATTGCGGCAGGCGCGCTTGTATTCGCACTTTGCTATGTGACCTTCGAAATCCGAAGGCTCTATCAGGGTCCGGCGCTGTACTACGGCGCCACCAGCGACGCCGAGCAGTACACCTATTCGATCGCCTGGCTGGCGTTCGGCGTGGCATTGCTTGGCATTGGCGTCGTGGTCAGTTCGCAGCGCGCGCGGGTCGCCTCAGCGGCTGTCATCGCGCTGACCATCGTCAAGGCGTTCCTGATCGACATGTCGACGCTGACGGGGGTCTACCGTGCGCTGTCGTTCATGTGCCTTGGCCTGGTTCTGGTGGCGATCGGCTGGCTGTACCAGCGGGTTCTGTTCCGCCGGCAAAAGCCGCCGGTGGCGCCTGCCGCGCAGCCGACCCTATAGAGCCCGTCTCGGCGAAGCCGGGCCAACCGCCTCAAGCCGCTGCTATCGAATTGAGGAACTTGGCGCCCTCGGGCTTGAGGCGGTTGCTGCCAACGCTACTCTTTCAAAACAACGACAGCTTCTTCACGTAATCATGGATGGGCCCGTATTCCGCATCGGAGACCGCGGCAAAACTCTTGCCGCGATGGATGCTGAGCACCTTATCGTCCCGGCCCGGCGAAAGATGCAGAAAGGCCTCGGTAAACTTCTTCTGGGTCGCGCCGTCGACATCCTTGCGGGCAACCCAGACATAATCGACAAAGGGCGGTGTCGTATAGAACACGCGCAGCTTCGAACCGTCGACCTTGCCGCCGGCGACCAACGACTTGAAGACGGTCTCATCCACCGATCCCGCATCCGCGACGCCGGCGGCGACGGCTTGCACGGTGGCGGCATGGCTCCCGGTAAAGCGCGACCATTGCAGGTCTTTTCCGGGATCGATCCCGGCCTCGACCATCGCGCGATAGGGCATGACATGCCCGCTGGTCGAGACGATGTCACCGAAGGCAAAACGCTTGCCCTTGAGGTCGCCGATGGAATTGATCGAGGAGCTCGACTGGGTGATGAAAATGCTGTGGAATTGCTTATCGATATCGCGCTGAACCAGAGGCACAACCCCGAATTTCTCATGGGCCTTGACGTAACCGACCGCGCCGAGAATGGCGAAGTCGAACGCGCCATTGCCGAGCCCCTCGAGGGTGGCGTTATAATCCTTCGGAACAATCAGTTTGACCGGAACGCCGAGAGAATCGCTGAGATAGGTCTGCAGCGCTTTCTGATCATCGGCCGAAGCCGTCGTGGCGCCGCTGCCGGGTATCATGCCGATGCGAACGAGATCGTCGGCGAACGCCGGTTGCATGGCGGCTATCGTCGCAGCGGTCGCTATGGCGAAGCCAAGTCGATTGAATGGTGCGTGGGCGAACATAAAAGCTCCTGCCGAATGTAGTTCAACTCTCGATCATCGCTATGACTACCTCAAATGGCAGAACGATTCGTTAAAACCTCTGATTAGCGGTTTTTTAACGGTAAAATGGTACACCACAACTTGGCTTCAAGAAGGTGGGGCCTGGGGGAAGCGGTGATGAAGAAATTTCGTTTTCGTTCGAGAGATCTGCGGACCAGGACCAAGATTTCCTTGATCTTTCTTCTGCTTCTGGTGCCGATCGGCTATACGGTCTGGACGATCGCGGCCGACAAGCGAGCCTCGATCGCAGCATCTGAACGGGAACAGGTCGGCAGCGCCTATATCTCGGCCCTACGTCCGGTGTTGTTCGCCATATCGACGCTTGCCAAGGCGCAGGACGTTCATGCTGCCGTGGAAACGGCCCGGGCCGCGCAGAAGAAACTCGGCGAAAGCCAGGCACTCGGCGCGTTGGCCGACGACTTCGCATTCGCGATCGAAATCGCGACCACCGGTACGGATTCCGACGCTATTGATGCCGCCATGGAAAAAGGGGCGGCGCTTGTGGCGCGCGCGGCGGAAGAATCGAACATTTCGGTCGATCCCGAACTCGCGAGCTACTACCTCGGCGGCGTGGTGAGCATCAGGTTGCCGCGGATTCTCGGCAGTCTGCTCGCCGAACGAAATATCGTCGGCGCGGTGGTCGCCGCCGGTGAACTCACGACCGAGCAGCGCGTCCGGCTACTCACGCTCTCTGGAACCCTGAAAGCCGACTTCGATGGTCTGCGAGGCGATCTCGCCGGCGCGGTTCGCGGCAATAGCCGCTTGTCCCATTCCCTGACCGATCCACTGGCGGCCTTCGCCAAGGCCGCTGACGGGTTCGCGTTCAGTCTCGACCAGGGAATGATCGAACGAAACGGCCGCCAGGTCGATGCCGGGCGTATCGCGCAGGATTATGTCGCGACCGTCAAGACAGCGGGAGAGCTCTGGGGTTCTGTTGTGACGCAGTTCGATCAATCGGTGGCGAAACGCGTCGCCGATCTAAGGGCAACGCTGACCTTTACGCTCGCTATCGTCGGCGCGCTTGTTGCGGCGAGCTTTACCTTTGGCGCGCTGATGCAGCGCCAGATCGTCCGACCGCTCGGCCGGCTGGAAAGCCTCGCCAACGAGGTTCGCAAGACGGACGACTACTCGCTGCGTATCGATTACGACAGCCGCGACGAGGTCGGACGGCTCGCCACCGCTTTCAACGGCATGCTGGCTGAGGTTGCCGAAGCCCGCGCGCGAGCGGCTGAGCGTGCCAAGGAGCGCGAGCTTCAACAGGTGCTGCAGCAAGAGCGCGCCAACCATTTGGCCGGGCTGACCGAGAATTTCGATCGTAAGGTTGCCGGCGTTGTCGAGATGGTGTCGTCCGCGGCGATCGAAATGCGCAGTTCCGCCACTTCCATGACCCAGACCGCCGAAGAGGCGATCCAACAATCGATGACGGTATCGACTGCATCGAACCAGGCTTCGACCAACGTGCAGACGGTGGCAAGCTCAGCCGAGGAACTCGCGGCCTCGATTACCGAGATCGGTCGGCAGGTAATGCAATCGGCGCTGATCTCGCAATCCGCGGTTCAGGAGGCGGAGCAGACCAACCAGACCATGCGCGGTCTCACTCAGGCCGCGCAAAAGATTGGGCAGGTGGTAGACCTGATCAACGCGATTGCCAGCCAAACCAACTTGCTGGCGCTCAACGCCACGATCGAGGCGGCACGCGCCGGCGATGCCGGGCGCAGTTTTGCCGTGGTTGCATCGGAGGTAAAGAATCTTGCGGTTCAGACCGCGAAGGCGACGGAGGAGATCAGCGGCCAAATCACCGCCATGCAGAAGGTGACCGGCGACGCGGTGTCGGCGATCGATCGAATCGGCGGCACCATCGTTCGGGTCAACGAGATCGCCGCCATGATCGCCGCCGCCATCGAGGAGCAGGATGCCGCGACGAAAAGCATCGCCAGCGGCGTGCAGCAGGCCGCGATTGGCACCCAGGAGGTTTCCAGGACGATCGGTGAAGTCAGCGCCGCCGCCGGCCGTACCGGCGAAAGCGCTGCCCAGGTGCTCGGCGCGGCCTCGCGTCTTGCCACCGAAGCTACCGGCTTGAAGCAAGAGGTCGATCAATTCCTCGCGGGCGTCAGGGCGGCGTGAGACGTGACGTCGTGGACCCCCGGCGTGATGCGGTTGCCTAGATCATGATGCGATTAAGTTGAATCGCATCATGATCTCATCTCTTTGTTTGAGCATGATCTCCGCGCAAACGCGTTCCGCGTTTGTTAGCTAAGGGAAAACCGGTTCCCACTTTTCCGGATCATGCTCTAGCCCGGCGTCTCGGCCACCAGCCGAATTCTGAACACCGGCTTCTTGGACTCGTCGAGCAGTTCCATATGCCATTCGCTGTTTTGCTTCAGGTTGCCCGAAATGCTGCCGACTAGGCTGGCGCAAACCCTGGTCATCTCGGTCCAGGCGGACTCGCGGCTTTCGAATTCGGATCCCCAGTCGGAAGCCCCCGAACAGTTACCATGACTAATTCGGAAGAAATATTGCGACATTCTTGACCCCATAGGTGCTGGGTCATCCCCCAACCCGTCGATTTTCGACAGGCTTGAGCGATAGTCGCTACCAAGACGTGAATATTTCAATCCGTGTGACTACGGCTTGGCGCGCCTTGCGACCGGCCCGCCATCCAGATCGATGGTAATTGGTGCAGCCGCCAACGCCAGCGCCGATCAGTCGGTCGAGCGACGCAGCTCCAGCGCGCCATCCGGCTTGGCCGGCTCCGGTCTCGCCTCGGATTTGACCGGCTCGATCTTGGCGCTCTCGACCGGCCGGGTCTCGACGCGCGCCGATAATTCCACCGAGCCGGTCCGCTCCTGCGCGCGCAGCGAACGCGGGCGGGCCACCGCCCGCGCCATCAACATCTGCGCCGCACCCTGATGATGGAAATCGCAATAGGCAAAGCTCATGCCCGAGACCGATCCGCGGAAGCTGCGCTCGTCCTGCTTGTCGAGATTGAAGCAGGGCTCGAACGGAATGCCCTTGATGGAAGCACAGACGGCCTGGCCGCGGATCAGTAATGTATTGCCGGGCAACCGCACGTGACGGATGGGACCCGCGCCCGAGAACTGCACCGCGCCAGCCGCGCCCATGTCGTCCAGTATCCGGCCCGCGCCGCGCGTTCCGTCAAAGCAGGTAAAGGCGAACACCTTGCCGGAGACAAACCTGTGGGCCTCTTCGGCATTCATCTGCCCGGCCAATACGGGTGCTACCGCCGTGCCGGCCACCACCGCCCCCAACACAAAACGCGCAAGCATGTGTAACTCCAACCTCAACCGAGCACGGGCAACCCCTGATGCCTCTTTACCCGCTGCTTACCATACCAACCGTGGCAACATTGGAGCAGTTTGGTTGGTAAAGTCTGAACGCGATTAGACAATTTTTACCACGATTCGACCCCGAACCTCCCCGGCAAGGATTCTGGCCGCCGCCTCGATCACCTGGCCGAGGCCGATTTCCTGTGTAATTTCAGTGAGTTTTCGGGCATCCAGGTCGCGGGCGAGCCGACTCCAGGCGGTCTTTCGCAGCTCAATCGGGCACATCACGGAATCGATACCCAATAGAGACACCCCCCGCAAAATAAACGGCGCCACCGAGGTCGGCAGGTCCATGCCGCCGGCAAGCCCGCATGCCGCGACGGCGCCCCGGTACTTCGTCATCGACAAAAGGTTGGCCAGGGTGGTCGAGCCGACGCTGTCGATTCCGCCCGCCCAGCGCTCCCTAGCCAGAGGCTTGGGCGGCCCCGCGAGCTCGCTGCGCTCGATCACCTCGGCGGCGCCGAGATCCCGGAGATAGCCGGTCTCCGACAGGCGGCCCGTCGACGCGATGACGTGGTAGCCGAGCTTCGATAGCACGGCGATCGCAACCGAGCCGACCCCGCCGGCGGCGCCGGTAACCACGACGGGTCCGTGCGCCGGGGTAAGGCCATGCTGTTCCAGCGCGAGCACGGCCAGCATCGCGGTGTAGCCGGCGGTGCCGATCGCCATCGCATCGCGCGCCGACATGCCCTCCGGCAGTCGCACCAGCCAGTCGCCCTTAACGCGGGCCTTCTCGGCGTAGGCGCCCAGATGGGTCTCGCCCATGCCCCACCCGTTGCAGATCACCCGGTCGCCGGCCTTCCACTGCGGGTGCGTCGATTGCTCGACCGTTCCCGCCAGATCGATGCCCGCGATCATCGGAAAGCGCCGCACCACCGGCGCCCTGCCGGTGACGGCAAGGCCGTCTTTGTAGTTCACCGTCGACCATTCAACCCGCACGGTGACGTCGCCCTCCATCAGCTCGGCTTCGTCGAACTGGGTGAGCGCAGCGGTGGTGCCTTTTTCCGCTTTGTCGATCCTGATCGCCTTGAAGGTTCCCAACGCAAGCCTCTCCGCCGTTGTGGTGCGCGCGCGTTAGATTGAACGGTCTAGGCCGGCTGCGCAACCGGGCGCCTGACCGGCGCCTCGACGATCGGCAGGTTGATCAAGGCGGACAGCACGCCGAACAGCACCGAAAGCCACCAGATCGGCGTGTAGGAGTTGAATTTCTCGAATACGACGCCGCCGAGCCAAACGCCGAGGAAGCCGCCGACCTGATGGCTGAAAAACGCAAATCCATAGAGCGTCGCCAGCCAGCGCGTGCCGAACATCAGCGCGACCAGGCTGGAGGTCGGTGGAACCGTCGACAACCAGGTCAGGCCCGTGATCACGCCGAACGCCATCGCGGAAAAGGTGGTGATCGGAAACGAGATGAAGGCGATGATGGACATCGCGCGAATGAAATAGATCACGGACAGGATGTAGCGCTTCGGAAGCCTGCTCTGGAGCCATCCGACGCCGAGCGAGCCGACGATGTTGAACAGGCCGATGATGGCCACCACCCAGCCGCCGAGCTGTACCGGCGCGCCGCGATCGACCAGATAGGCGGGAAGGTGCACCGTGACGAAGGCTAGCTGAAATCCGCAGGTAAAGAATCCGAGCACCAGCAATACATAGGAGCGGTGCCCGAACGCCTCCGCCAACGCGTGCTTGAATGTCTGCTGCTCCGCCACGGCGATGGCGCCGGGCGCCGAGGAAGGCGTTGCCAGCGCAAGCGACAGCGGTACGACCAACAGCATCAAGCAGGAAAATACCGCAAGAGCCGGCTGCCAACCGAAATTGTCGAGCAAGGCAACCCCGAACGGGGCGAACACGAACTGTCCGAACGAGCCCGCCGCGGTACCCGCGCCCAGCGCGAGGCCGCGCCACTCCGGCGGCAGCAGCTTGCCGAATGCTGACAGCACGAGGTTGAACGAACAGCCGGACAGGCCGAAGCCGATCAGGACTCCCGCACTGATGTCGAGCGACAATGGCGTTGTCGAATAGCGCATCATGATCAGACCCGCGGCATACAGCAATGCCCCGGTCGAGATCACCCGCAGGCTGCCGAACCGGTCGGCGATCGCACCGGCGACGGGTTGGCCGATGCCCCACAGCAGATTCTGGATCGCCAGCGCGAGCGCAAACACGTCGCGGCCCCACGAGAACTCGCGGCTCATGGGCTGCAAGAAGAATCCAAAGGTCGAGCGCGGGCCGAATGTCAGCATGCCGATCAGGCAGCCGCATACCACGATCACAAGTGGCGTCCGCCAATTCACGGCGGCGGAAAACCGACGCTGATCGCCTTCAGTCGCGGCCATGCAAACCTCGCGCGTTGGTGCAGATCACCGAGAAATCCGACGCGCGCGATAGACAGAGTAGCGCGGCGCTATCGCGGGAAGTTAATGCATCGGCATCGAAATCCCAACCGCCATATGGGCCGCCCTCGGCTAGCGCATTGCAGCCCTGCGATTTATGCCGGGCCATGCCGGGGACGCGTTCCAGCTTACGAAATTAGCGCCGTACCGTTGTGTCGGATATTTCGGCCGAGCTCTTCGCGGCTTCCGCGAGCTTCGCCGATATTGCTGCGGTCTGGGCCGGCGTTCCCCAGCTCGGCGCCTCGCTGCCGTCGCCCCAGGCGCGCGGCCGATAGAAGGTGTGCACGCCGAATTTGTACATCTTCTTCATTTCGCTCACCCAGGACGGACGCACCCAATAGGCGTGATAGTGCGTCGACTTGCCGACTTCAGGCAGCCAAAGTTGGCCGTCGAGCATCGCTTTTGCGATTTTCCTGGCGCGGTCCCACATGTCGGGCTCGCGCACCACGTCGGCCACGTTGTCGCAGGCGAAGGTGAACTGACAGGCCAGGTGCCGGTGCTTGTTCTGGTACACCACGCCGCAAACCGTATTGGGATAAAAGCCGGAGAAGGCGCGATTCATCACCACCTGCGCCACCGCGATCTGGCCGCGCACGGCTTCGCCGCGGGCTTCGAAATAAACCGCTTCCGTGAGGCATTTCTCTGACTTGGCACGCGCCTTCTCGTCGAACAGGCCGAGGCGCTCGGCCGGCGTTCTGCCGCGCTGATTATCTGAATTGACTTCACCCTTGGCTGCGATGCTCTCACCGCTGTCCGGCAGCCTGGCAGCCTCCGTGGCCGCAGGGAGCGACCCCATCACCTTCATGTCGGGATCGGCGGCACCGCCGGGGAGCACGACCACCGGTTCTTCCCCGGGATGCCAGCGCTCGATGCTTTCCAACGGCGCGCCGAGCGAGTTGCTTCCAAAAAACAGGCTCGCGGTCTTCACCGAAAACCCGTCATGCGACCGGCGCGGCTCCAGCGGGATTGAAACCGCATCGGGCGCAAGTTTGGGGTCGTCGAGCGGCTGGGCTTCGAGCGACATCGACGCATCGTATTGCGGAAGCGGCGGAGCGCTCAATGCCTCCGCAAGTTCCGGATCGAGCGGGGCGCGTTCAGCGGACGACCCCGCATCCGCGGTCTTGGCGCCCTTGACCGAGGCATTGGAGGTCGCCGGATCTTCCTTGGCGGGTGCGGCGCTGGCGGGGGGAACCGGTGCTGGCGGCGCCACGATGAGGCGGTCACCCTTGAGTGTGCGATCGACCTTGGGGAAATCGGCGGCCTGATAGCGCGGCGGCGTCTGTGTCATGCGATTGCGCGTCACCGAACCGGTGATGTCGATGCCCTGGTTGTCGAGGCTCGCGAGCCGCAAGCTCGCGGTTTGCGGGGCAAAGGTTCCGAGCGGGCGGCCGAAGCTGTAAGTGGCGACCTGGATGGTGCTGCGGGCAGAGAACACCCGGTTTTGCCAGCGTTCAGCGACGCCCGGCTGCCGCGCCAAGAGCGATGCGATATCCTGATATCCGACTTCTGTCGGGGTCAATGCGAAGGCGCAAAGACCGAGGCCGAAGAACGCAAGACGCGCGCCCTTCGGCCGGTTACGCAACTGGAACATCTACGCTCACGCCACGCAAATCTACGCACAAGCGATCGAACTCAGTACATCCGTGTAATTCGATCTTTTTTGTTGGTAGCTAATTTAGGTTGAGGGGGAGTTAATCGGCGTTGCAGGCGCGACACAGGCAATGGTTCGCTGATTTTGCGCCGATCACATCGAAGACGTTGGTAAACAGCCGCTCGAATAAAGTGGTAAATGCTGCGTCAACAAAGATGATGAAGAATTTTCGGGCGATACCAACAGGCCCGCGCGAAGCCTGGCCCGATGAGTCATCGAACCACGATGTGCAAGCGCACATCGGACAATCTCGAGATTCCGGGCTCGCGTCTTCGACGCGCCCCGGAATGACCGGTGTGGATTGCTCGCTTGCCACGGCGGTCAAGCGAGCGACGACGACGCTTCGAACTCACCCCTGGCTGACAACGGTCTTGCCAAGCGCGGCCTGGGCCGCGGCCAGCCGGGCGATCGGCACGCGATAGGGCGAGCAAGAGACGTAATCCAGTCCGATCTGGTGGCAGAACGCAATGGAGGCGGGATCGCCGCCATGTTCGCCGCAAATACCGACCTTGAGGTTCGGGCGTGTCTTCCGCCCGCGCGCCACGCCGATCTTCACCAACTCACCGACACCGTCGCGGTCGACCGAGATAAAGGGATCGATCTCCAAGATTCCCTTGGCGATATAGGTGCCGAGGAATCCGGCCGCGTCGTCGCGGCTGATGCCATAAGTGGTCTGCGTCAGGTCGTTGGTGCCGAACGAGAAGAATTCCGCAGTCCTTGCGACATCGCCGGCCATCAGGCAGGCGCGCGGCAGTTCGATCATGGTGCCGACCTGGTAGCTCAATTTGGTCCCGGTTTGCTTCATCACCGACTGCGCGGTGGCGTCGATCCGCGCCTTGACCAGATCGAACTCCGCTTTGGTCGCGATCAACGGCACCATCACCTCGAGGCCGACGGCCTTGCCGGTCCGTTTTCCCGCCTCGACCGCGGCTTCGAAAATGGCGCGCGCCTGCATCTCGGCGATCTCGGGATAGGCAATCGCCAGCCGGCAGCCGCGGAAGCCGAGCATCGGATTGAATTCCGCAAGATCGCGGGCGCGATCGGCGAGCCTGCGCGGATCGGTATTCATCGCGCGTGCGACTTCCTCGATCTCGGCCTGGGTGTGCGGCAGGAACTCATGCAGCGGCGGATCAAGCAGCCGGATTGTCACCGGCAGACCCTTCATGATCTCGAACAGCTCGACAAAATCCGCCCGCTGCATCGGCAGCAATTTTGACAGCGCGGCGCGCCGGGCCTGCTCGTCTTCGGCGAGGATCATCTCGCGCACGGTGCGGATCCGGGTTTCCTCGAAAAACATATGCTCGGTGCGGCAAAGCCCGATGCCCTCGCCGCCGAACTTGATGGCGGTGCGCGCGTCTTCAGGCGTGTCCGCGTTGACGCGAACGCCAAGTTTGCGCACGGCATCGGCCCAACCCATCAGCGTGCCGAATTCGCTCGACAATCGCGGCTCGATCATCGGCATCCGCCCGGCCAGGACCTGGCCCAACGATCCATCGATGGTGATGACGTCGCCGGTCTTGAAGGTGCGCGGGCCGATGCTCATGGTGCCGCGGCCGTAATCGACGCGGATGGTGCCGCAGCCGGAGACGCAGGGCTTGCCCATGCCGCGCGCTACCACGGCGGCGTGCGAGGTCATGCCGCCGCGGGTGGTGAGGATGCCTTCGGCGGCATGCATGCCGTGAATGTCTTCGGGGCTGGTTTCGATCCGCACCAGAATGACCTTGCGGCCGTCGGCCTGCAATTTCGCGGCTTCATCGGACGAGAATACGATTTCACCGGAGGCGGCGCCCGGCGAGGCCGGCAGGCCGGTAGCGATGACGTCGCGCTTGGCGGTGGGATCGATGGTCGGATGCAGCAATTGATCGAGCGAGGCGGGATCGATCCGCATCACCGCGTCCTTCCTGGAGATCAGGCCTTCGTTGGCGAGTTCGACCGCGATCCGAAGCGCTGCCTTCGCGGTGCGCTTGCCGCTGCGGGTCTGCAACATCCACAGCTTGCCCTGCTCGACCGTGAACTCCATGTCCTGCATGTCGCGGTAGTGTCTTTCGAGCAGGGTGTAGATGCGCGTCAGTTCCTTGAACGCCTCGGGCATCGCGGTTTCCATCGATGCCTTGTCGGAGCCGGATTCCTTGCGCGCGAATTCGGTGATGTCCTGCGGGGTGCGAATGCCCGCCACCACGTCTTCGCCCTGCGCGTTGATCAGGAATTCGCCGTATAGCCGGCTCTCCCCGGTCGAGGGATTGCGCGTGAACGCCACCCCGGTTGCCGAGGTCTCGCCCATATTGCCGAACACCATGGCCTGCACGTTGACGGCGGTGCCCCAGGATTCCGGAATGTCGTGCAGCTTCCGGTAGGTCACCGCGCGCGCGTTCATCCAGGATGAAAACACCGCGCCGATCGCACCCCACAACTGATCGTGGGGATCCTGCGGGAAATCAGCGCCGGTTTCGCGCGCCACCGCATCCTTATAGCGGCCGACCAGTTCGACCCAGTCGTCGCCGGTGAGATCGGTGTCGAGCGAATAGCCCTGACTGTCCTTGAAAGTATCGAGGATGTCTTCAAAGTGAGAATGCTCAAAGCCGAGCACCACGTCGGAATACATGGTGATGAAGCGGCGATAGCTGTCGTATGCAAAACGGCGATCACCGGACAGTTCGGCTAGCGCTTCGACCGTCTTGTCGTTGAGACCGAGGTTAAGCACGGTGTCCATCATACCCGGCATCGAGGCGCGGCCGCCGGAACGGACCGAAACCAGCAGCGGATTTTTGGCATCGCCGAAAGACTTGCCGGTCAGCTTGCCGACATGGTCGAGCGCCCTTTCGACCTGCGCCTTCAATTCTTTCGGATAGGTTTTGCCGTGCGCGTAGAAATACGTGCAAACCGACGTCGGAATCGTAAAACCCGGAGGGACCGGCAGCCCGAGATTGGCCATTTCGGCTAGATTGGCGCCCTTGCCGCCCAATAGATCGCGCAGGCCGGCTTTACCCTCCGCCTTGCCGTCGCCGAAGGTGAAAACCCATTTGCCGGATTTCGCGGCGTCCGCGGCAGGCTTGGTTGCGACAGCCTTGGTTGCGACAGCCTTGCCCGCAGGCTTTGGTGCCGACTTGGCCGGGCTCTTTTTCAGCGCCTTTCGGGCGCTGGCCGACCGCGCGGGCTTCGCCCGAGCCGGCATGGATGGCTTTGATTTCGCGGCAATTTTCTTGGGTTTAGCAACGGCTTTGGCCATGACAGTAAATAATCCGCAAGAGATGAAGAGTTGCGCGCCTTACACCACTTTGAGCGGCTGCGCGCAAGCCGCGAAGCCCGTATCACCCCTAGATATGAAGCCACTTCAATAGCCCGAGACCGATCAGGCCGTTGAGGATGAGAAAGATCGCTACCACGAGATTGAGCAGCCGCGGCATGATCAGGATCAACAGGCCCGCAATGACGGACATGATCGGTGAGATGTGGGCGATGGTGAGGGTCATTGAAAACATCTCCGCTGTGCCATTTCACGAAATCTCGAATCGAGGGCGGCCACTCTACCACTCCCTTGGAACGGTTCCACGCTAGCAGACGCCTGTTGCCTCAATGGGTTCCGAGTGATCGCAAAAATGCCGAGATTTGCAGCGGCACGAGACGCATTTTTTGGGGAACGATGCCGCGCGCGGTGAATTGGATGGCATTGAAGCCGGATCAAACCGGCATGCATCATCGCGAAGGAGCTGAGCATGCGGAACCAGATTCTCGCCGTCACAGCAGTGATGGCCGCCATCAGCACGCCGATCGCGGCGCAGGCACAAAGTGACACCGTCGGCGCCGTGCGCGGCGGCAGCGTTGTGATTGAAGAAGACCTCCCCGGTATTGCGGTCGAGCGGCGGCCGGCATTCCGCGAATATATCGTGCGTGAACGGGTCCCGAATTATACGATTCCGGATCGCGTCGTGGTCGGCGGCGTGCTGCCTGATGCCGGCATAACCTATTACGACGTGCCGCAGACTTTCGGCATCACACCGTATCGCTACACCGTGGTGAACGGCCGGACCGTGCTGGTCGAACCGCGCACACGCCGTATCGTTCAGGTGGTTGAGTAACACGCCCTGAACGTATTGTCCGGATAGCCGCAGCGGCCACCGGACACAAAGGCCCCGCCCGGACTCCCCCCGCCCGGCTATTCGATTCACACATTTTCGAGCCTCAGAGTGGTGCCGTATTTGATGCGGCGGAAGGCTTCGAGGCCTATGCGCATCACTTTTGGGCCGGGCTTGCCGTAGTAGGCGGTCCATCCTCCGAGCCG
>Ga0193751_1000127_pt1 | contig 68365 bp, 60 predicted proteins | sample L1c2metaG_FD_143050 | JGI IMG/M metagenome (GOLD analysis project Ga0193751, IMG submission 143050) | Soil microbial communities from a riparian zone of the East river system, Colorado, United States - L1c2 | ecosystem: Environmental > Terrestrial > Soil > Riparian zone | place: USA: East River...
CTTCGCCAAATCTAAACCAATCGTGCTAATCTCGCTCATGGACGGCTCCCTCGTATGGTCGAATCAACATCACCAGTCTGGCACACTGATGCCGTCGGGGGCCGTCCACCCCATCTTTGCGAGGAGCCAACGGGTCGCGCGAACGCGCGCCCGATGACAGGCTCCGCGAAGCAATCCATTGCTGCGCCGAATGAACGAGAGATGGATTGCTTCGTCGCTTTGCTCCTCGCAATGACGGATTAACTAACTCCCAGAAAGTCGCGCTTGCCGATTTCGACGCCGTTATGCCTGAGAATGCCGTGCGCGGTCGCGGCGTGGAAGTAGAAATTCGGAAACGCGAAGCGGTTGAGGAACTGCTGGCCCTTGAGCGTGATGGTTCGCTCCGGGCCGGCGGGGAAGGTGACGTCGCGGCTGTCTGCGCCTTCGAACTGCGCCGGCGTGAACGCCTTAAGGTAGTCGCCGGTCTTGGAAAGCCGCTGTCGCAACTCTTCAAAGGTCTTTTCGGTGTCGGGCGTTGACGGCACCTCGCTATGGGTCAGCCGCGCGCAGCCCTTGGCCGCGAAATCACAGGCGAGCTGGATCTGCCGTGACAATGGCAGCATGTCCGGATAAAGCCGCGAAGCGAGAAGCACGTCCGGCTGAATATTCTTCGCCGCACAATGTGCCTCGGCCTTGGTGAGAAGGCCGGAGAGGCTGCCGAGGATCTGCAGGAACGCGGGGACGGAGGCTTCGTAGAAGGACATGGGATGCTCTTTCGGTTGTAGCTGTCATTCCGGGTTCGACGCTTTGCGTCGCCCACGACGGGATAGCAGTTTCATTTCGTCATTGCGAGCCAACGGGTCGCGCGAATGCGCGCCCGATGACAGGCTCCGCGAAGCAATCTATATGCATTGCTGGATTGCTTCGTCGCTTCGCTCCTCGCAATGACGGAAAATGAGTCTGGCGACATGCATGGGGCCGGCCCCCTTACCGCACGCTGACCGCACCTTGCGCCAGCGGCGCCGCGCGCGGCCCGCGCATCCGCGCCAGCAATTCGGCCGTCGGCCAGGAATCCGCGGGCAGGCCATATTTGATCTGCATCGCCTTCACCGCGCTGCGGCTTTGCTGACCCATCACGCCGTCGACCTTGCCGACATTAAAGCCGGCGCGCACCAAGAGTTGCTGCAGCTCGCGCAACTCGTTGAAGGGCAGTTGCGCCACCGGTGCCGCGGGTCGCTGCATCGGCGGCGCGCCGGCAATGCGGGTGGCGAGATAGCCGGCGGTGGTCGAATAGATCAGCGAGTTGTTCCATTCGGTATAGGCCGCGAAATTGGCGTAGGCGAGGAATGCTGGCCCGGTGCGTCCCATCGGCAGCAAGAGCGAGGCCGGCATGTCGTCGTTCGGCAACGGCCTGCCATCTGGATAGCTGACGCCGAGTTGCGCCCATTTCGAGCGCGGCAGGTGGATCGTGAGATCGGCCTGATCCCAAGGAAAATTCGACGCGAAATTGGTCGATGCCCCGACGCGCACTTCCTGCAGCCAGGGTTCGCCACGCCGCCATTTCAAGCCGTTGGCGATATAATTCGCGGTCGAGCCGATCACGTCCTCGGGGCTGTGCAGGAGATTGCGGCGGCCGCCGTAATCCACCGCATAGTTGAAATAATGCGTCGGCAGGAATTGGGTTTGGCCGAGTTCGCCGGCCCAGGAGCCGATCATTTCCTCCGGCGAAAGGTCGCCGCGGTCGATGATCTTCAGCGCGGCGATGGTTTCGCCGACGAACCGCTCGGAGCGGCGGCAGTCATAGGCCAGCGACACCAGCGAGCGCAGCGTCGGCAGATTGCCCATGTTGGCGCCGAAGTCGCTTTCAAGTCCCCAGAACGCGGCGATCACCGCCGGCGGCACGCCATATTCTTTCTCGGCGCGCGCGAAGGCGGCGGCGTAAGTCTTGATCCGTGCCTGGCCTTGCTGCATCCGGTAGGGCGCGGCCATGCGGCCGGCGAACGCGGTGAACACCTGCCCGAACACGCGCTGGCCGCGATCGCGGTTGACGATGCCCTGATCGTAAACCAGGTAGGGCGCGGCCTCGCTCAGCGCGCGCGGCGACACGCCGGCGGCTGCGGCTTGTTGTTTGAGATCGGCGAGGAAGCGCTCGAAGCTTGCGCCGTTGTGGCAGGCGGCCGAGCGCGCGGAGGGTGCGGCAAGCGGCCTCGCGGGAGCAGCGATGGGCTGACCCTGCGGCGCGAGCAGTTGAGCCGACGCCGGCTGCGGCGCCGGCAGCATCACCGATGAGAGCGCGCCGAGCCAAAATCCTGTGATCGGGAAAATCCGCATGCCTGTACCGATGTGGCGTGAACGACGGGCTCCTGTCGTATATCATTTGGGCCCCGCCGTCATGCCCGGCCCTGTCATTTGACCGCGGCAGCCAGGGCGATAGCGCCGTGCGCCGTCATGGCAGATACCCCGGATTTGCCCGCGACTCGCGCCTGTAATCTCAATATAGTTCCATCGTTGCCGACGCTATGATGTTGCGATAATCGATCGAGAGTCTTTTAAGGATATTTTTCTTGGCAAGGCGGGCATAAACACTTGATGGATCATCTGCGCGGCAAGGCCATCGTTGCTTCGGGCTTTCATACAACCAGGCGTGGCGACATCGACATTCTTCAGAATGCGCTGATCTGCATCGGCGAGGACGGCGCCATTGTTTCTGTCCTGCGCCCGAACCACGCCGCCTACGATCAAGAGAAGGACAGGCACAAAGCTGCGGGGAAACTCGTAACCTTGCCGGACGGCTGTTATCTGCTGCCGGGCTTTGTCGACCTGCACATTCACGCCCCGCAATATCCGCAACTCGGCAGCGCACTCGACGTCCCGCTCGAAGTCTGGCTGCAGAAATATACCTTTCCGCTTGAAGCGCGCTATGCCGATGCCGCCTTTGCCCGAAAAAACTATCGGCTGCTGGTCGATGACCTCATTGCCAACGGCACCACCACGGCGCTTTATTTTGCCACCATCCATCAGGCGGCCACCCGCATTCTCGCCGATATCTGCCTTGAGGCCGGCCAGCGCGCGCTGATCGGGAAGGTGGCGATGGACAATGCCGAGGAGTGCCCCGACTTCTACCGCGACGCCTCGGCGGATGCGGCCTTGCGCGGCACGGAGGACCTGATCGGTTACATCAAGAGCCATCCGGCGAATGCCGCGGCGCTGGTGAAGCCGGTGGTGACGCCGCGCTTCATACCCGCCTGTACCGATGCGACGCTGGAGGCTCTCGGCACGCTGGCAAAACAATGCGGCTGTCATGTCCAGACCCATTGTTCGGAAAGCGACTGGGAGCACGAGTATGTGCTGAAGCGCCACGGCATCACCGACACCGAAAGCCTCGACCGGTTCGGACTGCTTGGCCGCCACACCGTGCTGGCGCATTCGAATCTGATCACTGCCACGAATATGGACATCATCGGTGCCCGCCAATCGGGCGTGGCGCATTGTCCGTTGTCGAATGCCTATTTTTCCAGCGCGGTGTTTCCGCTGAAAGCGGCCCTGGAGAAGGGGCTGCATGTTGGCCTCGGATCGGATATTTCGGGCGGCCCGAGCGGCTCGCTGTTCGACAATATGCGTAGCGCGCTGTTCGTCGCGCGGCTTCTGGAGAGCGGCGTTGACCCCAACCTCAGGCCGGCCGAGCGCAGCCGTCAGTCCGGCGTGTGGATCGACTTCCGCGATGCCTTTTACCTGGCGACCACCGGCGGCGCCATCGCGCTCGATCTACCGGTCGGACATTTCTCGCCCGGCTATCAGTTCGACGCGATGATGATCGATACGGCCGCGCCAGGCGGAACCATCCGGCTCTGGGACGATCTCGATCAAGGCGAAAACATATTGCAAAAAATCATCTATACTGCGTCGAAGTCGAATATCGCGAAGGTCTGGATCGGCGGTCGTGACGTATCGCGATCGCCAGAGCTTCGGTAAATTTCCCGAACACGCCGATGGGCGTGCCCATTCTTCTGTCGCGCCCGTGGGCGGAGGCCAAATGACCAGAGACTGCATCCAGTTCCGCAGGAAAGGCCGGACCGTTCGGCTCGATCGGTTCTCGCCGCAATCCACGGTGCTCGACTGGCTGCGGCTGGAGGAGCGCTCGACCGGAACCAAGGAGGGCTGCGCCGAAGGCGATTGCGGCGCCTGCACCGTGGTGATCGCAAAGGAGTGCGGCGGCCGCCTGATTTATGAACCGGTCAATGCCTGCATCGCCACTCTCGGCCAGTTGGACGGTGGCGAGTTGATCACGGTGGAGGACCTCGCGCACGGAAAAAAATTGCATCCGGTGCAGACCGCGATGGCGGCGGGTCACGGGTCGCAATGCGGTTTTTGCACGCCCGGCATTGTCATGAGCCTGTTCGCGCATTTCCACAGCGAAGGCGCGAGAACCGATCGCGCCAAAATCAACGACGCGCTGGCGGGCAATCTCTGCCGCTGTACCGGCTACCGGTCGATTGTCGACGCCGCCCGCGAAGCCTGCGCCGGCCCCGTCGCGGATCACTTCGTCGCCAAGGCGAGCGAAACCCGCGCCGCGCTGCGTCAGTTGCAGGACGACGCCGATGTGTTCGTCGGCAACGAGGCGCGTTTTTTTGCGGCTCCTGCAAGCGAAGAGTCGCTTGCTTTGCTTTATCAGCGCCATCCGGACGCCAGCATCGTCGGCGGCGCAACCGATGTCGGGCTGTGGATCACCAAGAAGCTTGCGACCATCGACAAGATCATTCATGTCGGCCGATCCGGCCTCGACCGGATCGAGGAAACGGCCGACGCTTTACATATTGGTGCCGCGGCGACGCTGGCGCGCGCGAGCGCGCCGCTTGCCTCCATCGATCCGGATATCGCGGAAATCGTGCGGCGGTTTGGTTCGGTTCAGGTTCGGGCGGCAGGCACCGTGGGCGGAAGCATCGCCAATGCCTCTCCGATCGGCGATCTGGCGCCGCTTTTTATCGCGCTCGGCGGCAGCGTCGAACTGCGCAAGGGCGAGCGGATACGCGCGCTGCCGCTGGAGCAATTCTTCATCGGCTATGGCAAGCAGGATCGCGAGGCGAGCGAATTCATCCGGCGCCTGATCGTGCCCAAATTGCCTCCCGCCACGTTTTTCAGGGCCCTCAAGGTCAGTAAGCGGATCGACGAGGACATCACCGCCGTGCTCGGCGCGTTCCGGATCGGTGTCGATGGTGGCCATATCGCCTCGGCCCGCATCGCCTTCGGCGGCATGGCCGGGACGCCGAAGCGTGCTATGGCGGTGGAGCGTCAGCTCGTCGGTGCCAAGCTGCATGATGCCGGCGCCTGGCGCAGCGCAGCGGAACGGATGGGCGACGACTTCACGCCGCTGACAGACGTTCGCGCCAGCGCGGAATACCGCCTCGGTGTCGCCCGCAATCTCCTGATCAAAGCGTTGGCCGAGATCGCCGGTGTATCGAGCCCACTGACGCGCGTCCTCGAGCGGCGGGAGAGCGTTCATGTCGCGACTTGAACCGGTGGGTCCGTCCTTGCGTCACGTGCATCAAGCGATGCCGCACGACAGCGCCTTCAAGCACGTGCAGGGCTCAGCCGACTACATCGATGACATCCGCGAACCGGAAGGCACGCTGCATGTCGCGATCGGCGGTTCGCCGATGGCGCGCGGCCGCATCATCCGGCTTGATCTCGGGAAAGTGCGCGCCTTCCCCGGCGTGCACGCCGTCATGACCGCCAACGATGTTCCCGGCAAGAACGATATCTCACCCACCCATGCCGACGAGCCGGCATTCGCCACCGGGCGCGTGATGTTTCACGGCCAGCCGATGTTCGCCGTGATTGCGGCCACCCGCGATATCGCGCGGCGCGCCGCGACGCTTGCCGTCATCGAGATCGAGCGCGAGCCGCCCAATGTCACGGTGGAACAGGGGCTCGCGTCGACCGAAACCGTGCTGCCCGACTACGCTTTTGTCGGCGGTGACGCCGACGCCGTCATCGCCAAGGCGCCGCATCGCTTGAACGGGGTTCTGCATATCGGCGGTCAGGAGCATTTTTATCTGGAGGGCCAGGTCGCGCTCGCGGTGCCGGGCGAGGACCATGACATGCTGGTGCTTTCATCGACCCAGCATCCTTCCGAAGTCCAGCACGTGGTTGCCCGCGTGCTTGGGCTCGCTGACTCCTTTGTGACTTGTCAGGTGCGGCGCATGGGCGGCGGCTTTGGCGGCAAGGAAACCCAGGCGACGCAATGGGCCGCGATCGCCGCGCTCGCGGCGCATGTTACGCAAAGGCCCTGCAAGCTTCGTCTCGACCGCGACGACGACATGATGATGACCGGCAAGCGGCATGATTTTCGGGTCGACTGGTCGGTCGGCTTTGACGCCAAAGGCCGCATGGAAGCCGTCAATCTCGAGCTTGCGGCCCGCTGCGGATGTTCCGCGGACCTCAGCGGCGGGGTCGTGGACCGCGCCATGTTCCACGCCGATAACGCCTATTTCCTGCCGGCCTACCGCATTCACTCCAGGCGCGTCAAAACCAACACCGTCTCCAACACCGCGTTCCGCGGCTTCGGCGGGCCGCAGGGCGTGCTCGCGATCGAACGCGTCATCGATGCCATCGCCTGGCGCCTCGGCCTTGACCCGCTCGATGTGCGCAAGGCCAATTTCTACCGCGGCGGATGTGATGTCACGCCTTACGGCCAGACCGTGGAAGACCATGACGTGATGCAACGGCTGGTCGAGGAACTGGAGCAGACCTCGGACTACCAAAGCCGCAGGAAGGCAATCGCGCAATTCAACGCCACCTCGCCGATCCTCAAACGCGGGATCGCGCTGACCCCGGTGAAGTTCGGCATTTCCTTCACGCTCACCCTCCTCAATCAGGCCGGTGCGCTGGTTCATGTCTATCAGGACGGCTCGGTTCATCTCAATCATGGCGGCACTGAAATGGGCCAGGGCCTGTTTCAGAAAGTAGCCCAGATCGCCGCGGAGGAATTCGGCGTCGGTCTCGAACGCGTGCGCATCACCGCGACGTCGACCGACAAGGTGCCGAACACCTCGCCGACGGCGGCATCCGCGGGGACCGACCTGAATGGAATGGCCGTGCAGATCGCCTGCCGCGAGATCAAGGTGCGGCTGGCGCGGTTCGCCGCGGGTGCCTGGAACGTCTCCGAGGAATTGATCGAATTTCGCGACGACCAGGTTTTTATCGGCAACGAGAGTGTCTCGTTCGGAGAACTCGCCAAGCGCGCCCATGGCGCGCGAATCCATCTCTCCGCGGCCGGCTTTTACAAGACGCCGAAGCTGCACTGGGACCGCGCCACGGGGAAGGGCAGGCCGTTTTTGTACTACGCCAATGGCGCGGCCTGCAGTGAGGTCATCGTCGACATCACCACCGGGGAAATGAAGGTCGAGCGCGTCGACATTCTGCACGATGTCGGCCGTTCACTGAATCCGGCGATCGATATCGGACAGATCGAGGGCGGCTTCGTGCAAGGCATGGGCTGGCTCACCACCGAGGAAGTCATCTACGACGCCGACGGCCGGCTGTTGACGCATGCGCCGTCGACCTACAAGATTCCGGTGTCTTCCGACGTGCCGGCGGATTTTCGCGTCGCGCTGTTCGACAACGAAAACCACGAGCCGACCATCTACCGTTCCAAGGCCGTCGGCGAGCCGCCTTTGATGCTGCCGACGTCGGTGTTCGCCGCGATCGCAGACGCGGTCCATTCCGTCCGCCCCGGCAAGCCGGTGCTGCTGGATGCGCCGGCGACACCGGAATCGATTCTCAAAGCGGTGGGAACCTTCGACGCCGCGGCGGCATTGGCACAGCGCCATGGCATCCCCGATAGCGCCTGATGGGTTTTAGGTTGAAGCAGCGTACTCAAAGCTATACCCGTCATCCCTGCGCAACGGCGGAGCCGTTGCGCAGGGATGACGGATTCGACATAGGTATGTTGATTCAAGCCGAAGTCATCACGTTTTTAACGGGCCTGGTTGAATGCAATTGGTGTGGCGACGAATCCAGCAATCGCTTGAGAAGCATCGTCGGGCCGCCCTGATCAGCGTGATCAAGGTCGATGGCTCCGCGCCGCGCGAGGCCGGCGCGCGGATGGTGGTCGAGAAGGATGCGGGCTTTTTCGGCACCATCGGCGGCGGCCGTCTCGAATACGAAGTCCTCGCCGTGACGGAGGCCGCGCTGTCGGCGCAAACCCCTGCGGCCGCCATGCGCGTGTGGCCACTGGGTCCAAATCTCGGCCAATGCTGCGGCGGATCGGTGACCACCCTGATTGAGACATTCGATATCGGCGATCTCGACAGCGTTCGCGAGCTCGCGGCGGCGGAAGCGGCCGGGCCCTTCGTCACCATTAGTCGCATGACCGAGAAGGGTCGAATCGCGCGGCAGATCGCGGATGCAGAGGTTACCGGCGTGGAAATCGGCGAAGGCTCAGTGAAGCAACGATTCGTGGAACGGTTCGGCGAGGCGCGCAAGACAGTGTTGCTGTTCGGGGCCGGCCATGTCGGCCGCGCGGTCGTGCTGGCGCTGTCGCAGCTTCCGTTTTCGGTGCGCTGGATCGATAGCCGGGCCGATCAATTCCCGGACCATGTGCCGGCCAACGTGGTTCCAGTAAGGACCGATTCGCCCGAGCGCGAGATCGACGCCGCGCCTGCCGGTGCCTTCGTCGTGATCATGACCCACTCCCATCCGCTCGACTATTCCATCGCGGCGGCGGCGCTGCGTCGCCCCGACCTCGGCTTTGTCGGCTTGATCGGGTCCTCAACCAAGCGCGCGCGATTTGCAAGTCAGGCGCAAAAACTCGGTATCTCCGGGCAACAGATTGCCCGGCTGGTTTGCCCGATCGGGTTGCCTGACATCAGGGATAAGGACCCCAGCGTGATCGCCGCGGGCGTCGCGGCGCAATTGTTGATCGAGCGCGAGCGCGCGCCGCTAGTGCCGCCGATTTGAAGTTCCTCCTTCACCCCGCGGCAAACCGTACCGCGAAAATGTGATCTACGCGGCCCGCGATGCCGGCGTAATCTACAAGCCAACGAAGAAGGTCGATCCGCCCGTGGGTGGCCGCCCGACAAGGCGGCCGAAGGGCGCAACGCCTTCATAATAGCTGCCACCGTCGTAGCTGGGGCCGTAACCCCGGCCGCCATGGTCCCGGCCGCTCCAGCCATGATGCCAGCCATGTCCGAGGCCGCCGCCACGGATTCCGGCATATTTGCCGCGAAAGCCGCTATACCCGGCATGGAAATCGCGGCTATGGCCATGGAAGCCGCCACGATGGAAACCACCGTCGTGGAAGCCACCGGCGCCGCCACGGTCGAAGGCCATCGCACTGGTCGTCATACCCGCTGCAAGCGCCACGGCCATCGCGCCCGCGAGAAGCTGTTTCCTCATCAGAACCTCCTTTACTTTATAGTTCACCAACATCGGCTGCCGAACCAACGGTAGCCGCACGCGGATGGTTGCAACGAAGGCGCAGTGGAACAGGTAAAATTATTATCATGATCAAACAGGGACGTGACGCGTGCATTCGTGCGACCCGTTGGCTGATGCGAGCTACCTGTTGCGCCTCACCGCTCCTCATCCGGATGCACCCATAGATAGGGCGTGATCTCCCGCGTTTCGGTCAATTTGATCATATGCACCGGCGGCGCATAACGACCTCTGCGGCATGAGCGGCACTTCAGCGATGCCTCGAGCTTCCACAGCGGGGTGTCGCGCGAGCGGCGGATGGCATCCAGCGGCAGGCTCGCCCGCGTATTGCAGCGGTTGCACTCCACCTCGAGCCAGCCGAGCCCGCCATTGAGGCATTGCGCGATGGTCGGCGACGGCTGCGCCGGCCCGCCATAACCCTCCATCCGGATCGACCAGGCTTCTGCCTCGGCGCGGTCGGCCTCGCGAAGCGCCTTGTTGGCCGCCTCGCGCGCGTTTGTGGCGCGGATTTTCGCGCCCATGATCGAGCCGCCATAGATCGATTGGCGAGATTTTGTGCTCATGGCGAACGATTACAGCCGGGCTTTCGGCGGCGTGCAACGCCACTAGGGTTAGAGGTTCGGGACGGGGTGACCACACCACGGCTTCGTCGATGCGCCCTTTCGGTTGTGAAGGCGTGGCGTTTGCATCCGAGTCGGAGGCTTGACGTTGCCGTCATTGCGAGGAGCGCAAGCGACGAAGCAATCCATTTCAGTCTTGTTCCGGCTATGGATTGCTTCGCTCCGCTCGCAATGACGGAGCGTGTCACAACGACATCGGCTCCGTCTGCGTCTCGATCGAAGGCAGCGGCTCATCATGGATCCTGGCCTCAAAACCCCGCAATCGCTGATAGATCGAAATCAGTTCGACGATGGTGCTCCACGAATTGACGAGATACTGAAACGAGGTCCTCACTTGCGTGAACGCGTTCAGGATCTGGTTCATCGAACCGAGCGTGATCTTGCCGGCGACGATGGTCGGCCCGAGCAGGATGTAGGGAAACACGACGTCGGTCTGCAAATAGACGATGCGGCCGATGTTGAAGTACAGGAAGTTCAGGTAGAGCCGGAAATAGTTCCGGCGAATGTTGCCAAACAGCTCATCCAGTGTCGGCGGCTGGGCCCGGGCGGGATCATCTTCGCCAAGCACGAGCTCCTTGCGATAGGCGGCCTCGACCCGCTGATTGAAGAATTCGATTGCGGGCAACCTGATGCCGATCAGCGCAAGCGCGCCGGTGCCCAACACCGACCAGATCACCGCGGCGAACACCAGCGGATAGGGAATCGAGCCGATCAGCGGCAATTCGGTGATGTTGCTCGACAGCCGCAACAGCACTGGCAGGAAAGCCAGTAGCGTCAGCACGGCGCTGATGAGATTGACGCCGAGACCTTCCATCGTCGTCGCAAACCGCATGGTGTCTTCCTGCACCCGCTGCGAGGCGCCCTCGATGGTGCGCAGCCGCGGCCAATTGGCGACATAGAAATCGTTCATCGCGGTGCGCCAGCGGAAGATGTAGTGGCTGACGAAGAACCGTGTCATCACGCCGACCACGACCGCAACCAGCGCGATGCCGGCGAAGGTCGACAATTCGCTATAGAACTCCTCGATCGTGACCGGCTTTGATTTCGAAAGCGCGGCCTGCACGAGATCGTAGAACGGCCCGTACCAGCTGTTGATGGCGACGCTGACCTGGACCTGGAAATAGGAGGTGAACAGGATTAGCGCGGAGCCGATAATCGACCAAGGCGCCCAGGGATGAGGGGCGTACGACATCCAGGCGCCAGCGAAGACGGCGACGCCGAGCGCAAAATAGAGGTCGAACCACAGCGACCGCGCCGACCAGAACAGCGACACCCCGACGACGCCGGGGTCCGACGATCCAATCAGATCGTTGGCATAGCCATACCAGAACGCCATCGCCAGCGCCGTCCATATGATGGCCGACAGAAAGAACAGCTTTGGACGGGGGAAGAACGAAACGAACATTTGGGGATATCCAATCTCGGGAGGTCAGGTGGCGGCGAAGGCTGAAGACACCATAGCCGGTGCGGCGGAATAGCCAACAGGGATGCGCGTGTGACGTGATCGTCATTGCGAGGAGCCAACGGGTCGCGCGAATGCGCGCCCGATGACAGGCTCCGCGACGAAGCAATCCATTCTGACTTTCTTGTTGTCTTATGGATTGCTTCGCTGACGCTCGCAATGACGGGCTACGTTGCCAACTGATTTGCCCGTCGGGCGCCGTCCGTGACCTTGTGTCCAGCCGTTTGTCCAGCCCCTTTGATAAAAATATTTCTGTTTTTCCGAAATACAAATCAGGTGTATGTCTTGCCCTGTCCTGCCTCGATAAGAGGGGCGTACGCGTCGTCACGAACGTTGAGGCGGGATGCAGTGGACGCGGGTGGTGTCGCAAGACGAGCGGCGCTATTGCGGACGGCAAAGTCGTGTGGTCCTGACGCCCCGACGCTGGCGTCAAACTTGCGGAGCAATTCGCAAGCGACGGTGGCAAGAAAGCCCGGTCACCGGGGAGAGCGCGCTATAAGCCGTAAAACCATTGCGCAGGGAAGGCTGGGTGAAACCGGCGAACCTGTGGTGACTACGCTCGTGTGCTTTGTTTTATTTTGCACGCGAGGCTATGGGTGCGCTCGCGCATCCGGCTTTCCCTGCGCCCTCTGTTTTTTGGGCGAATAGTTCATGCATAATCCGGGCGCGCTCGCGTCGCGGGAATGCGAAGTCATGCGGCCGGCGGGTTAAATTTGAGTCGGGAAGTCGTCGCCAAAGTCGTAGAATGGCAATGCGCAAGCGGGCAACCGGCCCGGGATTTTGAAGCAGCCGGAAGGAGAGCTATCATGTACGCCGCCATCCGTCAGGGCAAGGCAAAGACCGGCACGGCCGAGGAATTGGCGCGCCGGATCAAGGAAGGCGCCATTCCGATCATCAGTGATGTCGAAGGCTTTATGGCCTACTACGTGGTCTATGCGCCCGACGACACCGTGACCGCGATTAGTCTTTTCAAAAATTTCGCTGGAGCAGAGGAGGCCAACAAGCGCGTCCTGGCCTGGATCGAGAAGAACCTTGGACCTCTCCTCGTCGGACCAGCCACGGCGGTCGCCGGCCCGGTGATCGTGCACACGTTGGCGTGAATTGGTTTGGCTGTTTGAAAATTGACTCCGTAAGCACTACGGCCGTCATTGCGAGGAGCGCTTGCGACGAAGCAATCCATCTTCGTTTGCGGCGTGATGGATTGCTTCGCTACGCTCGCAATGACGGGGATGGCAGGGTACGCACGGCGCGAGACGGTCTAGTCTAGCGTCTTGCATCTTGGCTGTTTGAAATTGAATCGGGGAAATGTTTCGCTTTTTCGTCATGGCCGGGCTTCGTCCCGGCCATCCACGTCTTCTTTGCGGCCACGCAGTAAAGACGTGGATGCCCGGCACAAGGCCGGGCATGACGAACTTCGGGGGCATAAACCCTCACAATTCCCGCGCATTGGAGAACGCAAACGACGACACCCGCCTGGTGTTCTCATCGAGGATCAAGGTGCGGGTGATCGGCGGCTCAGCGCGCTGGCTGCAGTTCTCGCGCTCGCAAAGCCGGCAGTTGACGCCGATCGGGGTGCCCTCGGTCTTCTCCAGATCGATTCCCGAGGCATAGACCAGCCTGGTGGCATGGCGGATTTCGCAGCCAAGCCCGATCGCAAAGCGCGGCTGGGCTTGCGGATGCGGCGAGACCTGCCGGCGTACGACTTGCGCGATCGAGAAATAGCGGGTGCCATCCGGCAATTCGATCACCTGGCTGAGCAGGCGGTCCGGCGTGTCGAAGGTCGAATGCACGTTCCAGAGCGGGCAGGTGCCGCCGAATTTCGAAAACGGAAAGGTGCCGGAGGAAAACCGCTTCGAGACGTTGCCGGCATTGTCGACCCGCAGCATGAAGAACGGCACGCCGCGCGCATTGGGCCGCTGCAACGTGGTCAGGCGATGGCAGACCTGCTCGAAGCCGGCATTGAACCGCTGCGCCAGCACGTTGACGTCGTAGCCAAGCTGCTCAGCCGCCGCATGGAACGGCTGATACGGCATCATCGCGGCGGCGGCGAAATAATTGGCAAGCGTAATCCGGTAGAGCCGGCGCGGCGTGTCGTCGAGCGGTCCGGCGCGGCCGATGATGGTTTCGATCGCGGTCGAATATTCCGCAAGCCCGATTTGAAAGGCGAGCTGGAACGCGCGGCCGGGGCCGTCGATCAATTCCGAAATCAGAAGTTGGCGGCGATGGCGGTCGAACCGGCGCAGGGTCTCGCGCATGACGTCGACCGGCATGATGCGGGTCAGGATCGAATGCTTTTCGCGCAGCCGCGCGGCGAGCGCGGCGAACAATCCTTCCGCGGGCACGTTCAATTCGTCGCGAAGATTTTCCGCCGCGGTTTCGAGTTCGGGAAAGTAATTGCGGTTGGCCTCGATCAAATCGCGGACCCGCTCGATCGGATTGGCCTCGAACCGCGTGCCCTCGTCGCGGTCGGCCATTTGGGCGGCAACCATCGTCTCGCCGCGGCGGGCTTCGGTATAGGCGGCGTAAAGCCGTTGCAGCGAATGGGTGACGCCGGGGCAGAGTTCGGCAAGATCGCGCAGTTCCTGTTTCGGCAGGTCGATCTGGCGGAACAGCGGATCGGAGAAGATCTCGTTCAGCTCGGCAAAGAAGCGGTCCTCGTCGGCGGTGGCGAGGTCGCGCAGATCGAGGTCATAGGCTTCCGCCAGCCGCAGCAGGATTTGCGCCGTGACCGGACGCTGGTTGCGTTCGATCAGGTTGACGTAGGAGGGCGAAATGCCGAGGCCCTCGGCGATCTGGGTTTGCGACAGGCCGAGTTGCTGGCGGACACGCCGGAAACGGGGGCCGACGAACAGTTTCTTTCCGGAATCACCTGCCATGGCGGCCTCGCTCACCCTTGCTGTCATTCCGGGGCGCGCGTGAGCGCGAACCCGGAATCTCGAGATTCCGGATCGCCGCTTCGCGCCGTCCGGAATGACGTCAGTAATTGTAACAAAATTTACAAAATTACATATATGACAAGTTTATATGTTACATGACATCACCATTCGAAATCAAGCCTCCTGTACGAATTGAAAAGTTTAGCGTTTAGCTCTCGCCACGCATTTCGCAATGCATTGTCACGAATGTCGATTGGAGAATTGAAATGGCGAAGACCTTTGAGCAGTTGGTTCCCGCAGCCCCAGGCCGGTTCGATGGGATCAGCCGTCCCTACACCCCGGCCGAGGTGGAGCGGCTGCGCGGCTCCGTGCCGATCGCCTATACGCTCGCCGCCAAGGGCGCCAATCGGCTTTGGCAATCGCTGAAGACGGAGCCCTTCGTCAATTCGCTCGGTGCCGTCACCGGCAACCAGGCGATGCAGCAGGCGCGCGCCGGCCTGCCCGCGATCTATCTGTCGGGCTGGCAGGTTGCGGCGGACGCCAACACCGCCGGCGCCATGTATCCGGACCAGAGCCTTTATCCGGCGAACGCAGGCCCTGAGCTATGCCGCCGCATCAACCGTACCTTCCAGCGCGCCGACCAGATCGAGCACTCCGAAGGCGGCGCCAAGATCGACTGGTTCGTGCCAATCGTTGCCGACGCCGAAGCGGGCTTCGGCGGGCCGTTGAACGCGTTCGAGATCATGAAGGCCTATATCGAGGCCGGCGCGGCCGGCGTTCACTTCGAGGATCAACTCGCCTCCGAAAAAAAGTGCGGCCACATGGGCGGCAAGGTGCTGATCCCGACCGCGGCGCATGAGCGCAACCTGGTCGCGGCAAGGCTCGCCGCCGACGTCTGCGGCACGCCGACCTTCGTGCTGGCGCGCACCGATGCGGAAAGCGCCAAGCTGATCACGGCCGATGTCGACGAGCGCGATCGCGAGTTCATCACCGGCGAACGCACCGCGGAAGGTTTTTTCCGGCTCAAGCCCGGCAGCGGTCTGGCGCATTGCATCAAGCGCGGCATCTCATTCGCGAAGTATGCTGACTTGCTGTGGTGGGAAACTTCAACCCCGAACCTCGAAGAGGCAAAGCAATTCGCCGAGGCCGTGCACAAAGTCTATCCCGGCAAGATGCTGGCGTATAACTGCTCGCCGTCGTTCAACTGGGAAGCCAATATCGACAAGGCGACCATCGCCAAATTCCAGCGCGAGATTGCTGCGATGGGCTACAGGTTCCAGTTTGTGACGCTGGCGGGCTTCCACTCGCTCAACCACGGCATGTTCGAACTGGCGCGCGGCTACAAGGCCGAAGGCATGGCGGCTTACTCGCGATTGCAGCAGGCCGAGTTCGCCTCGGAGAAGTTCGGCTATTCGGCGACGCGCCATCAGCGCGAAGTCGGCACCGGCTATTTCGATCTGGTGTCCACCACCATCACCGGCGGCACCTCGTCGACCACGGCGCTGCACGACTCGACCGAAGCCGCGCAGTTCAAGGCGCAAGGTTCGGACATCCACATTCAGGCCGCTGAATAGAGGAGGCTATCATGAAGCATGGCAGCAATTTCTGGGTGATCGGCGGCGAGTTCGGCTCGATGAACTTCCACACGCTGGTGGAAGGCTCGGCCCAGGTCAGAGGTCCGTTCAAGACCCGAGCCGAGGCCGAAGAGTGCTGGCGCGAAGTTTCGGAACAGAGCCGCCACAAGGCCGGCGTGCGCTTCTCCATCGTGGAAGAGCCCTCGCGCGTGATGGCCTGATTTCGATCAACAATTAAGAAGACGTCCAAGGACGAAGCGGTCCCATCCGGGTTTTCCGGCTGGGGCCGCTTTCGTGTCGGGCGGCAGGAGGCGTAAGTCTTTGGGAACAAACGGCCTTTGCGGACGGCGCAGTTACTGATAGGTTAACCGCGTTCCAATCCACCAGGACAAAGGCGGTTTGAGCGGATGTCAGAGGCACCAAATAGCGGGAGCGAAGCGGTCAGCGATGCACGTCCGGTGCGGCTGCGCGATGCGCTCCGCAAGGCGCGGATCGAGGCGGCCGATCGTACCGGTGTCGTGGTCGACCTGCGCGATGCCGAAGTTGCCCGGCTCGAGATTCTTAACGAAGCGCTGGATCCGTTGTTTGCGCAAGTTCCCGAGAGCGTCGATCTGTTCGATCGCGGCATCAGTCAGGGTGAGCCGCCGCGGCTGTGGATCGACGTGGTCGCCCACGTTCTGATGGGACGCGACAAGCGCATCTATCGCTTCGTCCAGGACACCCGTTTCGGCCGCATCGTGATCGCCGAATCCCATGACGTCGCGGTGATCGTCGATGCGGTCATCGACTATGTTGCCCGCCGCACGATCGAGCGCGAACATGCGCTGGTTTCGTCCGCGGCGGCCGCGCAGCTCGTGGCCAGGAAACCGCGCCGCAGCGCGTTCTTTACCTTCGCGCTCGGCTTCATCCTCGGCGCGGTCGCGCTGTTTGGCCTGGCGCTGTTTGCGAGTTTGCGCGATCTCTGAGGCCGCGCCGTCATTTGCGAGCGCAAGCGACGCAATCCATGACGGCAAGCTGGATTGCTGCGTCGCAGAGCCTGTCATCGGGCGCGCATTCGCGCGACCCGTTGGCTCCTCGCGAATGACGAGAGTTAGAATAATCGCGTCTGCCGCAATTTCCGCACCCGCAACGCATTGTCGACACCGCGCACCGTCTGCTCGCACCGCCATGCGGTGCCGTCGCGTTCGATCGAAAACAAATTATAGGCGGCTGCCGGATAGCGGCCATGCGCCAGCGCGGAGGCCGACGGCACGCCGATCGCCGGGATCGATTTGTTGGGTCCATCGATCCAAAGAGTGGAATGAACGTGATCGTGGCCATGCAGGACCAGTTCCACGCCATGTTGTTTCAAGAGTGCAAGCAGCTGGGAGGAATCAGTCAACCGCTTGGTGTGCGCGTCCGAGCGCAGCGGGTGATGGATCAGCAGGACGCGAAATGCCGGTTCGGAACACAACCCCGCAAGGGTCCGCTCCAGCGCCTCCAACTGGTTCTGCCCGAGCCATCCCGTCGCCATCAGCGGCGCGGTCGGGACCGCCGAGGACAGGCTGATTAGCGCGAGCGCGCCGCGGCGGCGCAAGGCAGGAAAGACCGCGCCGCGATCGGACGCCGCGTCGCCGGCGAGATAGTTTCCCCAGGCTTCCGCGAAACGATGTTGGGTGGCGCGAACATAGGCGTCGTGATTGCCGGGGACCAGCGTGACGCTCTCGGGCGCGCCGACGCTTTCAAGCCAGGCCCGCGACGGCGCGAATTCAGCTTCGAGCGCCAGATTGACGAGATCGCCGGTGATCGCGATGTGATCGGGCGACTGCGCCCGCAGGTCCGATACCAGCGTATCGAGCACGTCACGCTTGTGGAATTTATGCCGGTTGCGCGTCCAGTTGAGATAACCGAGCGCGCGCTTGCCCGCGAGTTCGGAAAGCCGCGGGCGCGGCAGCGGCGGAAGATGCGGATCGGACAGATGGGCAAGGGTGAATGCCGCCATTGCCTAACATCCGCCGCCCTGGCCTGCGTGAAAGCGCCACCGCATGGTCGCCTCATGACTTCCTTCAAATTCCCGAATGTATTGGCAAGCCGGCTGCCGCGATGCAAGGATCAAACGCAACGTCCGAAGATTTAAAAGGTTTCTCGTGATGAACCTGCGGAGCCTGCGAAGGAATCTCGAGCCGGCGCTGCGGCGGATCTTTCATTTCTACTGGCGGTTCGCCCGCGGTATGACGCTCGGGGTTCGTGCGGTCGTGCTCGACGGTGAAAATCGGGTGTTTCTGGTCAAGCACAGTTATGTCAGCGGCTGGCATCTGCCGGGCGGCGGCGTCGAGGCTGGTGAAACGTTCCGCGACGCATTGCAACGCGAGTTGGCGGAAGAGGGAAGAATTGAATTGACCGGCGAGCCGGCCCTCCACGGCCTGTTCTTCAACAGCCACGTTTCTCGGCGCGATCATGTCGCGGTCTATCTGGTGCGGGATTTCAGGCAGGATCGTTTGCCCGCGCCGAACCGCGAGATTGCCGCAAGCGGGTTTTTCGAGACGACGGCACTGCCCGCCGAAACCACCGCTGGCACCCGCCTGCGAATTTCCGAAGTGATCGAAGGCAGGGCGCCGATCGCGACCTGGCGTTAGGGATCGTTAGCGATCGGTCCTTATGATCGTGGGCCAAAACCCTAACGATCGTTAAGGATTTCCGGATGAACGCCGCCCAGGACCAAAAACGCCCGCCCGGGGTTCGCGGTGATCTAGCCAGCATGGCGGAGGCGCTTGCGCAATTCGCGCAGCGCGAATTTCCGCAAGCCGAGCCGGCGCAAATGCGGATTGCAGTCCTGGTGCCGTGCTTCAACGAGGAAGCCGCGGTCGCGACCGTCATTGCCGATTTTCGCAAGGCGCTGCCCTCGGCCGACATCTTCGTCTACGACAACAATTCGTCGGATCGTACCGTCGCGGTGGCGCGCGATGCCGGTGCGGTGGTACGCAGCGAGCGCCGCCAGGGCAAAGGTCACGTGGTTCGCCGCATGTTTGCCGACGTGGACGCCGACATCTATGTGCTTGTCGACGGTGATGCGACCTATGATGCCGCCAGCGCCCCACGCATGATCGATGCACTGTTGTCGGATCGTCTCGACATGGTGGTGGGCCTGCGCGTCGATCAGGCCGCGGCCGCCTATCGGCCGGGTCATCGCACCGGCAACCGGCTTCTGACCGGCTTTCTGTCGTCGGTGTTCGGCCAGGCCTTCAAGGACATTCTGTCCGGGTACCGGGTATTTTCGCGGCGGTTCGTCAAATCCTTCCCGGTACTGTCGGATGGCTTCGAGATCGAAACCGAGCTGAGCGTGCATGCGCTCGAGCTGGCGCTGCCGGTCGCCGAGATCGAAACGCCTTATTACGCCAGGCCGGAGGGATCGTTCAGCAAGCTCAATACCTGGCGCGACGGTTTGCGGATTCTCGGCACCATCCTGAAGCTCTACCGGTCGGAAAAGCCATTGCGGTTTTTCACGGCGATCGGCGTATTCCTGACCCTGATCTCGGTCGGGCTCGCGATCCCGATCATCATTACATTTCTTGAGGAAGGCATCGTTCCCCGCTTGCCGACGGCGGTGCTGTCGATGGGGCTGTTGATTCTCGCGATGCTCTCCATATCATCGGGGCTGGTGCTCGATACGGTGACGCGTGGCCGCCGCGAGATGAAGTTATTTGCTTATTTGTCCCAGGCCCCGGCCGGCAAGAATTGACACGGCTCAAAAATCCGGCGAGCCGGGACGATGGACCGGGTGACCGCCAGATGCTATCCCGCGCTTCATGAGCGACCTCTCTCTCACCGTATTGGCCGAAACCGCCAACGACGCCCAGGCAATCGAACGTTTGCACGACCGCACGTTCGGGCCCGGCCGCTACGTGCTGAGCGCTTACCGGCTTCGCGAGCATGTCGATCACCTGCTCGATCTGTCGTTCACCGCATGGATCGGCACGCTCCTGGTAGGTTCCGTGCGGCAATTGCCGATATTGATCGGCGAGACCAGGGCGCTATTGCTAGGGCCGCTCACGGTCGAGCCGCCGTTTCGCGGCCGCGGCGTCGGTCGCGCGCTGCTGGAGCGCGCGCTCAAGGATGCCAAAGCCAAGGGCCATCGCCTGGTGCTATTGGTCGGTGACGAGGCCTATTACAGCCGTGTCGGCTTCAAGGCCGTGCCGAAGGGCCGGGCGATCATGCCCGGCCCGGTCGACTACAGCCGCCTGCTGGTGGCGGAGCTCGTTGATGGCGCATTCACGGGTGTTTCCGGCGCGATCCGCCCGGACTGGAGCATGGCGCGATAACGTCACGCTCCGGCACGCGCGGGATCTCCGGCCCTTCACAGCTTTTGGGTGATGCCGACAAAGAAGCCGCGGCGCGGTCCGAATTGCGGCGCGAACACGCCGATGCCGGACCCGTCCCTGATCTCATAGATATTGTCGAACACGTTGACGACATCGAACTTCAGCGTGGTCGGCTTGTTCGCCGCCACGATGTTGAAGTCGTGCGAAACCCCGATATTGACCTGGGTGTAGGATGGCACATGATCGGAATTCACAAAGCCCGACCGCAGCCCGCTGCCGTAGATCATCGAAGCGCTGAAACGCGTGCCTTCCCACAGATAAGAACCGCCGGCCGACGCGGTCAACTGCTGGGCATGATCGGTGAAGATGAAGTGGTTGGCGATGAAGGCCAATTCATCTGGACCGAACAGAAACTGGTTCGATACGATGTTGGTGCCGATTTGTGTCGCCCAGGCGAGATTCCCGTACGCGCGGAAATTGCCGTTGACGTAGTTGACTTTTAGTTCGACTCCCTCGTTGATCCCGCGCGCGTAGTTGAATCCGCTTAGCACATAGGCCTGACCAAATTGCCCGTCGTCGAGCAGGTCGTGGGCGGACTTGTAGTAGGCGTCGATGCCGACTTCGAGCCCGGGTATCGCGCGAATCTTCTGGACGACCCCGACATCAAGAACGTTCGACCGTTCCGGCAGCACCGGATCGTTAATGGTCACAGCCGGCGTTTGTGTTGTCGGAGGATTTGGCGGCAGTAGAGGCGCCAAATTGACCGGTGCGGCGATCACCTGCTGCGGCGGTGTGAAGTATCGCGCGTAGCCAATATGGAAGGTGGTGTCGTCATAGGGTTTCCAGGTCAGGCCGATGCGCGGACTGAGCTGATTGGCATCGACATATTGAACCATCTGGTCGAACCGCAAGCCGGCATTCAGGGTCAATTGGTTGGTAATCTTCCACTCGTCCTGAACATAGGTGCCGATCAGCCAGCCGGTCTTGGAGCTGGAATCAAACACGTTGAACGGCGGACCGAACGGAACGCCGGTCATCGGATCGAACTGATTGCCGGTTGTGGGATCGACCGGCAAGACAGTGGATATGTTGGTGACCAGCGAGCGCTCCGAACTGACCGAAAATCCGAATCGCAGGGTATGGGCATAGCCGATGCGATAGGCGGTGTCTTCCTGAAGGCCATTGATGACGCTCTGGCGATAAACATCGGAGGCAACCCCGTTGATAAGGGTGTCGCCGACCAGATCGGGCCTGAAGTGCAACTGGTTATAGCGGTTGAAATAGGAAATCTGGTAGTCGATATCTTCCATCGATTTCTGGTAAGCGACGACATTGAACTGGCTCAGCTCATACTGCCGTTGGTTGAGCTGCGACGAGTCGAACGCATTCAAACCGAAGGCCGCGAAGTTGGCCGGCTGCCCCGGATTGTTGGGAATCTGAAACGCCGCGTTGGATACACCGCTCATGAAGGTCAAGCGGCTGGTGGGATCGAGCACGGTCGAGAGATAGAGAAACCCCTTTTCCTGCGACGTGCGGTCGTGGATCGCTTCGCGAGCCGGCGTCGGATTTTCGATTCCGAGATTATTCTGCAGATAGCGTCCGGAAAGGAAATATTGGGTTTGTCCGACCGTGCCGCCATATTCGAAACTCGGCGTGATCGTGCCGTGGCTGCCGCCATAGAAGCTGACGCTGCCCGAATTGTTGAAAGCATCCGCCTTGGTCTGGATGTCGACGACGCCGGCCGTGCGCAAGCCGTACTGTGCCGGTAGCGCGCCCGTGATCAGGCTCAGTCTGCCGACGATGCCGGTGTCGAGGATCTGGCCGAAGGCACCGACGCCGTCGGGAAGCTGAATGCCATTGATGCGATACTGAATATTGCCGTGCTCGTTGCGCACGTGCAAGTCGCCGCTGGCGGCGGAATCCTGCGTCACGCCTGGAGTCTGCAACAATACCTTGTCCAGCGTGTTGTTGGTGCCCTGCGGCAGGGCCTCGATCGCCTGCTGATTCAACTGATAGGTTCCGGCCCCGAGCGGGGCCAGAATGTTGTGGCGGGCCTCGTCGAATTTCTCGTTCTTGCCGGCGACGACTTGCGCCTCGGTTTGCGGGGGCGGCGGTTGCGGCGTTTGACGCCGCTGTGTGGCGGTCACACGGGTCTTGGGACGTCGCGGCGGCTGCGCGCGGCGCGGCGCTACCACCTCGATGCTTGGCAGCGCCGTGGTGCCGCTTCCCGTCGGCGTCGACGTCTGCGATAGAGCGGTACCACTGAGGCCGAGCAGCAGGGACGCCGAGCTGGAGAGGAGGAGAGTGCCTTTTACAGAAAACGCCATTGTCCTGATCCTGAGAAGCGCGGTTCAAATTCGTGCTTATCGACGAATTTGAGGGATGAGCGCTTGCCGTCGATGCGACGGACCGATTTCGTTTCGTTCCGAGCGGATCGGCCACGTCTATGTGGCGTCCCGCAGGGATCATCAAACCATCGATGTCAGGACAGTGGGGGTGCCCGCGGCTGAAACGCCGCGGATGCGGCGTTCAGATGGACCAATGCTGCGTCCGTGCTCGCGTACAGGAAAGCCACGGCTTGCGGCAGTAGCAATACCGGCGGGGTTTCGAACAACATTGTGTTCGCCAGGGCGATCATGGCGCAGACCGCGCAGGGGTCGCTCGGTTGTTGGTCAGAATCGTGATTGGACGCCGGGAGTTGCTGCTCGGCCGCTTGGGCCGACGGCGCGGCCTGCGCCTCGACGGCGTGAAAATGACCGAACGAAAGCGCGAACTGGACCGCGAGCGCAAACAGCGCAAGCCGCGCGCCGCCTTTGATCTTCGACCGGACCCATTTCATGCCGAAAAACGCCCCGCGGCGGAAGGCCGGGACCACCCGGCTGCTCCGACGTAACAATATAACATCGCAAGCTTCGCCTGAGAGTGTCAACTCTAGTCCATGTGCGCGTAGTGAGAATTCGCCGGCTCTGTGTGATTCGCGCAACGCCTGGGTTCTGCGGAGACTCGGGCGCGGTCAGCGTCCCTCGCGCACCCAGGTGGCGGCGAATGCGCCGAGCAATAGCAGCAAGCCGATCAGGCCGGCGAAGATCGGCAATACGCCGACGCCCCTGACCACACTGGCATCGCGCATTTTCACACCCATCCAGCCGTCGCCACGGAACACGCTGGACGTCCGCACCGGTACGATGCGCGGCAGTTCGATGCTCGACCCATCCACGACGCGCCGTGCATCGCCGCCGGTAGCCTGCGCCAGCGGCATCAGCGTCTCGGTCGTCGAGGTGACCTCCGAAAATTCCTTCGGGTTGGTCGGGCCGACATTGATCAGGGCTTTCAACGTGCCGTCGGTCGCCTGCCACAGCCCGAGTTCGTTGGCGGGCACAGCCGCGGTCCATGTTCCCGGTTCGCCGGCGCTCAACGTAAGCTCGCGCGTCGTCCCTCCGGGCGACGTCACCGTGACCGGCGCGACAGTGTCGGCCATGGTCTGGCGCTGCACCACGAGGTCATGGCCACGCACCTGCAGATGCAACGCCTCTTCGTCCAGGTCAGGCTGCTTCATCAGCCAGTGCGACATCCGCCGCAGCAGGTCGAGATGCGGACCGCCGCCTTCATAGCCGCGCGCCCACAGCCAGATATGGTCAGACAGCAGCAATGCGACGCGCCCCTCGCCAAATCGCGACAACAGCAGCAGCGGTTTGCCGTCGGCCCCCGTCATGACCGGCTGGCTGGTCGCGTTGCGCGTCTCCACCGTGCGGAAGAACCGGCTCCAGTGTGGCGGCTCGCTGGCTGAACCTTCCAGACCGCGCGTGACGGGATGGCGTTTGCCGACGTCGCTCAGCATCGCGTAGAACGGCTTCTCGGTCACGCCGACCGGCTCGGCCGGCAGCACCGAATCCAGCGGCGTGCGCCAGATACTGGTCGACGAAGCGTAGTCGGGTCCGGCGGACACCAGCACGGCGCCGCCGGCGCGCACATAACGCGCGATGTTGTCGAAATAGGCGATCGGAAGCACGCCCTGGCGGGCGTAGCGGTCGAAAATGATCAGCTGGAATTCGTTGATCTTCTGCTGAAACAGTTCGCGGGTCGGAAACGCGATCAGCGACAATTCATTGATCGGCGTGCCGTCCTGCTTCTCGGGCGGGCGCAAAATCGTGAAGTGCACGAGGTCGACGCTGGCGTCGGATTTCAGGAGATTGCGCCAGGTGCGCTCACCGGAATGCGGTTCGCCCGAGACCAGCAGCACGCGCAATTTGTCGCGCACGCCGTCGATTGCGACCACTGCGCGGTTGTTGACCAGCGTCAGCTCATTTTCGAGCGGAGACGCCTCGATCTCGACGATGTTGGATCCGGCGTGCTTGATGTCGACGTCGACATTGACGGTCTGGCCGGAGAGCACGGTGCGCTCGTTGATCACCTCGCCGTCGCAGCGCACCACGACCTTGGCGCGCTGGCCGCTGACGCCCTGATCGTCCAATCGGTACGTGATGGTCTGGACCTGTCCGACGATGCCGAAACGGGGAGCGGCGGAAATCGCAATGCGGCGGTCGCGTTCGTCCTTGCGGCCGGTGATCAGCGCATGCACCGGGGCTTGGAATCCGAGCGTTGCCGCGTTCGCCGGGATATCGTGCACCCGCCCGTCGGTGACCAGGAAAGCGCCGGCGACGCGATCGACCGGAACGTCCGACAGCGCCGAGGACAGCGCGCCGAACAATCTGGTGCCGTCGGTTTCACCGTCGGCCTGGCCGGCTTCGACCAAGCGCACTTCAAGGCCGTTGATCTTCTTGAGGCTGTCGACCAGCGCCTCCCGGGCCTTCTCGGTTTCGCGGGTGCGATCGCCGAAATTCTGGCTCGGGCTCTTGTCGATCACGATTGCGGCCACCGATGACAGCGGCTCGCGGTCCTCGCGGGTGAATGACGGGTTGGCCAGCGCCAGCAGGATCAGCGCCAGCGCCAGGATGCGCAGCGCCGCGCCACGCGACCGCCCGAGCAGCAAGAGGCCTGCGATCACGACAATGCAAGCAAGCGCAATCCAGAGTATGAGCGAGGGGACGAGGGGGGTAAAGGCGATGCCGTAATTCATGACGCGCACCTGTTGGGGTGGTCATGAACCGAAGCAACGATGCTCAACACGACGCTCATTGGCCGAGCCTTTCGATCAGCGCCGGCGCGTGCACCTGGTCGGCCTTGTAGTTTCCGGTCAGCGTATACATCACGATGTTGACGCCGGCGCGGAAGGCGAATTCGCGCTGCCGCGGTTCGCCCGGCGAAAGCGGCAGCATCGGCTGGCCGTCGGGGCGTATCGCCCAGGCGCCGGCCAGGTCGTTGGAGGTGATGATGATCGGCGAGACGCCGTCGCCGCCGCGGGCGGGATGCGAAGCCGCATCCTCGTCGTCCTCGCGCGGCAAGGTTTCGACCCAGGTTTGGCCGGTGTCAAACCGGCCGGGAAAGTCGCGCAGCAGATAGAACGTCTTGGTCAGGACGTGCTCCCGCGGCACCGGCTCGAGTTCGGGAACGTCGAGCGCTGAGAGGATATTGCGCAGCGCCAGCATGCCGGGCGTCTGCGCCGCGCCATTGTCTCCCGGCGGCGCTTCGATGGCATCGCGGGTATCGAACAGCACCGTCCCGCCCTGTTTCATATAGGCGTCGATGCGATCGATCGCGTCCTGCGGCGGCTTTGCCGCGCCGGGCACGACCGGCCAGTAGATCAACGGGAAGAACGCCAGCTCGTCACGCGCCGGATCCACCCCGACCGGGTCGCCGGCCTCGAGTGCCGTGCGTTGGGCGAGAAACAGGGTCAACCCCGCCATCCCCGCCTTGACGATGGAATCGACATCGGCGTTGCCGGTCAGCACATAGGCCAGACGGGTTTGCGTGGTAGCCTTGATGGCGAAATCGTCGGCGCCGTCGGCACGGGTTGGCGAGGGTACCAACAACATCGTCGGCAACAGGATGGCGGTCGCGAGCGCAGCGGCCGCGGTGCGCCGCCGCAGCAACGCGGCGATGCCGGCGCCGAGCAGGGCGACGATCACGGCGTCGATCAAAAACAGCGCCAGCGAGGATGACAGCAGGATGCCGCGCAAGTCCCGCGGTTCGGAATTGGTGTAGCTTCCGCGCCGCGCGCGCAAGCTGGAAATATCGAGTGGCGCGATACGGTCGGCCGCCGCCAGCGTGTTCACCGCGAGCGGACCGTCGGCGGGGCCGTAGAATCCGGGCGGATGATCCAGCGTCGCCCGATCGCGAAAGTCGGCGGCCAGCGGTTTGGCGGTCGAGGGCGGCGGCCCGAACGCGCCGAAACCATCCAGCGTGCGCAGCGGCGCCACCGTTTCGACATTGGCCTCGCCCGCGACGCCCGCGCCCGGCGCGGAGGTGTAGCCGGACATATCGACGATCCGGCGCAGCATTTCCACGAAAGCGCCGGACATCGGCAGATCGGACCAGCGCATGTCGGCGCTGACGTGAAACAGGCTCACCAGACCCTTGCCGCGACGTTCACCGGTGACCAGCGGCGTTCCATCCTCAAGCGACGCCCAGCTCTTCGTCGCCAGCACCGCATCCGGTTCAGCGAGCACCTGCCGGTTGATGGTGATGTCTTTGGGTGCCACCAGACCGGCGAACGGGCCGTCGGCCGCGAAGGAGGCGAGGTGTTGCGGCTTTTCCCAGGTGAGACTGCCGCCGAGGCTGCGTCCGCCGCGGCGCAGCTTTACCGGCACCAGATCGTCGTCGGCCTGCGCCAGACGCGGCCCGGCAAAGCGCACCAGCACCCCGCCATGCTCGATCCACGCGCTGATGCGTTCGCGAATTTCCGGCGACAGCGTGCCGATATCCGCAAGCACGATCATCGGCAGCTTCTGGTCGAGAAATTGAGTGATCGCCTGCTGAGGCGCGCCACGATCCCCTAACCGCACGTCGGCGAACGGCCCCAGCGCACGGGTGAGATAGAACGTCGATGCCAGTAAAGGCTGCGCGGTGTCATTGCTGGAACCGCTGACCACACCGATCGCGCGGCGCCGCCATCGCTTGTCGAGCAGTTGCACCGCGCCGGCGGAGCGTTCGCCGGATATTTCAAGCCGGGCGATATCGTTGCGCAGTTCGACCGGCAGATCGAACGCGGCTTCGGTCTCGGTGGCTTTTGGCGCAAAGGTAAAGCGCGCCTCGCCGATCGGCGAGCCTTTGTGGTCGAGCGCGCGAACCACGCCTGCCGCAGCGCTGCCATCGACGCGCAACACCTTCACCGTCATTTTCGCCGCCGCATTTTCGGCGGCGGCCAACGCCAGCGCGGGCGGGACACCGCCTTCGAATACGGTCAGCACCCGATCGCCCAGGGTCTTGCCGAGGCCCTGGAGAAATTCCGCGCCGCGACCGGTATCGACGCCATCCGACAGCCAGGCGATCTCGCAATCGCCGGTGGTCTTAAGAAAGCGCTCGATCGCAGGCAAACTGTCGACCCGCTCGATCGAATAGGGTTTTGGTGCGAGCTGACGCAACGCCACGCGCGCCGTTCCCCCCGGCATAATCGTGATGTCACGTGTCGGTTCTGACAGCGGAATGAGCGCGACACCACGCCGGTCATTGTCGGCTTTGGCGATCAACTCATCGGCGGCCTTGACCCTTGCATCCCAGCTTGAGGCCGCGCTCCAGCCGTCGTCGAGCAGGATCGCGAGCGGCGCATTGGAGCCGGCAAGCCCGGTTTGCGGATTCCAGATCGGTCCCGCCGCCGCCAAGATAATGAGGGTCGCTGCCGCGAGGCGCAGCGCGGTCAGCCACCACGGCGTATGCGAAGGGGTTTCTTCCTTGGGCGCGATCTCGAACAACAGCCGGGTCGGCGGAAACTCGATGCGTCGCGGCCGCGGCGGCATCACCCGCAACAGCCACCACAGCACGGGCAGGCTCAACAGGCCCAGCAGCAAAACCGGTTCGGCAAACGACAGCGGCAGGGCGGCGATCATGCGCTGCGCCCCGCTTTGACGGTCATGGTGCGCGCGCTGCCCTTGCTCACCATCATGCCGGAGTGCAGGAACAGCAGCAGTTCGGCAGCCGAGCGGCTGGTGGTGTGGGTCGAGAACAGCCAGTCGAGCTTACCGGTCTCGTTGCGAATCTGCTCGCGATGCAGCGCCACGCGCGCGACGTAGTCGTCGGCCCATTTCTCCGCCCGTCCCGCGATGATGACATCGCCGCCCTCCGGTTCGACAAACTCGACCCGGCCGGAATAGGGAAAACTCTCCTCGGCGGGATCGACGATCTGGATCAGCGTGCCGTGCGCGCCAGACGCCGACAATCCGGCAAGCATGCTGCGGATTTCGCCGATCGGCGACCAGAAATCCGACAGCACCACGATTTCGGCGAGCGCCGACGGCACGAAGGATGGCGGCAGGCTGAGCCGCGCCGCGTCGTCATGCAGCATCGCCTGCGCCATCTTGTCGATCACGCTGCTGCTGGAGGTAGGATTGAGCAGGCCGGGAATGCCGACCCGCTCGCCGCCGGCGACCAGCAGTTCAGCCAGCGCAAACGTCACGATCAACGCGCGTTCCAGCTTGCTGTCGCGCGCCTGTCTGGACGCAAACGCCATCGACGGCGAACGGTCCGGCCATATCCACACGGTGTGCGCGGCCTCCCACTCCTGCTCGCGGACATAAAGATGATCGTCGCGCGCCGAGCGGCGCCAGTCGACGCTTTGCGAAGGCTCGCCCGAGACGAAACGCCGGTATTGCCAGAAGGTTTCGCCGGAGCCGGCGCGCCGCCGTCCGTGCAGGCCGTGAATGACATTGGCGGCGATGCGGCGCGCTTCAAGCACAAGACGCGGCAGCGATGCGGCGAGCGTTCGGCTTTCGCCATCGGCACGTCGGATTGCTACGATCTCCTTTGCTGCGTGCTCGGTGCCTGCGGCCATCAACCGATCCGCGTCTTCAATTGTCTGATCACGTCGGGAATGGTGCGGCCTTCGGCGCGGGCGGAGAACGTCAGCGCCATGCGATGCTTGAGGACCGGCTCCGCCAGATCGAGCACGTCGTCGATCGAGGGCGCCAGACGCCCGTCGAGCAACGCGCGGGCGCGAACCGCGAGCATCAGCGACTGGCTGGCGCGGGGTCCTGGTCCCCAGGCGATCAGCTTGCCGGCCTCGCCGCCGTCCGGACCCGGACGCGCCGAGCGCACCAGCGACAGGATCGCTTCGACGACGGAATTGCCGACCGGCAGTCGCCGCACCAGCCGCTGTGCCGCGATCAGAATTTCAGCGTTCATCGCGGCCTTGGCCAGCGTCTCTTCGGCGCCGGTGGTCTCAAACAGGATCCGCCGCTCGGCGTCACGATCGGGATAGTCGACGTCGATCTCCATCAGAAAGCGGTCAAGCTGCGCTTCCGGCAAGGGGTAGGTGCCTTCCTGCTCCAGCGGATTTTGCGTCGCCAGCACGTGAAACGGCTTCGGCAAATCGTGCCGCGCGCCCGCAACCGTGATGTGCTGTTCCTGCATGGCCTGCAGCAGCGCCGATTGGGTGCGCGGGCTGGCGCGGTTGATTTCGTCGGCCATCAACAGCTGCGCGAACACGGGCCCCGATATGAAACGGAACGAGCGCTTGCCGGAACTGCTCTCATCCAGAACTTCGGCACCCAGGATGTCCGATGGCATCAGGTCCGGCGTGAACTGGATGCGTTTGGCGTCGAGCCCGAGCGTGATGCCCAGGGTTTCGACCAGTTTGGTCTTGGCCAGGCCAGGAACCCCGATCAGAAGCGCGTGACCGCCCGACAGGATCGTCACCAGCGTATTCTCGATCACCCGGTCCTGGCCGAAGATGACGGTTGCAATGGCATCCTTGGCGGCGCGAACTTGCCCCGCGACCTGCTCGGCCGAACGCACGATGACGTCCTCAAGCTTTTCGACACTGTCTGCGCCAGCCATTTCGTTCTCCTTCGTCTAAACTCTCGCCCGAAACGCCGCCGATTGCGTCGTCATGCCATGAACCCCATGCTAAACTCATGAGAAGGTCATGTATTCGTTGAATTAAACTATCCCCACATTATCGGCATTTCGGGGTATGAACGGCATCACGTTGTGGCGACCTTGATCCGGGATATTACCGGCGGAACTCGACCAGGGCGCACGCTGCAAGACTTGCACCAATCGTGCCAAATTCGAGGCGTTCAAACTCAGGGCAAACAATGGCGAAGCAAGGGCAGAAACCCGATCAAGGTCTCGAAGGCCTGACGGCTGCGGCTAGCGACGCAGCCAACGCCAACGCCACCGGAAAGGGTCTGCCCCCGGTGCATTTGTGGAATCCGCCGTTCTGCGGCGATCTCGACATGCGAATCGCCGGCGATGGAACATGGTACTATATGGGGACGCCCATCGGGCGGCCCGCGCTGGTCCGGCTGTTTTCAACAATTCTCAAGCGCGAGGACGGCAAGCACTTCCTCGTGACGCCGGTCGAAAAGGTCGGCATCCGCGTCGACGACGCGCCGTTTCTGGCTGTCGAAATGCTCAAGGAGCAAGACAGCGCCGGCCAGCGCTTGCGCTTCCGCACCAATGTCGACGATTGGGTGGTATGCGACCAGGCGCACCGGCTGCGGTTCGAGGCTTCGGCCGAGGGCGGCTTGACGCCCTATCTTCACGTCCGCGCAGATCTTTGGGCCAAAGTCACCCGCGCGCTCTACTACGATCTTGTTGACATGGGCGAGGAGCGAATGGTCGATGGTCACCGGATGTTCGGGGTCGCATCGGCGGGCGAATTCTTTGCGATGGCCGATGCGGAGCAGGTGAGGGGCGCGCTTTGAACGAGCCGATGTTGAAGAATGATCCCGCGGCGGTCAGCTCGGCGGAGTTTTTCGCGCGGGCGCGCGCGCGGCTGGGCTTCGACATTCCCGCCGGTCTGACCGATCCCGACCTGGTTCCCGGAAGCGGCGACCGCGGCACCGACCGCATGCTGCAGATCCTGGCGCGCGAACAGCCGATCCGCCCGGCCGCGGTGTTGGTGCCGTTGGTGGACCACCCGCAACCCACCGTGCTGCTGACGCAGCGCGCAGCCCACCTTAACGATCATGCCGGCCAGATCTCGTTTCCCGGCGGCAAGATCGACGCGACCGATGCTTCCCCGCTCGAAACCGCGTTGCGCGAGGCCGAGGAAGAGATCGGCCTCGGCCGCGAATTCGTCGACCCGATCGGTTATCTCGATCTGTATGGAACGAGCTTTGGATTTCGCATCCTGCCGGCGGTTGCGCGGGTGAGACCCGGCTTCAAACTGCGCATCAACCATTCCGAAGTGGACGACGCCTTTGAAGTCCCGCTGGCGTTCCTGATGAATCCGGCGAACCACCAGACGCACCGCAAGGAATTCCGCGGCATCGAGCGTACCTGCTACGCCATGCCCTATGAAGAGCGATATATCTGGGGCGCCACGGCTGGAATTCTCCGCGTGCTGTACGAACGGATTTATTTGCCATGATCCGTCCGGCACTCACCGAGATCGGAATTTTCCTGATTCCCTTTGCGGTCTACGCGCTGTTTCTGGTCGCGACCCGCACCGGATTGCTGGCGCAATCGTCCTGGCCGGTGAAAATTGTCGCCAAACTGCTGCTCGGTTCGCTGCTGCTGGTGGTGGCAAGTTTCGTCCTGCTGGCGCAATTCTCCGGCGCGCCACCCAATTCGACCTACGTTCCCGCGCATGTTGAAAATGGCAGGCTGGTTCCCGGAGTGGAGAAATGAGCGGCGCGCGGGTGCTGACTGACGCGCCCTGGCTCAAGTCCGGCCCGACCGCCCGCGTGCTGAATTTGCTTAATGGTAGCGGCGAGGAAGCGCGCGTGGTCGGCGGCGCGGTGCGTAATGCACTGTTGCGGATTCCAATCGGCGACGTCGATATCGCGACCACCGCCCTGCCCGCGGAGGTGATCCGCCGCGCCAAAGCGGCCGGTATCAAGAGCGTGCCGACCGGTATCGACCACGGCACCGTGACGCTCGTGGTCGATGCACAGCCGTTCGAGGTAACGACGCTGCGCGAGGACACCGAGACCTTCGGCCGCAAGGCGAAGGTCGCGTTTGGCCGCGACTGGCTGCGCGACGCGGAGCGGCGCGACTTCACCATCAACGGCCTGTCGGTTGACGCCGAGGGCCGCGTGCATGATCACGTCGGTGGGTTGGACGATATCGCGGCAAAACGCGTGCGCTTCATCGGAGATGCGAATCAGCGGATCGCCGAGGACTATCTGCGCATCCTCCGGTTTTTCCGCATTCACGCCGCCTATGGCGAAGGCGAGCCCGATCGTGCGGGATATCTCGCATGTATCAGTGGGCGGGCCGGTCTTGCGACGCTGTCGGCCGAACGCGTGCGCCTGGAAATGCTCAAGCTGATGGTCGCGGAAGGCGCAGCCGTCGCGGTTGCGGCGATGGTGGATGGCGGATTGCTGCTGCCAGTGTTCGGCGGCGTCGCCTATATCGGACCGTTCAGGATGATGATTGCATCGGAGCGGGCGCTCGGATTTTCGCCGGACCCGGTGCGCCGGCTTGGCGCGCTCGCGGTCGCCGTCACCGAGGACGCCAGGCGCGTCGCGATGCGGCTGCGATTGGCCAACGCCGAGGCCAAGGCGCTCGATTCCATGGGCCATCGCTGGTGGCGGCTCGCCGGCATGGACCAGGCGACCGCGCGGCGGCGGCTTTATCGATTGGGCGAAGATCGCTACCGCGACCGGCTGCTGCTGGCCTGGGCGCGTTCCGGAGGCGAGCGCGACGCCGCGTCGTGGCGGGAGCTTGCCACCTTGCCGGAGCGCTGGCGCGCGCCGAAATTTCCGTTGAAGGCTGCCGATTTCATCGCGCGCGGAATTGTCCAGGGCCCGCGGCTCGGGCAGGTGCTGGCGTGGGCCGAGGACGCCTGGCTCGCGGCGGATTTCCCGCTTGATAAGCCGGCCATCAAGGCCATCGCCGACCATGCCGTCACCCGATCTGCCCGCGACGACAGGCCGTGAATCTGCTCTCCGGCTTTGCCGATATTTCGCTGGCGCAACTCGCATTGGTGGCGTGCCTTGCGCTGTTTGCCTCGGTGATCGGGGGCCTCGCCGGCTATGGCACCGGCGCGTTGATGCCGCTGGCTCTGGTGCCAATGATCGGCGCTGAGCCGGTGGTGCCGATCATCGCGATCTCGGCTGTCCTCACCAACCTCAGCCGGCTCACCGCCTATCGCCGCTATGCCGACGGCCGCCGCGCGCTGATCGTGATCTCGGCCGCGGCCTTGACGACCGCGCTCGGCGCGTACGGCTACACGCTTCTGACCAATGCCGGCGCGGCCCTGGTGATTGGTGCGATGCTGATATTGAGCGTGCCGCTGCGCCGCCTCGCGAGGCGCCGCGACATCCGGATCGGCGACACCGGGCTCGGCCTCGGCGCGATCGGTTACGGCATCGTGGTTGGCGGCACCTCCGGCTCTGGCGTGATCCTGCTGTCGCTATTGATGGCAGCGGGTCTCGAAGGCGCGGCCGTGATCGCAACCGACGCCGTGATCTCGGTTGCGACCAGCGTCATCAAAATTTCCGTGTTTGGACTAGCCGGCGTGCTCACCGCCCAGGTGCTCGCCTTTGCGCTTCTGATCGGGGTGATCGCGCTGCCGGGAGCGTTTCTTGCAAGAGCCTTCGTCGAGCGCATGCCGGTGCACATCCACGCCGCCATTCTCGATGCCGCCGTGATCATCGGCGGCGTGGTGATGATTTCGGCGGCGCTGCGGCAGTTGATTTAGCTCGTCATGCCCGGACTTATCCCCACCAACTACCCCTCCGATGAATTCACCCAAGGCCTCACCTTTATCTAGCACGATGGTCCCCTTTAACATTCGGAACGGCGTTTTGCTACTCACTTATGATATTCGCAAACTCATCGAAGCCCTTGAAACCGTAAAATCCAAACAACCGTGGCCAAGGGTTGTTCATTGAGACCCAGATTGAATTGGTTCTCTTGATCGGAACAGAAGCCCTGGTGACTTCATTCCATGCATGCTGGATCGGCCACGATGGCGCATAATCAGGCTCACTGTCGTAGAAGTTTTCGCGACAAGACGTTTCGTCGTAGCTTAGATAAACGCTACCATACGTCGCTCCACAAGAAGTTATCTCGATGCGCTTCACGGTTTCGATCGCAATCGAAAGCTCATCCGTTGTCGTTCGCCAAAACGAATATCTGACAATTGCCCTCTTGTCCGTTACGACAAAAATGAGATGGCAGGCTGTAACAAAGGCAACGATAAATAGAGGAAGACCCAAGACGGCGTATGTAATGAGTAGAAGGACTACCGCACTCTCGGAGTAAATTCCTGGCCAAATGAATGGGAAACCGATGGATATCCCGGCGGCGGTCCCCATAAGTAAAGTGTGTCGCGTGACCTCAAGCGCGTATAAAAGGGGGTTTGGTTTCATACTAAACCTGACCGTCTCATTTTTAGTGCCGTTCATGCCGACGCGCTTCATCTTACAAAGGCTGCCTTCCCTTGGAATCGTCGACCAATTACGGTGACAGTACATTTAATTGAGGGATCAGAAAGCCGTTAACAAGGACTACTACTTTCAACTGCGCTTGAATGCACTTCACCGTAATAGCCCGCCGTGATCGTCGGCGGCGTGGTGATGATGTCGGCGGCGCTGCGGCAGTTGTTAGTGTAACAATTTCCGATCACTCGTCGGCTGCAAGCTCGGCTTGGGCCATAACCCGCAGCGCCGGCAAAGACTCATGCACGGTGCCCCATACAAGGCGATGCGCTACGTCCTCGTAATCGTGCCGGTAGATGTTGCCAGAGCCGGACACCTTGCGCCAAGGGATATCGGGATGGCGCCCCTTCATTTCGGGAGACAGGCGGCGCGACGCTTCCGAGATGATCTCAAGGCAACGCGTGACGGCATAAAACGTCCGCATATCCGTCAGGAAGCGCTCATAGTCGATCCCCTCGGCAAACGAAATTGCAAGATCGATATTGAAGAGGATGTCCGACAGGCTATCGCGTTCGGTTTCAGAAGGCATAGATCGCGTCGGCGGTAGCTTTGGGTCGGGCACGAGGTTTCAGACTTTCGCGGCTGACCACATCGACGGGACGGTCGAACATATCGGCGATAAACTCCTTAACGCCGGCATAATCGAAAATCGTCACGACGATTGCGGGATCAAGATCGACCAAGATGTCGATATCACTGTCGGGACGGTCGTCACCGCGTGCGACGGAACCAAACAGTGCGGCGTGGGCAACGCCTTGCGCCCGCAAGTCGGCCTCGCGCTCCCTGAGCTTCTCGATTATCTCGTCGCGTTTCATGACGCACTTTGTAGCACAAAAGCCTCTGATTTCACAGCGGAGCCAGAGGGCATAAAATCGGAGAGAATTCCGCTTCTAGTGGAGTAGATTTGACATTCGCACCCCACCTAGCCGCGAGTTCGTTAGCGAATGTCAAATCCAAAACTCCACTAGAATCCTATATTTGCTAGTGGTCCTTTGATTCTAACATTCGCAAAAGTGCCTGCCCAGAAGGGATGCGAATGTTAGAATCGGACCACTAGTCTGCACCTGAAAAGCTCTTTTCGATCAATGGGCCCTTACCTGTTGCGCGGACCTGCTGACATTGCCCCAGAATGGCATCGCCCTGGAATGACGGCGGCTTTGCCTACGGCCATTTCACCTCCGGCGGCATCGACGACAGGATCGAATCCACATTGCCGCCGGTCTTGAGGCCGAAAATCGTGCCGCGGTCGTAGAGCAGGTTGAATTCCGCGTAACGTCCGCGCCGGATCAATTGCTCCTCGCGGTCATCAGCGCTCCACGGCGCGTCGAAATTCCGCCTGACGATCTCGGGGTAGACTTTCAGCAATGCGCGCCCGACGTCCTGCGTAAAGGCGAGATCGGCTTCCCAATTGCCCGAATCGTGCCAGTCATAAAAAATGCCGCCGATGCCGCGCGCCTCCTTGCGGTGCGGCAAATAGAAATATTCGTCGCACCATTTCTTGTATTTTTCGTAGCTCGCGACGGTCGCATGCGCATCGCAGGCCGAGCGCATCGCGGCGTGAAAGGCGATTGTATCGGGATCATCCTGGCTCCGCCGCCGCTCCAGAACCGGCGTCAAATCCGCGCCGCCGCCGAACCACGCCTTGGTGGTGACGACGAAGCGGGTGTTCATATGCACGGCCGCGACGTTCGGATTGCGCATATGCGCGATCAGCGAAATGCCCGATGCCCAAAAGGCGGCATCCTCCGTGGCGCCGGGAATCTGTGCCCGGAATTCGGGTGCGAATTCGCCGTGCACCGTCGAGCAATGCACGCCTACCTTCTCGAACAGCCGGCCGCGCATCAAACTCATCACGCCGCCGCCGCCGGGCCGGCCGGTGTGATCCGTGCGGTCCCAGGGGGTGCGCACGAAGCGGCCGGCATTGCCGGGATAGAGCGATGCCGGGGCGTCGTCTTCCAGCCGCTCGAGGGCCAAGCAGATGTCGTCGCGCAAGGCCTCGAACCACGCCCTCGCGCGCGCTTTCCGTTGTTCAATTCCCGAACTATCCATTTACGATGCCTGACCCCGCGGGCCGATCCCGGGACTGGTGCGGTGAATTTGAGGTTCCTATCAGTGTCGCGGCAACCTCATCATAGGAACTTCAAAAACCGCACCAGAAAACATTAGGTTACAGTGCTACCTTGATTCCGAAGTTCGCATCAGGGGTCGCCGCGATCGTTTGCGAGCTTCGGAATCGGAGCACTGGTCTGCCGCAGCGCCTCGCCCAATGCCATCGCCGCCGCGATCGCGACATTAAGCGATCGCAGGCCTGGCTTGACCGGGATCACCAGCCGGGCGTCGGCGGCGTTGGCGACTTCGTCGGGGACGCCGGCGGATTCGCGCCCGAACAGCAGGATGTCGTTCAAGCCATATTGATAATCAAGATAGCAGCTGATCGCCCTGGTTGTGAAAAGGATCAGCCGGTAATTCTTTTCGTTACGCCATTGCTCGAATTTTGACCACGAGTCGTGACGTACCAAGGTCACCTGATCGAGATAATCCATGCCGGCCCGCCGGAAATTCCGGTCGGATACCGCGAAACCGGCGGGTTCGATGATGTGGGCCGATACGTCCATACATGCGCAAAGCCGAAGAATCGTCCCGGTGTTCTGGGGGATGTCCGGCTGAAAAAGCGCTATCTGCATTTGGCGACGGCCTCTCGGTCTCTGCCCGCGACTTGTCTCTAATAAATCATCGCTGGGCGCGGAATTAGTGCGTTGCACGTCGGCCAGCCGATAGCGGGCTTGCACTCGCCCGGCAAGGGTGCCAATAGAACGATTCTGGACTGCTTGTTCCCCCCGATTGGGCAGGGAAAAAGCGTCTTTCTGCCGCCGCGGGGTCGCGGGCGCCGGCAGCCTCTCCCGGTGCGTTTGGGCGTCTCCGGGGCGGTTCCACCGGCTGCAGCTTAAGAAAGGGTTTGGGATCGTGACGACAGCGTCTTCGGCGGACCATCCGACACGCCGTGATTTCCTTTTTGTTGCAACGGGAGCCGCCGCCGCCGTCGGCGGATTGGCCACGCTCTGGCCGTTCGTTTCCCAGATGAATCCGGACGCTTCGACCGTTGCCGCCGGCGCGCCGATCGAAGTCGACCTGACGCCGATCGCCGAAGGACAGGACATCAAGGTGTTCTGGCGGGGCAAGCCGATTTACATCAGCCACCGGACCCAGAAGCAGATCGACGAGGCCCGCCAGGTGCAGGTCTCCAGCCTTCCCGATCCGCAGTCCGATCAGGCGCGGGTCAAGGAGGGGCACGATCAATGGCTGGTCGTGATCGGCATCTGCACCCATCTTGGCTGCATCCCGATTGCCCATGAGGGCAATTACGACGGCTTCTTCTGCCCGTGCCACGGTTCGCAATACGACTCCTCCGGTCGCATTCGCCAGGGACCCGCACCGGCCAACCTGGAAGTGCCGCCCTATCAATTCGTCTCCGATAGCAAAATCCAGATCGGCTGAGCTTCGGATCCGGTATCCGAGCCCTTGAGCCCGTCGCATCGTCTTATTCCCTAGGGATCGCAACATGAGCGGACCATCCGAATACCAGCCGACCAATCCAGCCTTGAAGTGGATTGAACGGCGCCTCCCGATTTTCGGTCTCATGCATTCCTCGTTCGTGGCCTACCCGACGCCGCGCAACCTGAACTACTGGTGGACCTTCGGCGCCATCCTTTCGATGATGCTGGGGCTGCAGATCCTCACCGGCGTGATCCTGGCGATGCACTACACGCCGGAGGCCACCATGGCCTTCCGCTCGGTCGAAAGCATCGTGCGCGACGTCAATTATGGCTGGCTGTTGCGTAACATGCACGCCTCCGGCGCGTCGATGTTCTTTCTCGCCGTCTACATCCACATGTTCCGCGGCCTCTATTACGGCTCATACAAGGAGCCGCGTGAAGTGCTGTGGATTCTTGGCGTCATCATCTACCTCTTGATGATGGCGACGGGCTTCATGGGTTATGTGCTGCCGTGGGGCCAGATGAGCTTCTGGGGCGCCACCGTCATCACTAATCTGTTCTCCGCCATTCCCTATGTCGGCAACAGCATCGTGACCCTGCTATGGGGCGGCTACTCGATCGGCAATCCGACGCTGAACCGCTTCTTCTCGCTGCATTATCTGCTGCCGTTCGTGATCGCCGGCGTGGTGGTGCTGCACGTTTGGGCGCTGCATGTCGCGGGCCAGAACAATCCGGCCGGAGTCGAACCGAAGACGGAAAAGGATACATTGGCGTTCACGCCGTACGCCACCATCAAGGATCTGTTTGGCACCAGCTGCTTCATGCTGTTCTACGCGTGGTTCATCTTCTACATGCCGAACTATCTCGGCGATGCCGACAACTACATTCCCGCCAATCCCGGCGTGACGCCGCCGCATATCGTGCCGGAGTGGTATTATCTGCCGTTCTACGCGATCCTGCGCTCGATTCCGAACAAGCTCGCCGGCGTGACCGCGATGTTCTCGGCGATCCTCATACTGGCGTTCCTGCCCTGGCTCGATACCGCCAGGACGCGCTCGTCCAAATACCGCCCGCTGGCCAAGCAGTTCTTCTGGGTCTTCGTCGTTGTCTGCGTGCTGTTGGGCTATCTCGGCGCCAAGCCGCCTGAAGGCATCTACGTCATCGCCGGCCGCATCCTGACGTTCTGCTACTTCGCTTACTTCCTGATCCTGCTGCCGCTCTTGAGCCGCATCGAAAGGCCGAGCCCGGTCCCCAACTCGATCGCCGACGACGTGCTCGCGAAATACGGAAATAAGTCGGCTGCCGCGGTGTCGACCGTGATCATGCTCGCGGTCGCAGGCGCGCTGTTCGCGGGCAGTGCACAGAGTGCCCGGGCCGACGAGCAGGAAACCCCGCCGTCGCAGAAGTGGTCGTTTGCCGGTCCGTTCGGCACCTACGATCGCGGGGCGCTGCAGCGGGGCCTCAAGATCTACAAGGAAGTCTGCGCCAACTGCCACGGCCTGTCGTATATTGCGTTCCGCAATCTCGCCGATCCCGGCGGTCCCGGCTATTCGTCGGCACAGGCAGCGGCGTTCGCGGCCGAGTACAAGATCAAGGACGGCCCGAACGATCAGGGCGAGATGTTCGAGCGGCCCGGTCGGCCCGCCGATTACTTTCCCTCGCCATTTCCCAATGAACAGGCGGCGCGGGTCGCCAATGGCGGCGGTTTGCCTCCCGACCTGTCCCTGATCGCGAAGGCACGCTCCTACGAGCGCGGCTTCCCCTGGTTCGTCATCGACTTCTTCAGCCAGTTCCAGGAACAGGGCCCGAACTATGTCAGCGCGCTCCTGCAGGGTTATCAAAAGACGCCGGCGGGCGTCACTCTCCCCGAGGGCGCCTACTACAACAAGTATTTCCCGGGCCATGCCATCAAGATGCCGGAGCCGCTGACCAAGGGTCAGGTCACCTATGACGACGGCTCGCCGGCGACGTCTGAGCAATATGCCAAGGACATCTCCACGTTCCTAATGTGGGCGGCGGAGCCGCAATTGGAGGCCCGCAAGCAGCTGGGGCTCCAGGTCTTCGCCTTCCTGATCATTTTCACGCTATTGATGTACTTCACCAAGAAGAAGGTCTGGGCCGACGCGCACTGATTTTGGCAGCATGTCAGAGATTCGAAAAAGCCCCTGCGGGGGCTTTTTTGCTGGGCTGAGATGGCCGTCATCCTGAGGTGCGAGCCCGCTTTGGGCGAGCCTCGAAGGATGAGAGGAAATGTGCGCGACCCATCCTTCGAGGCGCGCAAGAGCGCGCACCTCAGGATGACGATTGTGTTCGTGGTGAGGTGGATCAACCTTCGCGAACCGATTGCTTCCCGCTCGCCCAGCGGACAAGATGGCCGCAAATCGACCAACTCAAGAAATCACGGAGGAACCCATGGGAACCAGCATCTCGTTCAAGCGTCCGGACGGCCGGGAGAACCGCGGCTATCTCGCCAACGCCGCCCGCGGCAATGCGCCAGGCGTCGTCGTGATCCAGGAATGGTGGGGACTTCAGGAGCAGATCAAGGGGCTGTGTGACCGCTTTGCGGGGGCTGGCTTCGACGCCCTGGCGCCCGATCTCTATGCCGGCAAGGTGGTGCCGTATCACGACACCGACGCTGCCGGCAGGGAAATGAACTCGCTCGATTTCATGGATGCGACCACCCAGACAGTGCGCGGCGCCGCGCAATATCTGGGCAGGAACGGCGCCAAGGTCGGCTTGACCGGCTTCTGCCTCGGCGGCGCGGTCACCATCATCGGCGCCACCAAGATTCCCGAACTGACCGCCGGCGTCGTGTTCTACGGCATTCCGCCGGCGGCGGCGGCCAAGCCCTCGGATGTGAAAATTCCGCTGCAGGCCCATTTCGCCAACAAGGACGATTGGTGCACCCCGCAAGTGGTGGATGCCTTCGAAAAGGCCATGAAGGACGCCGGCAAGTCGCTCGAGCTGTTCCGCTATGACGCCGAGCACGCTTTCGTCAACGAGCAGCGCATGTCGGTGCACGATCGGAAAGCCGCGGAGCTCGCCTGGGGCCGCGCCACGGAGTTTTTCAGGAAGCAGTTGGGGTGAGGCAGAAACTCTTTCGTCGTCCCGGCGAACGCCGGGACCCATACCGCGGAATCTATCAATAAGGCCTTGTGGTCGACGCCTTCGCTAGACAACAACTCCCAGTGGTTGGGTCCCCCGCTTTCGCGGTGACGACACCTAGGCCGTCAGCCCTTGCTCACCCCGTCCCACCACGGACAGATCCCCGCCATCCGCTTGTAATTGCCATCCATGACCTGAACCGGCGCGCGCAGGCCGGCGGCGGCCGCGCGCATCCGCATCTCGCGCGCCAGTTCGCGCTCAGTGGGCGGCAGCCAGACGCGTTCATGTCCCCACAGGCTCGGGCCGTCCTGTAGTTCGCACGGTTGCCACGTCGGCGGATCGACCTCGCGGCCGCCCCAGCCGCATTCCAGCATGAACGCGGACGGCGTCCTCGCGTAAAACGACGTCATGAGGTCGTTGGTGTGCCGGCCGAGCGTGACGTTGACGCGGTCGGGCTCGCTCAAGGCGACGTCGTAGGACTGGCCGACATCGTCGAGCGAAAACAGTTCGACCATCAGGTGGTGCATGCCGTTACGGCCGCTCTCAAGCAAGGCAAGGCTATGATGCCGCGCGTTGATGTGAAAGAAGTAGGCGCGAAACGGCCTTTGCATGTAGTCGGAGAGCGCAAAGCCGAGCACGTCGACGTAGAACGACATGACCGCGTCGATGTCCTTTACCGTCAGCACGACGTGGCCAAGGCCGAGCGGGCCAGTGCGGAAACCGGAGATCGAGCGGCCCGGGCTGAACGGCTCCTCGTCGATCGCCGCGCCATAAAATGCCTCGAGCCGGTTGCCGGCGGGATCGCGGAACGAAATCAGGCCGCGCACGCGCCTGATATCGGCAAGCGTCTGCGGCTCGGCCACGACATCGACCTGCGCCCGTTCCAGCCGCGCCGCGAGCGCCTCGAGTGCATCGGCGTCGGCCACCTCCCAACCGAAGAAACGCTCGCCCTCCGGCATCGCGCGGTCGACGACGATGCGCTGCTTGCGGTCGTCCATCCGGAACGCCAGCAGCGAGGGGCTGCGCTCCACCGCCTGAAGGCCGACCAATCCGGTGCCGAATTGCCGCCAATCGTCCAGCGCGGCTGAGCCGAAGCCGACATATCCCAGAGCCTGCACCGGCATCTTTCGCCTCCGCTATCGCAACTGATTAAAAACCTTACGCATATTTTTTGGGGCTAGGCGAGCGATCCGCAAGGAGGTGCAGAGGGTATCACGAACTCCGCTGTCTGTGGCTCGCCCCCTCCCCAACTGCAAGGGGGGAGGGAAAGACACAAGGCCGCGTCCCTTGACGTCCCCGCCCTGCCATGGTGTTTACCGCCCATGAGCATCGCCGCCCGCAAAACCCGTCTCTGGTGGCCCACCTCTTAACGGGTGGCCGGTGCGATTTTCATTTCCCAAGATCGTTGGAGGCCGTCATCGCAGCGCGACGGCCTTTTGTTTGTCCTGTGTGGCGTTCCCTCGGCAAGTCTCGTAAGAGGATCACATGAACAGGACAGCCTTCTCACTGCCGGCCTATAGCGAATATCGCACCCGCGGCGGCCTTGCGATCACCCGGTCGGTGGAGCAATTCTCGGGCGGCGCCAACCGGCTCGATGACCTGATCGACCTGCTTGACCGCCGCCGCGGCGTGGTGCTGTCGTCGGGGACCACGGTGCCGGGCCGCTATGAGAGTTTCGACCTCGGCTTCCGCGATCCGCCGTTGCAGTTGCAAACCGCCGGGGCGGACTTCTCGCTTGAGGCGCTCAATGCGCGCGGTGAGGTCCTGATCGCCTTCCTCGGCGATGTGCTCGGCGAACCCTGCGTCGTCATCACCGGGAAGACCGCGCACCACCTCAAAGGCCATATCCTGCGGGGGCCCGCACCGGTGGATGAAGATCAGCGCACCCGCCGCGCCAGCGTGATGTCGCTGGTGCGCGATCTCGTGGCAACCCTCGGCGCCAATGACGATCCGCTGCTCGGCCTGTTCGGCGCGTTTGCCTACGATCTGGTGTTCCAGATCGAGGATCTGGTGCCAAAGCGGCCGCGCGAGAAGGATCAGCGCGATATCGTGCTTTATATGCCCGATCGCCTGCTGGCCTATGACCGCGCCACCGGGCGCGGCGTGGTGTTGAGCTACGATTTCGCCTGGAACGGCAAATCATCGCAAGGTCTGCCGCGCGAGACGCCCGACAGCCCCTACATGAAGACGCCGCGGCAGGGATTCTCCGATCACGCGCCCGGTGAATATCAGGCCACCGTGGAGACCGCGCGTGCCGCGTTCGCGCGCGGTGATCTGTTCGAGGCGGTGCCGGGGCAGTTATTTGCCGAACCTTGCGCGCGTTCGCCGGCCGAAGTGTTCCAGCGGCTGTGCCGGATCAATCCGTCGCCCTATGGCGCGCTGATGAATCTCGGCGACGGCGAATTCCTGGTATCCGCATCGCCCGAGATGTTCGTGCGCTCCGACGGCAGGCGGGTCGAGACCTGTCCGATCTCCGGCACCATCGCCCGCGGCGTCGATGCGATCGGCGACGCCGAGCAGATCCGGCAATTACTGAATTCGCAGAAGGATGAATTCGAACTCAATATGTGCACCGACGTCGATCGCAACGACAAGGCGAGGGTTTGCGTGCCCGGCACCATCAAGGTTCTGGCGCGGCGTCAGATCGAGACCTATTCGAAGCTGTTCCACACCGTCGATCATGTCGAAGGCATGCTGCGGCCGGGATTCGACTCGCTGGATGCCTTCCTCACCCACGCCTGGGCAGTGACGGTGACCGGCGCGCCGAAATTGTGGGCGATGCAGTTCATCGAGGACCATGAGCGTTCACCGCGGCGCTGGTATGCCGGCGCGATCGGGGTGGTGAATTTCGATGGCGGCATCAACACCGGACTGACCATCCGCACGATCCGGATGAAGGATGGCCTCGCCGAGGTGCGGGTCGGCGCCACTTGCCTGTTTGATTCCAATCCCGCCGCCGAGGATCGCGAGTGCCAGGTCAAGGCGGCGGCGCTGTTTCAGGCCTTGCGCGGCGATCCGCCGAAACCGCTGTCGGCGTTCGCGCCGGATGCCACCGGCTCGGGCAAGCGGGTACTCTTGATCGACCATGACGACAGCTTCGTGCATATGCTGGCGGATTATTTTCGCCAGGTCGGTGCCAGCGTGACGGTGGTGAGATATATTCATGCCAGCCAAATGCTGGAGCGCGGGAGCTATGATCTCCTGGTGCTCTCGCCCGGGCCGGGGAGACCGGAAGATTTTGACATATCGAGAACCATCGATGCCGCGCTCGGCAGGAAACTGCCGATCTTCGGCGTCTGCCTCGGCGTACAGGCGATCGGGGAGTATTTCGGCGGCCAACTGGGTCAGCTCGCGCAACCGGCGCATGGACGGCCCTCGCGCGTCCAGGTGCGTGGCGGGCGGCTGATGCAGAACCTGCCCCATGAAATCGTGATCGGGCGCTATCATTCGCTCTATGTCGAACGCGACAGCATGCCTGCCGTGCTTGAGGTGACCGCCAGCACCGAGGACGGCGTCGCAATGGCGATCGAGCACAAGACTTTGCCGGTCGGCGGCGTACAGTTTCACCCGGAATCGCTGATGTCGCTCGGCGGAGAAGTGGGTCTGCGCATCGTCGAGAACGCATTCCGGCTTGGGGTAGGGTAAAGCGTCATTGCGAGGAGCAAAGCGACGAAGCAATCCATCTTTGCGCGGCGCATGGATTGCTTCGTGGAGTTTATCATCGGGCGGCGCTTTGCGCCGACCCGTTGGCTCGCAATGACGAAGAGACAGAAAAGAGACACCGATGAATTCCGAATATGATTTGAAGTCCGTCGTCCGCACCATTCCGGACTACCCGAAGCCCGGAATATTATTCCGCGACATCACCACGCTGCTCGGTGACGCGCGCGCCTTCCGCCGCGCGGTCGATGAATTGGTGCAGCCATGGGCGGGCAACAAGATCGACAAGGTTGCCGGCATCGAGGCGCGCGGCTTCATCCTCGGCGGCGCGGTGGCGCACCAGGTTTCCGCCGGCTTCGTGCCGATCCGCAAACGGGGCAAGCTGCCGCACGCCACGGTGCGGATCGCCTACTCGCTGGAATACGGGCTCGATGAAATGGAAATGCACGCCGACGCCATCCATCCCGGCGAGCGCGTGATCCTGGTCGACGACCTGATCGCCACCGGCGGCACCGCGGAGGGTGCGGTCAGGCTGATGCGCCAGATCGGCGCCAATGTGGTGGCGGCCTGCTTTATCATCGATCTGCCGGATCTCGGGGGCGCCGCCAAGCTGCGCGCCATGGACGTGCCGGTGCGAACGCTGATGACGTTCGACGGGCATTGATTTCCTAACCTCGCCCCGCTTGCGGGGAGAGGTCGAAATTCGCGTAGCGAATTTCGGGTGAGGGGGTACCGCTCTCACTACATCGCATCTTCGGAATTCTCGGATGGATGCCCCTCACCCCAACCCTCTCCCCGCAAGGGCGGGGCGAGGGAGCAGACATCTACGACCCCTGCAGGATCAGATTGAGCTCAAGCTCGCGGAAGCTGAAGTAGTTCTTGCGAATCCATTGATGCAGCTCGCTCGATGAGTCCTTCTCGCTACGCAAATATTCGGTGAAGGAGAATGTCAGCCGGTCGATATAGGTCTTCAGAAACACCGGAAGTGCGGCGATGTGAAGAACTTTTCCGCTGGCAAAGGCCGACGGCAATTCGCCGCGCAACACATATTCGTTGTCGACGGTGACGAGGGCGGTTGGCGGGATCTGGCGCTGAAGAATGGGATAGAAGCGCGCCGAGAGACGGTCGCTATCGGCAATGAACAGGATGGCCGGCGAGACGCCGCGCCGCGCGGCCTCCTTCATGAAACCGATTTCATCGGACATCTTGAAGAATTCGTCGAACGCGTGGAAACCGAGATCGATCACCTTGGCGATGCCGTCATTGATGATCAGGCGGTCCATCAGCGCCATCTTGCCGAAGGTGTCGTCGACCTCCGCGGTCTCGGTGATGTCGGGCAGGTAATCCAGCAGCGACGGCTCTTTCAGATTGATGTCGAAGGCCGCGACCGCGCCGTTCTTGAAAAGCAGAAATTCGCTCAAAAGCCGCGCGATCAGCGTCTTGCCGACCAGCGGACGGGGCGAGCAGATGATGTAGACGGGCGTGGCGGCCATCACGGTTATATCGGGCGAATTTCTCGCCCAATCCAGCCCCATAATAGCAAGTGCGCTATTATTTCTCGCCGCCGCGTGTTCCGGATTTGCCGGAGCCGACCAGATCGGTCAGTTTGATGCGGTCGAATTCGCTCCAGATGTTGGCCAGCCAGTGGCGAACATAACCGCGCAGCACGAAGGAGTAGTTCGCGGCTTCATCGCTTTGGCCCTTGTTGGCCACGAATTTGAGGAACGGCACGGAAGCGACTTCAACCTGCTCATAGGCCATTTCGTTGAGTTTGGGGATGGTAATCTCGGTGGCGTCCTTGATGCGGTGGAAATAGGAATTGTAGGTCGCCTGATCCCACTCGAAGAAACTGGTGTTGTTGATGAAGTTCTTCACCAGGAAATATTTCGCACCTATCATGAAATTCGCGGTTTCCGCGATTTCGTCGAGCGAGGCGATCGAGGGGCCGAGAATGTGGAACACGGCGAAGGTGATCTGTCCGGACTTCGCGGCGTCGAGAAAGCCGATATCGCGCAACGCGACGAGTGAGGGAGACAACAGGCCGGCGCGGACGTCGATCACGGTAACCGAGGGGCCGACCGAATTCAGCGTATCGAAGATCTTCATCTGGTCCGATGTCGCCGTTATGTCGACGATCTCGGTGTGGTCGGGGTGAAAGCGCTTTAGCGTGCCGCGCGGGAATTCGGTATCGAAGGCGCGCGTGGGCACGTTGTTGGCGCTGAAATAATCCAACAGCGTGCGCGAGACCGTCGTCTTGCCGACCCCGCCTTTATCCGCGCCTACCACGATCACTACTGGCTTCGCCATGGACTTTCCTTATGCGCCATTCTTGATGGGAGCACCCTAGATCAAACCAAGTCTGTTTCCGGAAAACCGGTCCGGCCCCCGATCATGCCCCCGTACCCCTCGACCGGCTGGGTCCCCGCACGGCGGAGCGTCCCAAGACTGCTTTGGGCGCGAACATGGCAGAAACAAGGGAGAATTCAATTCATTCGACGGCCGTCAGGGTCAATCCTGCCGGTGTCGTTAACGCGGGCGGGGGAAGGAGTGGGGACACCCGGCGCGGTGCAGCCGCTCTAGCACTGGCTGTCATACCCGCGAAAGCGGGTATCCAGTACGCCGCGGCTTCTCGATTGCATCATAGTGCTCTGGAATACTGAATCATCCGCTGGAGCCTGTCATCGGGCGCGCATTCGCGCGAACCGTTGGCGGATGATGACAGCCAGAACGCCCTAGCCGCGGCCCCATGGGCCGGCAGGGTTGCCCCAAGGACCAGGTGAGGTGCCGGGTGAGGTGCCGGCTCCCTCGGTGGCATCGCCCCACGGCCCCTCAGGCAATGGCGGGGGAAGCTGGCCGGTCGGGGGCTGCGGCTGATCGTCCGGCCCATTTGCGGTATCCGATGACAGCGAGAGCGGTCCGGGATCGTGCCCGCCGGCGTATTTGACCAGCGCACCCGCGATTCCACCGAAGGGTGGGTCGCAAACAGGTCGGCAAAACCCTCGCGCGGATTATCCAGGCACAATTCCATCACCGCCGAGGTCGCGCCGGGAAGCTCGCCGCGGTTCTCAATCTTGCGCAACGCCGAGATCATGGCGTCCGGATTCTTGGTCAGTTCGACCGAGCCGGCGTCGGCGAGCAGTTCGCGCGACCGCGACAGCGCCAGGCGCACGAGCTGCGACAACAGCCAGGCCAGCGCGATCAGGGCGACCGCGACAATGACGACAATGACGGCGCCGCCGCCGGAGCTTTTCCGGTCGCTGCTTGAAGAAGAGGACGAGGAAGACGACGACGAAGAGGAGGACGACCACGAGCCGCCATAGCCGCCATAATAGCCGAAATTGGTGAAGCTCCGAAAAAACAGCTCGGCAAAGAAGCCGACCACGCCGGCGATGATCACCGCGATCACCATCATCTGCACGTCGCCGTTGCGGATATGGGTGAGTTCGTGGCCGAGCACCGCCTCGATCTCCTGATCGTTGAGCGCGTCCAGAAGGCCCGTGGTGACGGTAACGGCATATTGCCGCGGGTTGAGGCCGGTCGCGTAGGCGTTGAGCGCCTCGCTCTCGATGATCTTCAGTTTCGGCATCGGGATGCCGCGCGAGATGCAGAGGTTTTCCAGCAAATTATAAAGCCGGGGCTGCTGTTGCCGCGTCACATCCTGCCCGCCGGTAACGGCATCGACGATCGATTGATGGAAGAAATAGGCGATCACGATCCACAGAATCGCGGCCGCCGTCGCATAGGGCAAAGCCTTCAAGAGGTCGCCTGCCGCCGCCGCGAGATAAAAGTCGGCCGGCGCGCCGCTGTTGATCATCACTTCGGCGATCAGCGCGCCGGCATAGACCATGACATAGACCAGCGCGAACAGTCCGCCGAGCAACAGCATCGAGCGAAACTTGTTCGACGCGATATGGGTGTAGAGACCGTACGCGGCCATGATGCATCCTGAGTCGCTTTACGCCGCCGTCATTGCGAGGAGCACTTGCGACGAAGCAATCCAGGCCGGTTTGACATATGGATTGCTTCGCGGAGTATATCATCGGGCGCGCATTCGCGCGACCCGTTGGCTCGCAATGACGGTAGCGTGGACTAATCCTTCCAGAGCAAGCTCAGAACTTCACCTGCGGCACCGCCTCGACTTCGCTCCTGGTGGCGCCGAGATCGAAGAAATCCTTGCGGGTAAAGCCGAACATGCCGGCGAACAAGGCGGCCGGCATCTGCTGGATACCGGTGTTGTATTCGGAAACCGCGTTGTTGAAAAAGCGGCGGCTGGCGGCAATCTTGTTCTCGAGGTCGGAGAGTTCGCCCGCCAGCTGCTGGAAGTTGGCGTTGGCCTTGAGGTCCGGATAGGCCTCTGACAGCGCGATCAGCCGGCCGAGCGCGCCGCTCAGCTGGTTTTCCGCGGCCGATATTTGCGCCGGGCCTTGCGCCGACATCGCCGAGTTGCGGGCCTTGATCACGTCGTCGAGCGTGCCGCGCTCGTGGGCGGCATAACCTTTCACGGTCTCGACCAGGTTCGGGATCAGGTCATGGCGCTGTTTGAGCTGCACATCGATGTCGGCGAAGGCCTGGCCGACGCGCTGGCTGAGCGCGACCAGCCGGTTATACGCGCCGAGCGCGAAGAGAACGAGAATGACGAGGACGCCGATAACGATCCAGCCGGTCGACATGGCAATAAGCTCCTGATGGGACAACGAATGTTGACAGCTTACCGGAATTTGAAAGGCGCGCGACAGCGCTGACGAGGTGGGTATCTGTTTGGTCGACCGCAAGGCGCGACGCGGGCGTGAACCCATAAATTCAGTTTGGTCGGCCGACGTCTGCTTTGAAGCCCATGACGGACTTAAGCCGGACATCGCGCCATGTCCAAAAAGTGCCAACAACGGACTCATGCAACGCAGCATTTTCGACGAGGTTCGCTGCAATGCTTGAGCAGCCCATCCGCCGAGCCAGCCCGTGTGTCGGCTATTGACGCACCATTTTAAGCCAACATAGTCTTCAGACAGATAAGAACCCGAAATGGTCGTCGTGTTCAGAAATCCATTCATATCGTTTGCCGTCACTTTTTGGACCTTGGCGTCTGTCCTTCCTGTTAACGCAGGCCGGTTCGAGGACGCGGAGGCGGCGGTCAATATTGGCGACTACGTAACTGCCCTGCGATTGCTCGGGACCCTGGCAGATCAAGACAACACCTATGCTGAACGCCTTCTCGGGATCATGTACATCAAGGGCCGGGGCGTCCCGCAGGACTACGCTTTGGGAATGAGGTGGATGCGAATTGCAGCGGACAAGGGGTTAGCGGACGCGCAGAATGAGGTTGGGATTTTGTATCAACGAGGCTGGGGTGTCGAGCGAAACGAAGCCGAGGCGGTGAAATGGTTTCGTCTTGCTGCGGATCAGGGCTTGGTCGTAGCCCAAAACAATCTCGCCGATACCTATGCTCTAGGACTCGGCGTGCCGCAAGACTTTGGCGAAGCCTTTAGGTGGTATCACCTCGCTGCGGATCAAAGCTCTTCCTACGCGGAAAATGTTATTGGCATCGCTTACGAACATGGCCTTTACGTTGCTCAGGACTATGCCGAGGCATTTCGATGGTACCGACGTGCGGCGAACAAGATTTACGAGCGACCGGGTAACACGTGGATACACAGTCCGCAGTACAATATCGGGGCAATGTATGCGTCAGGTCGCGGCCCGGCTCAGGATTATGTCCAGGCGTTCATGTGGTTCACTTTGGCCGCAGCGTTTGGGGATACAAAGCCACCTGGTCCGCTTGGCATCAAGCTGGTCGATACATCGAAATACACAGCGTTAGAACAACGAGACAGGCTTATGGCGCTTATGACGAGCGCGCAAATCACGGAGGCGGAAAGGTTGGCGCTCGAGTGGAGGCCACATCCCATAGTGACAATTGAACGCCGAGCAAAATAAATCCGCACTGCCCGCTGAATTTACAGTTTAGACCGATCCGTCCAATGTTATTCCCCTGAAAGCGACCAACAGTGCCCGCTCCGACATTTTTTGGGTGCGACTTCGCAATGGGTCATTCGCGACCGGGTCGAGCCAGCAGCAAGTCCGGCCATGTCCGCTTTGCCCCGACAGCGATCAAATTCCGCATCGCCCGCTCCTTCCTCGACGCGCTTTTGCCGCTATCCGCAAATGCCCACGCTATGCAACTCTGTAGATCCCGTTCAATGAAGTGGGGCCGATCGGGTTAACTGGAATCGGTAGCCGCATCGCCCCAGCGCCAATGCCGGGCGCGGGCGTAGTCCGCCTTGTCGCGGCGCGGCACCTTTGCGATGGCGAGACCGCCGGCGGTACAGAGCTTCGCTGAAACCTCGACTTTACTGACGACGGGTTGCGCCAGCACGCGGGCAGGGCGCCGCGTAACCGACGTCCGCGTCAGCACGACGTAGCTGAATTTTTCATCCTCGAACGGAAGCTCGGCCCTCTTGAGTTGCATGTGCGCGCGCAGCCGCGGCAGCCGTTGGGTGAAATGACACCAGTCCGGCGATTGAAGCGGACAATGGCGGTCGTGCGGGCAGGGGGCTGCCACATGCGCGCCGGCCGCGGTCAATTGTTGCCGCGCCGCGATGATGCGCGCGTAGCCGGAGGGCGTGCCGGGTTCGACGACGAGCAGCGTGTCGCGGGTTTTGCGCCACAGCGCTTCGGCGAGCTGGGCGCGCTCGGCGTCATCGAGTTCGCCGATCATGTAGCTGGCAACCACCAGGTCGGCGGCTGCGGCATCGGCGAGCGCGACGAGGGCTTGGCCTTTTTTGTAATTCAAATCACTAAGTCGCGCGCTGCCTTTGGCGAGATCAAGCGCGAGCGCACGCAAGGCGCCGTTGGCATCGATGAGCGTGAAGCCTTGCAGCGAGGCAAAGGCTTCGGCCGAGGCCCAGGCGGCCGTGCCCGGCCCGGCGCCGACATCGAGTAGGCTTTTCGGTGCAAAGTCTGGCCTTAGCTCACGCATGGCGTTGACGCTCGCGGTCACCGCGGCATAGGTCGCGGGCATCCGCGCCAGCGCGTAGGCGAGCGCATCGCCCTCGGAGGTGATCGCGCCGGAATTGCCGCCGTCGCGGTAAGTCCTCGAGATCAGCGCGGCGCGCTCGGTGGCGTCGCTTCGCGACAGGCCTTGCAGTTTCGCCTCAAGCGCGGCTCTCAGTTCGGACGGGAGGTCGGGTGGGGTCATCTGTCGCTGTCATGCCCGGATGCCAACCCCGTCATTGCGAGCCAACGGGTCGCGCGAATGCGCGCCCGACGACAGGCTCCGCAAAGCAATCCATATTGCCGCTCGCGGAGGTATGGATTGCTTCGTCGCTGTCGCTCCTCGCAATGACGATGCTGATGTGCGAGTTTCGTCGGATCATCCGCTTTCGCGGATGATGACGTCAATAGACGTGGAGACGGCTCACGCCACGTTCTGATCGAGAATCTTCACCGCGTCTTCGAGGTCGACCGAGACCAGCTGCGACACGCCGCGTTCGGCCATGGTGACGCCGAACAGGCGGTTCATCCGCGCCATCGTGATCGGATTGTGGGTGATGATGATGAAACGGGTGTCGGTGGAAGCCGTCATCTCATGCAGCAGGTTGCAGAACCGCTCGACATTGTGGTCGTCGAGCGGCGCGTCGACCTCGTCCAGCACGCAGATCGGCGAGGGGTTGGTGAGGAACACCGCGAAGATCAGCGCCAGCGCGGTCAGCGCCTGCTCGCCGCCGGACAATAGCGACAACGTCTGCGGCTTCTTGCCGGGCGGCTTGGCGATGATCTCGAGCCCGGCCTCGAGCGGATCGTCGCTCTCGATCAAATGCAGCGCGGCTTCGCCGCCGCCGAACAACTCGACAAACAGCCGCTTGAAATGACCGTTGACGATTTCAAATGAGGTCAATAGCCGCTCGCGGGCCTCGCGGTTGAGGCTCTGGATGCCCTGGCGCAGGCGCTTGATGGCTTCCACCAGATCGTCGCGTTCAGTGGTGAGCGAGGTGTGCTGGGTTTCGACCTCGCGCAATTCCTCTTCGGCGCGCAGGTTTACCGCGCCCAGCCGCTCGCGGTCGCGGCGCAGCTTTTCGAGATTTTCCTCGATCTCGTTGACCGGCGGCAATTCGGCGCCCCGCTTGATCTCGGCGAGGCCCGCGACCGCATGCGGCTCGATTTCCAGCATGTCATGGATCTCGCGTTCGATGTCGGCGAGACGCCGCTTGGCGCCCTCTTTTCGTTCTTCGGCGCGCGCGCAGGCCTCGCGCGCGCTCGAGAGCGCCTCAAGCGAAATCTTGGCGGCGCGGTCGGTTTCCGCCATCACGTTCTCGGCCGAGGCCAGCGCATCGGCGGCGACGCGGCGGGCGTTTTCGGCCGCCTCGATTTCGCCGATCAGCGCGCGGCGCTTTTCCGCAAAGATCGCCGGCGCATTCTCAAGCTCGGCGCGTTCGGCCCTGACCTCGGTGACGCGGGCCTCGATGGTTTCGATTTGCGACGCCGCGCTCGCTTTCCGGTTTTGCCACTCGTTGCGCTCGGCCGTGATCGCCTGCAGGCGGCGGTCGGCGAGTTCGGCCTCGCGCGCCAGCGCTTGCGCTTCGGCCCGCACCTGCGCCGCGACGCGGCGATGACCGTCAATCTCGGTTCGAACTTCACTGAGCCTGGTTTCGGTGGCAAGGCTCGCGGGCAACTCGGCCAAAGCCGCATGCGCGCCCTCAAGCGCGCTTTGCGCCTCGCTATGGTCGGCGCCAAGACGGCTGTGGGCTTCGGTCAGCGCCGATTTGCGTGCGGCGTGACGATTGATCTCGCGCTCGGTTGCGGCATGACGTTCGCGCGCGCTATCTGCTTCGCGCTGCGCGGCGCGCCAGGCGTCGCGCGCCGACGTCTCGGTAGCCGCGGCGATCTTGAGCTCGGCTTCGGCGGCCTCCAGCGCCTGCCGCTTGGCGGTCGCGTCAAGGCGGGCCCGCTCCAGCTCGTTCTCGATGTCGACCAGACGCGCGCGCTCGGCGAGCCGCCGCGCCGCGCCGGTCGGAGCGTGGGCCGCCGCGACGAATCCGTCCCAGCGCCAGACGTCGCCTTCCAGCGATACCAGCCGCTGCCCGGTCTTGAGTTGCGACATCAGCGCCGCGCCGCGCTCGCGCGTGACAACCCCGATCTGTGCCAAACGCCGCGCCAGTTCGATCGGCGCCTGGACATGGGCTGCGAGCGTCTCGATGCCGGCCGGCAGCGCAGGGTCGCCCTCGACCGCGCCGGCCTGGGTCCAGCGCATCGGTGCGGAGGGATCGACGGGAGCATCGAGATCGTCGCCCAGCGCAGCGCCGAGCGCCTTCTCAAAGCCTTTGGCGACGGTGACGCCGTCGATGATCGGCGGCCACAGATTTTTGGTCTCGCCGTTGACGAGCTTTGAGATCGTGCGCGCTTCGGTTTCGAGCCGCTGCACCCGCTTGTCGGCGTCATTGAGCGGCGCGCGGGCGGCTTCGAGCTTTTGGCGCGCGGCGACGTGCTTGAATTCGCTGGTCTGGGTCGCCAGTTCCGATTGCGCCAAAACCCGTTGCGCGGTCTCCTTGGCATTGGCGAGCGAGGCGAGGTCGCCCAGACCGCTGGTCTCCTGCGCCAGCCTTTCCTCTTCGGCCCGGACACTGGCGATCTCCTGATCGAGGCGCGCCAGGCGGTCGTGGTGGGTCTGGACGTTGTCCTCAAGCTGATGGCGCCTGGCGGTGAGGTCGGCGAGCGCGGTGGTAAGTTCGGCGAACAGCCGTTCGGCGGCGGCGAGCGTCGCTTCGGCTTCGGAGACGCGTCCATCAACGCCGCTGCGTTTTTCGATCCGCGATTTGATTTCGTCTTTCAGCTCGGCATCTTCGGTGTCGAGCCGCTGCAGCGCCGCTTCCGCGTCGGAGGCCTGCTGCTGCTCGCGCGCGGTATCGGCCGAAAACTGCGTCAGCCGGCGATCGAGTTCGGCGACGCGCTCCTTGGCGCGCTCTTCCTCGCGATCGAGGATTTCGCGCGCATTGGTGAGCCGCTGCAGGCCGGCCGCGGCGCGGGCCTCGGCCTCGCGCAACGCCGGCAATTCGGAGGCGCGCACCGCCTGGATGCGGGCGGCTTCGGCCTGTTCGCGGGTGCGCTCGGCCATGTCGCGAACGCTGAGGTCGTGGTTGGTGGTAGCCTCCGCCACGCCGGCATGGGCTTCCATCCAGCGCAAATGAAACAGCAGCGCCTCTGCCTTGCGTACCTTGGCGGCGACTTCGCGGTAGCGGATCGCCTGGCGCGCCTGCTTCTTCAGGCCGTCGATCTGTCCGGCCAGTTGCCCAATGACGTCTTCGACCCGGATGAGGTTGGTCTCGGCGGCCTTGAGGCGCAGTTCGGCCTCGTGGCGGCGGGCATGAAGGCCTGCGACGCCGGCGGCGTCCTCCAGCACGCGGCGGCGCTGCTCGGGCTTGGCCTGAATGATCTCGCCGATCTTGCCCTGGTGCACCAAAGCCGGCGAACGCGCGCCGGTGGCGGCATCGGCAAACAGGATTTGCACGTCGCGGGCGCGCACATCGCGACCGTTGATGCGATAGACCGAGCCCGCCTCACGCTCGATCCGGCGCGAGATCTCCAAAATCTCGCGGTCGTTCACCGCCGCCGGCGCGGTGCGATCGGAATTGTCGATCGTCATCACCACTTCGGCGTGGTTGCGCGAGGGGCGGTTGCCGGAACCGGCAAAGATCACCGCGTCCATGTCGGCGGCGCGCAGCGATTTGTGCGAGGTCTCGCCCATCGCCCAGCGCAGCGCCTCGACCAGATTGGACTTGCCGCAGCCGTTCGGCCCGACCACCCCGGTGAGGCCGGGTTCGATCACGAAATCAGTGGGTTCAACGAACGACTTGAAACCGTGGAGGCGAAGGCGGGTCAGTTTCATCGGCACAGATTCTCTGTTGGCGGGGCGCGAATCTCCCTGCCGGGACAGTACCATAGAAGGCAATGTCGGTGTGGGGGCGAGTCGCTTTTGCGGCTCTCATCGCAGCGACAATGGCGAGGCCCAAGCCTTTGGGCAATCACTGCGCCGGGCTTTTCCCAAGGGATTTATGAAGCGTTTGAGAGCGGGTTTTATTGAGGCTTTTGCGGGGGTTAAGCGGATATCTTGAGTTCCGCCGAGGGTTTTTGCAGACAGCGGCGCTAACTTCCAAGTGCTTGGCCTGACTGAACCCGTGAATTCCGAAAAAACAGCTCGAAACTTTTGCGCACCTTTTCGGGTCAGTGAGGAAACATGCTTGGCCGTGCAGAGAAGTCAGGGAAAAGTCCGTCGCCAGCGGGGCGCCATGCGCATTCTCAAGTTCGCAGGTTTCCCGCCAAATTATTGGATTTGTCTTTGATGCAGATCAATCCGCGCGGCCTTATTACGCGGCGTAGGGCGGGAACTTTTGCCGGCTGAGCCTATTTGTTCCAGTGTCGGACGCACAACAATTGGTGAACATCAGCGCGCCGCGAGGCAAGTCCGCCGCACAATGCGAGCGCCAGTTATTTCGGGCTGCGATCAGTATGATTGTGGCGGAGAATTCTATCATGAAAAAACTTTTGAAGCTGACAGCCATGCTGGGAATCGCAGTCCTGATGATCCCGTTGGGCGCCAACGCGCAGGATCACGGACAGGGACAGGGCAAGGCAGCGCCGGCGGCACGTCCAGCCCCAGCAGCGCGTGCCGCGCCGCCACAGCGGCAGGCTGCACCGCAAGTTCAGGCCGCGCCACAGCGGCAGGCTATGCCGCAACGCCAAGCCATGCCGCAGCGCCAGGCCGCGCCACAATACCGGGCCGCACCGCAACGACAGGCCGCACCGCAACGACAGGCCGCACCGCAACGACAGGCCGCACCGCAACGACAGGCTGCGCCGCAACGCCAGGCGCCGCAAAGAGCCGCCGCTCCAGCGCGTCAAGCCACGCCACGCATCGTCAACAATCCGCGGGCCAATATCCGAACAGCAACTCAGCCGGCAGCCCGCAATGCCGCGCCCACAGCCGCCGCATCCGCCGCGCCAACGCGCGAGCAGTTGCGCAGCCAGCAACGCGAGGAGCGCACGCTGCGCCAACAGGAAGCCCGTCAATTGCGAAATCTTCCGGCTGCGCAACGCACGCAGAAGCAGCAGGAAATCAACCAGCAGCGTGAACAGCGCGCGCAGCAGCGGCTGCAACCCAATGGTCAGGTTCAACCCAATGCGCAAGCGCAGCGCAGCGAGCGCCGTAACGGCGTCGCGCGTGTTACGCCTCAGGCGGCACAGCAAGGCCGCTTCGCCGCGCGTTTCGCCGCACGGGCGCAAGATGCGAATTACCGCGCCGGCACCATTGCGCTGGCGCCACGCCGGGCCTGGCGCCTCGGCCTGCGCGCGGCCTTCGTGCCGTGGTATGGGCCGGTGTTCTGGCCCTATGCTTATTCGGACGTTTTCGAATACGCATTTTGGCCGTCTGGCTATGACGATGGTTACTTTGCGTATGCCTATGATGATTTTTTCGACGGTGTGTTCTGGGGTCAAGCCGGCCCGCCACCTGAATACAGCTACGCATATGCACCGCCAAGCGGGCGCGCGGCTCGCCCGACGTCAGTCGCTATGGAAGAAATTTGCGCGCAGCCCGGCACTGGCGTCACCGCCTGGCCGTTCGCGGAAATCAATAGCAAAGTCGGCTTGAATGCTGATCAAAAGCGGCTTCTTGATCACGTGCGAAGCGCGGGCCAGACCGCCGCCACCATGTTCAAGGCCTCATGTCCCGCGAAAAACGCTTTCGCGATGACTCCGCCTGGTCGCCTTGAGGCGATGACGTTGCGGCTCACAGCCACGCTCGAAGCGGTGCACACAGTCCGGCCGGCGATGGAAGCCTTCTATAACTCACTGAACGATGAGCAGAAGGAGCGCTTCAACGAAATTGGGCCAAAGCATTCCAAGGACAACGCCGGTGTCAGCCAGACGTCGGAGCAGGCTGGCAAGAGCTGCAGCGAGCCGAAAGCCGGACTTGCAAATCTACCGATCGAGAGGATCGAGGACGCAGTAAAGCCGACCAACGCGCAGGAACGTGGTCTGAAGCATCTTGAGACTGCAACCGCGAAGGCAGTCTCGATCATGCAAGCTGCCTGCCCTGAGGACACGCCCATCACTCCGCCCGGACGGATGGAGGCGATGGAGAAGCGTCTGCAGGCGATGATCGACGCAGCCAATACGGTGAAGCCCGCGCTCAACGACTTTTATGGGTCGTTGGACAGCGAGCAAAAGGCGCGCTTCAATCGCATCGGCGGCGAGCTCGCGCAATCCCGTAACTAATTGTGCCCTCACGTCGAGTTGAAAATAAAGCCGGATTTCATCTCATGATCTGAGATAATTTAGTAATAAGAAGCTCCAAAAACTGCTCAGCTCTTCAGCAATGACTTGATCCGCTTGTCGAATTCCTCGAACGACGTCTCGCCCTTGATCTTCTCGCCATTGAGGAAAAAGGTCGGCGTCGAATTAACCTGGAGCACCTCGGAGGCGTATTTCTGGTCGGCGACGATCTTGTCGAGCAGCGCCTGGTCCTTGAGGCAAGCCTCGACCTGCTGCTGGCTCAGCCCAGCCTGCTTGCCAATCCGCGTCAGCGTCTCAGTGGTGTTCTTCGTCACCCAGTCGCCCTGCTGCCTGAACAGCATGTCGGTGACCGCAAAGTACTTGGTCGAATCGTCCTTGGCGATGCAGCGCGACAGCATCGAGCCCGCCGCGGCCTTGATGTCGAGCGGGAATTCGCGGAACACGTAACGAATCTTGCCGGTGTCGATATAGGCCGCCTTGATCTTCGGGAACACGGTTTCGTTGAAGGCCGCGCAATGCGGGCAGGTCATGGAGGCGAATTCGGTGATGGTCACCGCAGCGTTGGCCGGCCCAAGCGCCATATCGGGCAGCGAAACCGGCTTGGCCACCTCGGCCGCGCCCTGTGCCATGGCCTTAGCAATCCAAGCGAGCCGCGGGAACCCAATAAGCGCAGCAAGTCCGGTCAGCGACAGGGCGGCGGTGAAGGCGCGGCGGGTGATGATCAAAGGTCTGCTCCCGATTTGGCGCGATCACGCCGAAAGAACCCAAGGCAAGCTGTTCGCTAGCTTGAAACGACAAAAGTGGCAATGGCGGGCCGCCAGCGCCGGACTTGGCGTGAGTAGCGGCGAAGTTGACATTCGCTTCAGTTCTGCCGAGGACGCTTATCGCGAATGTCAAATTCAAAAACCGCACTAGAATCCTATATTTGCTGGTGTCCCTTTGGTTCTGACATTCGTAAACAAGCCCGCCGCAATATCATACGAATGTCAGAACCGGGACAATAGCCTCAATTTCGCTTGATCACGGCACCGAGCCGCGCCAGCGCGGCCCGCAACTCCTGATCCTCGACCGAGGACAGGGTTTCGGCGACTTCCGCGACCTTCGCGGCGTCCGGCGCACGGGAGGCCGTGGGGCGGTCGCGGCGCGACAGCGGCCCCTGCCGCAGCGCCAACCGGCCAACCGCGCTCCAGCCGAAGAAGCGGTTGACGCGCTGCAGGATGATGTCGGAGGTGTGCTGGATTTCCAGCGCCATCGGACCGTCGACCCGCAGCACCAGCGTTGCCGGTTCCTGGGGTTGTCCCTCGACCGGCCGCGGCCACTGGATTTTCAGGGGCTCGCAATGCACCGATATTTCGGGACCGGCGATTTCCGCCCAGCGCGTCACCAATTCGCGCGCCGCAAATCCCTGCTTGGCATAGGCGTCGGAGAAGACGTCGCTGAGCAGGACGGAAAGCGGCTTGGCCGAGATCGGGCCGGGTTTTGCCATCACCCCTTATAACATCGACCGCTCAATCAAGACATGTCTATGCGGCCCGCGGTCGGATCGCTTTGAGATCGCGGTCGATCTCGCGCCGCCGCTGCATCAGATCGAAATCCATCTGCAGTCCAAGAAAGAAGCCTTCTGACAGGCCGAAATAGCGGGCGAGCCGCAGATCCGTGTCGGCGGAGACATCACGTTTGCCGAGCACGATCTCGTTGATGCGGCGCGGCGCGACATGAACTGCGCGCGCCAATGCATTCTGGCTGAGGCCCATCGGCTTGAGGAACTCTTCGCGCAGGATTTCGCCGGGGTGTGGGTTACGGAGTAACCCGCTTCTAGATGTGGTAGTCGACGATCTCGACACGTGACGGCCCTCCTTCATCCCATACAAAGCAGATGCGCCATTGATCGTTGATCCGGATCGAATGCTGCCCTTGACGATCCGCTCTGAGCGCCTCGAGGCGATTGCCGGGCGGAACGCGAAGATCGCCTAACGCTCGCGCCTGGTTCAGTTTCCGCAGAGCCGCATTCTGGATGTCCGTCGGTAATTTTCGGCTCCGGCGTCCGGACCAAATCAACTCCGTCTCCGAATCGGCAAAGCCCCGGATCATTTGCCTGACTATAACGTGATGCGTTATGGCTTTGCAATTCCCGACATACTTGGCTCGCTGGTCAAGGGCAGATTCTAATCCTAGAATAAGTCGTGGCCCCACTGTCGGTAATGAAGAAACAGATGCAGGTCGTCGGCGACGGCACCGCGCGGCCGGCGCTACTGCTTGACTGGTACGACCGGCATCGCCGGGTGTTGCCATGGCGTCCGCTGCCGGGCGGCCGCGCCGATCCGTATGCGGTCTGGCTGTCGGAAATCATGCTGCAGCAGACCGGCGTCAAAACGGTCGGGCCTTATTTTGCGAAATTTCTGGCGCGCTGGCCCGACGTCACCTCACTCGGCCGCGCCGCGCTCGACGATGTCTTAAGGATGTGGGCCGGGCTCGGCTACTATTCGCGCGCGCGCAACCTTCATGCCTGCGCGGTGGCGGTGCTGCGCGACCACGGCGGGGTGTTTCCGGACACCGAGCAAGGCTTGCGCGCACTGCCGGGGATCGGGCCCTACACGGCTGCTGCGATCGCCGCGATCGCCTTCGGCCGCCGCACCATGCCGGTCGACGGCAATATCGAGCGCGTGGTGTCGCGGCTGTTCGCGGTCGAAGCGCCGTTGCCGCAGGCCAAGCCGCTGATCCAGAAACTGGCGGCGACATTGCTCGGCGAAGCGCGCGCCGGCGACGAAAAATCTCGCGCCGGCGACGCGAAGCCGCGCGCTGGCGACGTGGAGTCACGCGCCGGCGATAGCGCGCAGGCGCTGATGGATTTGGGCGCCGCGATCTGCACCCCGAAAAAACCGGCTTGCGTGCTGTGCCCGCTCCATCAGGGTTGCGCGGCGCGCGCGCGCGGCGACGCCGAGACGTTTCCCCGTAAATCGCCGAAGAAATCCGGCGAATTGCGGCGCGGCGCCGCTTTTGTGGTCAGGCGTGGCGATGAACTTCTGGTCCGCACCCGCGCCGAAAAAGGGTTGCTCGGCGGCATGACCGAAGTGCCGGGCTCGCAATGGCGCGCGGCACAGGAGGACGAGGCGGCGCGCCGGCAGGCGCCGGCGCTGCAAGGCGTTGCGCGCTGGCGCCGCAAGGCGGGCGTGGTCAGCCACGTGTTCACGCATTTTCCGCTTGAGCTTGTGGTCTACACCGCCAACGCGCCGGCGCGGACCCGCGCGCCGGAAGGCATGCGCTGGGTGGCGATCGCAACGCTGAAGGAGGAAGCGCTGCCGAATGTGATGCGCAAAGTGATCGCGCGCGGGCTCGGGGAATAGCTACCCTACCCAACCCGTCGCTTTGTCCCATCCAGCCCGCGGCCGGTTTCCAACAATAGCTTGCGCAACCAGATTGATCCGGGATCGAATTGGGCCCGCGTCGGATAGAACATGAACTGCTCGTCGATGCCGGGGTCGAGCGGCGGCGTGACCGCCTTAAGCGACAGCGGCTTTGCCAGGGCAGCGATCAGCCGGCCGGGAACAAAGGCCACGAGGTCGGTGCGCGCCACGATATGCAGCGCCTCGATATAGCCGGGCACCACGAGCGCGATACGTCGCTCGATCCCCTTGGTGCGAAGCCAGTCATCGATCAAGTCGATGTTCTGGCCGCGGATGATGACGGCGACATGGCGTGCCTCCACGAAGACCTCGCGCCGCTTCAGCCTGGCGCTTGCCGGGTGGCCGCGCCGCACCGCGAGCGCATCGCGATCCATATAGAGAAGCTGGCGGTGGAATCCCTTGAACGCGTTGCCGATCGAGATCACAAAATCGATGGTGCGTGCAAATTCCGAGGAGAAGATCGCAGGTCCCCGCCAGGGCACGATGTCGAGCCGGACGTTGGGGGCCAGCCGCGTGACCTTCTCCATCAGCGGCGGCACCAGAAGTTCCACCGCCAGATCAGGCATCATCAGGCGAAAGCGCCGCTCGCTGCTGGTGGCATTGAAATCGTCCGGGATCAAAAGCCCGCGCACCTGATCGAGCACCTGCGCCAGCGGCCCGCGCAGGCCTTGCGCCCGGGGCGTCAGTTCCATTCGGGCGCCGACCCGTACCAGCAAGGGGTCGCCGAGCACCTCGCGCAGCCGCGCCAGCGCGTGGCTGGCGGCCGGCTGCGACAGGCCGATCCGCATCGCGGCGCCGCTGACATTGGCCTCGAGCAGCAGCGCATCGAGGGCGACCAGGCGATTGAGATCGAGCGCGGCCAAATTCATTGACCGAATATATATCATAACAACTATCGATTGGAAGAATGATGCTCGCGGGGCGATGATCGCCCATCGCTTTACCCACACGGAGGTTGAACCATGAGCGCCGCAGCCAACAAGAAACTGATGCAAGACATCTTCGCCGCCGCGGGAAATTCCGATCCCGCGGCGCGCGACCGCGCGTTGTTCGTTGCCAGCCTGGCTGATGACGCGAAATGGACGGTAACCGGCCAGTATTCGTGGTCGCGCACATTCACCGGCAAGCAATCGATCCTGAACGATCTGCACGGTCATGTCCGTTCGCTGCTGGCGGAGCGGGCGCGGACAATCGCGCATCGCTTCATCGCGGATGGCGACCACGTCGTGGTCGAGGCGCGCGGCGACAACCTCACCAGGACAGGGGTCCGCTACGACAACGATTATTGCCTGGTGTTCCGCCTGGAAGGCGGGAAGATCAAGGAAATCAGGGAATATTGCGATTCGGTGCTAACCGAAAAGGCGCTTGGCAGATTTCCTGAAATGGAAAAGCGCGCTGCGGGCTGAGACTCTCGCCGATCCTGAGACTTCTCCGTCGTCATTCCGGGCGCAGCGTGAGCCGCAAATCCGGAATCTCCGGGGCCGACCTCTGGATTTCCGGGTCCACGCGTCAACGCGTGGCCCGAAAATGACGATTATTGGCGAGTTCACGCCGCCTGCCAGCGTGAAATTCCGGGGTTGAAGATTCCGGCGGCGATTTGAGATATCAGGGATGGCGTGACGCCATGCGGAGAACATCATGCCGAAGCCATCGAAGGAATTCATCAGCCCCAAAACCCTGATAGTCCCAGGCCCGGCCGGCTATTCGCACATCGCCAAGGTCAATCATGGGACCATCGTCTATCTTTCCGGCCAGGTCCCGAGCGATGCGTCCGGCAAGGTGGTCGGCGAAGGCGATTTCGAGGCGCAGGTCGAACAGGTCTTTCGCAATCTCAAAATTGCAGTCGAGGCCGCCGGCGGCACCATGGCGGATATCGTCAAGCTGAATTATTACCTCGTCGCCGAGGTCGACCAAGCCACCGTCCCGAAGTTGCGTCCGATACGCGATCGCTATCTCAATGTCGAAAATCCGCCGGCCAGCACGTTCGTCGTCGTCAGCCGCCTGATGCGGCCGGGCTGGCTGATCGAGATCGAGGCGGTTGCCGCACTCGACGGATGATACGAATCTGGTGGGTCCGTCATTCCGGGACGCGCGTCTTCGCGCGGACCCGGAATCCAGAGGTTGTAGCGCGAGATTCCCCGATGTGCCATTGCACATCTGAGGTTCGCGCCGAGGCGCGCCCCGGAATGACAGGGTAGGTCAGGCCGCCTTGGTCTTGAGATGGCGGAACATAATGTGACGCGCCTCGTCGTCCATTTCGGCCTTGAAGACGAACTTGTCCTTCAGTGCGAGCGCGCGTGCGGCGGCGGGTCTTGCCGAGACTTCATCGAGCAGGCGCTTCACATCCGGATATTTCGTGAACACATCGTCGCCGAGAATATACGGCGCCATCCGCGCCCAACCCCAGAACGCCATATCCACGATGGTGTAGGTATCGCCGACCATGTAGCGGCTGTTGGCGAGATGGTCGTTGAGAATGCCATAGTGGCGATTTGCCTCGAACTGGTAGCGGTTGTGGGCGTATTCCAGCTCCTTCGGCGCGAAGTGCTTGAAATGCACCGCCTGTCCCGAAAAGGGGCCGAGACCGGTGGCAATGAACATCAGCCAGGACAGGAATTGCGCGCGGTTGCTGGGCGTATTGGGGGCTAAGAACTTGCCGGTCTTCTCGGCGAGGTAAAGCAGGATTGCGTTGGAATCGAAAACGAACACGCCGTTGTCGTTGATCGCCGGCACCTTGCCGTTCGGATTTACTTTAAGAAATTCCGGCTTGAACTGGTCGCCCTTGCGGGTATCGACCGGCACCAGCTCGTAAGATAGCCCGGACTCTTCCAGGAACAGCGCGACCTTGGCGGGGTTGGGCGCCCCGTTGAAGTAGAATTTGAGCATTCAGATCTCCCTTGGCCCTTGTTGTTCAGAAAATTGGGGTTCGGCGACGATGCCGCGAACGCTATCCCCATGCTCAAATTTTGCGGGATACGCAACCGACGAGTTCGTGAGGGGGTAACCCAGCGCCGTAGGGTGGGCAAAGGGCGCTCTTCGCGCCGTGCCCACCATTCCAGTCGTGCTAAATTGTGGTGGGCTCGCGGAGCCTGTCATCGGGCGCGCGTTCGCGCGACCCGTTGGCTTAGCCCACCCTACGATCTGGATTTCGGAGAGAATTACCCCGCCGCCATCCCGGAGCGGATTTCGGCGCGCAGTTCGTCGATCAATTTGAGGCCCTTCTTGGTCTCGACGTGCCAGAAGGTCCAGCCATTGCAGGCGGGAGAGCCTTGCGCCACCGCGCCGATGCGATGGATCGAGCCGACCTTGTCGCCTAACATGATGGCGCCGTCGGCGCGGACCAGCGCGCCATGGCGCTTCCTGGAATCGACGAGTTTAGTGCCGGGCGAAATCATGCCGCGCTCGATCAACTCGGAGAACGCGACCCGCGGCGCGTCGCGGGCGGTCATGAACGGGGCCAGCGTGGCCTCCGGCAATGGTTCGATGGCGGCGATGCGCGCTTGCGCCGCCTTCGCATAGCCCGGGTCGCGCTCGAAACCGATGTAGCGGCGGCCGAGGCGCTTTGCGACAGCGCCCGTGGTGCCGGTGCCGTTGAAGGGATCGATCACGAGATCGCCGGGCCTGGACGATGACAGTAGCACGCGCGCCAACAACCCTTCCGGCTTCTGGGTCGGATGCACCTTCTTGCCGTCGGCGCCTTTGAGCCTTTCCTCGCCGGTGCAGAGCGGGATCAGCCAGTCGGAGCGCGCCTGCACGTCCTCATTGGCGGCCTTCAACGCTTCGTAGTTGAAGGTATAGCCCTTGGCGTTCTCGTCGCGCGCCGCCCAAATCATGGTCTCATGGGCATTGGTGAAGCGGCGGCCGCGAAAATTCGGCATCGGGTTGGTCTTGCGCCAGACGATGTCGTTGAGCACCCAGAAGCCGAGATCCTGCATGATGGCGCCGACGCGGAAAATATTGTGGTAGGAGCCGATCACCCACAGCGTCGCCGATGGTTTCATGACCCGGCGGCAGGCGAGCAGCCAGGCGCGGGTGAAATCGTCATAGGCGGCGAAAGACGAGAACTTGTCCCAGTCGTCGTTGACGGCATCGACATGGGATTCGTCGGGGCGCTTGAGATCGCCCTTGAGTTGCAGGTTGTAAGGCGGGTCCGCGAACACCAGGTCGACCGAGGCGGCCGGCAATTTCGACATCTCGGCGACGCAATCGCCTACCACGATACGGGAATCGGAAGCGGAATCAAATTTAGTGCGGGGCGCCCTTGCAGACGCCCCGCGACGCGACACAACCATGACTCAAATACTCTGACTCAGGCGACGCTGTCGGCGACGCGGGACCAAACAACCGACTGGCGATACATTGACGAGGCAAAGTAAAAATCGGCTTAACCCGGTAATTCTTTCACGCTAGGCAATTTTTGCCGGGCGGGTTATTAATCAACGCAACGAAAATCCGGTGTTTTCGTTGCCCCGAGACCGGCGAGCTGCACCCCCGCACGTTGGAATGAGGAAAAACGGGCTATGCGTTACGATGATTTTCGCCGCAGCGACGACATCGAGGACCGTCGCGACGACTCTGGCGGCGGCATCGGTGGCGGAATGGGCCTTCCGATGGGGGGCGGCGGGCTCGGCATCGGTACCATCATCGTTCTTGGCCTCGTCAGCTACGCCTTCGGCATCGATCCGCGCATCCTGATCGGCGGCGCGGAGATTCTCACCGGCGGCGGCCAGTCGCCGGGCTATCAAAGCGATCGCCGCGCCGGGCCGGCCAAGAAGGGTGCGCCGACCGACGAGATGGGCAGCATGATCTCCGGCATTCTCGGCGAGATCGACGACCGCTGGAGCGAAATCTTCCAGGCGGCGGGGCAGTCCTATACGGGTCCGCGCATCGTGCTGTTTCGCAACGCCACCAATGGCGGCCGCTGCGGCATGGCGCAGGCGGCGATGGGGCCGTTCTACTGTCCGCCGGAGCGGCAGATTTTTCTCGACACCGGATTTTTCCGCGAGATCGAGACCAGGTTTCACGGCTGCTCGGGCAGCGCCTGCAAGTTCACCGCGGCCTACATCATCGCCCACGAAGCCGGGCATCACATCCAGAACCTGCTCGGCATCCTGCCGCGGGTGACGGCGCAGCAACAGGCGGCCGGCAGCAAGGCGGCCTCCAACGCGCTGCAGGTCAAGGTAGAGTTGCAGGCCGATTGTCTGTCGGGCGTCTGGGTCAATCGCGAGGAAAGGAAGCGTCCGGGATTCATCGAAGCCGGCGACATCGATGGTGCGTTGCGGACGGCCTCTGCAATCGGCGACGATACGCTGCAGCGGCAGTCGACCGGGCGGGTGGTGCCGGATTCGTTCACGCACGGCTCGGCCGAGCAGCGCAAGCGATGGTTCATGACCGGCTATCAGCAGGGAACGCTGAAGGCGTGTGATACATTCGGTGCGGCGGCGTTGTAGCGATGGACGTGCCCGGATGCTGCGCAGCGCTCTTGAGGTGCGCTGCTGATCCGGGGCCTGAGTGCTTATGTAGTGTGAGGGAATGGGTCCCGGCGCTGCGGAGCAGCGTACCGGACGATGCTTCGCATCGCCGGGAGCACGCCGCGCCGCGTCCGGGACACGAGGTAGAGCATAATGTCCACCATCGATGAATCCAAACAATTCGTTCCGCTCAACATCGCGGTGTTGACGATTTCCGACACGCGCTCGCTGGCCGACGACAAATCCGGCACCACGCTGTCGGAGCGGATCGTGGCGGCCGGCCACAAGCTCGCGGCGCGCGAGATCATCGTCGACGATGTCGATGCGATCCGCGTCATCATCAAGAGATGGATCGCCGATCCCGCCGTCGACGTCGTGATCACCACCGGCGGCACCGGCTTCACCGGCCGCGACGTGACGCCGGAGGCGATCGAGCCGTTGTTCGAAAAGCGGATGGACGGCTTCTCGATCGCTTTTCACATGCTGAGCCACGCCAAGATCGGCACCTCGACGATCCAGAGCCGCGCCACCGCGGGCGTCGCCGGCGCCACCTTCATCTTCTGCCTGCCGGGATCGCCGGGCGCCTGCCGCGATGGCTGGGACGGCATTCTCCTAGCCCAGCTCGACTACCGCACGCGGCCCTGCAACTTCGTCGAGATCATGCCGCGGCTCGACGAACACCTGCGCCGCCCCAAGGCGAAGGGCGCGTCGGCTTGATTTGCGCCGTCATTCCGGGGCGCGCCTCTTGGCGCGAACCCGGAATCTGGAGATTCTACGATGTGCAATTGCACATCGTAGTTCGCCGCCTCGCGCCGATCCGTCGGCCTGCGATCCGCGATTGCATGCTTGTCATGCGCAAATTGCCCGTCGTGCCAATATGTCGCAGCCGGCGGCATTGATCTCTCACCCGCAAATCAACGACAGATTCCGCCTATCCCGTGCCCACCAAGAGGGGCGTTGCGCATCGTCACGGACGTTGGGTGCGGGAGGCAGTGGACGCTTTGGCGCTTCAAGACGAAGGGCGCCTAAGGCGGACGGCAAAGTCGTGTGGTCCTGACACCCCGACGCTGGTGTCAAGTTTCGCGGAAGTTTCTTCGCGAGGCGACGGTGGCAACAAAGCCCGGCTCACCGAGGAGCAACTGTGTTGAGTAGACCGGTGCTCGGCCGGGCTCAAGGCTGGCGCTGCGCGCCCCCGCCTCCAGCGGCTGACGGCCTTGACCCCGCCCGCTCACCGGTCTTGAGGGGCTATCATGCGCTCG
>Ga0193751_1000128_pt1 | contig 68063 bp, 67 predicted proteins | sample L1c2metaG_FD_143050 | JGI IMG/M metagenome (GOLD analysis project Ga0193751, IMG submission 143050) | Soil microbial communities from a riparian zone of the East river system, Colorado, United States - L1c2 | ecosystem: Environmental > Terrestrial > Soil > Riparian zone | place: USA: East River...
GTCCAAGAATGAGTCCACCCACGCCGCCGAGCACCGCCAGCGCAAAGCCTTCGGTGAGAAGCTGGCGAACGATACGCCAACGGCTGCCACCAAGTGCAAGACGGATCGCGATTTCTTTGCGGCGCGCGGTCCCGCGCGCGAGCAGCATGTTAGCAAGATTAAGACATGCCACCAGCAGCACCACTACCGCCATTCCGAGCAACAATGGCGCGATAACTTTTATCCCGCTCTCGGCCGTCGGGTTGTTGCTTACCGAGTTACGCGACACCGGCGCCGCTAGGAAGGTCTGATCCTTTTGCTCGACCGGGTAGGCTTTTTCCAAATTGGCCGCCAGTCCTTCGAGCGCAGGCTTGGCCGCGGCGGCCGTCATCCCGGGTTTGAGCCGGCCCATGATGCGCACGTCTGTTTTCTTTCGATCGTTAATCGTGGTCTTATTGTCCGATTCAAAATCGTTCGCGACCTGATCATAAACACTCATCGGCAGCCAGACTTCCGGCGAAAGAATTTGCATCGTGCCGACGAAACCCTTCGGCGCGATTCCGACGATCGTGAACGAGCGGCCGTTGATTAGTAACTGCGAGCCGAGCACGCTTGGATCGAGATCGTGCTTCTGCCAGTAACGGTAACTAACAATCGCGACTGGCGCGTTGTGGCCGGGCGTTTCCTCTTCCGGCAAAAATGCGCGGCCTCGCGCCAACGGAACGCCGAGCACGGAAAAGTAGTTCGAGGTGACGACGGCACTGAACGCGCGGCGGGTATCGCCTTTCTGGCCCAGGCCGATAAACGCGAGGTTGAAACCCATTACGTCACCGAAGACGGTGTTCTGCTCGCGAATGTCGAGATAAGTCGGATAAGAAAATCCGCGGAATTTTTTCGGATCCTTCTTGTCCTGAGAAAACAGCTGCTCCATCTCGTGCGGCTTGGCGTAAGCAGGCGGAGCGAAGAAAAGCGTGTTCACCAGCGTGAATACGGCGGTGTTCACGCCAATGCCGAGCGCGAGCACGGTTACCGCTGCAATCGTAAACGCCGGCGCCTTGAACAACTGCCGGAACGCAAATTTAAGATCACGCAGCATAGTCAGGCGTTGCGGCTGATGATTAAACTGAAGACCGCGCTGTTCGCACCAATCGCCAGCGCCAGCGTCGCAATCGCGATGATCGTGAACCCGGGACTTTTCAACAAGCCCCGCAGCGCCACTTTGATCTCGCTCAGCATATTCGCTGGTGATTGTCGATTTTACATTCGCTAGGCCGCGATTCGGCTGTCCTCCACCACCCGTCCGTCGAACAAATGGACGGTGCGATCGGCGTGCTGCGCGAACCGCTCGTCGTGCGTGACCATGCAAATGGTCGCGCCGCCGGCGTGCAATTCCTTGAGCAAATTCATCACCGCTTCACCGTTGCGGGAGTCGAGATTTCCGGTCGGCTCGTCCGCGAGCAGGATCGCCGGCTTACCGGCGAGAGCACGCGCGACGGCCACGCGTTGCTGCTGACCGCCCGAGAGCTGACTCGGCAAATGTTTTGCCCGATGCGCCATTCCCACGCGATCGAGCGCTTGCGTGACCAAAGTTTTTCGATCACCCGCGCCCATTCCGCGATAGGTCAGCGGCAATTCGACGTTCTCGAAAACCGTCAGGTCGCCGATCAGATTGAAGCTTTGGAAGATGAAACCGATCTCGCGGTTTCGGATCCGGGCGCGGTCGGCGAACGAAAGATTAGCGACTTCGCCGCCTTTGAGCGCGTAACTGCCGTTCGACGGCGTGTCGAGCAGACCCAGAATCGACAATAACGTCGATTTGCCGCAGCCCGACGGTCCGGCGATCGAGATGTATTCGCCGTCGCGGATATCCAAATGGATTCCGGAAAGCGCGTGGGTCTCGACTTCGTCGGTCAGAAAGACTTTGGTAACCGCATCGAGGCGGATCAAGGGAGTTGAGCCGTTCTTGCGCGATGATGTTTGAGGATTGGGTGAGGTTGATGTCATGGTTGGTTTAGTTAAGTCGAATTCGTTCGTGTGAATCCCAGGCGCTGGTATCGGAAAGGATGACCTGATCGCCTGGATTCAGGCCGCTGAGAATTTCAATCGTGTTGACCGAGCTCTTGCCCAGTTTCACCGGTGTGCGCACAGCTTCGTTGCTGCCGGCGACGAGTTTGAACATGCCAACGGTGTTGTTTTCCTGGCCAAACGCGGGCCGGCCAACAAAAACGACGTTGTCGAGACGCTCGAGCTCGATCGTTCCATCGACACTCAGGTCCGGTCTCGCGCCTTTTGGTAATTCTTCATCAAACGCGACGTCCACTGTTACGGTGCCCTGCTCCACCGCTGGATCGACCCGTTTGACGTGGCCTTTGACCAGACCGTTGCGGGTGTCGATCACTGCCTGCTGATTTGGCTGAATATCTTTCGCCTGCGTCTCCGCGATCTTGACCTGCGCTTTCAGTTTCGATGGATCGGCGACGCGCGCGAGATTGTCGCCCGGTTTCACCCGCTGACCAACCTGCACCGGCAGCGCTTGCAGGACGCCGGACATTCCAGCTTTCACGTGCAGCCCTTCGACTTGATCGAGTTTCAATTTCGCGAGTTGGTTCGCCTGATCGACCGCGGCTTGTTTCGACGCCAGCTGCGGCTCAATCGAATCGTGCGAGAAGGTCAATCGCTTCTGCTCGATATCATCGCTCTTGGCGCATTCCTCTTCTTTGATCTTCGATGTTTTGTAAACGAGCTCCGCGACGAGACCGTTCTTGGCCAGTTGGTCGTTGGTTTGCCGCTCCATTTTCGACTGCTCGTAGGCGGAATGCGCCACGGCAGATTTCGATTCCTGATCGAGCAATTCGCGCTGCAAAGTCGCTTTCTCCGTCGCAAGCTCAGCCTCCGCTCCTTTCGCCTTCGACTCCGCTTCGTGCGCACTCTGTTCCAATTCCGGACTGGTCAACTCTAGTATAACGTCACCGGCTTCGACTTTTGTTCCCGGCCAGATCAAAATTTTCTCGACGCTTGCGTCCGTCGTCGTCGGAATCCAGCGAAATTCTTCGGGAACGAGCGTGCCCAGTCCGCGCACCTGCCGGACCATCGGACCGCGTTTCACCGTGTCGATCCAGACACTCGAGCGGTCCACGCTCGGCGCCGCCGGTTTCAATCGCGACAAGGCAATCGTCGCCAGTATCAATCCAACCGCGCTCGCCGAAATAATTAAAATCCGGCGCTTCCGCTTTTTCGCGGCCACGCCTTCGCGGGGAACATCCATGGAAGAAAGGCTCGTCGTAAATCCGCTCGGCCGGACGATGGTGGAATCCTCGTCTTTCTGTGGTTGTGGGGTCACAGGTTCCTTAAAACGGCAGCGCGCGGCAAAGTTCGAATACGGCGCTCAGACCGGCGACGATCGGCACCGCGGCGGTGGCGATCAACGTCCCGAAAACTGCGGCGTCGCTCAGGAAGTCGTGGTTCGATTCCTTATCGAAATAGTCGCGGCTGATGTCGCGCAACGATTTCGATGTCGATGTTTTTGCGCAGCGGCCCGTAAAATTCCCCAGGGTCGAGGTCTGGTAATGGTAATCAACGAACGGGAATTTCCGCGCGTCTTTGTTGGTGATGGTGGTTGGTTTCATAATTTTTCCCCTTTCGTCTCTAGTGAGAAGCGTTTCGACCACTCACTGGATTCAAAAGTTTTTTCATTTCGCCATCCCCTATTGCAATGGCCATGCCACGCGCCAAAACAAAGTCACAAGTGGCTGATGATCAGCGACTAAAACTTCTCGACGTTTTTTGAGCAATCGCGAAGTGCTCCGCTTCTGGGACAACGCCGTCCCGATTTCGGGACAGAAAAACTTGGGAGATCATCCCTTTGATACAACCCGACTCTAATTCGCAACAATGCAATTTTCTCGCGCGCGCGAAACGCCTATCACCGCAATGTCGTTTTCGATTCTATTTCCCTGTCTGTTGCCCTAACTTCGCAGCATGTGGCAGCAAATATCCGCTCAACTTACACCTTGGCCAACTTATCGCGGCTGGGGTGCAAGGATTCGTTCTCTGGATGATCGCGCGCGTTATGTTGTGGGCGTGGCGAAAGAAGCCTCCGAGCGAGTGGCTATTCTTAGTGGCCGTTTTGTTAGGCTCGTTTTTGCTTTTTGGGCTTTTAGGCGCGGTGGTAGGCACGGACAAGCTGCCTAAGCTAAAAGGCCAAATTCTCCTCGTGAATGCTGGCGAGATGCGATATACGCCCGCCCTGACTCCAAAGGCCGTTCCGCGTGATGCCGGTGTTGCTCAGTTAGTGGTTGCGATCAGTAACACTGGGGCACCAAGTATCGCCACTGATTACACACTGACGATTAAGTTCGCCAGTGGCGTTACTAAAATCGGGCAATCAGTTGCCATTCCGAATGAGGGGCTGAGAATGCCGCACAAAGCGGGACAAGCAGGAGGGGTATCAGAAACGATCTATCGCGAAGATCATCTGCCGCGCAAAACAATTCAGCCAATTCCCAAGGGCGGTTCCGTTCAGGGCATATTGCTATTTGCCGTTGAGGGAGCAACCATGCAGGACCTAAGGTCCATTGGAACCTCGTATCACCTCGAATTTAAGGACTTATGGGGAGCGCTGTATACGGTGGATGTTCAAAACACGGGTATAGCGGACGTGTTAATGGATTTCCCCGGTCTGCGTGATTCAAACGTTCAAGAGGAAAAGGACGAAGACGGCGCTAAGCAACCGCCTTCACCAACTCCGAATAAGGGAGCTTCTCCGCATTAACCAATTTCAAGAGGATGAGGTCCTTCGCTTGCGCTCAGGACGACAATGCTACTTCGGCAAACGCAGCACCGCTTCCGCGCCGGTTCGATCGTTTCGATTCGTTAGGCTCAACGTCCCGTTGTGCGCTTCCGCGATCTGCCGGCTGAGGGTTAATCCGATGCCGGACCCTCCGGGCTTGGTGGTGAAGAATGGAACAAACAAATTGGTCGGGTTCATGATCCCCTCGCCTTCATCGCGAACGATCACTTCGACGCATTCGCCCGCTTCGCGCCACCGAATCGCCACCGCTCCTTTGGTTTCGAGCGCGGCATCGACCGCATTGTGCACCAGATTGATCAGGACCTGTTCGATCTGCGCCCCGTCCGCATGAATTTGCAGCTTCGGTCCGGGAACAATTTGCACTTTGAGTCGCGGCTCGAGATTCACCACTCGCTGCACCAGCTCACCAAGATCGACATCTTCCTTTTGCGGCGGCGGAAGTTTGGCGAGCCGCGTATAAGCCTGCATGAACCGGCTCAATGAATCCGCCCGCGACGCAATTGATTTCAATCCGCTTTCGGCGTCGTCTTTCCAATCGCGCGGCATCGGTTCGCGGCGAAGCAACGTTTCCAAACTTCCTGCGAGCGATTTGATCGGCGCGAGCGAATTGTTCATTTCGTGACCGAGCACGCGGACAAGGCGTTGCCAGGCGCGCCGCTCTTCTTCGCGCAGGGTCCGGCTCAGATCGGTCAGCACGAGTAGCTCGTGCGGCAACCCGTGTTCACGAAATGTGCTTCGCCGCACACCCCAGCGACCCGATCCACCGGGAAATGACAACGTCAGTGGCTCGTCTTCATCGACATCGTAACAAGCGGCCAGGCCGAGATCATCGGCGTTCCGGCCTAACAGTTTGTCCATCGGTTGCCCAAGGAGATTTTCGCCGGCGCGATTCACAAGCCGTAAGCGCCGATCGGGATCAAACGTGAAAACCGCCACGTCGATCTCGGCCATGATCGTTCGCAAGAGCGCGGTCGCTTCGAACGCGCCGAGGCGTTGCACCCGGAGTGTTTCGCCAAGCGTGTTTACCTCGAGCAGCACTTCGCCCAGCGCATCGTCAGCCCGCGCGCCGCGGGCGCGAATCGAGTAATCCCCTTCCCGCAGGGCCGCCAACAGGTTGCTCATCGTTTGCAGCGGATGCACCACATGATCGCGCGCGGCTGAAATGAATGCGGCGGCGAACGCTGCAATCACAATCGCAAGCGTCCATTGCACTTTGGCGCTGAAATCGCCAAACCATAAAATCAACACTACGATGATCACCGCCGGCGCGACCGCGCCGAGGATCAGCCACGTCAATTTGCCCTGGTGCGAAAACCGATATCGATCTTTCGGCCCGCGTCTCACAGAAAGGAGAAAGGAGAAAGGAGAAAGGAGAAAACGTTACAGACCATATTGTTGCAGGCGCCGGTAAAACGCGCTTCGACTGAGCCCGAGCGCTTCGGCCGCTTTTCGCGCGTTCCCGTTGTTTCGGGCGAGCGCTTTCTTGATCAGGAAGGCTTCCACTTCTTCCAGGCTCATGTCTTCCAGACTTTTCGATTCGCCTCCGCCACTTGTTAGGCCAAGATCGGCCGCCTTGAGATGTGAACCGCGCGCCATTAAAACCGCCCGCTCAATCACATGGTCGAGCTCGCGCACGTTTCCGGGATACGAATGTTGCAACAAACGGTCGCGCGCGGTCTCGTCGAAGCCGACCAGTTCTTTGCGATAACGTTGCGAGTGCATGCGCAAAAAATTGTTCGCCAGCGGAATGATGTCTTCACGTCGATCGCGGAGTGGCGGCAGCGCTATCTCGATGGTGTTCAGCCGAAAAAGTAAATCCTGCCGGAAACGTCCGGCCGCAACCTCGTCCACCAAGTTCGCGTTGGTCGCGGAAATGATCCGTACATTCGCGTGCAAAGTTTTCGATGAACCAACTCGCTCGAATTCGCCGGCCTCTATGACGCGGAGCAATTTCGCCTGTTGATTGAGCGGAATGTTCGCGATCTCGTCCATGAAGAGCGAGCTTTCGTCTGCGAGCTCGAATCGTCCGGCGCGATCCGTCTTGGCGTCGGTGAACGCGCCTTTGACGTGACCGAACAGTTCGCTCTCGAAAAGTGTTTCCGACAGTCCGCCCATGTTCACCGTGATCATGCTGTGCGACGCGCGGGGCGAGAGCGCATGTAACGCTTGCGCGATCAAACTTTTGCCGGTGCCGTTCTCGCCGGTGATGACAACGTTCGCGTCCGACGGCGCCACCCGTGGGATCATCTCGACCACCGGCCGCATCGACGGCGCATCCGCGATCATGTTTGGAACGTTTCCGCCGAGGAGTTTGTTGGCCGCTTCCAGTTTCCGGCCTTTGCGCAGCGCGCTCCCGAGCTCGATCTGCGTGCGCACAATCGTGAGCAAACGCTCGTTGTCCCACGGTTTCGGAACGAAATCGCGCGCACCGCGTTTCATTGCCTCGACCGCGAGATCGATCGTCGCCCACGCCGTCATCACTACGATCGGCAACGTGCTGTCGAGCGCCTGGATTTTTGGAATGACTTCGAGTCCCTCCTGACCCGACGTGGTGTCGCGAGTGTAATTCAGGTCCATCATCAGCAACGCGTAATCGCGTTGTTGAAGCGCGTTGAAAATTCCGCTTACCGAAGTGACCGACTCGGTTTGGTGCCCCTCGCCTTTGAGCAAAATTCGCAGCGCTTCCAGCACATCGCGCTGATCGTCGGCAATAAGAACCCGGCTCACCGGCTAACTCTCAACCGCGAATCTGTGATTCTGTCAATGATGCACGCGAAGCGGAGGTTGTGTGTCGACGCAAAATCGGCGCAACAATGGTGGATCGGCCGATCCGCCGGGCGATGCTAAACAAATGCGGCTTCGCCGCTCAAATTAACATCGAGGTCCGAGCCGGACCTGCCTTCCGGACTGCTCGATCCACCCGCTTTATTTAATAACCGCGCGCCATCCGCGCCACGGCCACGATGCTTGCAAGAATCGGCCAGGCCGTGATCAGACCAAGCACGGTGAAGACTAAAAAATTAGTCACATAATCCCGGTATGCTTCTGCGCCGAAGAACTCACTGCTTAATCTGTGGAACCCAGGCGACTTCTTCGCCGGGTAAACGTTAGAGCAACTCGACTTGGGGTCGCCGGTCGCTTGGAAATTGTAATCCGTTAACGGAAAACCGGCGTGCCGGTTGTAACTGATTTGAGGTGTTGGTTTCATAAATTCTTAAATTGTTGAGTGTTGATTCTCGAATGCGGTTCGAGGACCGGCGCAAAAAAACGCGCGTGGTGAGATTCGACCACTGGGGTGCCGCGAAAGTGCGGGCTCCAACTTGGCGAGATCGGACGAGCCTTTATGCGGCCTGCCCACTGTTGCGGGCGGCGCGGCCTGGCGCGTTGATCGTCTTCATCTCTCCTTATTTACAGCCATTCGCGTACCTGTCCAGTAACGCATCGCGACCTCAGCTGTAAACGCCTATCGCGCAGGTAGAAGCGACCCGATATTTATTTTATGGCTTCGCGAACTGGAAGCAGGAACGCGGGAAATCGATCAATTTTGGTTGTCTACCGCGCGGTCGGTTCTGAGCGAGTTCCGGCTGGAACGGTGCGGCCGAGGGCTCCAAGTTCGCCAGCACCGGGCGACGTTTGCGCCCCGGGCATTGCGCCGTCGATCCGAACCGAATTCCATACGGCAGCAAAGTCGTTTTTCCCGGGGTCGATAACTCTGAAAGCGTTCGAAGGCGTGACAGGGGTTTTGTCGGAGATACCGTGCGCGAGATGGAAGCGGCTGCCGATTGGGCATCCGGAAGAAGTTGAAAGGTTGAGGGGTTGAGGCAAAAGGCCTAAGACTATCCCGAATGGAAGTTCCCGACTGGGCGGCATTGACTGACGAGCAGTTGCTTGAGCGCCGGATTTCCAAGCTCGGGTTGCGGCTCGAGACCACACCGCTCGAACGGTTGATCCAGCAACTTTACGCGGAGCTTGCGGCCAAAGGTCTCGCGTTTCATCCGCGAACGCACATCGGCGATGAATGGTTCGTGCCGATCGGGATCCCGGCGATTTTCGTTCCGTTTTTTCTGGTGCACGATCATCTCCGCGCGCTCGAGCGGTCGATGATGCTCGAGGTCGAAGGCGAAACGCCGGAGTGGTTTATGAAATTGATGCGGCACGAAGCCGGCCACGCGTACATGTATGCCTACCGGTTGACGCGAAAAAAGAAATGGCAGGAAATGTTCGGGCAAACATCGGACGAAGAGACGCCGAGCTTTTATCGGCCGCGTCCGTTCAGTCGCAGTTACGTGATGCATCTGGATGATTGGTATGCGCAAGCGCACCCGGACGAAGATTTCGCGGAGACGTTCGCGATCTGGCTGACGCCGGATTTCGACTGGCGCAAGCGCTACGCGGGCTGGAAAGCGCTGCAAAAACTCGAATACGTCGACGAGCTGATGCGTTCCCTCGCCGGAAAACCGCCGGTGCACATGCCGAAATATCGCGAGGCCGATTACAATTTTCTGAACGTTAAGCTCAAGACCTATTACGCGCGGAAACGAAAACTCTACGAAGAAATGTATCCCGGCTTCTACGATGTCGATCTTCGGCAGTTGTTTTCCGCAACGAGCGGGATCAAAGCGAGCAGCTATCTCCGCCAGCGGCGCCGGCGTTTGATGAACTCGGTGACGCAGTGGACAAACGAGAAGAAATTCCGGGTGAACAAGCTTCTCACTCGATTGATCGACCGATCTGACGAGCTTGGGTTGCGCGTGCAGAACGACGATCCGCAGCAGGATTTTCGCGTCGCCTCCTACATTACGACACTGGTGATGAATTATCTCTTCACTGGCAAGTTCAAGCGCACCAAATAGCGAGCGTGAAAAAGAAACTCAAAGTCCTCGTCCTTTTCGACGGCGTTCGGCCGACCAAGATCGACGAGGACCTGAGCGAGGAGATGAAGACGGAGGATTGGCAGACCGAGGCGAACGTGATGACCGCGCTCGGCGAGCTCGGTCACACTGCCGAGCACCTCGCCATCTTCGACGAGGTCGATCTTGTCCGGCAAAAAATGGAAAGCTTCCAACCGGACGTTCTTTTCAACCTGGTCGAACAATTCAAAAACAATCCCGGGTTCGACCAGAACATCGTATCCCTTCTTGAGATGCAAGGCGTGCCATTCACGGGTTGCGGCGCGACTGGTCTTACTCTTTGCAAACACAAAGGCATCTCGAAAAAAATCCTGGGTCATCACGGAATCGCCACGCCGAATTTCGTGGTCATCCCGCGTGGGCAACGGATCGGAGGGCCGCGGCAGTTGAAGTTTCCGATTTTGGTGAAGCCGGTGAAAGACGAAGCGTCCTACGGAATTTCGCGGGCGTCGTTCGTCCAGAACGAGGAGCAATTCCGCGACCGGATCGCGTTCATTCACGAGAAACACAATTCCGACGCGATCGCCGAGGAATACATCGAGGGCCGTGAGCTTTATGTGAGTATTATGGGCAACACGCGGTTGACCGTTTTTCCGATCCGCGAACTGGTGTTTCGTGAAGTCCCGCCGAACGAACCGAAGATCGCTACTTACAAGGCAAAGTGGGACGAGGAATATCGGAAACGCTGGGGGTTGGACGGCCTGTTCGCGGAAGATCTCGATCCGGCGCTGGTCAAAGAGATCGAGCAGATGTGCAAAGATATTTATCGATTGCTCACGATCGACGGCTACGCGCGGATCGATCTGCGACTGACAGCGGACAACAAGATTTATTTCATCGAGGCGAACCCAAACCCGCATCTCGCGGCCGATGAAGACTTCGCCCAATCAGCGCAGAAGACGGGCCTGAAGTATCCGCAGTTAATTAACGCGATCATCCGGCTAGGAATGAGTATGGCGCGGGGCTAACTCCGAGCTCGCCGCGGGACGAGTGCGTCCTCCGGCGGACCGGAGTGGCCGTAAAAAAACGCCCAGGTCAGCGATCTCAGTGCAAGACGCGTTGCCCGCCGTGAATGTAGAACTCGACCGGCACTTCGACCGGTCCACGAGTTCCGGGCTGAAACCGCCATTGCAAGAGAGCTTTGGCGGCCAATTCGTTCAGGCTCTGGTAGCCACAGCTTTGGACGATTTTGACTCGATCCACTTCGCCGCTCTTCGGGTTTATAGTAAGCCGAAAAACACCTTTACCCTTGGCTCCGTGCAACACGAAGCCGGGAGGATACTCGGGTTCGACCTTTTTGATTAAACCTGGCGGTGTTCCTGTCTGCACCTGTGCTTCCTCGCCGCGCCGCTGCGCATGTGCAGAGGACAAGCCAGCTTGCAGCGCGATTAAGCCGATTACGGCAACCTTCAACGAGTGATGGATAAGCATGCTCAAAGATTAGCCAGCGCACTCGGCTTTGTCTCGCAAATTATTTAACTGGGGGGTTCGAATCCGTAAGAAAAGTCTCGCGCAACTCGGGCGCCCTCGCGATGGTTAATACAGTGCCAATTGGGCCATCGCGTGTATGGAACCCACGACGTTTTTCGAGCATTTCCGTATCGGCACCGGCGAAGCGGACCGGGAAGTCAGTCGGACCGGCGCGGCGATTAATTACAAGGCGATCGACAGCCGCTCCCATGAACCGGTTCGTTTGCAGCTGATTCCTCTGGCAACGATCGAACCGGAAAAACTCGCTCAGTTAAAAGAACGCGCGGAGACCGCGGAGCAGCTCGATCACGTGAACATCGCCAGGACTTTTGTGGTTGGCGTAGAGCACGATTACTTCGCCATCGTCTCGGAACACTTCGAAGGCGAAACGGCCGATTCCTGGATTGTCGCCAATGGACCCATGCCGGCGGACGCGGCTTTGCGGGCCGGATTGCAAGTCGTGCGCGCAATTGGCGCCGCGGCGTTTTTCAATTTAACGCATCGCGCCATTCAACCGTCGAACCTCATGATTGTACCCGGGCAATCGCCCGATGGCGGTTGGCCGTTCGTGAAACTTTTGAATTTCGGTCTCGCCGGGCTCGAGCTGCATTCGGACAGCGCCGAAGCGCGCGAGCTGGCGCCGCCGATCTCGCCGCAGTTCGCCAGTCCGGAACAGCGAGCGAACGGCGAAATCGATTTCCGATCGGAAATGTATTCGCTCGGCGCGACGATGTGTTTTCTGCTCACTGGCGCAGCGCCGCTGGCGGTCAGCGGAATGAAAGCCCGCTTGCGGATCCAACGTTTGCCGGAACTGCGGCGCGCGCCCAAACCGCTGCACAATTTGCTCGTCTACCTATTGCGCGAGAATCCGGAGAATCGCCCGCAAGATCCGGTCGCGCTCGAGAAGGAAATGCGCGATTGCCTGACGAAAATTGAACGACGCCAGGCGATCGGTCGCAAGTTGGGAATTCCATTGGCCGCGGTCATTCCCAGAAAGTCCAAACAGCCGAAAGAACCGGCAACGCCGCTCGCCCAAGTTTTGGGTGGAGTCGTGGCGTTCGCTGTTTTCGTCCTCGCGGCGGCAGCGGCGGCCGAATTTTTCTTTCCGGATAAAATTCCGTTCTTTCATCGAAGCGGAAAGGTTGGCGTGCCGATCGGCGTTCCCGACGCCTCGAAGTTCGCGTCCGGACCGAGTCAAGCGACAAACGCTGTGCCGGTTGCGGCGAGTCCACCGACATTGAATGCATCACCAGCTGTTGCGGCGACAAACAAAGCTTCGCCGCCTGTCGCTGAGCAAGGTCAATCAGCGAACGCGTCCCCTGCAAACTCGATCACAAGCCCGACGCAGGTTTGGAATCAAATCGCTTCCGCTGGAAAAGCATCGGAGCCTGCGTCGCCGGCAGCAGAACCAACTGAACCAGCGTCAACGCCGGAAAATTCGGAGCAATCCTCATCGGAGCAATCAAATGAGTCGACCGTGCGCAGCAAAAAGAAAACGACCGCGTCGAATCGAGCATCCAGAAGCGAGCGAAGCAATCGCGCTTTGCCTTACGAAGACAATTACAACGGAGAACCAATTTACCAGGGTCAACACCACGCCCGAGTCATCGGCAGGACGCCCGATGGTCGATTGGTTGTGCGTTTATCGTCGGGCCGAGTGGTGACTCTGCCGCGGTTAAACGACGACAATATTTACGCTCCGCGGCCGCGCCGCCGCACCTTTGATGAACGGCCAGGCGACTATGCGCCACCGTCGCAACCGTTTTACCCTAACGATTGAATCTCATCTCGGTGGTTGCGATGAAACCGAGGCGTTCGTAAAGAGCGCGCCCTTCGTCTGAGGCGTGGAGGACGAGCGAATCGATCCCCTTTTTGCGCGTCCAATCGATGATCCTCTCTATTAAGATGGCCGCCAGCCCGCGCCTCCGCCACTCCGGCTCAGTGAAAACATTTTGGATGATCGCCTGGCGGCCGGAGACGATGTCGATCTTGCCGCTCGGGTTGCTTTGCGGATGGGGTGGGACGTCGCGCAATTGCACTCCCGCACCGGCGACAATTCGTTCGGGTTCATCTTCCGGACTGGCAAGCCAGCCGAAATAAATTTCTCGCTCAAACATTTGCCGAAGCGCATCCCGAGATTGGCTCCGAAACGTTTCAAACAAATCCGGCGGAAGCTCGCCCATATCCCGAAACATTCGGGCGCGATGCCAGCTGATCAGCTCGAGATCGGCAACGGTAGCGAGGCGAATCTGGAAATTGTCGGACACAAGCAAACGTTCAACGGTCCGAGCCGGACTGGCAATTAATCAACCAGATCATCCGGCTCGGGATGAAGACGCTTGGGGATTGATCGGCAACCAACTACGGCGACACGTTGCAACGACGCCAATCAGTCTGTCCGTGACTTCAGCCACTCGCTCCAAAGCTGCGGCCGACCGCCAGGGTTGGCCCGAGCATAATCGTAAAAAGCGCGGACGAACGCATTCCGATCCTCGGTATATGGCGCTCTCCAGTCCCCTGGATCAGGCGAGCGAAGTACATCATAATCATAGCCGAGGAGCTGTTGACGGCGGGCAATATCCTCGAGTGAGACCTGGTTCGCATTTCGCAACATGTCATACAGCACCATAAAGGTAGTGGTACGACCCCGACCGGCTTCGCAATGGAAATGCGCCCAACCGTTTTCCGGAAGCGCCCGGACAGCAAGGATGAATCGATCCACTTCTTGATCGAGGGGACGCGCATGATCGGTAACAGTAAGGCGCACGTATGCCGCGTTGTTGGCCGCAACAATTTCGCGTTCCGTACTCGCCTGCTTGACAGTCACGTTCTCGGGCGCGCTTGAGGTGGCACCAGGTTTTTTGATCGCGGCTCCAAGATGAACAACGATTTTACTCCCGGGCTTAAGCGATTTCACGCGCCTAGCCTCGTCTGCCTGGATCTCATCGTAGGTGCGACCAACGTTGGCCCAATCGTTCGTAGCAAACCAGCTAACAGGCAGGCCGTTGACGAATATGTGCGTTTCCTGTCGCAAATCGAACACCGTAGCAGGACCGCGCGTGCGCCCCAACAAGAGCTTAAAACCGTCGGCGGTGAATTCTCCTCCGCCGGAAGCACGGAGATCAGCCAAGCCGGTGTTGGCGGGAATCTTTTGGCCGCTCTTCGCTTCAAGGTGATCGTCAGTCGTGCGGAAGTTCCGCGGCAGACTCTTAGCTAGCTTTAGATCAACATCCCAAATCAATATCGGAGAATCGGCATTGGCAGGCCGCATCGGCGGATTTCTCTGCACGAGCGCGGCGGAGAAGCTCGCTGCCGGGGTGAGAAGCAGGACTGACAGCACACACCGAATAGCAAATGGGAGAGACATGGGATTCATCAGCCCGCCCATTGCACGCGCACGTTGTTGAACAGGCAAGAAATTTCTGGCGATACCATTACGAACTCGCAATTGACTTTCACTGATTGCAAACTGGACCGATGCAGGATGCGCTCACCCCCATGATGCAGCAATATCAGCGATTGCGGAAAAGCATCCCGTCGGACACGCTCCTGCTTTTTCGGCTGGGCGATTTTTACGAACTGTTTTTCGAAGACGCGAAGGAAGCGTCGGTGTTGCTAAACGTCGCACTGACCAAGCGGAACGAAGTGCCGATGTGCGGTGTACCGTATCACGCGGCGCCGGGTTACATCGCGAAGCTGATCAAAGCCGGCCGGCGCGTCGCGATCTGCGATCAGACGAGCGAGCCGCAGCCGGGCAAGATTGTTTCGCGCGACATCACCCAAATCATCAGTGCCGGGACGGTGAGCGAATTGAATTTGCTCGACGCCAAGCGCGCAAATTATCTGGGTGCGGTTTACGGGGACAACGAAGGTTTCGGCTTTGCCTATGCCGATCTGACAACGGGGGAATTTCGACTGACCCAACTGCACGATCGACAAGCATTGCTGGACGAGCTGGCGCGCGTGTCGCCGTCGGAGTTGCTTGTCAGCGCTGAACAAAAGGAATCGTTAGGCCAGATCGATCACGCGATGGAGTACGACACCTACGCGTTCCTGCCAGAGCACGCGAGCTTCACCTTGTGCGAGCATTTTCAGGTAAAATCGCTCGATGGTTTCGGCTGCGGGCAGATGCCGCAGGCGGTCGCAGCCGCGGGCGCAATCGTGCATTACCTGAAGCACCAGCTGCGGCGCAAAATCGATCATCTCAGTTCGCTGCGGTGCGATGCTCCGACCGATCACGTGCTGCTCGACGCCGCGACTCAGAACAATCTCGAGCTAGTCGAATCGCGTAGCACCCGCGACACCAGCTTGCTTGCAGTGCTCGATCGGACCGTAACACCGATGGGCGCGCGAAAATTGCGCTCCTGGATTTTGCAACCGTTGCGCGATCTGACCGAACTCGGCTGCCGCCAGCAAATGATCGCCGACTTGTTACAGGAGCCTGATCTTCTCGATTCGATTCGGGCGGAATTGAAATCGATCCGCGACGTCGAGCGGGCGGTTGGAAGATTGAGCCAGGCGTCAGGAAATGCGCGCGATTTGGTCGCCTTGAAAGCGTCGCTCGAACAAATCCCGAAATTGAAATCGGAAGTGCGGAAGTTACTCGACCGCCTGTCCTTTGGCGCGAATCGGGCGAAAGAAGAAGGCGACATCGAGTTGCTGGCGCAACGGCTGCAAAACGAAATTCAGGAAATGCCCGCGCTGGCCAAGAAATTGACCAAGGCGTTGGTCGATGATCCGCCGCTCGCTCTGAAAGAGGGCGGAATCTTCCGTGACGGCTACGATGCCGATCTGGACGAGCTTCGGAACGGTTCGCGCGAAGGCAAGAACTGGATCAGCCAACTGCAGGAGCGCGAGATCGCTGCGACCGGAATTAAGTCGCTCAAGGTCCGTTACAATTCCGTGTTCGGTTATTTCATCGAAGTAACTAAATCGAATCTGGCGAGCGTGCCGGAAAATTACACGCGCAAACAAACGACCGTCGGCGGCGAACGATTCATCACTCCGGAACTCAAGGAAATGGAAGGAAAAATTCTCGGCGCCGACGAGCGGTCCCGAAATCTCGAGAACGAGCTTTTCCAAAAGATACGCGAAGAAACGCTATGCGAACTTGGACCGATTCAACGAACCGCGGAAGCGATTGCGATTCTCGATGTTCTTTGTGCGCTCGCGGAAACGGCGCGGCTTTTCAATTATTGCCGGCCAACGTTGAATGAATCGTTGCGGCTCGTGATCAAAGATGGCCGCCATCCGGTGCTGGATCAGAACCTGCTCGAAGAGAAATTTGTGCCTAATGACACGACGTTGGATGGCGAAAACATGCGACTGGCGATCGTGACCGGGCCAAATATGGCCGGGAAATCGACCTACATCCGCCAAGTCGCGCTGATCGTGTTGATGGCGCAGATCGGCAGCTTTGTCCCGGCTGCGAGCGCGGAGATCGGATTGGTCGATCGAATTTTCACGCGTGTCGGCGCCAACGACGATCTGGCGCGCGGCCAGTCGACCTTCATGGTGGAGATGAACGAGACGTCAAACATTGTGAACAATGCGACCGAGCGCAGCCTGATCATTCTGGATGAGATCGGCCGCGGAACATCGACGTTCGACGGGCTGTCGATCGCCTGGAGCGTGGCGGAGTTTCTGCACGACAAGATCAAAGCGCGCACCTTGTTCGCGACGCATTATCACGAGCTGACAAAACTCGCGGCTGAACGCAAAGGCGTTTGCAATTTCAATGTGGCTGTCCGGGAGTGGAACGAGCAGATCATTTTTCTGCGCAAGATCGTGCCGGGCGGCGCGGACAAAAGTTACGGGATCCAGGTGGCGCGGCTGGCCGGTTTGCCAAAAGAAATTTTGGATCGCGCCAAGGAAATTCTAGCGCACCTGGAAAATCCGAACGGCGCCGTCGGGCACGAAAAGAAAAAGCGACGATCGACAAAGAGCATGCCGCAATCGCAGAAGCCGCAGCTGGATTTGTTATAATGAGAAATCCATCGACCAGCTCGGGATGACAGAAGATGGCCGTTAAAACCGAAAAAGAACTCAACGAAGCGCAGCGCAGCCTTTGGTTAAAAGCGATAGCCGCGATCGAACTGCGCAATTTCGGCTACGCGATTTCGCTTTTGCAGGGAATCCTGAAACAAGAGCCGCAGTTTCTGACCGGACGCCAATTACTGCGCCGGGCCGAAGTCGCGAAACAAAAATCCGGCAAGAAAAGTTTTTTTAACATTTCGATCGCCCCGATCGCGATAATGAAAGCGCGGCGCGAGACCAAAAAAGCACCGGAGCGCGCAGTGGAAATGATTGAGAAAGTGTTGGAGGAAGAACCCTACAATCGCCAGGCGAACCTCGCGTTGAAAGAAGCGGCAGTCGCGGCGGGCTGGCCGGAAATCGGCGTTTTCGCGCTTCGCACATTACTCGAGGAAAATTCGCGCGACGTGAAATTGCTGCACGAATTGGGTCAACTTTATCACCAGACCGGTCAAAGCGAAGAGGAGGCCTTCGTTTACAATCTAATTAACGAAATCGATCCGCTGGATTCGGTGGCGGTGCGACTCGGAAAGGACGCATCGGCGCGAGCATCGATGAGCACCGGCGGCTGGACCCAGGCGGAAAGTTATCGCGAATTAATCAAAGACAAGGATGTCGCCATTTCACTCGAGCAGCAAAGCCGAATGCAATTAAGCGGCGAAGCGCTCGATCAGCAGATCGCGGAATTGGAAGCGCGGCAAAAGACCGAGCCGCAGAATGTCGATCTCGCCCGGCGATTAGGCACGCTCTGCGAACAAAAGGACGACATCGAATCGGCGATAAAATGGTATCAGCGTGCGGTCGAGCTAACTGGGAGTAGCGACCCTGGCCTCATTCGAAAGCTATCTAATTTGAAAATGCGCGGTGCGGAACGCGACATCGCCGCCCACGAGGAATTCCTGGCTGGGCACACCAAGAAAGACGCGACCCATGCGAAAAGAAGCGAAGAGCTGCAAGCGGCAAAGAAAAAGCGAGCCGGAATATTGGTTGAAGAAGTGAAAAAGCGGTTGGAGCGTAATCCGACCGATCTCCAGTTGCGATTCGAACTCGGCGAGCACTTCGTCAACGCGCAGCGATTTCGCGAGGCCGTGCCGGAATTACAACGGGCGCGGCAAAATCCCAATGCCCGGTTGAAAGCGATGAATCTGCTTGGCGTTTGCTACTGCGAAATCGGCATGCTCGATCTGGCGATGAAACAATTCGAGGACGCGGCGCGGGAGATTATGACAATGGACCCGATGAAAAAGGAAATCGTCTACAACCTCGGGATCGTTTGCGAGAAGATGGGCGAGGGCGAGAAGTCGCTCAATTGCATGAAGCAAATCTATGAAGCCGACTATGGCTACAAAGACGTGGCCAAGCGGGTAGAAAGCTCATACCAACAGGACAAGGACGGGAGTTGAGCGAATCTTGCGAGCTCGAATAGCTGGCTTGCACGCACGTCCAAAGCTGTGTCAAGATGCGAACCTCTGATACCGAATGGCGGTATCATAACCTGCAAACACTTATGAAAAAACATCTTATAATGTCACGAATCGCAATTGTCGCGCTGGGCGTCGGAGCGCTTTGCCTGGCTACGACAAGCAGCGCACTGAATCAATATCCACCGTTAAGAACCGGCGCGAACAGGGACGTAGCGCAAGCCACCCCGTCGCCGGCAAAGGGCGCCAGCAAAGCTGCCAGCAAACTGAGCGCGGCGGACAAAACTTTCATGATGAACGCGGCCAAAGGCGGCATGATGGAAGTCGAATGGGGCAAATTGGCGGCCCAGAACGGCCAAAATGCCGATGTGAAAAAATTCGGCAACCGGATGGTGACCGATCATTCCAAGGCGAACAGCGAGTTGATGGCGTTGGCGAAGGAGGAAGGGGTCTCACTTCCAGCCGCGAAATCGCCCGGCAAATGGAAATCGGACAAGGATTACATGGACTCGATGGTGAAGGACCATCAGGGGGACTTGGCTGAGTTCCAAAAAGAAGCACAGAACGGAACTGACCCAGACGTAAAGGCGTTCGCGACCAAAGGCGCGAAAATGGTCAGTGCTCACCTCAAGCTCGCTCAGGAAACGCAAAGCAAACTGAAGTAAGTAACTTCGATTAGTTTTACGCGCGGCACGCCATCAGGGCGTGCCGCTCCTTTTTTTGGCTTTGCATTCCTTGGGGCAAACTTGAGGCTTTAACAGATGCGGAAGACAAAAATCATCTGCACGCTCGGCCCGGCTACGGAAAAAACCGAAACGATCCGGCAGCTAATTGCGCGCGGAGCAGACGTCTTTCGAATAAACATGAGTCACGCGCCGCGGGAATGGGTGCGGGAGATTGTTCCGCGAATTCGCAAGCTCGCGGGTGAGTTGGGCCGTCCGGTCGGAATTTTGCTCGACACCCAAGGTCCAGCAATCCGGACGGGGCCGATGAAGACGCCGTTGGATTTAAAAAAAGGGGACGTGCTCGAATTTACCGTTCGCCACGCCAAGAAAACGCAAAAGAAATCGGTTGAGGTCAATTATGACAACTTCGCGAATGACGTCAGCGTCGGCGATACCGTTCTAGTCGACAACGGCCTGATCAAGCTCACGGTCATCGAGAAGAAGAAAAATCGCGTTCTTTGTAAGGTCATCACTCCATCGACACTCGGCTCGCGGCGACATATCAATTTACCGGGTGTCCACGTCAGCCTTCCAGCCCTGACAAAAAAGGACATTGCTGACGTTACACTTGGAGCGCAGCTCGGCGTCGACTTCGTTGCGCTCAGTTTTGTCCGAAAACCCGGCGATCTCACCGAGCTTCGCGATTTGCTGATCCGCAAAAAGAGCAACGCCCAGGTGCTGGCCAAGATCGAGGACCAGGCCGCAGTCGAATCGATCGACGACATTATTAAGACTGCCGACCTGGTCATGGTCGCACGCGGCGATCTCGGGATCGAAGTGCCGATGGAAGAATTGCCGATCATTCAGCGACGAATCGTCAAAAGTTGCATTCGACTGGGCAAACCGGTCGTGGTCGCCACCCATCTGCTTGAATCGATGATCACGAATCGGATTCCGACACGGGCCGAGATCACAGATGTGGCCAACGCCGTATTCGAACAAGCGGACGCGATCATGTTGAGCGGCGAAACCAGCATCGGCCATTATCCGGTCGAGTGTGTGGAGGTTTTGAATCGCGTGGCCACGCGGAACGAGCGAAGCGGTGGCGCCGGTTATGCCGAATCGGCCATTCTGGAAGATGCACGGCAAAAAACAGTCGCTTCCGCGGTTGTCCTAGCCAATTCCCTCGCCCGGTCCAAGATCATTGTCTTCACGCGACATGGAAGAATGGCGCGCAATACTTCAAACCTGCGACCGGAGCGCGCAATTATTTTTGCTTTCACGCCGAGTGAAGAAGTGCGGCGGCAGTTGTCGATTTGCTGGGGCGTCTGCCCGGTGCGGATCGAATTCAGCGACGATCCGAATGTAACAATCGAGACCGCGCAGAAATATTTGCGGGATCAAAAACTGACTACGGCGGGCGACAATCTGGTCGTCATCAGCGATGTGCGTGCACGGGACGCGTTGGTCGATTGCGTCCAGTTGCGCACGGCAAAATGAAAGTGGGAGGGGGCCCCAGCGCCCCGATGATCGCAGCACTAAGGCTGCTCCCACATTGCGTTATGCTTCGACCGGTAGCTCGACGTCGATCGGCTTCTCTTTTTTGCTCAAGGCGCGACGCAGTTTCGAAAGCGCAATGTTTTGCAGCTGTCGAATGCGTTCGCGGGTCACGCCGAATTTCTTTCCGACTTCCTCAAGAGTCTTTGGCTTTCCGCCGTCGAGACCGAAGCGCTGGAAAATGATTTTCTTTTCGCGGTCGTCGAGGACATCGAGTAGACCGCCGACTTCGTTACGTAGATTTTTGTCGCGCAACAGCTCGAACGGCGTTTGGGCGTCCTCGTCCCCGACGATTTCGCCGAACTCAGTCGAATCGTCGTCGCTGATCGGCGCATCGAGTGAAGCTGGACGGATCGACACCGTCTTGAGCTGCGAAACTTTTCCGGCAGCAATTCCGATCTCTTCGCCGAGCTCGTCGTCAGTCGGTTCACGGCCGAGTTCCTCGCTCATCTGCAAGGAGACGCGGCGCATCTTGGAAATCTTGTCGACCAGATGGACCGGCAAACGAATCGTCTTCGACTGGTTCGCCAGCGCGCGCTTGATCGATTGTTTGATCCACCAAGCGGCGTAGGTGCTAAGCTTGCCGCCTTTGGCCGGATCGAAACGCTCGACCGCTTTCATCAAACCGATGTTTCCTTCCGAAATCAGGTCAAGCAGCGGCAGCCCAAGGTTTGCATAATCGTGGGCAATCTTCACGACCAGACGCAGGTTAGAGCGAATCATGAGCGCACGCGCCTCCCGATCGCCTTTCTTGATCTTGGCGGCGAGCTCAATCTCCTGCTGCGGCGTCAAAAGCGGGATTTGCCCGATCTCGCGCAGGTAAATCTTTATTCCGGTATCGCTATCTTCAGCGGCCATATAGCCTTTCTTCATCAAAAAATGGGGGTAGGGCCGACAAGTTGCCGGCTTTTATGTTCGTAGCTGGCTCCTTAATCGGATTTCCTAACATCAGGAAAACTACTTAACAAGGTTAAATATTCCGAATTTTGACATTCCCCTAGTTGGGTTTGTTCAATATTTCTCAAAACATTTGTCCGCCCCCTTTTGCTAAGCCAAAGGGGGCCCTGAAGCGGGGCTATTTGTCTCTTTCCGCCGACATCATTTTCTGCAAGTCTTCTGTCCAGTTCGTTCCCCCATGCTGGCAAAGATTTATTCGGCCGCGGTTTATGGCATCGACGCTTACGAGGTCGAAATCGAGGTCAACGCCGGCGCGGGCGACCCGAAGATGGTGATCGTCGGTTTGCCCGATGCGGCCGTGAAGGAAAGCAAAGATCGCGTCCGAACAGCGATTGCGAACAGCGCCTACAAATGGTCGCGCAAGCGCACCACGATCAACCTGGCGCCGGCCGACATTAAAAAGGAAGGGCCGAGCTTCGACCTTCCGATCGCGCTCGGAATGATTGCGGTCGCAGAAGGACTGAATACTTCGGCATTCGAAAAATTTAGTTTCGTCGGCGAACTCGCTTTAGACGGCAGCGTTCGTCCGGTCAAAGGCGTGCTCCCAGTCGCATTGGAAGCGCGACGCCGCGGCAAACAGGCTCTCTTTGTGCCGGAAGCAAACGCGCTCGAAGCCGCGATGGTGAGCAAGATCGACATCTACGGCGTCCATAATTTGCGCGAGACATTCCAATTTCTTCAGGGCGAACTTCCGCTTCTTCCAACGCGCGGCGATCTCACCGGATTTTTTTCAACCCACCAAAGTTACGACGTCGATTTTGCAGACGTGAAAGGGCAGCGCCACGTCAAACGCGCAATTGAAGTGGCGGTTGCCGGCGGGCACAACATTCTCATGATTGGCCCGCCAGGTTCCGGAAAATCGATGTTATCGAAGCGGATCCCAACAATTATTCCGCCGATGTCGCTCGATGAAGCGATCGAGACGACAAAGATCCACAGCATTGCCGGATTTCTCGACGGCGAAAAATCTTTTGTCGCGAGGCGGCCGTTTCGCTCGCCGCATCACACCATCAGCGACATCGGTCTGCTCGGCGGCGGAGCGTTCCCGACTCCAGGTGAAGTGAGCCTTGCCCACAATGGCGTCCTTTTTCTCGATGAGCTGCCGGAGTTCAAACGATCCGCCCTGGAAGTAATGCGTCAGCCGCTCGAGGACGGAAAAGTAACGATCTCGCGCGCAGCCGGCAGCCTCACCTTTCCAAGCGAATTCATGCTGGTCGCGGCGATGAACCCCTGCCCTTGTGGATACTTCGGCGATCTCAAACGCGAATGCCGCTGCAGTCCGGTGCAAGTGCAGCGCTATCGCCAAAGAATTTCGGGGCCACTGCTCGACCGGATCGATTTGCACATTGAAGTGCCGGCGGTGGAGTATCGCGATGTGTCGAGCGAGCGTGCGGAAGAAAATTCCACCGCGATTCGCGAACGAATTGCTCGCGGCCGGCAGAAACAACACGAGCGCTTCGACCGCGACGCGAAAACGAATTGCAACGCGCGGATGACCACGCGGCATTTGAAAACGCATTGCAAACTCAGCGCCGATTCGCAGGATCTCATCCGCGTCGCGATGACAGAATTGAACCTGAGCGCGCGCGCTTATGATCGCATCCTGAAAGTTTCCCGCACGATCGCCGATTTGGACGACAAGTCCGCCAGTCGGACGGACTCGTCCCGTGGCGAGATCGACATCGCACCGGAACACGTCAGCGAAGCGATTCAATATCGCACCTTCGATCGCACGCTCTGGATCTGAACCGCAGACACCGGGCGGTGGACAGTTTGCGAAAAAGAATTTTGCAGGAATGTTGAATCCAGGTTTGAGGCGGGCTGCATCTCATCAAAGGAACGCGAGGAAACAGTGAAACCGAGCTGCGAACGAAACGGTGGTCGGAGAGGCAGGAATCTTTGTCGAAGGCGAACTGAACCTCGGTTTCCTGTCACAGATTGTGATTTTCAAGTCTTCTCGCTCGATCGCTATTACGGCGGTTCAACCGGTAGTTCACAGCCGTCATTCCTCAACATCAGTCGCGAATATTTCCGCTACGAAGCGCCGCGTAATTTTCTCGCGGAAGTCGCGTTCTTTCTCGCCATCGCCGCCATTCTCGCAGCGACATTCATCACCGGCGCGAGCGCGATCATTCATTTCCTTCATCTGCCCGCCGCCTGAGTCGGACACTGGAAACGACGCGCGATGATCAAAGCAGTTTGTTTGGTGCTGGTGTCAGTCGGTTTCTCTTCGCTCCTGAGTTGTCGCCCAGCGGTCGATCAAACATTGGAGGAAATGATCGATCACAGTTATCCAATCGAGCCAACGGCGACTCTGAGCGTGACCAATCGCGATGGCTCCATTCGCATTTACGGGGCCGGGAGTGAGACGCGTAGCGTGCGAATCGAAGCAATCAAAAAAGCCTACAGCCCCGAGCGACTGAAAGCGATTTCGGTCCGGGTGTCAGCGCAACCGAATTCGATTTCGATCGAAACAATCTATCCGCCAGATTCAGGCGCAGGATTCCCCGATCGATCCGGGACAGTCGATTACGTAATTGTTGTCCCGCAAACAATCAGGATTTCAAAATTAGAACTGGCCAATGGCGAAGTGCAACTTGAGGAGTTGCGCAGCGATGAGGCACGGGCGCAACTGGGCAATGGCCGATTGTTCGCGCATAATTGTTTCGGCAATCTCAATCTCAGTCTCAAGACCGGCAATCTGGCAATCGTTTACGAGTGGTGGGAGGAACGTGAGTTGTCGATTCACGCCACCATCCAAGACGGCAATGCATTCGCTTACATTCCAACCGAAGCGGAATTTCACCTGATCGCGCACACCGCCACCGGTAAAATTGCCAATGATTTTGCGGAGAAGGAGGAACGACGGACCGAACCAATTAACATGGTCGACATGTTGGTAGGCGGCGGCGGTAAAACGACCTTTCAGTTCGAGACCCAAGATGGCAACGTCAAGATTGCCGAACACAATCCGTGACCAAAGATGCCTTCGTTCGATATTGTTTCTGAAGTCGACGGACAGGAAATCGATAACGCGCTCAATCAGGCGCGGAAAGAGCTCACGACCCGGTTCGATCTCAAAGGCGCCGAGACTGAGATTGTTCAAGAAAAGGACAAGATTGTCCTCACGGCCGATGATGCCGCGCATTTGAAGGCGCTCCGGGAAATCGTAATTGGCAAACTTTCCAAACGCGGCGTCGATCTGCGCAACGTGAAACAAGAGGAGCCGGCGCTTTCTTCAGTTGGCCACGCCCGGCAGGAACTAAAAATTCAACAAGGCTTGGAAGGCGACAAAGCCAAGGAGATTATTCAGGCAATCAAGGCGCAAAACTTCAAAGTGCAGAGCCAGTTGCAAGATCGACAAATTCGCGTCACCGGAAAAAAGAGGGACGAGCTCCAGACCGTGATTCAGTTCGTCCGCGGCCGCGATTTCGGCGTCGCGACGAATTTCAAAAACTTTCGCGACTAAGGCCAACCGCGGATTACGCGGATGCCACGGATCAATTGTCACCCGCCTTGCACCGGAGGCATGATTGAGATTTCGTCACCGGATTTCAGTCGGTAATTCCGATCGACGAATTCGACACCGGCGCCGACCAGGAGGCTTCTATCACGCGCGCGTAGCGCCGGCACCTTGCTATAAATTTTCTCCAGCAATTCGGCCACCGGCGCTTTTTCGGGAAGATCGACATCCAGCTCCGGTGCCCCAACCAAATCCCGGAGTTGCGAATAAAACCTTACTCGAACTTTCATCGCTAATCACTTCGGCTGCGCCATCAGTTCTTTTCGCAAAACTCCAATGCAAGGCAAATTGCGATACCGCTCGTCGTAATCGAGTCCGTAGCCGACCACGAACTCGTCCGCGATCTCGAACCCGAGATAATCGGCATCGACTTCTCGCGCGCGCTGCTTCTTTTTGCTTAAGAGGACACAAACGCGAATGCTCCGCGGATGCGCCGTCTCAAGTTTCTCGCGAATCGCGGCCAGCGTATGCCCGCTGTCGAGAATGTCATCCAGAATGAGAACATGTCGATCTTTCACGTCCGGGGGCGCGACTTGCTTAAAAATCACCTCTCCACTGGTTTCAGCTTTCCCGTGATAACTCGCGACGCTCAGGCAATCCAGGCGCAGTGGCAACTGGATTCGCCGCATTAAATCCGCCATGAAAACGAGACTGCCGTTCAACACCGCGACGACCGTCAGCTCACGATCGCGATAATCATTCGAAATCTGGGCGGCGATTTCGTCGAGGCGACGCAGAATCGTCCGTTCATCAAAGAGAACGCGCTCAAGATCGCCTTGCACTGCCCAATACTAGGCCACCCCTTTGGCGAAAGATCAACGCGCGACTCCTCCGTGATCAAATGCTAATTGTTGGCCATGCAGGTCCAGCACGAAAAATTCGAAGTGCGAACCAACGGCAAAGGCACCTATGAGATCACGAATGAGGTTCAGGAGAAGATCGACAAATCCGGCGTGCGAAACGGGGTCGTGACGATTTTCGTTCAGCACACCAGTTGCAGCCTGACCATGATGGAGAACGCGGCTCCGGCGGCGCGGCGCGATGTGGAACGGTTTTTCGAGCAGCTGGTACCGGAAGACGCGGACTACGAGCACGATGACGAAGGCCCGGACGACATGCCATCGCACATTCGCATGGTCCTGACGCGGACGAGCGAGAGTGTCCCAATCATCGATGGCAAAATGCAGCTCGGCACCTGGCAGGGAATTTTTCTTTTCGAACACCGACGTGAATCCCACCGGCGAAAAGTGTCAGTCACAATTATCGGCCACTAAATCCTGTAGCTGGCGTCGCTGACGCCGGCCCGTGGTCAGCGACCGCGCCTACAACATCGCGTAAATCGCGTCCACGAGCCGCGACGATTTTTCGTTGGCCAAGACCGATTGCTCCATTTGATTCATCACATAGGCGAAACTGATCCCGTTTTCAGGATCGGCGAAAGCGTGGCTGCCACCGGCGCCGGGATGGCCAAATGCCCCCATGGACTTTCCGAAAATGGCGCGTTTCGAAACTTGACTGCTTGAAGCAGTCAAGTTTTCGAGCGCACGGCGCGAGTCTTTCATGAAGCCGGCCGAAAAAGCCGTCGGAATTTGAAAAACGCGATCAGTCCCATCGGTCAGCGTGGTCGTCATCCAAGCGATCGTCTTTTCGGAAAAAAACTCTCGATCGTCCATTCCTTCGCCATTTGCCAGGATCGCGTAAAATTTCGCGAGCGCACTTGCACTGCCAATTCCACCAAACGAAACGATCGGCAAAGCGCGGATCTCCGGTTTGTTCATCGCGCTGATCGCGTTCAAACCAAAAGGCGAGGCAAAAACCTTGTGCGCAAAGGTTCCCTTGGTTGCTAGATCAGCATAAAAGTCCGAGGTCGCCACGGGACGAGTCCGTCCAACTGGCGGACCGGACTGGCGGTCTTTCGGCGCCGGTTGTTTGCCTGCTTTGGGAGCGTACATCGTCGCAACCCGCGCATTTTCCTTTTCGGGCAAACCGATCCAAAGATCGAGACCAAGCGGCTCGGCAAAAGTGTTTCGCCAGTACTCGGCTAGCTTTATTCCAGAGATTCGCCTGACAAGTTCGTCGACCAAAAAGCCGAATGTTCGCGCGTGATACCCGTGCGCGGTTCCCGGTGGCCAGTTCGGCTCTTGCTTGGCCAAGGCATCGATGACCGCGGCATAATCAAGCAGATCTACTTTTCGATCGAGCGCCGCCAACCCGGCCTGATGCGACTGCAATTGCCCCAGGGTGATCGTTTCTTTCCCGGCTTGCGCGAATTCCGGCCAGAACTCCCCCACCCGCTCCTCAATGTCGATCTTGTGTTCCTGCAAGACGTGCAGCAGACAAGCGCTTCCGATCCCTTTCGTCGCCGACCAAATCAGAACGATCGTGTCTTCGGTCCACGGCTGCTCGCGTCGGGCATCGCGAAATCCGCCGTGAAGCTCGAGCAGCTCCTTTCCGTTTTGCCAAACGGAAATGGCGGCGCCGAGGTCGCCAAATGTCTCGAAATTCTTTTGAACCAGAGGTTCGAGGCGTTCGCGAAGCTTATCTGCATCCAGTTGCATCGATGGATGCTGTAGAGGCGGCTGTCTCAGCCGCAAGAAGAAACCGCCGGTTCGCCGCCGAGGACAGCGGCCACTACAATTTCAGATCAGTTTCCGGACCGATTCGAGATCAGGGTCCCTCTTCGCGATCTCGCGAAATGACGGATCCATTTTGAAACTGGTGAGCAAATGGACCTGGGCCGATTTCGAATTGCCCAGAAGCGCGTCGTAGCAGCCCATATTATAATAATAGATTGGCTCGCGCAGGAGTGCGGCCGGCCCTTTGAGGAGAAGTTTCTTAGCTTTGAGAGTTTTCCCGAGCTCGTGCAAACAGAACCCAGCATGGAGAAATCCGGCGCTGCAGGTGGGCGCAACCTGGCAAAGCTTCCGGCTGATCGTCAAAGCGCGCGCCCATCTTTTTTCCCTCATCAAATGACGGAGACGCAATTGCAGGACTTCCGGCTGATTTTGAGATGGCCTTTCGATCGCATTTAACTCGGCAATCGACTCGCGATCCATGCCGAGTTCGGCATATCCGACGGCCGCCCGTAATCGCCATTCGAAGTCCACGCATAGCTTTAAGCAAAGACCTTGCCAACCGTAGCCCTCGCCCTCTGGGCGGCGCTAAGGCTGCAGCTGGGAGCGCTTCGCAGAGCGAAGCGGCTACAGAAGAAGTTCTTCCAGCTCGGCCAGCCGGTTCTCAAACAACCCCAGGGTGCTCTTAATCGGCCTTGGAGTCGTCATGTCGACGCCGGCTGCTTTCAACGTTTCTAGCGGAAATTCCGATCCGCCGGACTTCAGAAACCCCAGGTAGGCTTCGACCGTTCCGGCCTCACCGCGCAAAACTTTTTCCGAAAGGGCCACGGCTGCGGAAATGCCGGTGGCGTACTTGTAAACATAAAAGGCGCCGTAAAAGTGCGGGATCCTAAGGCACTCGAGATCGAGCTGCGGATCGAGCACGAAATTTTCCGCGAAATAGGCCGTAAGCAATTTGTGATATTCAGCTTTGAAAGTGTCCAGGGTCAGCGCATCGCCGCTTTCTTCGATCCCGTGGACGACCTTTTCAAATTCGGCGAACATTGTTTGCCGGAACAATGTTCCGCGAATGTCGTCGATCTGCCGATTAATGATGTAAGCGCGCATTTTTGGATCGCGCGTTTGGCCGAGCAGATGATGGGTGAGCAATTCTTCATTGAAGGTCGACGCCACTTCGGCCAGAAAAATCGGGTAATCGTAATCCTGGTACTTTTGCGATTTTTGGGAGAACCAGGTGTGCATCGAATGGCCGGCCTCGTGTGCGAGCGTGTAAACATCGGCAAACACATCTTCCTTGTAATTCATCAGGATGTAGGGCGGCGCGCCGTAACTTCCGGATGAAAACGCACCGCTGCGTTTGCCTTTGGTTTCGTAACGATCGCACCAGCGAGCGAGCAAACCGCTCTCCAAGACGTCGACATATTCCTTTCCGAGCGGTCGCAATGCCGCGACCACGTGGTCGACCGCTTGATCGAACGAAATGTGCGTCTCAATTTCCGCCACCATCGGCACGTAGGTGTCGTAGTGATGAAGCTCCTTCAAACCGAGCACCCGCCGCCGTAATTCGAAATAGCGAAACAGCGGCCCCAAATTTGCACGCACCGACTTGATCAATCCCTCGTAAACCGATACCGGGACGTCGTCGGGGAACAAGGCGGCTTGAAGCGACGACGGATAATTTCTGGCGCGTGCGCGAAACACATCCGCTTTCACGGAATATGCCAGCGACGAGGAGAGCGTGTATTGGTGATCCTGAAACTCGGTATAGAACTGCTCAAACGCGCGTTGGCGGAGTCCGGGATCGCGTTTCACCAAAAATGAGCTTAAAGAACTTTGGGTGAGCGGCTTTTCGCGGCCGGTATCGTCGATCAAGACACCGAATTTCATGTCCACGTCAGTCAGCTGCGAAAACGTGTCGTCGTAGCCGTTTAACGCCGCCGCACCAAGCGCAAGAATTCGTTCCTCCGGCTCGGACAGCACGTGCGGTTTCAGCCGCCGAATTTTGTGCAGTTTGATTTGCCACTCCGCCAGCGCTGGATCAACCATGAACTTAGCGAAAGTCTGATCGTCGATCGCTTGGATTTCGGGGACGACGAACGCGAAGGCTTCTCCGATCTTGGTGAACAGGTTTTGAATCTGTCCGACCCGGGCGAGGTATTGAGTGTTGGCGTTGTCCTCCGCCAGTTGGAGCGAGGCAAATTGATAAACGCGTTCCAGTTTTAGATCGAGCTCCTTCTCGAATTCCAAACACTCCGCCAAATTTTTTGCCGACGCGCCGAGCTTGCCTTTCCACTCTTTGATTCGCGGATATGTCTTCTGGACCCAAACAAAGTCTTCCTGCCATTTGCCGACGTCGGCGAAGAGATGCGCCAGGTCCCATGTATCGGACTCGGGAATTTCAGCGCGGGTTGGAACCTCCGAAGTCATTGTAACAAGATGAATCTGGAAACCAGGAAGCCAAGAAAAGACTGATCCGACTTCGATCTAGCTCCTGGATTCCTGGCTTCCAAATTTGTTCTTTTGTTTTAGAGCGTGAATCGCCGGATGGCGCGCGATTTTGCGCATCGCTTTTTCCAACAATTGCTTTCCCGGCGAAATTTTGTGCCAAGGCGAGGCGCCGGAAGGATGCGGCAATGGGATGAGATCGAAAAGGTGTTCGGCGCGACGCGCGCGAAACTTGCGACCGATCACCTGCTCTAATTTCGCGCACTCAATGAATTGGGCGATCGCTAATCGGCCGACCGGAATAATTAGGTTCGGCTTCAAAATTTTGATCTCTTCGTTCATCCAGGACGAACAGTTGCGAATTTCGTCCGGCGCCGGGACACGATCAGTCCCGCCGCGAGATTTGCCGGGAAAGCAGCGACACACGGCGGCGAAGTAAATGGTCGATCGCACGGCCGCTTCGTTCATTCCGCAAAATTGCTCGAACCAACAGAAGAGTGTTTGCCCAGCCGTATGCGCGAACGGCCGTTTCAAAGCAGGCTCACGCGGACCGGGCGCCTGTCCAATTAGCATCACCTCGCTGACAACGGCCCCGCCCGAGACGGGGGTCGATCTCATTCGCGGACAACGCCGGCATCGAATCAGCCGTGAGACATGTCGATCTAACGCGGATTGTCTGGAAGACGCCGGCATTAGCGCCGAAAGATCGAGAAGAGCAAACTCAGCACGATGCTGATGATGATGCAGGTGACGATTGGGAAATAAAAAGCGGAATGTTCGCGCTCGATTCGAATGTCTCCCGGCAAGCGTCCCAACCATCTCGGAGCAAAGCCGCCCCACAGGATCGCACCGAGCAGAATGATCATCGCGCCGGCGATGACGAGGAATTTTCCGAGCTCGCGCATCCCCGGGAAGGTTGCGCGAATTGATCGGCGGCACAAGGTTGAGACTCGATGGCGGTGCAGTTCAGAGATTATTACGAGACACTCGGTGTTTCCAAAACAGCGACGGAGGACGAGATCCGGAGCGCCTTTCGGAAATTGGCCCGGAAATATCATCCCGATGTCGCCAAGGACAAGAAAGCCGCCGAGGAAAAATTTAAGCAGATCAACGAAGCCTACGAAGTCTTAAGCGATCCGGAGAAGCGCAAGAAATACGATCAGCTCGGCGCCAACTGGAACCAGCCGGGCGGTTTTCAACCGCCGCCGCAATGGGGCGATCAACCCGGCGGCAGATCCTATCAACGGGGCGGTGACGGCGGCGGAGTTGAGTTCGAGTTCGGCGGCACTGGATTTAGCGATTTCTTCGAAGCTTTTTTCGGCGGCGGCCGCGGCCGGTCGGCTTTCGGCGGGTTCGGTGGACGGGAAGCAACCGCCGAGCGCGGCGCGGATGTCGAAGCTGACATTATGGTCACGCTTGAGGAAGCGCTGCACGGATCGACCCGCACGGTTTCGCTGCGCCGAGCCGGCTCCAACAAAGTCGAAAATTATCAGGTCAAAATTCCGCGCGGCGTTCACGAAGGGCAGCGCATTCGCCTCGCCGGCCAGGGCGAAGCCGGTGCCCGCGGCGGAAAGAGTGGCGACCTTTTTCTGCGGGTGCGCCTCGCCAAGCATCCCGATTTTTCAGTAGAGGGCAGCGATCTCATTCACGAAGTGAAGATTGCTCCCTGGCAGGCGGCGCTTGGGACGGAACTGAAAGTGCCGACGCTCGAAGGGAATGTTCGCCTGAAAATTCCGCCCGGAACGCAGGGCGGTCAGCGATTTCGATTGCGCGAACAAGGCCTGCCAAGCATTTCCGGCAAACGCGGCGATCTCTATGTGGTCGTGCAAATAAATATTCCAAAGAAATTGTCGGAGCGAGAACGTGAGATCTGGAGCCAGCTGGCGAAGCTGCACGGGAGCTAGTGATTGTCATGTCGAGCGAAGCCGAGACATCTCTTGCTATTTCTTTTTTGATCGTCCAGAAATCGACAGAAACATTTAGAAATTCCTCGACTCCGCTCGACATGACAAACGTATGAAGATTTCACTCGGGAGCGATCACGCCGGCTTTCGTTACAAGGAAAAGGTCAAAGAACTTCTCATATCGCTCGGTCATGAGGTGAAAGACTGCGGCACTTTCAATGAGGACCCGGTTGATTATCCCCTCTTCATTCGACCGGCGGCGGAAGCGGTTGCGCGCGGCGAATGCGAGCGCGGCATTGTTTTCGGCGGCTCCGGCAATGGCGAAGCGATGACGGCCAACAAGGTTCATCTTGTCCGCTGCGCGCTTTGCTGGAACGAAGAGACCGCGCGTCTCTCGCGCCAGCATAACGACGCGAATGTGCTTTCAATTGGTCAGCGCATGATCCCCGAAGATCTGGCGCTGAAAATCGTGCGGATCTGGCTGGAAACGCCGTTTGAAGGCGGTCGCCACGAGAAACGTGTCGCCCAGTTAAACGCGATGTAAGTCCGAGCTCGCCACAGGACGAGTCCGTCCAACTGGCGGACCGGACCGGCATTTTTCAGACCAGCCGGTCCAAACAAACGACCATCAAAAACACCGCGCTGACGAAAGCATTGCTTTGGAAAAATGCGCGATTAATGCCGGTCACATCCAGTGATCGGGCGCTGCGGTGCTCGTAGAGGAGCGCGACGGCCACCACCGGCATGGCAAGGAAATAGATGGGCCCAAGATTCGCCGCGAAACCGAAACCTATTAACATCGTGAGCATGAGCACGTGCAGCAGCTGTGCAACCCGAAGGGTGCGCGCGATCCCAATTGTTACGACCAATGAACGAATCCCTTCGCGCCGGTCGAATTCAAAATCCTGGGTCGCATAGATCAGATCGAATCCGGCGACCCAGCAAATGACTCCGATCGCCAAAACAATCGGGGCCAGGTCGAGTTCTCCTCGTTGAGCAATCCAGGCGCCAATCGGCGAAATGGCGAGCGCCAACCCAAGAAAAAAATGGGTCGCAGCCGTGAACCGTTTAGTCAAAGAATAAAAGAACACGATCGCGAGCGCAATCGGCGAGAGGACAAAGGTCAGCCGATTGATTGCAGCGGCGGCGGCCAGAAACAGAGCCGAACTGAGGACGAGCAGTGCGCCGATGGCCGGTTTCGATAGCAGCAGATGTCGCGAAGCGGTCCGGGGATTGCGTTGGTCGAGCGACCAATCGACGAACCGATTGAAAAGCATTGCTGCGGTGCGCGCAGAAACCATACAGACAAGAACAAGAAGCAGTGTTCGAGCTGAAGGCAGGCCGTTCGCCGCCACAACGAGTGCGCCGAGAGCAAACGGCAGTGCAAAAATGGTGTGCGAGAAACGGATCAACCGCAGAAAACGACTGAGCGCATTGCCCGATGGCGCTTCGATCTGACGATGTCGATCTTGCGAAGGCATCAATGAATCAAAGATCGGCATCGAGCAATGCCTCCAAACGCGCGTTTGCCCCGGAAAGAATCGGCGTGCCGTGAGCGAAAAGCATCCGCTCGGCCGGTCGCGCCAGAAGTTGGTGCAATGAACTCCGCATCTGTTTTTCGCTCAGGCAATATTTCCGCGGCAACAAAGTAAAGCCGTAGGGCTCAAAATTAATCAACGTGTCACCCACGATCAGCGTGCCGCCATTCGGCGCATGATAAAGTGCGATTTCACCGGCGACAGCTCCTTCGACTTCAATCACCTCTATTTCGCCGGCGATCGGCGTTGCCTCTTTTGCTTCAGTGAACCGCGCCGGTTTCAAATCGGGGAAGCTGCGAGGATCTGCCAGGATTGGGACTGAAAAGCGGTCGGAATACGCCGAACTGGCGCGGGCATGATTAGCGTTGGTAACGACAATTCCGGCTATCGGTGCGGCCTCTGAAAGCTGTCGCAACTCGTCATCGGCCAGGACAATCGGATCGACAATGTAAACGCCGCTGCCGGTCAGGATTGCGCTAGAAAAGAGATCAGCTTTTACGGAGAAATCATGGGCCTGCCAGAGCCAGAGGCCGGGCAAAAGGTGATAAAAATCGGGCGGAAGCACGGTGGTAGAGTGCCTGAAACGGTGGGGTTGAGCAAGACGGTGGCACTATAGGTGCTTTGCTAGTTATAGAAATTATAACATGATCACTTTTGCCTACCAAGCCCGAGACGCCTCCGGCCGCATCGTCTCCGGCATTCAAGACGCCCTGAACGAAGACAACGCCGTCACCAGCTTAATGAGCCGCGGCCTGATGGTTTTGTCGCTCCAAAAGAAAGCCGTCGGCAAATCCCGCAAAAAAACCTGGACGGTCAAAGAAACGGACCTTGTCCTCTTTACCCGCCAGCTCGCGACCATGATCGACGCCGGCATTTCGCTGGTTCAAGGATTGACCGCTCTCTACGACCAGAGCGATCCCAAACGCCAGCGCAGTCTGCGCCACGTGGTCAGTGACGTAACCACACGCGTGCAAGGCGGAGAAACATTTCACGAGTCGATCTCGAAACATCCCCGCGTTTTCAACCGACTTTTCGTAAGCATGGTGAAAGCCGGCGAAAGCGGGGGTTTGCTCGCGGAAATCTTGGAGCGTCTTGCCGGTTTTCTCGAAGCCAGCGCCCGGCTACGGAAAAAGGTCAAATCGGCCATGACCTATCCGGTCATCGTGATTTGCATCGCATTCGCGATCACGACATTTCTTATTGTCCGCGTCGTGCCCATCTTTGGTGAGATTTTCAAAGATTTCGGCGCCAAGCTCCCGGCCCCAACCCAGTTCCTGATCGACGTCTCCGATTTTGTCCGGGGCGAATGGTATTTTCTCGTGGTCGGAATTGGTTCTCTGATTTTCGGGATCCGAACCTTTCTGCGTTCCACGCGCGGCAAGCAACTCGCCGATCGCTGGAAACTGAAGCTGCCGGTGTTCGGTCCGCTCGTGCACAAGATCTGCATGTCGCGCTTCGCACGCACGTTCGCCCAGCTTATCCGCAGCGGCGTCCCGATTTTGGAAGTGCTCGATATCGTCGGCGGAACGGCCGGGAATCACGTCGTCGAGACCAGCATCAAATCTGTGAGCGAAGATGTCGAAAAAGGCGACAACCTCTCGGTCGCGATGTCGAAGAAATCGATTTTCCCGCCCATGCTCCTTCGCATGGTCTCGGCGGGTGAAGCGACCGGCAAGATCGACACCATGCTCGAGAAAATGGCCGATTTCTGGGACGAAGAAATCGAAGCGATGCTCGACGCGCTGACGTCTTTGATTGAACCAATGTTGATCGTTTTCCTGGGTGTCATCGTCGGCGGTATCGTGATCGCGATGTTTCTGCCCATCTTCAAACTCAACGAAGTGGTCTCACAAAACCAATCAGGACATTGATTTCCCAAGACAAGAGCTAGGAGAAGCTCGTAGGTAGGGAGGGGGCGGATCGAAAGGTCCGCCCCTTTTCTGTTTTGTAATCCTGGAGCGTGCCGCCCTGCCCGCCGCGCCGAAGGTCTGAGCCGGACTGGCAAATTGGCGAAGGCGGGTCGGAGCCTGAATTATGGGACACGACGGAGCGTGTCTCTCCAATCAACCGTCGAAACGCTTAGGGATGATCGACAAAAATCGGCGCTGCCGATATGTCTTTCGCGTCGAAAGAAAGTCCGTGCGATGTCCGGCGCAGCAGTTTCAGAACAGCGGCGACGCTTTGGGCAGTGGCGGTTGAATAAAAGCGCACCAAACCCACCGTCGTGCGCGAACCGAAGACGGTGATCATGATCGTTTCGTCATCGACCGAATTCATGAAGATGTGATTGCCGTTACCCTGATGATAGAGAGCATTGAACTCCACTTCGCCGATGCGCCGCGCGAGTTCACGGGTGGCCGCAAACGAGCCGGCAGCGAGCGCCGCGATCACGGTCACGTCCATTACCTCCATATCGCCGCACTGCGAAATGACATTACCGCCGCGGTCAATCACTACGGTCAAATCGGACTCGGTTTTTTTCAAAAACTCACCGAGCACGCCATCAAGCGCCGCTACATCTTCGATTGTGAGAACCGGGATCGCGTTCATGCGGGTAGTCTTTGGGTCTCGGGTGCGCCGGGCTCCACCGGAATCACTACCGGCAACAGCGCGCCCTGAGGCGCTTGGCTCTGCTTGCTGAATTTGTGGAGCAAGACCTGCGAGACCGAGTTGAGCGTGGCGAACACGTTCTGTCCCGTGTTCGAAATTACTTCAAAGCTTTGCAACCGTTTCTTTCTGTTATTCAAAGCGTATTCCATGTAATTGACCGGCGCGATGTTCGGAAGGTCGCGCTTGTTGTACTCGATCACGCAGGGCACCTCATCGAGCGCCATGTTTTGGAGCGCGAGGTTGTCGCCGAGATTTTTGAAGCTCTCAACGTTCTCCTCCATTTTCTCCCACTGCGAATCGGCCACAAAAACAATCCCGTCCACGCTCCGTAAAACCAGTTGCCGGGTGGCGTTGTAAATGACCTGGCCGGGAACGGTGTAGAGCTGAAATTTAGTAACGAAGCCTTTGATTACGACCGCGTTCAGCGGGAGAAAATCGAAAAAGAGGGTTCGCTCGGAAGCAGTCGCGAGCGAGACCAGGTCGCCACGATTCAGCGGATTAATTCGCTGATGAATATAACTGAGGTTGGTGGTTTTGCCGCACAACGCGGGACCGTAGTAAACGATTTTGAACTGAATCTCGCGGCTGGCGTAATTAATGATCGACATGCGGGGTCTCCGATTGCGCGTAAACGCGCGAGAGTTTCTCTACCAGTTCGGCAATTTGGGTCCGGGTCTGCACGAGCAGCGAGCCCTCGGCATGGACCGCCGTCAGGCAAATATTTCCTTGCGCGAAGAAACTGACCGCCGATCCGCTCGCATACAGCGTTACGGCCACGAGCGAACCGATCTTCGTCTCGCGGACATGTTGGGCAATCCGTTTCACTAGCGCCGGCGCCATCGCGGACAAACCCTCCGCCGCGATTTCCCCGGGCAGTTCTCCGGCCAGACTCAAACCATCCGAAAATGTGATCGCGCAGGCCTTCACGCCCGGCAGCGCGGACGCTTGAGCAACGACTTCTTTCGGGTCGACCTTTTTCTCGGCGACCGGCGCGATGTCGATCTTCGCTTCCACCTTCGGTTGCTCCGTTGCCTTGTCAGGAATTTTCTCGGCTGACGCCTTATCGGTGGCGAAACGCCGCGCATCCTCCTTTGCTTTGGCCGAGAACGGGGTCTCGAAATCGGTGTCGAGCGCGAAATCTTCCTGATCGTCGCGAAGTTTTAATATCGTCGCGGGCAAATTCTTGAGCACTTCTTCAAGCGGCAACGCAACCGGTGTTTTCACCTCGTCGGCCTGAAACAAGCCGCGATGTTTTTCCGGCAATGCCGCCTCGAAAACGTCCGGCGCGATCGATATGCGTCCGCTCGCCAACTGCGGCTCGACCAGCCCGAGCGGCAACGTCAGCCGCTCTTCGTCCGAAACAGTGGCGACATCTCCATTTAATTGGAAGGCGGGCAGATTTTGCAGCACCGCTTTGAGGGAAAGAGTAATCGGGTCTTTCGCCGGCGTTGATGCGGCGCCGGGTTTCGATCGTAATGGCTCCTCCACCTTTTTCGACGCGGTTGGTTTCTCGACCGGCGGCTGAAAAGGAATTTTCGACAGCTCGGGTGAAAACGGTAAAGGAGTTGGAACGGGCGGCCCGCTAGAGGCTGGAACTCTCTCGGATGCGGACGCACCCGTTCCATTCGGCAAAATTTCTAATGGAGTTTTTAAATCAGTCCGGTTCGCCAATCGGACGGACTCATCCGGTGGCGAGCTCGGAGCCGGCGGCTCGTTCTTCGATTTGAGCTCCGGCGAATAAAGTGAAATGACCCTATGACCGGATGATGTCGACCTTGGCTTCTCTTGCACGGTCGCATCCGGCTCAGCCGCAGCGATTGACTCGGCGGTGGCCGTTTTTACCGGCGTACCCGGGAGCGCCGAACTCTCGAGCGGCTCGAGCTTGGTTCCGAAGCGCTCCGAATCCTGAATCGTCGCTTTCAAAATCGGCGTGTCGAGTTGGGGAATCGCTGGATCGCGCAGTTGGTCGCTGCGGACCTGAGCGGTTTGGAATTGCTCGAGCACTTTTTCGTACGGCAACGCCACCCGGGTTTGGTCGTCCGGTGGCACGCCGCGCAGAAAAATCTCCGGCAGCTGTTGATAAAGACTTGGAAGTGAGATGCTCGGATTCTTGTCCGGCATTCCCTTTTCGATCTCGGATGCCTTCAACGACACGCAGGCGCTCGCATCCAGAATCTCGACCGGCTTAATATAACCGGCTGGAACGCGGTCGATGAAATCTGCTATTTTTAAAGAAATGGCGCGCTCCAGTTTCGGTTCAAGCGCGCGCGCGAGGGCCGGCGGCAAATGACTCGATTGCGATCTTTTTGGTGAAGCTGTTATTCGGCGGGCACCGAGTTCAAGCGGTGGTGTGCTGGCGCGCGGCGAAGGTGCGCCGGCTGCGCTTCGAAATAGGTCCGGCGGCGCAAACGAACGCGTTGCATGCGGCAACACCGTTTTGCTTAGCCGCTCGCTCGCTGGCTTCTTCGCCACTCGCGCGGGCGACGCCGTTGGTTTGTGCTCGGCGGTCTCCGGCGCCAATCGCGACGTGAGTTTTTTGAAAAGATTGAGAAACGGAATCGTCATCGCGTTTAACGGTCCTCCGCCGTTACTCGCCACACTTCTTCAAGCGAGGTCACGCCTTCGAGCGCTTTCTCAATTCCGACCATGCGCAAAGTTTTCATCCCTTCGGTCATAGCCTGGTTCTTAATCACTGCGGCCGAGGCGCGCTTGATGATCAAACGCCGGATTGCCTCGCTCACCGGCAGCGCTTCGATCAATGCCGCACGGCCGAGAAAACCGCGTCCTTTGCAGCGGTCGCATCCAAGTCCGTGATAGAAAACGGCGGCTTTGTTTTCGGCGATGCCAAGTTTCTCAATCAACTCCGGTTCGGGAACGAACTCTTCCTTACAATTTGTGCAGATGCGCCGAACCAGCCGTTGCGCGCACGTCATCAGGATCGAGCTCGAAATTAAGAACGGCTCGATCCCCATGTCATCGAGACGGGTAATGGCCCCGGCGGCGTCGTTGGTGTGGAGGGTACTCAATACCTGGTGACCGGTCAGCGCCGCTTTCACCGCGATATCGGCGGTTTCGTTGTCACGAATTTCACCGATCATCACAATGTCGGGGTCCTGACGCAGAATCGAGCGCAGCGCGGAAGCGAAATCGAGGCCGATGTCGCTTCGGGCCGCGACCTGATTGATTCCGGAAAGCTCGTACTCGATCGGATCTTCAACCGTGACGATGTTGTATTGCGGGCTGTTTAATTCCTGCAGGACCGAATAAAGGGTAGTGGTCTTACCGGATCCGGTCGGGCCGGTCACGAGAATCATTCCGTGCGGTGCGTCGATCGCCTTTTTGAACTTCGACACCGTGTCGGCATCCATGCCCATTTGATCGATGGTGCCGGTCAGCGACCCTTTATCGAGAATACGAATAACAATTTTTTCGCCGTGCGCGGTGGGCAGGACCGAGATACGCAGGTCGATCTCTTTTCCCAGAACGCGAATCCGGAACCGGCCGTCCTGCGGGAGACGCCGCTCGGCAATGTTCAGTCCGGCCAGAATCTTGATGCGGGAGGTGATCGCCAATTGCAACGCTTTCGGAGGCGACTCCGCCGGCATCAATTCGCCGTCGATGCGGTAGCGAAGCTTGAGCGTGTTATGAAATGGCTCGATGTGAATGTCCGACGCCTTTTCTTTGACTGCTTGGGCCAGAATTAAATTGACGATCTTGATGACGGGCGCGTCTTCGCTGTCGTGGGCCAGGCGATCCAGGTCGATCTCCTCACGCTTTGCCCCGTGCACTTCGACCGAATCGGCGGCCTGGACCGCTTGTTCGGAAACTTGCTTCATCACCTGAGTCATGTTTCCGGTGCCGTGGACGCCGCTGAGCGCGTCCGTCACCGCGCGCTCGGTCGCGATCATCGGGACGATCTCGAGTTGAACACGCCGCTTCAGGTCGTCGACCGCGAGCACGTTGGTCGGGTCGGCCATCGCCACAAAGAGTTTTCCATCCAGGCGCGCGATCGGCACCAGCTTGTTTGCCTTCGCCATTTCGCGCGGCACCAGCGACATCACCTCTTCCGGCACGCGCAACCGCGCCAGATTCACCGGCGGCGTGTTCAGACAACGGCCCATGCTGAAGACCATGTCCTGGTCGGTCACGAATTGCCGGTCGGTCAGAATTTTCAGCAAGCGGCCGCCTTCGGATTTTTGAATGCCGATGGCTTCCTCGAGTTGATTCGGAAGAAGGAGACCCTCCTCGATCAACACGTCCGCGATCCGTTCGCCGAAAGATTTACTTCTCATGAACGGTTAGGCCTTGGAATCGAGCCGGTAGACTGACTGCAAAGTTTTTACAATTGACGACGGCCGCGCCAAGTACCACGAAACCGTGAAATCGACCGATTGCTGGACCGCGTCGCGTCCGGCCGAATCGAACGGATTGCAGCACGCCACCATCATGGTGCGGCTAACCAGATCGAACGGAACAAAAAGCCGGCCGAGCGTCAGAACTTCCGGCAGCATCGGCGCGATCTGCCGGTCGGTGTCGTAATATTCGAGCGGAACGTAGGCGAATTTTGTCCGGTCGATCAAGGCCGAGAGCACGACGTCGAGCTGGGTCGGATTATCTTTGCAAAGCTCCTCCAGCATCGAGACCGCCATCGCCTGGCCGGTCAAATCTTTGTTCGCGGTTTTTGCCGTCTCGAGCGCGGCGTTTACTTCCTCTTCGCCAAAGAGCTGCTGCACGATCAAAAATTTGGCGAGATGATCGTCGCCGCGTTCGTGCAAATTCGTGATCCGGCCCAGACCTTTGCCGCGTCTAGGATCGACATCGATGAGTGCGCCTTCCGCGGTCGGTGCAATGAGCGAGCCATCGTTGCGCGTAAACGAACTACCGACCAGGCCGCTCGTCGGTTTCGACTTGTCTTTATCAACAATCGCCTGGCCCGACGCCTGCAAACGCTGTTCGATCTCGCCCAGCATCGCCAAAATTTCGGGTGCGTTCGGGTCGCGGGTCAGGATCATTTCGCACTGCTGAAGCGCAGGCGTGTAGGAGCCGGCGTTGAAATACGCCTCCGCCAGTTTCCGCGAGGTCCGGAGCGCCTCTTCGTGACGTCCGATTTTGGTGTAAGCCTCCCTCAAAATCTCGAGCGATTGATAATCCTCGGGCTGTGTTTGAGTGATCGCCTCAAACATCTCGATCGTTTGGAGGATTTGGCTATGCTCCTCCGCAGAAAGCGTGTGTTCCAGCACGCTGCACTCCAAAAGCTAGAAGCATGCCCCTACTCCTCGGGAACCGGCATTTTCGCTCTTAAATTTGCGAATTTCTCAATCCTGCTAAACCGCTAGTTTTTAGTGACTTATCTCTGTAGTGGCAAACGAGTCGTCTGCATCTTTCCGCAAAAATCGAAAGGATTATTCCGGTTAAATGAGAACCAAACCGAAACACTGCGTTCTCGGTTCACAATCTCGAGGCGATGTTGTACTCTTAAGTTCGTGTTTCCGTTCCCCACGCGCCGTGTTTTCACGCTGAGACAACGTCAGCGCCTTAGCGCTTTTACGTTGCTGTCCAATTTGCGCTCTCCGGTTCCCGGTTTGCGCTCTCCGGTTCCCGGTTTGCGCTCTCCGGTTTCGAAGTTTTCTACTTCCTACTTTGTAATTTCTACTTCGCAACGTGAGCGCCTTAGCGCTTTTACGTTGCTCGAACTTCTCGTCGTCATGGCGATCATCGCGATTCTAATGGTTCTCGTCGCTCCAGCGTTTACAACTATCAAAGGCGGGACCGATGTTACGAGCGCCGCGTATACGATCAAAGGCGTGCTGGATCAAGCGCGCACCTACGCGATGGCTAACAACACTTATACATGGGTCGGTTTTTTTGAGGAAAACGTTAGCTCAACAACGCCGGGAACCGCCGGTGTCGGCAGACTTGTGATGTCGGTCGTCGCGTCAAATGACGGAACGATCATCTACACTTCAAGCAGCCCCGGGACGATTGATCCCACGAGATTACTCCCAGTGGGCAAATTGACCAAGATTGACAACGTACACCTTGCAACATTTACCGACGGCTTGGGCACGGGATCAACTTTCGATACTCGGCCGGCCGTTACATTTAACGGGACGCAGTACAGCATTGGTGATACGACCCCGCTAAATTCGACTGGCACCCTGCTTCAGTATCCGGTGGGAAGTCCCGCGCCAACCCCGCAGTACAGATTTCTGAAAGGTGTCCAATTCAGCCCGGGTGGCGTGGCCCAGATCATCAATTCGACAACCAGCTATTCTCCGCACACAGCGGCTGAGATCGGACTCGAACCGACGCATGGAGCCGCTACTCCTAGCCCTACTCCTGCCAACGTCGTCGCTGTTCAGTTTACCGGGGTTGGTGGCAACGTGACAATATATCGAAAATGAAACGCTCTTTGCGCAAAGCTACGGCGTTTTCACTGGTCGAAGTGGTTCTCGCCCTAGGGGTGGCGGCATTCGCCTTGATTGCGATACTGGGAGTGCTGCCCGCTGGACTAAAGACTCAACAGGCGAGTGTCGGACAGACCAAGGCAAACGCTATTATTTCGTACATCGTCGATGAGTTACGCGCGAATGTCCGACTTCCTCCCGGGAAAGCTTCACAGGTGCAGGGTAACTGGTCTAGTTTGAACGGCCACTGGGCGGTAATAGCGCAGCCCGACACGTTGTTCTTCACAAACGACGGGCAGTTGATTTCTGTCGCTCAGGGCAGTGCTGCGCCTGCCCCCGCAGGCGCCGTCTTTCGTGCAACGCTCACCTATATGAAGCAGCCGAGCGTAACAACGTCGCTAGCACAGATAACTGTTAGCTGGCCTGCCGCGCAGAGTGATTCAACCAAGGTTGCGGGGTCGATTGATATGCTCGCTGCCGTGAATCGATAATGAAGGCGCAACTCCCAGCTACCGCTGCGCAGAGAACCTGCCGTGCCTTCACACTTTTGGAATTGCTCGTTTCGCTTGCAGTGCTCGGGTTGATTATTCTGCTTGTGGCGCAGATGCTGGGCCCAGCCAGTGCTATCACCGGGACCGGCAACAAGCACATCGATACCGATACGCAGGCGAGGGTCATACTCGACCGGATGGCAGTGGATTTCGCGCAGATGTTGAGACGAACTGATATTGATTACTACCTAAAAGCACCTACCGGCTATAAGAACCCCAATGCTCACGGCAAGAACATCAAGCTGACAGGCGGCGCACAGAAGGGGAACGACCAGATCGCCTTCTTTAGCCAAACGCCAGGCTACAACGACACGAGCTCGTCGTGGCAAAGTCCTGTTTCGCTCGTGGCTTATCGAGTAAATGGTAACCCGAACTCGGCGTCGTATCTTATGCTTGAACGGATGGGCAAAGGGCTTCTTTGGAATGGCGCCTCGAACTCAACAAACCCCAGCGCCATATATCCAATTGTTTTTTTGCCGGGCCAAATCGCCCCTGTAGGTGGGGGTGCGACGACTGGACCATGGGCTGGGACGTGGTATGCTGCAGTCAACAACGACACTAGCGCCAAGAGCAGCGATCTGGATTATCAGCCAATCGGCCCGGGGGTGTTCCGTTTGGAGTACTACTACCTGCGTAAGGACGGGAGCATCAAAGATGTTCCTGCCCTAACTTGGGATCCGACACAGACTGTAAGTACGAACCTCAATGCTTTCAGCGACGTCGAGTCGATCGTGGTCGCGATCGCCGTGATCGATCCCGCGACTCGCTCAATGATTTCGCCAGCCACACTTGTTAATATGCTATCCGATATGGCCGACTTTAAGGATGCAAACGGCAATGGCATCGGTGCGCAGAAAATTGGTGATCTTGAGAATAACTGGAACCTGGCGGTTCAGAGCGCTGCTAGCACAGGCACGACCTCTGACGGCTCGCCCTTTCCACCGGCTGCGGCCTCAGCGATTCGGATCTACAATCGCTACTTCGATTTGAGGACCCTCGCTCAGTACTAGGATGGACCCGGTGCCTCGTCTCCTCGCCCCTCGCGAGCGCGGTGCTGCGCTCATTATCGTGCTTATGCTTGTCGTGCTGTTGACTGCCTTGGCCGTCGCTTACTTGTCGCGAACAACCGGCGACCGTAAGGTCTCACAGAGTAGTTTCCATCAATCGAAGGTCGACCAGGTATCGGCGAGCACGATGGATCTTATAATCGGGGGCCTAAGACAGGAAATCACCGGGCCAGCACCCACCCCCGCACCTCCTTATGTACCCGCGAATAACGCAAACATGCGCCCTGTTAGCTTTGGCAACCCAGACCCGGCCGGTATACCGAATCTCGTTCGACGTAGTGTACAAGGCGATGCGTCAACTATACCTTCTCCCGCTGTGGCGAGCCTCGCCTCAGCCGTGAACTCGACGACACCTTCCGCGAATGGGCGGTTCATCACGTTGGCCCGCTGGAATAAACACTATCTCGTGCCGAAATTGAATACCGGCGATAACAAGACTGACCCTGTAGCCTCATTTGTTGCACCGGACTGGGTTATTCTTACTCAAGGCGACTCGAACAATCCTACTACCACGCCCGGCGGTCCGGTCGCTTTTTCGACCTGGGATTCCACCCTGGCCGACCCGACTAACGCCCACTATGCTGTCGGGCGTTGTGCCTATGCGATTTATGACGAAGGCAGCCTGCTGGATGCGAACGTCGTTGGTTATCCTAATGGCTATTCGCCGAATCAAATGGACCTAGTAGGTCGCAAAGGGTCTGTCGCATTTGCCGATCTTACGGCGCTACCTTCCCCCAGCCCGAATCCCCCTTCGCCTTATTTCACGAATTCAAGTTCGCCTTACCAAGTGGACACGCTTGTCGGCTGGCGCAACTATGCAAGCGTTTCGCCGACGCCGTCCAACAACTTTCCCCAAGCGAATTTTGCAGCCAACTTTCGGAGCAGTTCTGCTCCAGCATTGGGATACTGGAAGTCTACAATTAACCGAGCTGCTGGCTTCACGACCACCAGCGGTGCTGTAAACGGAAACGGCCGAACCGACCAAGCGTTTTTGAGCCGCCAGCAGTTAATCGCGTACTGGGCCACACCGAATGCGACTAATGGTGGGAATCCCATACCTAACACAACCCAATTTAATGTGAACGCACTCCAGTACGTTGGCACTTTCCTCCGTGAACCTAATGGCCCAAGCTGGAAGCCGTCTACTCCCACTACGATAAACCCCAACCTTCTCACCGTGCTGGTAACTAACCCTTTCACTCGTTTTGACGGCACTTCTGCCGCCGTTGGCGATCCTCTTATTAAGCAGCGCTTTCCGCTCAGCCGCCTCGCGTGGATCACGTACAAAGGTCCAAGTTCGACGCTCGCAATTGGCAAGGACGTGGATCCTACTGTGAGCTCGCCGCCCACGTCCGATCCAATCATTCTTGCGCTCGTTGCCGAGGGCGTTACTCTCTCGACGATCCGAGCTGGGACGGCAGCGAATATCAAAACGTGTTTCGGTCTGGTTTGGGATCAGCGAACGCCTATTACGTCGACAGTAGGAGCACAGTGGTTTTACACCTCTCCGAACTCGGCGAACTTCGGCGGCACCTTTAATGGAACTAGCGGGAGCGCGGCTACGGTGGTCAAAACTCTGGCTACCGTACAATCCGAAGCCCGTGAACCCGATTTCTTTGAGCTCCTGAAAGCTGCGGTAATAAACGGCTCTCTGGGGGTAGGCTCGGGACCTGGCGACACTTTCGTTACGCACGAGGGAAAGTATTATGACACCACGAACGGCCTAAGTGCGGATAATCAGATTATTCAGATTGGCGCGAACACCATTGATCAAGCCGATCCGGATAACATTCCCACACTTATAAGCTTTGCTACGAACGCTTATGCGACAGCAGGTATCGAAAATCTCCCTTATCTAAACAAGCTCGTTTTTAAGCCCTATTGGACACCAAAGAGTGGTGGCAAATACCACTTTGATGCTTGGCTGCTCCCGTCGCTCTGGAACCCGCACCAGAACGCTCCGTCCGCATCGCAAAGCATTCAGATAGCCATGACTGCCGGTACGTTGAGCGCGACCACGGAGAATCCCGCGTTAACGATGACGAGCGTAACCGGCGGAGCGAGTGAGGACATGACTGTAAACGCTAACGCGTGGGGAACCGTAGCCGATCCTTCGGTCAATAATCCGTCTGCTCCGACGACTACTCCCTCGGGCCTTCCGGCCAACATTACCAAGAGCCCGGACGGTTATTGGGGCTTCCATGCTAATAACTCGGGTGCTGACGCCAGCACGGCACCGGCCGGTTCGACCACAGCGTACCCTACGTTTCCAACAGCTTGCGATTTCCAGCTGCTGGTTGACGTTACCGGGAGCGGGAACTGGAAACCGTATCAGACGTGGAAGGGATGTAATCAGCCAGCAAGTCCGGCAAGTCCGCTCAAGTGTCAAAACAGCAGCTGGACGACGAGCAACTGGACGGCGACTAATATTCAGGACCCCGAATTCGTTAGTATCGATCCCCGGACGGTCCGCTTTGGCGTATGGGGCAACGCCGGCTTTCAATCCGCCATTGCCACCGACTACACTACTGGGGTGACTACGACCCTCGACCAATCTGTTTCGCCGCCAACGCCACCGACCACTGGGGTCTTTGAAAAAATTACCGCATTGCCGCCGAACGGAACTAGGTTCAGCGGCTTATCGACGCCGCCGTATAGTCTCTATCTTTACGCAAATAACGCAGACACGACGGTTCACTACACTGACCTCGACGCTGTGCAGAGGGGAGGCGACCTTGTGGCTTCTGGGATAACGCCTATGCAGCCGGTGGACTGGGTTGATCGGCCGCAGATATTAAATCGGCCATTTCAGAGCGTGGCAGAACTCGGTCAGGTCTTCCGTGATCAGCCTTGGAAGACGCTTAATTTTACAAGTGCAAGTTCTCCCGACGCTGGTCTCCTCGACGTATTCACTTTGCACGAGTCGAGCATAGAGGCGGGTAAAACGTCGTTCAATACGAGACAGACGCCTGTCTTAACCGCTATCTTATCGCAAGCGACGAAGCGGTTAACCGATCCAACCGGAGCCACTGTAATCACTTCGGCGCAGCGTGACGCTATTGTCAACGCTCTCGTCGCTCTTCAACCAATGGTCCGGAAGACGGACCTACTAGCGGGGCTTGCCGGCAATGCTACGGTCACCGGGTTAGGTAACAAAGAGGCTCGTGAGTTGGTCATGCGGGCGTTTTCTGATGCGTGCCAAACTCGCACATGGAACTTGCTGATCGATGTGGTAGCGCAAAGCGGGCGCTATCCGCCCAATGCGGGCTCGGGCCCAAATACGGCGAATCCGCTTGCGAACTTTATGGTTGAGGGCGAGCAACACTACTGGGTGCATGTGGCGATTGACCGGTTCACCGGACAGGTGATCGATAAGCAGATCGAAGTCGTAAACGAGTGAGCGGCAGCGGCCGGCGCCGCTAGTTATTCGCCACGGCGAATCCGTCCTCTGGCGGATCAGTTATCAGGACTTCACAGAAGATAACGGAGCAAACGAAGTTTTTGAGGCGAGGAAAAGAAAATTCTTGGTTACCTCGGTTTCCTTCTGTTGAACAACTGCATCATAAGCGGCTTATGATGCGGCCACATCGCTCCAAGAGAGCCGGTGAAGATGTCGATCTTAGGTCAGAAGTCAGAGATCAGAGGTTGGAAATGGGCGCGTATCTTCCTCAACTCAAACGAGCTTGTTGTAATCCTCGTGACTTCCGATCCACACCCACTCAACGGACTCGCCAATAAGATGGCCGATCGCCCGATGGTGATCCCCTATTCGCACTGAGAAACGATTGCCCGTGCCACCTTTGAGTTTCTTAAAATCGAGCGACGGATGATTATGATCGCGTTTCCAAAGTTCGTAGCTCCTCTTCGCGCGCGCCCTAACGTGCGCCGGAAGCACGTCGTGAAGTTTCCAGAAACGGCGAGTGCATTTTGATTTCACTGGCCTTCAGGCCAGTCGCGTAGTTCTCCTGCCGCACGTTCCCGCTCAGCTTCTTCAAAAAGGAAATCCAGTTTTCCCGAGGCGGCGTCTTGCTCCATCTGCTTATCCCACGCCGCGTTGTCTTGTTCTGAAACGAATGCCGCCAGCTCAGCTAATTCTTTTGGCGGAAGCTGACGCACTGCGCTCTTAATCTCCGTCAAGCTCATGTCAGGAGTTTACCGGGCTCGTCGTCGAATTTCAACCCGAGTCTCACGGTCGTTGTCGTGAGTTTTTTCACGTCGCCCGAGCGATTGGTTTGCAGGGCGTCGAAAATACTCTTGGACGAGTCCGTCCCAGAGCCTCTTTCTCAACTTCTGGTCGGCCACGAATGCGCAACGGTTAAGATTTTTTACCCGCTAAACACGCTTCCAGCTAGTAGGGCTTACAGGCCGGAGGTGCGAAAAGACGCTAAAATTCAGAGAATAATTGCTGCCTGATTCAAGCTCTTTCGCGTATTTCGCGTGTTTCGTGGGTTAGAACCCTTGTTTCTCTGACGGTCTGACCTCTGACGCCAGAGCATCCCCTCAGGCTGGCGTCTGAATCGAGAACTTCTTCGCACGGAAGATTTTTTGATTTTTTTGGAAACTTCGTCCCGGAATTTCCGTAGAACTTGTTGGAAGGAGCAATTTATCGATGCCTACCCCTCGCCCGATCAGATCACCGATAACTTATTCGCCAAAGGATGAATCCGTCTCTCCGAGCTGTAGCCCTCTCCGAGCCGGAAGCCTGGTCGCAGCCTGCCCGCCGTGGCGGGTGGCGACCGTGGCGGATCACGCGGTTCGCGGCCGCGAGCCGTACGGATTTACGTTGCCGAAGCAACGTGAGCGCTCCCGCGCTTTTACGTTGGTCGAGTTAATCGTTGTCATCGCACTCATTTCCACGCTGATGGTGCTCGTGGCGCCTGCGTTCACAGGCATCAAGAGCGCGGAGGATGTCACCAGTGCTGCTTACACAATCAAGGACGCGCTCGAACAGGCGCGGACCCATGCGATGGCCTATGAAACGTATGTCTGGATCGGCTTTTATGAGGAACCTGCCGGTCAACCATCGACCAATCCAGCTACACCAGGGACTGGCCGAATTGTAATTTCGACGATCGCCTCGGCTGACGGAACGACGGTTTACAATCCAAGGGGTCTTGCTGCGATTGATCCAACCCGCGTCACTCAGCTTAGCAAGTTGGTAAAAGTGGAGGGAACTCATTTAGCAACTTTTCCCGACGGCAGTGGAACTGGTGATACATTCGATTCGCGCCCTGCGGCTATCTACGAGACCGCAAAAATCAGAGACACAACTCCGCCGAATCCCTCTCTGACTCCATTCCAATACCCGGTGGGTAATCCAGCCCCGGCCGCACAATACACGTTCGTGAAAGCAGTCGAATTTAGTCCACGAGGCGAGGCGCGGATCAACAACCGCAATTACACTCTGAAGACGGTGGCGGAAATCGGACTACAACCGGCACACGGCACCGCCGTAGACGTGAACAGCCGCAATATAATCGCGATTCAATTCGGCGCGCTCGGCGGAGATCTAAAGATTTATCGACAATGAAATTACAATGTCGCCACACCAGTTTCTCACTGGTGGAGGTAACGATTGCGTTAGGTGTCGCGGCAATTTGTCTGATCGGGATCTTCGGTTTGTTGCCGATTGGCCTGCAAACTGACCAGAATGCTACCGAACAAAGTCGTGCGATAGGGATTTCATCGGTCGTCATTGCCGATTTGCGGGCGACACCTGGTTCGGGATCGGGAACTTCCCCTCAGTTCGGAATTTCGATACCCGCGCTGTCAGCTGCATCGGTATCGGCTGCCCCACTCTATTTCAATGGCGAGGGGCAATCATCAACATCTTTGACCAGCCAGTCACGTTATCGACTAAGCATTACGTTTCCTGCGAATAGCACGGGTGGACGCGTTGCGACATGGGTCAGCCTGAAGATCACGTGGCCAGCTGGCGCTTCGCCAACTGATGCTACCGGTGCTCTCGAAACCTTCACTGCTTTAGATCGAAATTGAATTTCACAGTCCGACGTCCAATTGCGAACGCAGCATTCACCCTGGCCGAGATGCTAGTAAGCGTCGCGGTGCTGGCCATTCTCGTGGTGCTCGTCGCCAAGCTTTTCTCGAGTGCAGCAAACATGACTGGAAGCACGATCAAGCGAATAAACATTGAATCTCAGTCGCGACCGGTGCTTGACCGTCTCGCGGTTGACTTGGCTCAAATGATTAAGCGAGCAGACGTCGATTATTTTACCAAGTCGCCATCGTTGCCTCTGACCGGCAACGACCGCATCGCTTTTTTCAGCCAAGTCCCCGGTTACGGGGCGAGTTCCTTAAGTCCCGTCTCGCTCGTCGCGTATCGGATCAATTCGAGAAACCGACTCGAGCGGATGGGAAAAGCGCTGGCTTGGAACGGCGACACCACAACTGTTTTGCCGCTGGTGTTTCTGCCGACCACAATTTCCTCGAATTGGCCCGCAGCAACCGATTCGACGGCCGACACGGATTACGAAGTTATCGCGCCAAACATCTTCCGGTTCGAATACTGTTATGTTCTGCGGAACGGCTCAATCGCAACGACGCCATGGGACACGAGTGTGGGGCATACTACAATCAGTGGCATGCAAGATGTCGCGGCAATTTATGCGGCTGTGGCTACAATTGACACGAAAAGCAAGATTCTTCTTTCAGATACTCAGCTATCGACGCTGGCAGGCAGACTACCCGACTTCACAGCAAACTCTCGACCGGGAGACATGCTATCTCAATGGCAAACCGTTCTAAATGGCACTACTGACATGCCGCGCGCTGCTATTTCCGAGATCCGCCTGTCGGAACGATGTTTTCCAATCGCGCCGAGCTTTTAAGATGCTCTCGTCGATGACCTGTAATTCGGCGCACGCAAAGAGCGGAATAGCGTTGCTCATCACACTTGCTTTTGTCGTACTTCTAGCCGCATTAGTCGTCGCGTTTTTGAGTCGGACCACAAATCATCGTCTCGTCGCCAACACAGCAACTAACGAAACAAAAGCTGATCAGCTTGCTCGAGGTGCGCTGGAGATCGTCGTCGGTAATCTCAAACAGGAAATTTCCGCGGGCTCGCCTATCAGCAGCGCCAATATCTTACCACAGCGCAGTGGCACGCCCGCACCGGGCTCCCTACTAATTCCTAATTTAGTCCGAATAAGCTTTCAGGGCGAAGCCACGGGCACTGCTCCAATCCCGCCGCCGGCCGTTTCGAGTCGGGCGTCTCGACTAAATTCCACTGCGCCCTCATTAAATGGCCGATCGATCAGCGGCGCCCGCTGGAATAGTCATTACTTAGTTCCGCGCGCGACCACGTCGACAACCTTAGATTCTACTCCGATCGCGACTTTCAACGCGCCGGATTGGGTGCTCGTTACAGCGGACGGACCACAGGTCCTCACACCTCCGGCCACTGGCGCGGTCGGAAGATACGCGTTCGCAATCTACGATGAAGGTGGATTGCTGGATATGAACGTCGCGGGTTTTCCTTATTCGCCAAAGTCTCCCGCGAGCGCGGCGGCTCCTGGCGTGCCCACTACAGACGTTGGCAGGAAAGGAATTGTCGCGCTCGCAGATCTCACTGGTCTTCCGACTTCACCCACCGTCATCACGGCAACAACGTCCACACCAGGCAGTTGGCATAGCGCAGATAGCATCAGCGACTGCGTAGGTTGGAAAAATTACGCCACCGTGCAGCCGACGGGCGCTTTTAACAATTTCAGTTTCGATCCAGCGACAGTTTCGCCAGGAACTGGTTCGCGCTTTCTCGGTGTGTTTCTGAGTACAACCAACGGGTTCTTGACTGCTTCGACGACTACCGCCCCCGGCGGGCGGACAGATCAGGTCGTAGTCAGCCGTGGAGAACTTCTAGAACTGAGGAGCTCACTAAATTTCAGCCAGAACGTTTTGCAGTATCTGGGCACTTTCTCGCGCGAATCGAATCATTCAACGTGGAGCGATTCCGAAACACGCTTGTCGGGGCGGTTTCCTCTGAGTCGGTTTGATCTGTTGACTAACCCGACTGCGAATGCAACTGCGATCAAGCGATACTTCGGACTCGTCTATGTAGCCGTTTCTGGGAGCACACCTGAACATTGGCAATACTTTGGCGCCGAAGGTACTGGACTACAGCCTTCGATTCGCTCGCTTGTCGGCAACGGACAAGATCCCGACTTATCTGTGCTGCTACGATATGCCTACCCCGCGAGTAGTCCAGACAGTGAGATTTTTTCTATTATGGCGTCCTTGATCGATCAACGCGACACCAATGGGGACACGACTTGGATTGAATACGCCAATCGTGATCCTGCCGCCGCGCCGCTGCGCGCGTACGGTGTCGACCGGACTCCTTCGTCCGAACCCGGTGCGCCGCCACCGCCTGCCGGGGGCACGACGGTCCTAAATCGCGCATTCCGAAATGTAGGCGAGCTGGGATATGGGTATCGAAATGGCGCTACAACATTGGATTTTCGGACGGCGGGCAGCGTGGACGCTCATCTCCTCGATCTTTTTACATTCAACACCGCCCCGCTTCGCGCCGGAGTAGTTAGCCTGAACACTGGCAACATTGCGGTTATTACCGCTATTCTGATGGGAGCGACCACAAATGAGAGCGAAGCAACGTACGCCAGCCGCACAAACGCGTATCAGGCTGCGCAGAATATTGTCACCGAAGTCAATCGGCAGAACGCTATTGGAAGAGCCGATATCACGCGGCTAGTTAGCGCAGCCGGTACGGCGCTCGGAAGCAGTGCCGAAGCAAAACAAACTGTTGCGCGCGCTCTGGCCGAGTTGTCGCAAACAAGGACGTGGAATCTCATGATTGACGTAATTGCGCAATCCGGCCGGTACCCAGCGAATGCCGAAAGTTTGGCAAATTTTGTCGTCGAGGGAGAAAAACGCTACTGGCTCCACGTTGCCATCGATCGTTTTACCGGCGAAGTAATCGATCAGCAGCTCGAAGCGGTGTTTGAGTGAGCGGCAGCGAGAGCTGCCGCTAGTAATTCGCCGCGGCGAATCCGTCCTCTGGCGGATCAGCTGATCTCTAATTTGTGTTCTCTGACTTCTGACTTCTGATCGCTGCCCCGCAGCTGCATCATAAGCGGCTTATGATGCGCGATGCGCTGCGAAAATTGGACCTAATAACCGTTAACAGAGAACCCGCCTTGTATCTCGGCAGCTCCCGCCGCGCTCGACCGCTACTCTCCCGATTTTACCGGCCATGTCGCTCGTCCCACTCGCTCCATTCGCGCGAGGCTTCGGCGTGGCGAGCCGATAACCGCGAATAAATCGCGTCAACTGTTCAACTGCTCAACTTTGTTCAACTGCTCAACCTTCTTCAGCTGCTCAATCTTTTTGAGCTGCTGAATAGCGTCGCGAAGTTCGGCGGCGCGCTCGTAGAGCTCTTTTGCAACCGCGGTTTCCATTTCGCTCTCCATGATCTCGAGTTTGGAGCGTGGACGTTTGGCGCTGACCTCATTGAGCCATTCTTCGAGGAAATGGATCTCCGAACTTTTCGCGGCCAGCTCGGGGAAGTTTGATTTCTGAAAGAATTCGGCGATCAAGTCGCGCCCACGGCGAATCTCAACGATTGCTTCCGGAAATCTTCCCTGTCCGAGAAAAATGGATGCCTTGGCGCGGGTGTTCATCATCAGCACGTAGGGACGAAATTGCTGGAGGGTCCAGGAAAGCTCGTCGCGCTGGGTGTGGGCATCGACAAAGTCGAAGAGCTCGAGATTACGCTGCGTGTCGCGGACGACGCCGTGGAAATCGTTGATCTGAAACAAGCTCAGGTAGCGGTGATAATATTGAATGCCTTCCTGTTGAAGTTCGGCGCATTGTTCCGGCGTCAGCTCGCAGGTTTCGCTGCGCGCTTCCGCGCGGGCGGCACGCAGTTGATGATAGGTCAGAAGCGATTCGCAACCATGCGGGCGCAGGCCATCGGGCCGGCCGGTCAACTCCATTTGCAGAACGCCGAGATCGATGCGGAGCTGCAATTTTTGCCGGCCATCCAATCCAAGGACTTTGCGCACTTTGATGGCGCGGTTCTCATGCGGCCAATCTTTAAGAATGGTATTTAAGTCCAAGCTCATCCTGAATAGATGATCGGACATTTGGTCTTCAATTGTCAATCGTGGCGAACGGAGGCCAGGCACGCCTGAATATGGGAGATGGGAGATCGGAGCTGGGAGATGGGAGCCTAATTTCTAATTTGAAACTCGCTCACTGCCCGCGCTCGCTCGCCGCTTACCCTCGCAGCTTTACCTTCTCTGTCGCGATTCCCATTCGCTCCATTCTAATTTCTGATTCATCTTTCCGCGTGGAAGGCGCCATCGACTCGTTCATCCGCTATCTGGCGGTCGAGCGCGGGCTTTCCGACAATTACCAGCTTTCCACGCAGCGATCGCTGAACGACTTCGCGAGCTGGTGCGCGCAGAAACGTAAAATCGATAATCCGCGAGCGGTGACGCTCCCGATGATCAGCGAATATCTGGGGGAGAGAAAGAAGGCCGGGCTGGCGGCGGCGTCGATCAAGCTTATCGTGGTCGCGCTCAAGATTTTCTTTCGGTTTCTCGCCGGCAAAGGCGAGATCAAGCGCGATCCGACCGAAGCGCTGAGCCTGCCGCGAATCGAGCGTTATTTGCCGGAAACGTTGAACGAAATCCAGGTCGAACAGTTGCTGAACGGCATCGACACGAAGGTGCCGCTCGGGTTGCGCGACCGGGCGATGATCGAGCTGCTTTACGCGAGCGGGCTGCGCATTTCCGAACTGGCGAATGCACGATTGGAAAATTTCTACCCAGAGGAGGGAACGATTCGTGTGATCGGGAAAGGAAACAAAACGCGGATCGTTCCGGTCGGGCGCAAAGCCTGCGAAGCGCTCGCGTGTTATTTGTCGACCGAACGGCCAAAGCTGATAAAGCGCCGTAGCGGCAGCGAGATTTTTCTGTCCGAGCGCGGAACGAAATTAACGACTGCGCGGATCTGGCAAATCGTTAAGGAAAAAGCGCGGCACGCCGGCTTGGAAAAGAATATCTACCCACATTTGCTCCGGCACAGTTTCGCGACGCATTTGCTGAGCAACGGCGCGGACCTGCGCATCATTCAAGAGATGCTCGGCCACGCCGATATTTCGACGACGCAGGTTTATACGCACGTCGATCAGCAGCGTTTGAAAGCGGTGCATCGACAATTTCATCCCCGGGCGTAGGTGGAACGCGTTGTCCCGAACGCGTTGTTCAATTAGGCGGCAAAGCCGCATGTGCTTTAGCATTGCCTTCGGAGAAGTCGATCCACCTTCGCGTATTTGCCGCTGAGGACAGCGGCCTCTACAGTCTCGAACTCATGCGCCGCCTTGTTTTGCTCGTATTGATCGCCGCGCTGGCTGCGGTTGGGATTTTGTACGGATTACGCCGCGCCGAGCGCACGCCGCATGCCGCCGTGACCGCGCTGCTCCCGCGCGGGACGATCGCGCTCGCCCATTTTCCGGATTTCCATCGAACGCGTGACCAATGGCACCAGTCCGATCTTTACAAGCTCTACCAGGAACCGGCGGTCCAGGATTTCCTGAACAAACCGCTCTCGAGAGTTCCGCAGAGCGACACAGTCTCAGAGACGGTGAGTGACATCGAGCAGCTCGATCTAAAGGACGCCTTCATCGCTGTCACTTCGATCGACGATACCGGGCCACATTTCGCGGCTGGTTTTCGTTTTCACGGCAGTCAATCCGAGGCGGAAAAGATCGTCGGCAGATGGCGGTCGCAGATTGTGCGGGATGCTTCAGCGCATGAAAGCCAGGATTATGAGCAACATAAGATCGACATCGTGGGCGCGGCGCCAAATCAGATCGCGACGGTTTACGACGGACAATGGTTATTCGCATCGAACGACCTGGGCGAACTTAAAGCGGTGCTCGATCGTGCCGACGGTCGCGCTGCCACCACGGCGGGTTCGTCCGGTGGCGGAAAATTAACGCTCGAGGGCGATGACACATTTCGCGCGGCAATGAAACATATGCCGGCAAGTTACGCGCTGTTGTTCTATCTCCAGCCGAAGGCGTTATCGGGAAAGCTAGGGTCGCTGAGCAACGCCATCGGGACTTCGGCGGAGCAGAGTGCGATGGTTGAACAGATTTGGAGCATTTGCGCCGCTCCGCAATTCGACAAAGGCAAGATCCGTAACGTTTTGTTTGTCGGAATGCCCAAACCGCAGTCCGACCAAAAACTGACGCGCTCATCGCTCGCGCTCGGCAGCGCTGACACAGTTTTGTATCTCGCGACATTGCTCAATCCCGAGAGACTTGCCGGAATCGACCATGGCGGTTTGCCGCTCGGAAGCTGGCTCCAGAAAGTGTTCGACGTCGCGACAGGCGCCGGCGTGAGCGTGGACGATTGGAAAGCCGCGTTCGATCTGGAATTGGGATCGTTGGCCGATTGGCCGCAGAGCGCGCGATGGCCGTCGATCATTACCAGCTTGCGTGTGAAAGATCCGGTCCGCGCAAATAAAATCGCGAACGCGCTGACCCATGCGATCGATGAGGATGCGCCTTGGACAAAAACGGAAAAGAACGGCGTTCTTTATTTTTACATGCAATCGCCGGCCGCACTCTTCGCGATCACACCGACAATTGCGTTGTCGAACCAACTCCTGATTGTCGGACTCGATTCAGCATCGGTGGAATCGGCGATCAGTCGGAGCACGAAAGCGTCCGGAGCGCTGGCAGATTCGTCCGCGTACAGGTCGGCCATGCGGGTGGTGCCGGCGCCGACGGACGCATTCGTTTACGTGGATACAGCACTCCTCTACTCGCGGCTGGACGCGGCCTTGCGGCCGATGCTGTTAATGAGCGCGGCCTTTATGCCAGCGATCTCCGATTATGTCGATGTGGGCAAGCTGCCGCCGCCAGAAATCGTGGCCAAACACCTCACTCCACTCGTTTCTTCCCAACGATATGACGGCGACGGCTATGTGACTGAATCGACCGGGCCGGTAACGCTGGACATAGGACTTGCCCTCCCCGCTATCGCCTGGGCGATAAGCCAAAACCAAGGCCACCGATAGGACCTGCAGGTGCTGGCAGGTGCGCCATTTCGGCGCTAAATTACCTAGTATAGTCTGAGTTAGCGACCAGTGTCAGATTGTGCTGTTAGTTTGAACAAAACGTGCTAGTGTTTCGGCCCTATGGCTATTCTCAAGAAAAACGCATTTTCTCGTCGAGTTCCTGATTTGGTCACTGAGGAACTCGTGGCAGTGCTCTCTCGTCGTGCCTCTTACGAGTTCAAGGAACTCTTTGATATTGTGCACGAGAATCTTCGCGCGCGAAACGCCGCGAGCGGAGGCGAGGAAATGCTTCGGTTGCGTGCTTACGAAAAACTCCAGAACCTGGTTGCGCGCGGCGCAGTGAAGAAGAATGGCAAGAAATACAAGGGTCTCCCTTCATCGCTTGCGAAAGCAATCGCGCCCCAAAACGGACATATTCCAAACCCGCGTTTGGCCGTCGTAAAATAATCCCAATTCGGCCGGAGTTGGAGGCCGCGAATGATTCAAGAATATCTGCCGGTTCTCCTGCAGATCGTTGTTGCGATCGGTTTTGCTGCGTCGGCGCTCTTGATCAGCGTGCTGCTCGGAAAAACCGGGCGACGCACGCCGGCGAAAGACACCGCCTATGAGTGCGGGATGATTCCGCAAGGAGAGGCACAACCGCGCTTTAGCGTGAAGTTCTATCTCGTGGCGATGCTCTTCATCCTGTTCGACCTCGAGATCGTGTTCATGTATCCATGGGCGGTCGTTTACAAGGAAGCGATCGCGCACAGCAGCGTGATTTTCTGGAGCATGCTCAGCTTCATCACGATTCTGATGGTGGGCTACGTTTACGCAGTGAAGAAGGGCGCGCTCGATTTTCGAAAATAAGCCGCATCGAACCGAAGATCGACATCGTCACTGCGCCGCGGCTTTTGCCAGTGGCGTTGGCTCTGAGTGTCTTGATTTGGATCATCGCCACAACTGGCGGTCGTCAAATTTTCATCAAAGAAGTTCTCGGCGACGCGTTTGACTCTCAGGCCGAACATTTCTTGCACGGCAATGTCGACGTTGATGGCGAAGCGATCCGTTGGGAGGCAATGGTCGTCAATGGAAAAGCACGAATGTATTTCGGCCCGTTCCCGGCTTTTCTTCGGATTCCGCTGAATCTGATTTATCCTGCCGGCCGCGGAGCATGGTCGCGCATTTCCGGCTTTTTGGCGGGTGAAATTGCGCTGTTTGCGTTTGCCAGCCTGTTAACGGATGCCTTGAGGACTTCTTCACTTTCCGCACGCGCGCGAAATTGGTTCGGGTCCGCATGCCTGGTCGGATTTGTTTTCGGCACTCCTCTGCTTTTACTTGTGGGAAATCTTTCGATTTATAACGAAGCCATCATCTGGGCGCTGGCGTGGTCGCTTGCGGCGCTTTTCTTTGCCTGGCGTTGTCGGAACACGGAAGGGCGCACGCTTATCATTGCATTGGTCGGGTTTTCTGTTTCCAGCGCAGCCGCCCTGCTTTCACGAGTAACATTCGGCGCGCCACTTCTTTTCATTTCACCGCTCCTGGCACTTCGCCTGCCCTGCCAGAACCGACTGCGCCTGCTTGCGGCGCTTTTTCTTCCGCTCGGCGCCGGTCTCGCTTTCTATCTTCTATTGAGCTACGCGCGATTCGGCAGTTTCGTTGGGGTGAGCTACGACCAGTACATCAATCCGGTTCACCGTGAGTTCGCGCACAAATACGGTATGTTTAGTTTGCAACGTCTTCCTTATAGTTTGGTCGATTATTTCAGCCTGCGTTTACCATCACTTCAGTCGCACGCTCCATTTTTAAGAGCAGACCGGCACTTTTTCGCGCACCCGCAATTTTATTCACTTCCGTTCAGCGAAACGTACTTACCCGTTCCCTGGACCGCGAGCTGGCTTCTGGCCGGAGCGATCCTTGGAGTGTTATGTTTGTTCCGAAGAAATTACGCAGACTTATTCGAACGTGGAGCCGCAGCCGCTTTCGCGCTTCAGTGCATAGGCATCTTATCCTACTACGCGCTATCCCAACGTTATTCGGTCGATCTCTATCCGTTTCTGATCGTTTGCTTCGTAATATTCCTGGAGCGGGGCGCGAAACTTTTACAGCGGATCTATCCGATAATGATCGGTCTCGTCATCGTTTCGATCGCGATTAATTCGCTAAGCACCGTTTCCTGGCTGGTTGACGCAGACCAGAACGTTCGGCCTGAAACGCGTGCGATCTATAACCAAATCTTGGGGCGATCGCCGCTTGGTTCCAAAAGCGGATCGAAATAGCAGGCCAGAGGATTAGAAGACCCACCAGCCGCGCACGAAAAGGCTGCTGAAGAGCGCCAGGAAAAGAAGCGACCACATGGTGATAACCATGCGCCAAAAGCGGTTTTCGGCTGCGAACGCGAGGAAGAAAAAGATCGGGAACATGGTCAATGCGTAGCGCGGCATGCTTTCGATGAAAGTAACACACACCAAAAGCAGCCAGTTTCCGGTTATCCAAGTCGCATAAATCGGTCGAAGTTTGAACCAGCTCGCGATGGAGCAGATAAACCCAAGACCGGTAAAGATGAGTTCCTGGGTGCCGACGATTTCAGCTTGATTGGGATTACGGCGGAGATTGCGGAATGCATCCGTGATTCCAATCCACGGCCATGAGGATGACATGTGAAAGAGCGTCTTGCGCATTTTTAGAAACGCGAGCGGGTCGCCCGAAATGCGCCAGTTCAGAAACAAATAAACTGCGAATCCAGCCGGCACGAGCGCAATCCAGAGCCACTGCCACCGCCAACGTTTGCCAATGAACCATTGGTGTCCAGCTTCGACCACCAACGTCGGCAGCAGAACGATCCCATTTGCGCGAGTCATCCAAGAGAAAGCGCCGAGCACGCCGGCCAACCACCATCGCTCTTTGCGCGCGGCGAAGACTGAGCCAAGCACTAAAGTGAGAAAGAGACTCTCGGTGTAGCCGATGTGGAGATAGAATGCTGTCGGAAAAATCAGTAAGAAAAAAACGCTGCGGCGAGCGATTTCACCGGACCACTCGAAGGCAGCCATGCGCCGTAAAATAACAACCGCGAACAACAGCGCGATGCCTGAGACAAGGAATGAAGCGAGCAAGAAATCCCCGGAGAGGTAAGAAAAAAAGCGCACACACCATGGATAAAGCGGATAAAACCAAGCTTTGAACTTATCCGCAGCGCTGTATCCGAACTCTGCGAGGCGGAGGAAATGGACAGCGTCCCACTGGCGCCAGATTTCCAGCCATGGCCAGCCCAATGCAACTTTTTCATCTTCGAGCGCCTGATAGCTGGCAACGCCGAAAAGTAGCAGCAACGCCTTTGTAGCCAGGGCCCAACCTACGACGAGCCAATCATCGGGCGGCAATAAGTTCGTGATCCGCGACCACGTCCGTTTGATTGTCGATCTTGCGAATGTCGATGTTGCCTCTTCGTTCATTCGCAAAATTTTTAGGTCATCTGCTCAGGGATGGATCTGGTTCGTCCAGAGAAATTGATAGGTGGCGAGCGCGTTGACCGTTACCGAAACAACAAAAAGTGACAGCTCGATCGCAGAAATTTTTCCGGGGCCGTTGCCGAGTAACAAAAGAAACATCCACGGCAAAAGCTCCGTGGCGTAACGATAGGAGAACTGCCAGCCGCCCGGATTGCCATGAGCCCAGAGCGCAAATGTTAGTAAACCGATAGCGATCCAAGCGGCGGCTTTGTGCGGTCCGCCTTCGCGAAAAATCAAAAACAGGAACGGACTGACCAGAAAAATAGAACAACCGAACGGATAAAAACTCAGGAACGGAAAATTGGGCGCATCGCGAAAGCCTTCGAATAACATTTTGTGAACGTTCCAGGGAATAGCGTGAAGCGAGAAAAGTCCGTGCTGGTACCAGGGCTCCTGCAAAACGTTGGGGATGTGCGAGTAGCCAAAATCGAAGATCGAGTGGAAGCGGGCGTAATTGTAAAGGGCAGTGAACAGACCGAGAGCGGCGGGAACAATCAAAAAGTAAATGAACACTCGCGATTTTTCGCGCGACTGTTGCGCGAACGCTTTCCAATCTTTGGCGTCGGGAGCGACTCGCCAGATCAAAAAATAAATAAAGATCGGTAGGCAAAGCACCAGCTCGGTGCGATTGCCGAGGGCGAGGGCGAAAAATGCTCCCGCCAAAAGCGGCCGAAATTCAACGAGAACAAAATACAGGGCCGCTATCTGGCCGAGTAGAGCAAGGCCAAGCGCAATTTGCCAGGCGCCGCCGAAGCCGAGATTGCACCAGGTCCACGTTCCAAAAATCAGAACCAGCGAAAGTAAAATTCGTTTTGGCAGCGATTTGGTTCCGATCACCGACAAACGAAACAAAAACCAAACGGAGAAGGCTGCGATCAAAGCGGCCAAAGCGCGTCCCGGAAAATCGTGGATCAGTTTTGTTTTTTGTAAGACCGCGACCGGCATCATGCTCAGAACCGCGCCTAACGGAAATACAGAGTAATATCTGCCCTTGGCCGGAACCATTTCGTTGAGCCAGGACGGCGCCGGTTGGCGAAGGCCAAGATCGCCTTGCAAAAGGGCCGAAGCGATCCGCGAGGTATAATCAAAATGCCATTGCGTCGCCTTAATCGACGAATAGAACAGGAGGAGCGTGACCAGCGCGAGGGCGCTTGCTACCCAAAGATCTCGACGCCGGGTCATCGCCTCCACGGCTGCCATTTTAGAATTGTTTGAGCCGGAATCGTCCATCGATATTTTTGCTTCTGCGATTGCCCGATTACCACTTGCGCGGTCTGCCGAGACCGCCTAATACCTTTAGCTTTCCATGATTCACCACATCGTCCTTTATAAACTCAAGCCCGAGGTAACTCCCGCTCGCGTCGAGGAGATGATGATGAACACTCGGATGCAGCTCTTGAAGATTCCAGAAGTGCTGAATATCAAATGCGGAAAGCGCGTCGATCCCGAGTTGCAGTGGCCCTTTTTCATCGCGATCGATTTCGAATCGATGGACAAGTTCGCGATATTTCGAGAGGACTCAATTTTCGTGAAGTTCATGGAAGAAATTATCAAACCGAACACCGCCGATTCACTCAATCTGGATTTTGAGATGGATCCGGGCAAAGATGTCCGGTTTTCCTAGTTTTTCTTTGTCATTCCGAGCCCTTCGACTTTGCTCAGGACAGGCTCCGTCGAGGAATGGAGTGAGTGGGACGAGCGACATGGACGGTTGCGCCGCCAGGGTAGCGGCGAGAGAATCGGGAGATGAACGAGTGCAATCTGTCACTGTTTCTGAGGTCCGAAATATCTAGAGATGTCTCCCGTTCGACTCACTGCGCTCGCTCAGGGCAGGCTCTCAATATGACGGTTGTGCCGCTGTTAAATGGATGCAACGTCACGTTGCCGCTCGACATGACAGAAACATGACAAAAAAGGCCATCATTCTTGCGGGCGGCGCCGGCAGCCGGCTTTTTCCGATCACCAAGATCGTCTGCAAGCAACTGCTCCCGGTTTACGACAAACCGATGATCTGTTATCCGCTCGCGACCCTCATGCTCGGCGGGCTGCGCGATCTCCTGATCATTTCCACACCGAAAGACTTGCCCATGCTGCGGGATTTCCTGGGCGACGGCTCCCAGCTTGGAATCAAAATCCAATATGCGGAACAGGCGAAACCAAAGGGCATCGCCGAGGCTTTTTTGATCGGCGCCAAATTCATTGGTGACTCCGGCGCATGCCTGATTCTGGGCGACAACATCTTTTACGGGAAACTGGATTTTTTCCGTGAAGCGCTCGCGATCAAGAGCGGAGCATGCATTTTCGGTTATCAGGTCCGCGATCCTCAACGCTACGGAGTCGTGGAATTCGACAAGAGCGGCAAAGCAATCAGCCTTGAAGAAAAACCGAAGAAACCCAAAAGCCAGTTTGCTGTGCCCGGCCTGTACGTTTACGACCGGAAGGTTGTCGATCTTTGCAAGACCTTGCGTCCATCCGCACGCGGCGAGCTCGAAATCACCGATTTGAACTTGCTCTACCTCAAGAAAAACGAGCTGCATGTGAAGTTGCTCAGTCGCGGGATGGCCTGGCTCGATACCGGAACGCAAACGAGTCTGCTCGAAGCCGGCAACTACATCGCCACGATCGAACATCGACAGGGTCTCAAAGTGGCGTGTCTCGAAGAGGTGGCGTTGCGAATGAAATTCATCACCCAATCGAATCTGGCAAAGATTATCCAACAACTCCCGAACGGCGATTATCGCGACTACTTGCGAATGGTTTGCGATGAAGGTCCCACCGCTGGTCCGGAACCGGTTGGTTGAGGCAGGCCAACCGGCGGAAAGCCGCGAAATTGTCACAAATGAGTGACATCGGGCTGAGCAATCTATAATTTCCATAACGCGGTACGTCGGGCGCCGCCTCTCAATCGGAATGCGTTCGATCGTGGGCAAGACCGTTACCATGACAGGCGTCTCAAACCTGCATTACGACGAAAAGCTCGGCTCAACCGGCGTGATCAACAATTACAAAATTGTCAGCTGGTTTGAGGACGACCGCTAACCGCGTTCGCTGCTTATTTCGGCTGCTCGCGCAGGAGATGAGTCGTGTCAGCGACCAATTTCGTGACCGCGTCCGCTTCGGCTGCGTCGTAATAACCGCGGATCGCGCCATGTCGATCCACCAAGATCACTCGGGTGCTGTGGACCGGAATTCCTTTCTCTTCGCTGCCGTCCGAGATCGCCAGTTTGAATCCGTTGCGCGATAAATTGTAAATCGTCGATTGCGGACCAGTCAGAAAATCCCAGCGGCCGGGCTCAGCCTGCAATTTCTCGGCGTAGCCACGCAAAACTTGCGGCGTGTCTTTGGCCGGATCCACCGAAAACGAGACGAGATGAACGTCCGTTTTTTCGAGCGGCTTCTGCAATTCACTCATTCGACTGCTGATCATGGGGCACGGTCCGGGGCACGTGGTGTAAATGAAATCGGCGATCCAGATTTTGCCGCGCAATTGAGCCGAACCGAAATTTTGTCCGTCTTGGTTCACCAGGAGAAATTCGGGGACCGTTCCGTAAGAAGAAACCGTGCGCTGCCGAAGCGCAGTCACTTCCAGCTGTCGCAACCAGAGCAAAAGCGCCAGCGTGAGAATTGGAATCGCGATTAGGACGGTCTTCCAAAGCGTCGCAGTTCTCGATGACTGGCTACCTAAAGTGGTCGTGCTCGCGTTCATGCTTTACTCAAGACCAGCGCACCAAGCAGCAGCGGCAGGTAGATAATCGAGGTTATGAACAACCGTCGCGCATCCGCCCGCGCGCGCGTTTTCAAAAATCGCATCGCTACGGCGACAAACACGGCTCCGAGAATCAGCTCTGCCAAAAGATAAAAAACCGTGGCGATCCCAAGAAATGCAGGCAAACCGGCAACGATAAAAAGGAGCATGCAGAAGAAGACACTTTGGCTGGCGCTTCGTTCACCGGTGCGATCATCACTCGAGATCATTTGGAAACCGGCGCGGGCATAATCGTCGCGATACATCCACGCGATCGCGAAAAAATGCGGTAGCTGCCAAAAAAACAGAATCGCGAAAAGCATCCACGCGCCGGCATTCAACGTGCCCCGCGCCGCCGCCCAACCGATCATCGGCGGCAATGCACCGGGTACCGCGCCGAGCGCAGTGTTGAAGGTGCTCACCCGTTTCAACGGCGTGTAGGCGAAGATATAAATGATGATCGTGATCGCGGCGAGGGCAGCGCTGAGCGCATTGCAGACGAAGGCGAGATAGGCCACGCCGAAGATCGACAATGCGCTACCGAGAATGACAGCGTCCCGCGGCCGCATTCGTCCCGCTGGGACAGGACGCAATCGCGTTCGCTGCATCAAAGCATCGAGGTTGTGCTCCCACCACTGATTGAGAGCGGCTGCGCCCGCTGCCGCAGCCGCCGTTCCAAAAACCGTGTGCAGCAGGGCCGCGAAGTTGACCGGACCTTCGGCGCCGAGATAAAAACCCACCGCTGTCGTAACTAAAACCAGTAACGTGAGTCGCGCTTTGACCAGCTCAACCAAATCGCGAATCAGTCCGGAGCGCGAGCTTCGGACTTCAGTCTGATCCGGTTCAATTATTGCAGCTTTCATCCGTTACCCGGTTTCAAAACCCGCGAGCAAATGGCCCAGGCGCTCACGCCAAACGATAACATGATCGCGCCAACTGCGACATGCGCGGTCGCGATATCGGCCGCTTTATTACTCCAGATGGTCCACGCTCCGAGGGTGAACTGGAGAAAAAACAAAACGACCCACCAGACCGACAATCCCGAAAGAATCGGGACTCGCGAAGCATTTTGGACTTGCCGAATCCGCGCCGCAAACGTGATCACGCCGACGCCGATCAACACTGCGAGAAAGCGGTGCGCCATTTGCAGCCAGATTTGAACCGCATCCACATCCGAAAGAGCGCGCGCGTCGCGCCAGGCATTGATCTTTGCGAGTGCGGCCGCGCTCGTATCCGGAATCCACGCGCCATTCGCGGTCGGAAAATCGAGGATCGCCAAATCTTTGTGTTGATGGCGCATGGTCGCGCCAAGCGCCAGTTGCAGGTAGATCGCGATCGTCATCGCGATTGCCAGTGTTTTGATCGGCGCGGTTTTTCTCAAATCGACATCTGGCGCAAGCGACCGCCAGGAGTTCGTGGTCACGATCGCAATGAGCACGATCAAACCGAGGAACGCTTGAGCGAGGCAAGCGTGAACGATTCCGATCTGGTCTTTCAGCATGGTGACGCGAAGGCCGCCCAGAATCCCCTGTAGAATCACGCCGCCAACCGCGAGCAGACCGAGCGTCCTGACTGCAGGTCGATCTTCGGCTCGCCAAAGCCAGATCGCGAGAACGATGGTGAGAAATCCGACGGTCGATGCAATCAGGCGATGCGTATGCTCAAACAAAACGCCGCCAATCCACTTTGAGACCGGAAAGAGAAACATGTTGTAGCCGAACGTGGTCGGCCAATCCGGCACGGCGAGGCCGACGCCTTTGCTCGTGACCATTCCACCGCTGCAAATGAGAAGCAGCGTGGCAACGGCGGTGAACCAGGCAAAGCGATTGAGCCAGCGCGCCGACGATGTCGATCTTTGCGCCACGTTTGCGCGCTTCGACTATTGGCCGCTCGGAGTTGGCGCAGGTTGGGCCGGTTTCTGTTCCGGTTTTGCGGCGGGATTTTCTGTTTGCGGCGCGCCCGGCGGTGGAACTGTGCCCGGAGTCGGACCAACCGGTGCTTCGCCCGGCGGACGTTGGGTCGCGGGCGGCGCATTTTGCGTCCCAGCCAATTCAGCGCGCTCTTTCAACCAGTTTTGATATTCGGCCGGTTCATCGACGACGACCATTCCCTTCATTCCGTAATGGCCCAGACCGCAGAGCTGACCGCAAACCACTTCGTAACTGCCGGTTTTGATCGGCTTGAACCACATCGGGATAAGCGAGCCGGGGATCGCGTCCGCCGCGATGCGCATGTGCGGCAAGCAAAAATTGTGGATCACATCTTTTGAAGAAAGCTCGATGATCACCGGCCGATTGACCGGCACGTGCAATTCGCCCAACACGACGATGTCGTCTTTGCCGGCGGGATCGTTTGGATCGATTCCGAGCGGATTTGAATTCGTGACCAAACCAATCTCGCGCCGGCCAAACTGGCCGTCCGGCCCCGGCATGTGAAAAGTCCAGTTAAACTGCTGACCAACCACGTGAACCAGAATCGCGTCCTGGGTCGAGGGAAATTCGTTCACGCGTTTGGCCCAAAGCGGAATCGCGAAGCCGATGAGCAAAACAGCCTCAATCAACACGACCGAAAATTCGAGGTGCGTGGAAATTCCGCTGCGAACACCTGCATGATCGGCTTTGGGGTGGCGGCCCCGGCGAAAGCGGATCAGCACAAAAACGAAAAAGGCCGACCATCCGACGAAAAGCGCACCCATAAACCAGTGCGCGAATTCGATGATGTGATCGATCTGGTAGCCATGCTCGGAGGCATTCGGCGGCTGGCCGAGAAATTCGTTAATGAGCGCGAGGCTACTCATCGAATTTGTCCAAGTCTTCTTCGTTGATTTCCTGATGCGGTTCGAGCGGCATCCGGCCATGTCGCCAAATCTTGAAGCTGAACGCGCCAATCCCGCCCATTACCGACATGACCGCGCCGAAAAGAAACCAAATCGCCACCGCCATGTGCTCAGCCGATTTGCCATCTTTCGCGCCGTAACAAAATGGACACGCGCTCGCCTGCTGCGCGACGAGCAAGATCGAGAACAACAAAATTGCCAAAAACTTTTTCATGTGATGATGCGGAGCCGTTTCATTTTTCGATAAAACCAGACGCCGTAGATGACGAGGGCAAGCGCGCAGCCAAACGAAGCGACCGCGCCCGCGAGATAAACCGGCGCGCCTTCGACGAGATTGACCCAGATACACCAGCCGCCCACGCCCAACGCGAGCAGCGTCGAAAAAATTACGAAGACGATATGAAAGGCTTTGAGCGACATTAGCGGACGATAGGGTTGTACCAGGCAAGATACGTAAGCCAAAAAAGAGCGAGCACGAAAAAGCCGGTGAAAATCAGGACGCGGTA
>Ga0193751_1000129_pt1 | contig 68010 bp, 65 predicted proteins | sample L1c2metaG_FD_143050 | JGI IMG/M metagenome (GOLD analysis project Ga0193751, IMG submission 143050) | Soil microbial communities from a riparian zone of the East river system, Colorado, United States - L1c2 | ecosystem: Environmental > Terrestrial > Soil > Riparian zone | place: USA: East River...
GGCCGGCCCGCTCGATGCGGTCTACCTGGATCTGCCGGCGCCATGGTGACCGAGCATCTCGACGATGGCGAAGGCGAAATTCTCGCCCGTGTGCGCGACGTGATCGGAAACGACCTGCCGCTGGTGGCAAGCCTCGACCTGCACGCCAATGTCACGCCGGAGATGGTGAAGCAAGCGGATGCCCTCATTGCCTACCGCACTTACCCCCATGTCGACATGGCCGACACCGGCCGTGCCGCCGCCCGTCATCTCGCGCTGCTATTGAGGACAAGGCAAAAATTGGCCAAAGCGTTCCGGCAATTGCCGTTTCTGATTCCGCTCAGCTGGCACTGCACCAACGATCAGCCCGCCAAAGGCATCTACCAAAGACTGGCGGCGCTGCAGAGCGAGGCGGTGCCGACACTCTCCTTCTGCCCGGGATTTCCGGCGGCCGATTTTTTCCATTGCGGGCCAAGCGTGTTCGCCTATGGCAAGATGCGAGCCGATGCCGAGGCCGCGGTGGACAAGCTTGCCGCGCTGACCGAAAGCCACGAGAGCGATTTCGACGGCCGCATCTACGCGCCCGACGAGGGTGTGCGGCTTGCGATGGAACTTGCGAAGTCCGCCAGCAAACCGATCGTCATCGCCGACACCCAGGACAATCCGGGCGCCGGCGGCGATTCCGATACCACCGGCATGCTGCGCGCGCTGGTCCGCAACAAGGCAACGAAGGCCGCGATCGGCGCGATCTATGATCCACAATCGGCCAAGGCCGCCCATGCCGCAGGGGTCGGCGCGACCGTTACCCTCGCGCTTGGCGGCAAGTCCAGCATACCGGGCGATGGACCGTATCACGCGAGTTTCACTGTCGAGAACTTGTCGGACGGAAAATTCGTGGCGTCAGGTCCTTATTATGGTGGCCGCGATATGGACATGGGGCCTCCGGCCTGTTTGCGGATCGGCCAGGTGCGCGTGGTGGTGAGTTCGCACAAGGCGCAGCTGGCGGACCAGTCGATGTTTCGTTATGTCGGCATCGAACCAACGGAGCAGGCGATCCTGGTCAACAAGAGTTCGGTGCATTTCCGCGCCGATTTTGAGCCGATCGCCGAGAAGCTCCTGATCTGCGCCGCCCCCGGCGCGATGCCGGCCGACACCGCCGCCCTGCCCTGGACAAATTTGCGTCCGGGGATTCGTATCAAGCCGAACGGCCCCGCTTTCGTCACTCCCGTCAAATCACATTCCCGCTCTCCTGCCATCGGATAACAAAAATGCCCAACATCGATCGCATCGACGGCTTTGCCGACGAACTCACGGCCATCCGCCGGGACCTGCACGCCCATCCCGAGATCGGATTCGAGGAGGTCCGCACCTCCGGCATCGTCGCCGAGAAGCTCACCCAATGGGGGATCGAAGTTCATCGCGGGCTCGGCGGCACCGGCGTGGTCGGCGTGCTCAAGGGCAAGGGCAACGGCAGCAAGCGCATCGGACTTCGCGCCGATATGGACGCGCTGCCGATGGAGGAAAACACCAACCTGAAATGGCGCTCCACCATTCCCGGCCGCTTCCACGGCTGCGGCCATGACGGCCACACCACCATCCTGCTCGGCACCGCGCGCTATCTCGCCGAGACCCGCAATTTCGACGGCACCGTGCATTTCATCTTCCAGCCGGCGGAGGAAGGCCTCGGCGGGGCACGCGCCATGATCAAGGACGGCTTGTTCGAAAAATTCCCTTGCGACGAGATCTACGGCCTGCACAACGCGCCCGACCTCGACTATGGCGAGCTCGCGGTCCTGCCCGGACCGGCGATGGCGGGCGCCGACTTCTTCGACATCACGATATCCGGCTACGGCGCGCATGGCGCGATGCCGGAACGCTCGAAAGACCCGGTGGTCATTGCGATGGCGCTCGGACAGGCGCTACAGACTATCGTCAGCCGCAATGTCTCCCCGACCGAACCAGCGGTGCTGTCGATCACGCAGATCCATGCCGGCTCGGCGTATAACGTGATCCCCGGCGAGGCCAAGCTCGCCGGCACGGTACGGGCTTTTTCCGACGAGGTGCGCGCGTTGATCCGCGAGCGGATGCGCGCGATCTGCACCGGCATCGCAGGCGCCTTCCAGGTCGAGATCAATGTCGACATCCGCGATATTTTCAGCGTGCTGGTGAATCGGGAGGAACACTCAAAGGTGGTCGCAGAGGTGGCGCGGACGGTGGTCGATCCCGCAAAGGTCATCACCCGTTCGCAACCAAAGATGGGCAGCGAGGATTTCGCCGATATGCTGCAGGCGGTGCCCGGCGCCTATTTCTGGCTCGGCCATGACGGCTCGGTGCCGGTGCACAACCCCGGCTTCACGCTCGACGACAAGATCCTCCCGATCGGAGCCAGCATGTTCGCGCGCATCGTCGAGACCCGGTTGCCGGCAGGCAGCCATGCATGAGGAGGCATCCCCGGATATGGTGTCCGCCCTGCACGATCTAAGCGCCGTCGACCTGATTGCGGGCTATCGCGCGCGGCAATTCTCGCCGGCCGAAGTGCTGGAAGACGTGTTCGCGCATATCGCGGTATGGGAACCGCACATCAGGGCGCTGTATGCGTTCGACCCGGAAAGTGCGCGCGCGACGGCAACAGCCTCGACCGAGCGCTGGCACAAAGGCGAGCCGACGGGTGCGCTCGACGGCATTCCCGTCACCATCAAGGAAAACATCGCCACCAAGGGCGTGCCACTGCCGCTCGGTGCCGCCACCACCAAACTGGTGCCGGCAGCCGTCGACGCGCCGCCGGCGGCGCGTTTGCGCGAAGCGGGCGCGGTGATTTTTTCCAAAACCACCATGCCGGATTACGGCATGCTGTCGTCGGGCCTGTCGAGCTTCCATCCCCTCACCCGCAATCCCTGGGATCTCAGGATGAACCCCGGCGGCTCCAGCGCCGGTGCCGGTGCGGCCGGCGCCGCGGGCTATGGCCCGCTGCATCTTGGCACCGATATCGGCGGCTCGCTGCGGCTGCCGGCGGGCTGGTGCGGTCTGGTCGCGTTAAAGCCCAGCCTCGGGCGGGTTCCGGTCGATCCGCCTTATGTCGGCCGCGTCGCCGGGCCGATGACCCGCACCGTCGATGATGCCGCCTTGATGATGAGCGTGTTGTCGCGGCCCGATCGCCGCGACGGCATGAGCCTGCCACCCGACACCATCAACTGGAAGGCGCTCGACAAACCGCTTCGCAAATTGCGGATCGGGCTGATGCTCGATCTCGGCGTCGGCCAGCCACTGGAGAAGGACGTCCGCGAGGTCGCCGTGAAAGCCGCAAAGGCGTTTGAGTCCGCGGGCGCCATTATCACCGAGGTCAAAGGCATCCTGACGCGCGAGATGCTTGACGGGCTCGACAATTTCTGGCGCGCGCGGCTGTGGGACGAGCTTTCGCAACTGGCGCCGGCCGAACGCGCCAAAGCGCTGCCCTATATCCTGAAATGGGCGGAAGCTGGCGCCAAGCTATCAGGCGTCGACGTGGTCAGGGGTTTCAACGCCACCATGGCGATCCGCGCCGCCGCCGGAAAACTATTCGCCGAACTCGACTATGTCATCTCGCCGGTTTCGCCGGCGGTGAAATTCGGAGCCGAGCTCGCCGCGCCGCTGAACGATCCCGACCGGCCGTTCGAGCATATCTGCTACACCGTGCCCTGGAACATGGCGGAAAACCCGGCGCTGTCGCTCAATGGTGGATATGACGGGACGGGCTTTCCGATCGGCGTACAGATTATCGGCCGCCGCTTCGACGACATCGGCGTGCTCGGCATGGCCAAGGCGTTCGAAGCCTTGCGAGGCGCGCAACGGCCGTGGCCTAGGGTGCCTCATTAGAGCTAGAACGGCGCAACGTACCGAGTTGTCATGCGCGGGCCTGACCCGCGCATCCATCCTCTTCAAAAAGATGGATTGCCGGGTCATAGGCGAGCGGAAGCGACGCCGTCCTTCGGACGGCTACGCCCGGCAATGACGAAAACAGCGGAAGGAAACGCCTATGCGCTACGACACGATCACCTACGAGGTCGCCGACCAAATTCTCACCATCACGCTGAACCGGCCGGACAAGCTCAACGCCTTCAACGGCACCATGCAACGGGAGTTGATCGACGCCTTCGATGCTGCGGACAAGGACGACACCATTCGTGTCATCATCGTCACCGGAACCGGCCGGGCCTTCTGCGCCGGCGCCGATCTTTCCTCCGGCGCCGATACCTTCGACCGCGACGCGCGGCGCGGACCGGTTAAGCGATTGGCCGACGGCCGGGTCGACTACAGCGATCCCAATCTGCGCGACGGCGGCGGCCAGCTGACGCTGCGCATCTTCAAATGCCTCAAACCGGTGATCGCCGCGGTAAACGGGCCCGCCGTGGGCATCGGCGTCACTATGCTGCTCGCCATGGATATCCGCATCGCCTCCGAGAGCGCGCGCTTCGGTTTTGTATTTTCCCAGCGCGGCATCGTGCCGGAGGCCGCCTCGAGCTGGTTCCTGCCGCGCATCGTCGGCATCTCCCAGGCGCTGGAGTGGTGCTACACCGGGCGGGTGTTTCCGGCGCAGGAAGCACTCGCCGGCCGCCTCGTCAGCCAGGTGGTGCCTGCGGACGAATTGCTGCCGGCCGCTCGCGCCCTCGCACGCGAAATCGCCGGCCAGACCGCGGCCGTGTCGGTGGCGCTGATCCGGCAGATGATGTGGCGCATGTTAGGGGCCGACGATCCGATGGAGGCGCACAAGGTCGACAGCCGCGGCATCTATGCCCGCGGCCGCTCGGAGGACGTGAAGGAAGGCGTGATGTCGTTTCTGGAAAAGCGCCCCGCGAACTTCAAGAACAAGGTGTCGTCCGACATGCCCGATTATTTCCCGTGGTGGGGCGAGCGGGAATATCGGTGAAGAAATTGGCGCACTGCGCGGCAGGCTGCGCCCTCTCCCCCTTGTGGGATTCTGACCCGACCCGAGGGGTATCGTGTCCGCTTTTGTGCGCATAACGAACTCATAGCGGACATCGCACCATGTCCGTTTTGTGCCAAGACAAGAACGGAAGTGAGGGCCTATTCAATCACCTCGTCGGCTCGGGCAAGCAGCGAGGGTGGGACCGTGAGACCAAGCGTCTTCGCGGTTCTGAGATTGATAATCAGTTCGACCTTTGTGGACTGCTGAACCGGCAGTTCGCTTGGCTTCTCGCCCTTGAGGATGCGGCCGGCATAGACACCCGCCAAATGGTAAGAATCCGTGATGCTCCCACCGTAGCTAATCAGACCGCCGGCGGATGCGAACGCGTGATACTCGTAGATCGCGGGCACCAAATAGCGGATCGTCAGTGTAGCTAAGAGTGCGGCGTGACCATTGAAGAACGGATCGGTGACTATTACGAGCGCACCGACCCTCTTTTCATGGAAAGTGATGAAGGCGTCATTTAGTTGCGCCTCGGTGCTCGCGTGCAGGACGTCAAGCTGCAGCCCAAGCGTTGTAGCTGCCACCCGTGAAGTTCTCGTCTACCCCTAACAGCGGACCTCGTCAGACCGGCCCGGTTGGTCCGGTTGGTGCCATAAACGGAAATGCATCTTTCCGGGTACCCCGAGACGCGACTGTGAACGGAGCGCTCGCCTCTTCTACAGCAATTGAACCGCCGACACGCCAAAACTCAAGTGGTCAATTTTATACAGACGCGCGCTGGTGTCGCGCGTAGCATCCAGCTCGCAATGCGCTGCGAGATCGATCGCAGACAAAAGAAAACGTTGCGGCGCCGCGCGAAACCACGATGACGCTATTGAGATGCCTCTCACAGCAGGACGACGTGTTATGACAGGATCACAAGGAATTTCCCGGCGGCAGGTTTTGACCATCGCTGCCGGCGCTGCCGGGGCATCGGTCACAGGCGCAGCAGCGGTCATCGGCACATCGACGCCCGCGCAGGCGGCCAAGGTGTCGCAAAACAGCGTAAAGTATCAGGACACCCCGAAGGGGGAGCAACGTTGCGAAAATTGCATTCAGTTTGAAGCCCCATCGACCTGCAAAACCGTGGATGGAACTGTTGCCGCGCAAGGCTGGTGCATGGTCTATGCGAAGAAGCCGGCATAAAATCTAACATCCGGCTGCGACGCAGTCAGTTCTAGCTTGTCTCTACTATGGAGAGATTGGCCCATGAATTACCCGTTCGCACTGTGCTCGTCCTCATTTTTCAAGCCAGAACGCGGATCAAGGGAACGCCGGCCCATGTCCGTTGCGGGGGTCATTAGCAGACATGGCGGCTCGGCTTTGCAATGTCCGCTTTACCCCCCGACAACAGACATTGGTGGTCGCCGGATCGAAGTCAGTTTCGCGCCAGGAGGCGACAGACACTCTTGCTACGCCGCCTTGATGCTGCCGATGAAATCCTCGACCTGACGTCGCATCGTCGCCGATTGCCGCGACAGCTCCGCCGACGCGTCGAGAACCTCGTTGGCGGCAGCGCCGGCCTGTTTCGCCGCGTCGGTCACGCCGGAGATATTGTCCGAGATCTCCTGGGTTCCCCGCGCGGCGTGCTGGACATTGCTGGCGATTTCCTGGGTCGCTGAGGCCTGTTGCTCGACCGCGGTCGCGATGGCAGACGCGATCTCGTTGATCTCGCCGATGGTGCCGGTGATCGCCTGAATCGCGCCGACCGCCTCGCCGGAGGTGGTCTGGATCGACGCGATTTGCGCCCTGATGTCGTCGGTCGCCTTGGCGGTCTGTTCGGCAAGGCTTTTCACCTCGGCGGCGACAACGGCGAATCCCCGCCCCGCTTCACCTGCGCGCGCAGCCTCGATGGTGGCGTTGAGGGCCAAAAGATTGGTTTGGCTGGCGATCTCGTTGATCAACTTGACGACGTCGCCGATTTTCTCCGCGCCGCTCGACAGGCTCTGCACCGTCTGATTGGTGCGCTCCGCTTCCTCGACCGCTTTTTGTGCAATCTTGGACGATAGCGTCGCCTGCCGTCCGATCTCCGCAACCGAACTGGACAGTTCCTCGGTCGCTGCCGCCACGGTCTGGACGTTGGCTGATGCCTCCTCGGTGGCGACCGCTACCGTCGTTGCCTGACGGCTGGTTTCGTCCGCCGTCGCGCTCATGGAGGTTGCGGTCGACTGAAGCTGCGAGGAAGCCCCCGTCACCGAGCCGAGCAGCGCGGCGATATCGGTGTCGAACCGCTCGGTCAGTTGACTGACGCGTGCGGCGCGCGCTGCGCGCTGATTGACGGCTTCGGTCTCGCTCGCGACCAGATCGCGCGACCTGATCAGGTTCTCCTTGAAGAATCCAACCGACCGCGCCATGCCGCCGATTTCGTCGCCGCGATCGGCGCCATCGACCTCGACATCCAGTTCACCGTTGGCGAGATCTTTCATGATCGCGACGAGCTTGCCAAGGGGAACGGTGATGCTGCGCGTCATCACCAACACCACCGCGCAACTGATCGCCAGCGCAATCGCGATCAATATGCCCAATTCAAACAAAGCCCAATTTGCTTCGCCTTGTTTTGTGGATGTCAAAGCTGCCAGATCGGCGGCAAGGCGATCCTCAACTGTCTTGAGCGTATCGATGCGGGCTGTCGTAGCGTCATACCAGGCCTTGCCATCGAGACCTTTCATGTCGCCAGACAACCCACCGCTAACGATGATTTCGCGCATCCGAACTACCGTATCGACGACGGATCCTGACAGGGTGCGATTGTAAAATTCGCGTTGCGCCGGATCAGCTGCAGCTTCAAATGTACTGAAATAGGCCTGCTGCGAGGTCGCCAATCCGAGGACTTTGGCATAGACAGGAACGTCGAAGCGGCCGGCGGCGACGCTGCCTGCTGCAAAAGCCCGCTCCTGTCCGGCCTGCTCCTTGCCTTGAATGAAGCTGACATAGGACGAGACCGCCATTGCGACGCCGCTCTGGCGGCTGACTCTGGCAATCTCGTTGGCAACGACCAGGAGCTTGGCGATGGTATCCGTGAAAAAGGTCGAAGACGCGGGGGCTGAAATGCTCTGTGCGTCGATCTCGCTCCGGCGTGCATCCAGAGCGTGCACCGCACTTTCCGCCTTCGCTATTGATTCCCTGAACTCGCCCGAGGCTGTCGCGCCTAGTTTCGCCACGATAGCCATCGCTCCATTCCGCTCGGTATCGGCGCGCTTGCGCTGTTCAGGAAGCTCGGCGCGCAATTGCGTGCCTTTGCTGCCAATGAACACCGCCGAAGCCCCCCGCTCACGCTGTAATTCATGGATGAGACGGCTGAGCTTGGCGACGCCTTCGGCGAGCGGGGCAAGCTTCGCAACCTCCGAATACGCGTGCCATCTCGACGACAGGTCATACCCGGCGAGCCCAATCAGCAACGCGAGCGGCACCACGACCGCCGCCGCCAGCCGCTGGTAGATTTTGAGGTCCGCAAGCATTGATAGGCCTCCTGCCGTCACACAACTTTTAAGTAAATTGATAAATGAAGCGTTAATCGACCGACGTCGCGCCGATCTGGCAACGCTTATGACGATGTTGGTCGCGAGAAATGCCTGATGTCGTTCAGCGCGTGATCAGAGCAACCCGCCCGATTGCCTTGCGGTCGATCAGGAGCCGCATCGCCTGGGCGACATTCTCCAGCGGCAAACGATGTGAAATGTGCGGCCGAATTTTCCCGGTCTCCGCCCAACTCAACAACGTCTTGATGCGCGCCTCGCCGAGGTGCGGATTTCTCCGCGCCGCCTCACCGGCGCGGACGCCGAGTACGCTCGCCCCCTTGATCAACAGCAGATTGGTGCGGGCAAGCCCAATACCGCCGGTGAACCCGATGACAAGGATACGCGCGCCCCAGGCGATGCAGCGCAGGCTGTTCTCGAACATCTCACCACCAACGGGATCGAACACCACATCGGCGCCGCGGCCGTCGGTGATGCGCTTGACCGCGTCTCGGAACGACTCGCGCGCCGTGAGCACGAGGTGATCGGCGCCACGCGCCCTGGCAACCGCGAGCTTTTCCTCCGAGGAGGCCGCCGCGATGACCGTTGCCCCCAACAGCTTGCCGATTTCGACAGCGGCAAGGCCAACGCCGCCGCCGGCGCCATGGACCAGCAACACCTCGCCCGGCCGAATCTGGCCGCGATCGACCAGCGCGTGATAGGCCGTGCCGTGGGCGGCGAGGAAGGTCGCGCCCTCCGCATAGTCGAAGTTCGACGGCAGCGGCGTCAATTGCGATAGCGCGACCACGGCCTCGTCGACATAGGCGCCGTGCCGCATCCGCACGATCACGCGGTCGCCGACGGCTGCGCCGGCAACGCCATCGGCGATCTCGCTCACGCGACCGGCCGCTTCCACCCCGGGCGAAAAGGGCAGTTCAGGTTTGAGCTGGTATTCGCCGGCAACCATCAATATGTCGGGAAAGTTGACCCCGGCCGCATGCACCGCAACGCGCACCTGCCCCGGCGTCAGCGGCGCGGCCGCAAAACTTTCCAGGCGCAGCCGCTCGGGCGCGCCGAGCTCACGGCAAATGACCGCGTTGGGCATCAGGCCGCGCTCGCCTTTCGACGCTGCAACGCTTCACGGATCAGCGGCAACCGGTCATTGCCGAAATACATGTCGCTCTTGTCGACAAAGATGGTCGGCGAGCCGAACCCGCCGCGCGCCATCACTTCGTCGGTGTTGGCCTTGAGCTGATCCTTGATCGCCTGCCCGCTGATGCCGGCGAAGAATTTTGCCGCGTCAATACCGAGTTCGCCGCAGATCTCCGCCAGCACGTCGTCTTTGGAGATGTCCTTGTCGTCGCCCCAATAGGCGGCGAACACCGCGCGCGCGAACGGCACCATGTCCTGCGCAAGCAAGATGCAGCCGCGCATCGCTTTCACGCTGTTCACGGGAAACACCGTCGGCGGCATCTTGATCGCAAGTCCCGCCGAGCGCGCCCAATCCGCGAGGTCTTTCTTGTGATATCGCGCCTTCAACGGCACCGGCGTCTCCCGCGAGGCATAGACACTGGGATTGACGGTGTTGAAGATGCCGCCGACCAAAATTGGCCGCCACGAAATCTCCACGCCGAATTCCTTCGCCAGCGGCTGGATGTTGTGGAAGGCGAGATAGGTCCAGGGACTGGAACAGTCGAAGAAGAATTCGATCATGGCGTTTCCTTTTTTGTGCGCGATATGCGCCCTTGCTTACTCCCTCGCCCCGCTCTTGCGGGGAGAGGGTTGGGGTGTGGGGCTTTCTCAGCGAACGCAGCTGGTGGAGAGTCCCCCCTCACCCGCCCGACTTCGCTGCGCTTCGCCGGGCGACCTCTCTCCCCGCAAGCGGGGCGAGGTGAAAGCCTCACTTCTTCCCTGCCATCTCCTTCGCCCTCTGCCCGAACATATTCTTGCGCGCCTCCTCGTCAAAAGGCTCCTTGACGAATTTGCCGATCGCCAATCCCGCCTGCACCTGGGGCCGCGCGCGCACAGCCGCGTACCAGCGCTTGACGTTCGGATAATCGTCGAGCGTAAAGCCCTGTGCCTTGTGGGTCATGGTCCATGGAAAGCAGGCGATGTCGGCGATCGAATAGTCGCCGGCGACATAGGCGCCAGTCTTGCCCAATTGGGTGTCGAGCACGTGGTAAAGCCGCGCGGCCTCGTCACGGTAGCGCTCGATCGCGTAGGGGATTTTCTCCGCCGCATAGAGCGCGAAATGCCCGTGCTGGCCAAGCATCGGGCCGAGCCCGCTCATCTGCCACATCAGCCATTGCAGCACGGCCGAACGCGCGCGCAACTCTTTGGGGAGGAAACGCCCGGTCTTGTCGGCGAGATAAATCAGGATCGCTCCGGTCTCGAACACCGAGAACGGCCCGCCGCCGTCGGAAGGCGCATGGTCGACGATCGCGGGAATGCGGTTGTTCGGACTGATCGCCAGAAATTCCGGCTTGAACTGCTCGCCGGAGCGGATGTTGACGGGCATGACCGTATAGGGAATGCCGAGTTCCTCCAGCATGATCGAGATTTTCCAGCCATTCGGCGTGGGCGCGTAATAGAGGTCGATCATGGAAACCCCGTCATTTTCCGATTCCATTACCGTAGTGCAGAGCTCGCCCGGATAAAAGTCTCCGACCGTCACGGCCGGCTCGGTCCCGGCATGACGAACATATATACTCGGCGCGCAAGACATGGCAGAGAGGCGCGCCATCACAAGCTGCCACTGCCCGGGAGGCCCCTCATGCTGTTTCCAACCACGATCGCAGGCTCCTTGCCGAAGCCGGAATGGCTGGCCGAACCCAATACGCTGTGGGCGCCCTGGAAGTCCAAAGGCGACGAACTGGCGCGCGCCAAGCGCGACGCCACCCTGCTGGCGGTGAAGCTGCAGGAAGATTCCGGCATCGACATCGTCACCGAGGGCGAGCAGGCGCGCCAGCATTTCGTGCACGGGTTTCTGGAGAAGGTCGAGGGGATCGACTTCGCCCACAAGGTCGAGATGGGAATCCGTAAAGACCGCTACAAGGCGATGGTGCCGCAGGTGGTGGCGCCGCTGCGGCTTAAGGGCCGCGTCCATGCCGACGAGGCCCGCGTCGCGCGCACCCATACCACGCGCAAGCTGAAATTCACTTTGCCCGGCCCGATGACCATCATCGACACCATCGCCGACCAATATTACGGCGACCGCGTCAAGATGGCGTTCGCCTTTGCCGAACTGCTCAACGAGGAGGCCAAGGCGTTGCAGGCCGACGGCGTCGACCTGATCCAGTTCGACGAGCCCGCCTTCAACGTCTACATGGACGAGGTCTCCGACTGGGGCATCAAGGCATTGGAGCGCGCCGCGGAAGGGCTGACCTGCGCCACCGCGGTCCATATCTGCTACGGCTACGGCATCAAGGCCAATATCGACTGGAAGCAAACGCTCGGCAGCGAGTGGCGGCAGTATGAGGATATTTTCCCGGCGATCGCCAAAAGCCCGATCCAGCACGTCGCGATCGAATGCCGCAACTCGCGGGTGCCGCTGGAACTGCTCGGCCTGCTCACCGGCAAAGTGGTTCAGGCCGGCGTGATCGACGTCGCCAGCGACACCGTCGAGACCGCGGAGGATGTCGTCAAGGTGATTGAGGCCGTCGCCAAATTCGTGCCGAAGAGCAACATCATCGCGACCACCAATTGCGGCATGGCCCCGATGCGCCGCGATATCGCCGAAGCCAAGCTGATGGCGCTCGGCACCGGCGCGCAACTGGCGAGAGCGCGGTTCGGGTGAGAATGCCGTCATTGCGAGCGCAGCGAAGCAATCCATTGTCGCTGAAGAAAAGAAAGGAGTGGATTGCTTCGTCGCTGACGCTCCTCGCAATGACGGGTTGCAATGCTAAGCGATCAACCCTTCGCGCTTCGATGCAGCACCGGCCGATATCCCGCTGATAACGCACGCACTATCGAAGGTGGCGTCAGCAGCATCGCGGCTTTGATCGCGCCTTGCGTTTGGCGATAGCCGGCCGGCGACCACAGCAGCGCTCTCCCGTGCGCGATCAGAAAACTCTTCTCTCCAGCCTGCACCATCGCGCCATCGGGTAATTCGAACAGCCGCATCGGCAATTCGTGCAATCGTTTGCCCGCCCCTTCCAGCCGTTCGCGGTGCAGCACCGCGTCGACGTCGTCAGCGCGAACATTCGAAACGCCGTTGCCCGCCTGCCACGCTTTGCAGAACCGGTTCGCGTCATCGCGGCGGCAGAAGAAGCACGGACGATGGCCTGCCGCGAACGCGGTGGCCTCATCGAGAAAGAACAGTTCGGTCCAGCTGCGCGTGCCCATCACATCGCGCCGCCGGCCCTTGAAGTCGCAGACGCAAGTGAGCCAGGCGCGGCTCGCCCAGCGCCGCTTCAGCAGCGTCTTCGTCAGGGGATCGTGAATGATGCCGCGATTGCCGGTGAACATCCCGCGATCATGGGTGGCGACGATGTCGCCTGACGGCGTAACACGGTTTTGCAGGGGCATCGCGAAAACCGATCGTTCATCGCAGCGTCATTGCGAGCGAAGCGAAGCAATCCACATCCACGCCGGTCAAGCGATGGATTGCTTCGTCGCTGACGCTCCTCGCAATGACGGCCTGGTTCACGCCGCGCCGTCGCGGATCGGCGGCTGGAACGACAGCGCGGTATCCCAGGGAAAGAAAATCCAGGTATCCTGCGACACCTCGGTGATGAAGGTGTCGACCAGCGGCCGCCCCATTGGCTTGGCATAGACGGTGGCGAAATGCGCATTCGGCAGCATCTCGCGCACCAGCCGCGCGGTCTTGCCGGTGTCGACGAGGTCATCGACGATCAGGAGTCCCTTGCCGGTGCCGCTGCCGAGACTCGCGGTGTCGGCCGACACGTGTTTCAGCACTTTCAGATCGCCCTGCTGAGTGTGCGCGTAGCTCGCGATGCACACGGTATCGATGACGCGAACCCCGAGTTCGCGCGCGACGATCGCCGCCGGCACCAGCCCACCGCGGGTAATGGCGATCACCGCGTGAAACGGCCCGACCTCATTGAGCCGCCAGGTCAGCGCCCGGCAATCCCGGTGAAACTGGTCCCATGAGACCGGAAAGGCCTTGCCCGCCCGCTCCTGCGCACTCAGTTCCGGATGCTCTGCCATAATGGTTCTCCCCTATATTTTACGAATGACGAAGCTACCGGTAGCGGTCGCCACGAGCTTGTCGTTCTGCCAGAGTTCGGCGTTGCCGTGACATATCTCGCGGCCTCGCAACACGACCCGGCCAAGTCCCTTCAGGGGACCGAGCACCGCAGGCCGGTGAAACTGCACGTTCAGATTAACGGTCGGCGCGAATTGCCCGACATCGAGCGTCGCCGAAAGCGCGGTGCCCATGGTGTCGTCGAGCATGGCGGCGAGAAATCCACCCTGCACGTTCCCGGCCGGATTGAGAAAAATCTCGACCGCCTCGAATCGGGTTTCAATCGTGCCGCGCTCGCCGTCGATATCGACGAAGCTCAGCCCGAGCGTCTTCGCACACGCCGGAGGCGGCAATTTGCCATCGACTATTTTCCAGAAGAACGAATTCTTGTCCAAGATGCTGCCCTTTGGCCCCTTCCCTAGCGAACCACGTTCAATCCCGCCAGCATCTCCTTCACCGCGGCCATCGCGGCGGCGAGCTTTTCCGGATCGCGCGAGCGGACCACCAGATTGGTGTTCGGCTTCTTGTCCTCGTCGAGGAATGGATAGCTGCCGATGATGGTGTCGGGATGGGCATTGGCGATCTCGCGCAACGGCCCGCCGATGTCGCCCTCCCGCGCATTGGCGCGAACACTGTCCGACAACATCCGCACGCCGGATTTGAGCTTCGGCGCCACGATATCCATCATCGCCTGCATGATCGAGGGCACGCCGGCCATCACGATGACATTGCCGATCTTGAAGCCGGGCGCGAGGATGGTCGCGCTCTGGATCAGTTCGGCGCCGTCGGGGATTCGCGCCATCCTTAAGCGCGCCTCGTTCAGCTCGCCCGGATTCTGGAAGCGCTCGCGAAATCGCGCCACCACCTCCGGATGATGATCGATGCCGACGCCGAACGCTTTCGCCACGCTGTCGGCGGTGATGTCGTCATGGGTCGGCCCGATGCCGCCGGTGGTAAAGACGTAGGTGTAGCGATGGCGCAGCGCGTCGAGCGCTGCGATGATCTCGGCCTCTTCGTCGGCAACGACCCGGACCTCTTTGAGGTCGATGCCGATATTGGTCAGGTATTCCGCGATGAAGCCGATGTTCTTGTCCTTGGTCCGCCCGGACAGGATTTCGTCGCCGATCACCAGGATTCCCGCCGTGACGATATCGCTCATGACTTCTCCTTAGGCCGCAGCGGTGCGGATTGCACATGGCCGCGTGAGGCGCTTTCTCACCTTACTCGGGCAACACCTTGAAATTCGCCGGGTTTTGCTTCCGAAATAAGCAACCACCAGCCGTTTTTTCGGGCACCCTCGACGCTATCCCTAGCAAATGCTCCGGGCCAATGCATATCGCGCTGGCCCGAGCCTTGCTACCATCCGGTTGAGTCATGCACTGTGTCGTATGACCTCCAAGGGCGATCGGGATTGATGGCAGTTGCGTTCGATGAAATGAACGGGCTCGGCGGCGATCTCCGCCCGGCCTATCAGGAGCTCTCCCGCTGGCTGAGGGAGACGCCGCCGGACGCCCTGGAATATCGCCGACAGGAGGCGGAGCTCTTATTCCGCCGGATCGGCATCACCTTTGCGGTCTATGGCGACGCCGAGGCCCAGGAACGGCTGATCCCGTTCGACGTGATTCCCCGGATCATGTCCGCGAAGGAATGGACCATCCTCGAAAAAGGTCTCAAGCAACGGGTACGCGCGCTCAACATGTTCCTGCGCGACATCTATCACGGCCGCGACGTGCTGCGCGCCAATATCATCCCCGAAGACCTGATCTTCCAGAATCCGGTGTTCCGGCCCGAGATGAACAACCAGGCGGTGCCGCACGACGTCTATGTCCACATCGCCGGCATCGACATCATCCGGGTCGACGCGGAAAACTTCATCGTGCTGGAGGACAATGCGCGCACGCCGTCCGGCGTGTCCTACATGCTGGAGAACCGCGAAATCATGATGCGGCTGTTTCCGGACCTGTTCGCCCGCCACCGCGTCGCGCCGGTGGAACGCTATCCCGATGAATTGCTGTCGGCACTGCGATCGGTGGCGCCGCTCAGCGCCGCGGCCGAGCCGACGGTGGCGCTGATGACGCCAGGGGTCTACAACTCCGCCTATTACGAACATTCATTTCTGGCCGACAAGCTAGGGATCGAACTGGTCGAGGGCCGCGACCTCATCGTCAAGGACGATGAGGTGTACATGCGCACCACCGAGGGGCTCAAGCGCGTCGACGTCATCTACCGCCGCGTCGACGACGACTTTCTCGATCCCCTTACTTTTCGGCCGGATTCGGCGCTCGGCGTGCCCGGGCTGATGTCCGCCTATGCCGCCGGCAACATCACGCTCGCCAACGCGGTCGGCACCGGCATCGCCGATGACAAGGCGATCTACTCCTACATGCCCGAGATCGTGAAATTCTACCTCGGCGAAGAGCCGATCCTGAAGAACGTACCGACCTGGCGCTGCCGCGAGCCCAAGGATCTGGCCTACGTGCTCGACAACTTGGCCGAGCTGGTGGTGAAGGAGGTGCATGGTTCCGGCGGCTACGGCATGCTGATCGGACCTGCCGCGACCAAAGCCACGATCGAAGCGTTTCGCGACAAGTTGAAGCGCGAGCCGGAAGGTTTTATCGCCCAGCCGACGCTGGCGCTGTCGACCTGCCCGACCTGCACCGCGGCCGGCCTCGCGCCGCGCCACGTCGATTTGCGGCCCTTCGTGCTGACCGGAAGCAACCACGTCACCATCGTGCCGGGCGGCCTGACGCGCGTGGCGCTAAAGGAAGGTTCCCTAGTCGTGAATTCGAGCCAGGGCGGCGGCACCAAGGACACCTGGATATTGGATGAATAGGATTTTGCTACCAAGGCCATTTTCGCGGCTCACCCCCTCCCCGACCTCGAAAGCGAGTTCGGCTTGCCCCGGACCCCCGCAAGCGGCAACGGAAAAGGGCTGACATTCCATGCTGTCGCGCACCGCTGAAAACCTCTATTGGCTCGCCCGCTACGTCGAACGCGCGGAATATCTGGCGCGCACCATCGACGCGACGCTGCGCGTCAGCGCGCTGCCGAACGCTTATGTGGGCAAGACCAACGAGTGGGATTCGGCGCTGATGACCGCGGGCGTCAGCGCCAGCTTCTACGAGGTCCATGCGGAGGCCGACGAGCAAAGCGTCGTCGATTATTTGTCGTTCTCGCCGTCCAATCCGTCCTCGATCAAGAGCTGCATCGAAAACGCCCGGCTCAATTCCCGTTCGGTACGCACCGCGCTGACCAGCGAGATGTGGGACACCATCAATTCGGCCTGGATCGACCTGCAGGAAGTCTGGGGCAAAGGCACCAAGACCCGCGAGGAACTGACCAAGTTTCTGCGCTTCGTGCAGGAAACCTCGCTGCGGTTCGACGGCTCGGCCTACCGGACCATGCTGCGCAACGACGCCTACTGGTTCTCACGGCTCGGACTGCATCTGGAGCGCGCCGACAACACCGCCCGTATTCTCGATGTGAAGTACCATGTGCTGCTGCCCGAGGAGGAACATGTCGGCGGCCCGCTCGACTATTATCAATGGACCTCGATCCTGCGCTCGGTCTCGGCGCTGACCGCCTACCACTGGGTCTATCGCGAGACGCTGAAACCGTGGCTGATCGCGGACCTGTTGATCCTCAATGACACCTTGCCGCGGTCGCTGGCGAGTTGTTACGGCAATTTGGTGCGCAATCTCGACCAGATCGGGGTGGCCTATGGCCGCCAGGGCGCCGCCCAGCGCCATGCAAGGGGGGTGCGCAACCGGCTGGAACATAGCCATATGGATGATATCTTCCAGCACGGCGTGCATGAATTCATCCAGGAATTCATCGCCGACAACTCAAGGCTCGGTGAAATCATCACCAGGCAGTATCTGATTTGATGAAACTGGTATAAGCACAACCAAACACCGTCATTGCGAGGAGCGAAGCGACGAAGCAATCCATTGGGCGGCAGAGCCGGTATGGATTGCTTCGCTGCGCTCGCAATGACGGACATTCGCCGCCAGTCTGCTCCAACAAAAACCCGTACCTCATGCGTCTGCGCATCGCCCATTCCACCACCTATCGCTACCAACCGGCGGCGACCGGCATCATTCAGATCCTGCGGATGACGCCCGGCAGCCATGACGGGCAATATGTCGCCGAATGGCAGATCGACGTCTCCACCGACTCGCGCCTGCATGTCCACCAGGACGCGTTCGGCAATGTCACCCATGTGCTGACCGAGGCGGCGATCGTCGACCTCACCATCCGCGTCGAAGGCCTGATCGAGACCCATGATACCGGCGGCGTGCTCAGGGGCACCGACGAACGGTTTCCGCCAAGCCTGTTCCTGCGGGCGACGCCACTGACCGAAGTCAATCCGGCGATGGCGGCATTTTCGCGCGAATTGCGTTCTGAATCGGAAACTGACGTGCTTGGGTTCCTGCACGCGCTGATGCTGCAGATCAACGATCACATGACCTTCGATGAAGATCCCACCAACAGCGGCACCTCGGCGGTCGAAGCCTTCGCCTTGAAGCGCGGCGTCTGCCAGGATTACGCCCATATCTTCATCGCCTGCGCGCGCTCGGCCGGCGTACCGGCGCGGTTCATTTCCGGCCATTTCATGCGATCGGACGGCATGGTGCATCAGCAGGCCGGCCACGCCTGGGCGGAAGCCTTCGTGCCCGATCTCGGCTGGGTCGGGTTCGATCCGGCGAACGCCATCTGCACCACCGATGCCCACGCTCGCGTCGCCATCGGCCTTGATTACCTCGGCGCCGCTCCGGTGCGCGGTACCCGCTACGGCGGCGGCAACGAAACGCTGACGGTCGCGGTCAAGGTCGACCAGGTCGGACGGCACGGTCAGTGGCAGAGCCAGTCTTGAGCCTGGAGCCTGACCCGGAAAAGTGGAAACCGGTTTTCACTCGCGACAAACGCGAAGCGTTCTGAATTTACTTCCGATTTCGGCGGCATAGCGGACGTTACCGGGCTTGCTGGCGGCCCGACCCCGTCGCGAATGACCCGCAACGGACATCGGGCCCGCGATACCCGTTACACCGAAATCATGCTAGATCATCCTATCCGTATCAAATTTCGGGGTACTTCAGTGAGGCGACGCGAGTTCATCGCAGGCTTGTGCGCTTCCGCAGCATGGCCCTTGGTTGCGCATGCGCAGCAATCTGGCAGACCGCTGATCGGATTTTTGAGCGGTAGGTCGCCCACTGAATCATCATCGTCAAATGCTGCGTTCAAGGATGCGTTGAATGCGGCGGGCTATGTCGAGGGGCACAATCTTGCAATTGAATACCGCTGGGCCGAGGGTCATCCTGACCGATTGCCATCTTTGGCAGAGGATCTCGTGCGGCGAGGGGTTGTCTTAGTCGTTGCAGTCGGCGGCACCGAGCCCGCGCGAGCAGCCGCAGCGGCCACCAGCACAATTCCGATAGTCTTCGTAAGCGCCGCCGATCCCGTAAAAGCAGGCCTTGTCTCCAGCCTCAATCGGCCAGGTGGCAATGTCACTGGAGTGAGCTCGATTGGGTCGGCGTTGGAAGCCAAGCGTCTCGGACTTCTTCATCAACTGGTGGCTAAACCTGGATTGATAGGGGTGATTTTGAACCCGGAATATCCGGCCGCCGAAGTCGAGCTGCGGGGCTTGCAGGAGGGAGCGGCCGAACTGAAACAGCAAATTCAAGTCGTAAACGTCAGCAAAGAACAAGAGTTGGAACCAGCTTTTGCCACGCTGGTACAGTTGAATGCTGTCTCCATACTAGTTGCAACGGACGTCTTCCTTTTGAACCAGCGCGCGCAGGTCATTGCTTTGGCCGAGCGTCACGCAATTCCTACCATCTACGGATTTCGTGAGTTTGCCTTGGATGGCGGGCTTATAAGTTACGGACCAAGCCTTCCCAACGCATATCGTCAAGCTGGGGATTATGTCGCGCGAATATTGAAAGGCGATAAACCTGCTGACTTGCCGATTCTGCAGCCGACAAAGTTTGAATTATTGATCAACCTTAGGACGGCCAAGCTCCTTGCACTGGATGTCTCGCCGAACCTCTTGGCTATCGCCGACGAGGTGATTGAGTGAGTGCGCTCACTTCCGAAATTGGCAATCATCGAGCGCGATGCGCACACCGGCCTGACGAAGTTCATCGATCACGATCTGTGCAACCCCGATATTCTCAACGAGCGCGCTTTCGGTGATTTCAATCTCCAGGCGGCGCGGGCTGAACCCGGTTTGTCCAAGGATCGATAGCAGCCGCAATCCGAGTGTCGGATCGCGCAGCTGAATCGGCGAGACGTTGAAGGCAAGCACGAAAGCTTTCGGCCACGAATTTGCATCCAGACACGCTTGGCGAAAGAGCTGGTCGCTGAGCCCGTTGATAAGGCCGGTCTCCTCGGCGATGGGAATGAAAACATCGGGGGGAACGAAGCCTAGATCGCCGTTTTCCCAACGCGCGAGCGCTTCAAATCCGATAATGCGATTGCCGTTTAGTGACACCAATGGCTGATAATACGGGACGATGGCATTGGATGCTATCGCGCTTCGGAGGTCTCGCTCGATCTGGACGCGCCGCTCGACATGCACATCCATCTCAGTTCGTCTGCGCGAATACAATCATTCGGAGCTATGGCGATACCAATTCCGACACCGAACTCCGCGGTCACATGCTCGATGACGAAAGGCTCGGCAACGGCTGCCGCGATACGCCGCGCCAGATTTGTGGGATCATCGAGAGAGCCAATTTTGGGCATGATGATCGTAAACTCGTCCCCGCCAATTCTGGCAAGAAATGCGTCCGCGCGCACGATGACAGAGACCCGCCGAGCAAATTCGATTAGTGCTTTGCCACCCACGACGTGGCCGTGGGTGTCGTTGACTGCCTTGAAGCCGTCGAGGTCCATCACGAAAACGGCCACCTGATGCGTAGCTCTGGCGGTGCCGAGACATTCCGCGAGCTGCTCCTCGAAAAACCGACGGTTCGGCAAGCCGGTCAATGGGTCGTGCCGGGCGAGATTGCGCGCCTCCAGTTCCGCGGTTATACGTGCCTTGATTTCGCGGGAAACGTCCTGATAGCGACGAAATCCGTAAACCATCATCGCGAGACCGAGGACGAATACCACGAATATGATGTCGTCGACTTGATAATCAGCGTGGTCTATCCCGAACTGAAACAGGGTTAAGGCAAAGTCGTAGGTGGTCCCCACGACATATGTGAGAACCGCGATGCCCAGGATTACGACAGCGTCTCTTTTGTCACGCCGTCGCAAGCCGGACCAATCTGCGGAGAACGCGCGTGACAATCGAGCTGACAATTTCGTCACGAGTCGAACCTTCGCTGAAGACGGTCGTTCCATCGGGGGTTTGGCTGGTCACCAAAGAAGTTAATTAAGGTGCCGATCCTGCAAGCCGATTGTCGGAACTTCGGGATCAGCGCTCTGTTGCGAGTCGTCGCGGAACCGTTTCGCGAGCAGCGGCTTGGTCCGTATGCAAACGTTCGAGACGATTGATCCAAAAGTCGCGAGACGCTGCCGCTATGACCAACATCGTGGCCAAAAAACATCTTTGACGGTTGAGGGATGGCTCGTCACGGGGTTGGTCCACTCGGTCATGGAAGTTAGGTGCAGCAAGCCGACGCGCTGGATCATCACGGTCATTTCCAAGCCGAGCATCGCTGCCTAACCGATCACGCTCTGAGCGCGGAGGCGACCTTACCTCGGGGCAACCAATTGGCCTTGGAGCCAGTCCATTGTCGCTTTGGACTGCATGGGGTCACTGAGCTTCACCGCCGTCCTAATCTGATGCGAGCAACAATGACATTCAAAGGTCCGAAGGTCATATCCTGACGGACCTTCCTGGATGCTTCCCAGGAACATTTTGGATTGGCACTTCGAACAGATTACCTGCCGCAATTGGGGCATGATGCTCTTCCCTTTAGGCGGGAGACTCAACACTCTCTGTCACCGGTAGTGTGCCTTTGAAGGTAGCGGTGATGGGTGCCAGCATCGATTTTTGAGCGATCATTCGCTGGTCAATATTGATCAAGGTTTCGCTGAAGGGCGGAATACGCCTAACACGGCCTTGCCGCGATCATCGGTATTTTCGACAAATTGACTTTAGCGCACGACGACGTCTTCTATTGGGCACCTTTCGGACCTCACGCGATGTCCGACTTGAGTCCGGAATGCGTACCAAAGCGGACGTCCGCCGACCAATCTGAATTTATGGGTTCACGCCCTAACCAAATATGTCGGCCATCCCGGTCATCTCAAGGTGTTCGCAACCCCGGAAGCCGCCGATGAGTGGTTCAAGGAGAACGACCCCGAAGGGCGTCGCCTTTTGATACGAGATCATAGAGTGATTGAGATCGGCGAAGGTCCGGAGCCGCGCGGAGTTCCGGTCGCCCGTAGTCGGTGAAATGAAAAAACCAAAATCCCGATAGATAAAGAGAAGAGCCGCTGGTGAGGCGGCTCTTTCAATTACAAGCTTTATTTACTTAGTACTTCGTGCCTGAACCACTGGTCTGACCGGGCGCGTACCCAGAAGCGCCCTCGGTGCCCTTCTTGGAGCCCTTGGCTTGCATCTCGTGTCCCGGAGCGTAGCCGGAAGCGCCAGGGCTGCCTTTCTTAGAACCCTTTTTCTGCATCTCGTGGCCGGGCGTCTTGCTCGATACACCTTGCGCAAAAACGGCGGGCGCGGAAGCAATAAGAGCGGCGGTAGAAAGTGCGATGATTGCGAGTTTCATTCAGTCCTCCTCGGCTCACGTTACCGTATTAGCTTTGGAAGAACGCTTCGCCGGTGGTCGACATGGTCGGGATCAAGAGGGCGCGATCCAAATAGAGGTTTCGGCTTTCACAGCTCGTCTCAGCAATAAGCAAGCAGCTATGACAAGCCGCTCCATGAGTTGCGCGATCGCCACTTTGAGTGTCTGGCTCGTGATCGGAGCAAACTGGATCGTTTGAGCATATGGCAATTCGATCCAAGGCGCCTTTGAGAATTGGGGCGAACCTAGGCGCAGTGGCCACCAACCCTCCCAACGTACCCTGGGCGCCCGCCGTCGCTGTATAGATCAAGATCCCGAAGCGACCTCCGTCGCCCTCAGACAACGCGTATACCCGTTCTTTGAGGGCACTCGCCGGATATCCGCAGTCAAGCGCGATTTCGGACATCAGCGCGTGCGAAAGACTGTGGAGCAGCACGTAGGGCAGGCCGGGATATTTAGGACCCTTCCCTCCAAACCGCCGCGACCAATGCTGGAATCCGGCAATCAACTTTGTACTCGCTCTTTAACTGGCTCTTCGCCCAGCCAAGTGCGGATCGTGCCTTCGTCGAAGTGCACGAACAAACCTTCGCCAAACTGCTCGATCGCTGGCAACCAGTCCGCGTCCCTCGATATTGGCGCCCCATCTACCGCAAGGCTCACATCCTCGATATCGCCATCACTGGACGTCGGTGCGGCTTCGAACCTGGTAAAGCCGTATAGGCAGGAGACTTCCCGAAGCCTATGAACGGCGACAAGACTTTTCACGCTTGAGAGGTCGATATCAGGAGCGTTAGCGGCCCAGATTTCGCGCTTCAGAGTCTGGGCGAAGAGTTTGGCGTCTGGATGATTCTGACCAATCTCTTCCCGACCGCTGGCGAACACATCAAATTCCGCGACCTTTGGCGACCGCGCTGCATCGGTTCTTGCGCCCTCGCGTATTCTCTTGAGCCGTTCGAAAATATCTTGGTCCGAGAACGGTCCAAGCGAAGCCGCTATCCGTGCGTTGAACTGTTTTGCCATCGCAACATGTTCGACCGACTGAACTGAGGTCAGCTCTCCAGAAAGCTCAGACCATTTTAGTCAGCTCATCCTCTTCTGACGGCAACGAGATGATCGTCAGAACTTGCGGAAAATAGGTGTTCGTTGCGGTTCGAGTGAGCAGCTTCAGGTTCAGGTCGCATCCGTCGGGATCCTTGTCGAGCAGCCATGGCCGCTCACCCCGGCATTTCCCAAGCCTGCCCGGTATAAATGCCTCTTGGAGAGAAAGGCGCTTGCCGCAGCCACACACAACGGAGGTATCGGCCGGGTCAGCACTTGTTCCCTTTTCCTCAACCCACATGGGCTCTTGGCAAACGGTGGCCGCGTGCACGACCCAACGCCAATCGATATCCTGCAAGTGCCCCTTCGTACAGGCGCAAACGAATCGTATTGGGGTTACTTCGCTCTTTCGCCCATCATCGAAATTGAATCGTTTGCGGCCCGTCGCATCAAGATCTCGCCATCGCACCAGCCTGCGGCGCCGGAACCCTGCAGGTCCCGTCCCCACAACGTCCACTTCTTCACAAACGAACCATGCCGGAAATATCACGGATGATATGCCACGAGGCTCGCCATTCGGCGCAACTTCAGTAATCGGAGGCGTTCGAAGCGAGAGGCTCTTGTTGGGGTCGAGCCGGTTACGATCTTTCAAAAGTCTTTCGAGGCGCTCCTGAAGGCGGGGCTCTGACAAAATGGTAAATCCGCGGCCCCGCATGTCCCATTGTTCAAGTCCGCCGATAACAACGGACCTCGTTGGCAAATCTACCATCGCTCCTGGACCAAACGTGGAAATGACCTGGCTGAGGCGCTGTGTATTCTTGCTCATCATGCAGATCCATATACAGCTCTGTTGAGGAGGTTCATGAAAATGGACCCGAACATCATTCGCTCGGCGGTTACATGGCATCGAGGTGCGAGTCTTGACCCGGCGGTTGCGCCCAGCCCCGCCACCTTGGGATGAATGGCGGACCACAAGAGAATCCGATGCCAAACGTCGATAATGCGATACGTTATGCCATAGCTGACTGCCTACGCCAAATCGCAGAGCGGCAACCAGGACGATGACATCGATTTCTAGGGTGTCAGATACCTGACACTCTTGAGATGGAACAGGTTTAGAACAATAGTTCCTGCTAGCGGCTGGTGCAGCGGGGAGCGCGACATTCATCCGCCTTCTGCTTCTTCCTTTCTTCGAAAGAAGCAGAGAGGCGGTCCGGTAGTGGCACCGCCAATCAAAATGGAGATTAAAATTATGTGGCTATGTTTACGAGACAGCTTCTTGTCAATCGTGGCCAAGGACTGTGCCGTCAATGAACTGCTGGTCAGGGCAAGACGGGCTGGAGATATCGAGGAGGTGTTTCCGGCAGCCATGGTTACGAAATCCACCACCACCGATTATATGTTCCGAGCCATCGTATCCCGTGATGCGGTAAAACAGGCCATGGCTGCCATAGTTGACCATATCGATTACCCGAACTTCAAAGACACCGTTGAAGACAGGTCATTGCATTCTGCCTATGTTGCGGTCTGGTGTGCAATGGCAGGATTACAACATCCGCCGCCATACATACCGACCAATGCAAGGTCGGCTCTAACCTCGAAAAACACACCGTAACGCCTCTTGCGACTCAGCCGAGTCCGCTGGTGCGATATTTCGATTGGCCGGTGTCAGACAGCCACCAGCAGGAAACCGCACTCTATGGCCTCGGGAGAGTCACGGAGGATCTGTTTCGGAATTGTTCTAGGTCACCCGAAATCGAATAACTCGGCCAAGGCGAATGCCCAAAACATCAGCCAGAACAATGTCGAAATCACATAGCCGGGCAGCATGGTGACGGCCAGACCGAGCTTCTCAAACCATCCCTCTTGCTGCCTGACATTGGAGATCAGGGTGATGGCAAAGACGATCGGCAAGGCGAGACCAAATTTGAGAACGTTCAAAAGCCGCCGCATGATTAGCCTCGGCCCTAGAACCATTTTGAAACATTAGTCCCATCAATCGTTTCGGCAAAGAGTTTTAAGGTCGGTTTGGTGGTTTGCATGACCTTTGATCAACGGCCCTAGTCGAGCAGCGGCCCGATATGCTTTGATGCGTTGGGCAGGAACCGAGGGACACATGAGGGCCCTGATGTACATATTCATTCGAAAGTTCACCAAGGTTCGTTCGGTTGGGGATGCTGCGCGCCGCGCCAAAAGCGGTATCGGTCAGATCCTCAGGAAATCGCACGGATTCAGATCTTATTATGTACTGGATGGGGGTGAAGGCGTCGCCGTTGCTGTGATGGTATTCGAGGACCGCGAAAGCGCCGAGGCGGCGAACGATAAGGTACTGGAGTTTGTTCAAGCAAGCCTGGTTGACCTTAATCTTGGAGACCCCGAAATCATTGCCGGGGAAGTTTTGGTGAATATGGAATCTGATGCGTAATTGTTCGTAAAGGCTACTCCATCCGCTATGTGCGCAAGCATGGCGTCGAGAGGCGGCCGCAGCGTTCGCCAACAAGAAAAGTCGTGTTCACTTTGACCCTTGCGCGTGACCGCTAAGTCTTCTCTCAGAAAATTGTCCAAAGGAGTGCACGTGTGATGTCGCCTGTTGGCACTTTTCGAACATGGCCGCGCTGGCCGACGATGTCCGCTGTCGGGGGGATTGTGTTGCAAAACTCCCAAAAGGCGCGGCGGCTAATTTCCCGCCAAAGAACGAAAAGAGGGACAATCGCCGATCAATAGAGCCTCAAACCCGCTACCAGAATCGCCAATGAGTTTGGCGCATGACGACGTGGTCCCCTACATCATCATTCAATCGTAGCGCCTACGGCCCTGAGAATTCAAGTCCCATGCCGCAAAAGGAGTTTTGCAACACAATCGGGGGTACAGCGGAAGTCGTCGCTCGACTTGTTGCCATCATCGAGGGGTGGCTCGACTCCTTGGTCGCAAGTCCGAAAATACTTCGAACGCAGATGATGATTGTCAATGAAGGACCGCTCTTGGCGCAAAGCGGTCGTTCATACGCAAACAGCATCTCGTGACTGATAAGGAATGGCATAAAATGGAGTCAGTTCGCGACTGATAAGGAAAAAGCAGAAGGCTTATCAGTTGCGGTGTTCAGCCTGCTTAGGCGAAAGTGCTGCCTGATTCCACACTAGCCAACCCGACTAAAACACACGACAACCATCGTTTGGGAATGTTCAAACCGAGGCCGGTCTGATCGCGCCGGTAAATTGAGACGCACTATGAACGAAGGGCGTTATCACCTGATCGGATCCACAGCATCGCCCTATGCGATCAAGCTGCGGGCGCTGTTGCGTTACCGCCGAATTCCGTTCGACTGGATCATCATGACCAGGGCTTTGCGGCAGCAGACGGAGCACCTGCGTCCGAATTTGATTCCGGTTCTTCAATATCCCGACGGAAATTTTCGGGGCGAAACTACGACGTTGGCCTTCGATCTGGAAGCCCGGCATTCGGAACGCTCCGTCATTCCCGAAGACAAGGCCGTCGCGTTCGTTTGCGATCTTCTCGAAGACCTTGCCGACGAATGGGCCGTAAAGCCGCTTTTTCTCTACCGGTGGTGGGATGCGGAAGATCAGGCCTATGTCTCGCGATGGGCGGGCGTAGAATGGTCAACCTCTGACGCAGAGCCCGGTAGCGCCGAGGAAGTCGAGCAGTTCCGCCGCAGGCAGATTTCCCGCATGCCCATTCTCGGCGCGACGGCCGAAAACAAGCCACTGTTGGAAGAAAGCTACCACCGCATTCTGGAGGCATTTGAACCGCACGTCGGTATGACGAAGTATCTTTTCGGAAGCCGGCCATCGCTCGCCGATTTTGCCTGGATCGGTCAGCTGAGCGAACTCGCGACCGATCCAACGCCGATGAGGATCATGCGACAAAAAGCACCGTTCACCGATCATTGGGTACGCCGGCTGGACGATGCTTCAGGCGTCGACGGGGAGTGGTATCCGCGAGAGCAGGCGCTGTCAGGCATGGCCGAAGAGTTGCTAAGAATTGCCGGTGAACTCTATCTGCCGTTTCTCGTCGCTAATGCCGAAGCCTTCGCGAAGGGCGTGGAGCGTCTGGAGATCAATGTCTGGGGACTACCTTACTCATTGTCTCCGTTCAAGTATCAGGTTAAATGCCTCAATCTGCTCCGCGACAAATTTGCTGCGCTCGACGCGGAGCATCGAACCGCGCTGCAGCCCGTCCTGAAACGCACCGGCTGCTGGACCTACCTGCTCGCGAGATAGTCGCGCGAGGCGTCTTTTGAGATTGTTCATTTTTGGTGCCGGCTTCCCAGCGCCGCCGCGATCGATTCCGGGTTTTTGATGCGCTCGATCAGCATGTCGATGCGATCGCCGCCCCAGAACAGTTCGTCGTTAAAAACCATGGTCGGAACCCCGAACACGCCGAGCGCCTCGGCTTCGTCGATGATGCGGCCATGCTCCGCGCGCGCCGTCCCGTTGACATAAGCTTCGAAGTCCTTTGCAGATCCGCCGATGTCAGCGATCACGCCGGAGATTTCCGGCAACTCGTCGATTTCGAGGTCGTGACTCCAGAAACGCCGGAACACCGTGTCATGGTAGGGCCGGAACAGCCCGTGGCGCTGCGCGAACAGCATGCCTGCGCTGGCGTAGAAGGCATCGTAGATCCGCCGGGGCCCCTTCATAGTAAGCCCTTGTGCGTTGGCATAGCGCCGCGCATCCAAATAGGCGTAACGCACCTTGCGCCAGAAATGCGGCGTGCGCTCCTCCACCGTCCCCATGAATTCGGCGACGCGCAACGTATAGGGCAGCCATTCCAGCTCGACGCCGTGCTTCTCTTCTAGTTCGAAGAGCCGCTTGTTGGCGACGAAAGCGTAGGGGCTCTTGTAGTCGGTGTAGACGCGTACGCGCGGTTTTGCCATCGCGGATCCTTGTTCCGATATCAGAGTATTTCCCGACGGACCAACATGCCGGCACGTTCCCGGTCCCAGGTATCCGCGGTCAGACCTTCCGCACGCAACACATGTTTCTCGACCTTGGCGGTCGGCGTTTTCGGCAGCTCGTCGATGACACGGATGTAGCGCGGGATCATATGATGCGCCATCCGCGGCAACAAGTGCTGGATGATGTCTTCAGGTTTGATCGACGCGCCGCTGGCGGGGGCGAGCACGACCAGTACTTCGTCTTCGGAGAATTCGCTGGGCACCGGGATTGCCGCGGCCTCGCGCACCGAGGGATGGCTCAGCAATTCCACCTCGATCTCATAGGACGAAATGTTTTCGCCGCGTCGGCGGATGGCATCCTTCAGCCGGTCGACGAAGCGATAATCGCCGTCGGCGTCGCGAATGAAGGCGTCGCCGGTGTGAAACCAGCCGTTGCGCCAGGCGTCGGCGGTGGCCTGCGGATTATTGTTATAGCCGTGGTTCATCGCCCACGGCGCTTCGGTGCGAAGGATCAATTGTCCGACTTCGCCGATCCCGACGCTGCAGTCATTTTCGTCCACCAGCCGGACTTCGACGCCGGCGCGGGGACGCCCGCAAATACTGTCCTTTGTTGGATTGGCGCGGGAAATCAGCGGCGTGCAGATCTCCGTCATGTTGAACAACGTGAACACGTCGACGCCGAAACGCTCGCGAAATGCAGGGCCGCTCTGGCCGAGCGGAACGATGAACACCACGCGCAGTTTGTGGCCGCGATCCCTCGGGTGCGGCGGCTGTTTCAGCAGAAACGTCGCCATTGCGCCGAGTAGAAACGCGGACGTTACTTCCAGCTCGCGTATCTGATCCCAGAAGGCTTCGGTGCGAAAATGGCTCACCACCGCGATCGAACTTCCGACACACAGTGATACACACGCGATGAACGCGCCGCCGATATGAAAGATCGGCATGTGCAGCAATTGCCGGTCATCGGCCGTCAGGCAGTTCCAGGCGTCGGGACCGACGCAGGAATAGCTGTGCATGTAGGACGACAGCACGCCCTTCGACCGGCCCGTTGTACCTGACGTGTAGATGATCGATTGCAGATCGAAGGGCCGGATCGGTTTGGGTGGAGCTGGCGGCGGTACGGCGGCCCTGGTCAGCACGGAAACGCTGTGGATCGTGATGCCTTCCGGAAGCGCCGACACGGGCGCGTCGGAAGAACGGACAATCGTGGTGAGGGCAGGGGGTGCTGCAGCAAGGACGCGATCGAGCACGCTGTCATGGACGATGGCGAACGCGGCGCCGGCATTATGCAGGAGGTGCTCGAGCGACGACCCTTTCAAGGCCGGATTGACGGGAACATAGACCGCGCCGAGATAGTTGATGGCGAACATCGCCCGCAACGCCAAAGCAGATGTGGGCAGCACTAGAACAACATGGTCGCCCTGGCGAACGCCGAGTTCATGAAGGCTGCCGGCGAGGCTTTCGACCTGCTGCAAGGTTTGCGCAAACGTCCAGCGCTCGCCGCCTTCGAAAGCCGCGAAGACATCGTTTGGTTTGGTGCGGGCGTTCCGTTCCAGCGCGTAGCGAAGTACGCAGATATCGGCCGGATAGGTGCCCTCGGGTACGTAGGCGGCCGATAGAGGTACCCTGTCACTTTCCATCCCCGAGTGACTCATTGTGCCCTTTCTTTTGCGACTGGCTCCACAGCGCTTCCGGATCGCCAGGCCCGGGTCTGACGATACAGGCTCAGGTCCGGATCGTGGGTCATCTTCCAGTAATCCACGAACCGCCATGGCATCGCGGAAAAAACTCGGCCGCGGCCATTCCGGTAATAGGTCGTCATTCCCGGATGGGTCCAGATCATCTGCTCATGCTCGCGATCGACCTCGCGGACATAGCGATCGTGAACCTCCTGGCGAACGTCGATGGCCGCGATGCCGTGCTCGATCATATCGACGAGACACGCCGTGATGTAGCGGCTCTGGCATTCGGACTGGAAAATCACGCTACCACCATGCGCCGGGCCGGAATTGGGACCGAGCATACAAAAGAAATTCGGAAAGTCCGGCACGGTGAGGCCGAGATAGGCGGTCGGATTGTCGCCGGCCCAGACATCGGCCAGACGTTTGCCGTCGCGCCCGGTAATGTTGAGACGCGCCGCCATCTCCGTGACCTTGAATCCCGTCGAGACGATGATGATTTCGGCCGGCCGCAATTTTCCGTCCGAGGTGACGACGCCTTCGCGCGCGAAATGGTCAATCTTGTCGGTGACCAGTTCGACATTCGGTTTCGTCAGCGTCCTGAACCACCCGTTGTCGAGCAGAATGCGCTTGCCGTAGGGCGGATAGGTCGGCAGGCATTTCTCGACTAGGTCGGGCCGGCCCTTCAGTTCGGACAGAATGAAGTCGGTAAGCTCCTCGCGATGCCGGTCGTTGCCCTTGTTGACAGCGCGCTCGGGATGCGGCCAGTTCGGATCTTTGCGCAGGAACGGCAGCAGGCCATCGCCGTAGCGCCAGAACATGTTGAAGCGGTACCACTGCACGTAAAACGGCAAATACGCGAGCAGCCATTGCGCGCCTTCCGCGATGGTATCGGAGTAGCCCGCGACCGGACGCGACCATTGCGCGGATCGCTGGTAGACGGTGACCGACGCCACGCGGTCGGCGATCGAAGGCACGAGCTGCATCGCGGTCGCGCCGGTGCCGATGACGGCGACGTGCCTGCCGTCGACCTTAATGTCGTCAGACCATAATGCGGAGTGGAGCATCGTTCCGGTGAAGTCTTCTTCACCCTTGAAATGAGCACGCGATGGGTCATTGAGTTGACCGATCGCGCTGACAAGGACGGTGGATTCGAAAGTTTCGGTACCGTTGCCGGTCTCCAGGGTCGAAATCCAGCGTCGCCTGGTTTCGTCCCACTGCGATGACGTCAGTTTCGTGTTGAACCGGATGTGGCTGCGAACGTCATGCTCGAGCGCGACCTTCTTGAGATAATCGAGCAGTTCCTCGCGTTGCGCGAAATAGCGGGTCCACTGGTTCCGCGCGCCGAAAGAGAATGAGTAGGAGTGGTTCGGCGTATCGACGCCGCAGCCGGGGTACCGGTTGATGTACCATGTACCGCCCAACTCGGCGTTCTTTTCAACGATAGTATAGGGGATACCTAACCGGCCGAGCCCGACGCCGAGCGCGATGGCGCAGACGCCGGCACCGACGATCAGGACGTGATCCTTCTGCAATTGTTCGGCCGGCAGCGGCGTCTTCCAGCATGCGTCGCGCGGAATGAATCCCATTTCCTCGCGCATCAGCGGCGCATACTCCGGGGCGACGTTTTCGCCGAGGCACGCGCGCATCATCTTGAGCATGAGTTCATCGCCGGGATCGGTGATCGCAGGCCTGGGTTCGTCGTTCGCGAACAGTTTGAGGACGGCGGCGCGGATTTCATTTTGGATTTCCTTAGGCACTCCCGCCTGAGGATCAGGGATCAGGCGGACATCGCGCCCGGGCTTGTAAGGAGGTTCCAGCCAGCGAAGGTCGCCGGTCATATGAACCAGCACCATCAGCAAAACACGGATATCGCCTTCGGCGATGGCCGACGACAGATCGTTCTTGCCCGGCGTCTCGATATTCATGGTCTCGTTTCCTGACATACGTTCCCGGAGCTTCCCGCCACCCGCCATAGGCGTCCTGCGTCGATCCTGCGATGAATCCCGCATCGACCGGGAGAACCGTCCATGGGGGTCATGGCTGCTCGTCCTCGTCGCGCGGTCTGAAGAGTCCGCGCGTAATGAGCTTCTCGTAGGCCGAGATCACATGATCCGGAACGGCGGTCACGGCGCCGTTGGAGTAGGAGTACCGCCGGCTGAGGTACCCGCGCGCGCCCATGAACATATGGACGATGGCCTCGAACTCTGCATCGCTGAAGCCGTCGATGGCGCCGGCGTGCTGCGCGCGCCTCAGGATACGAATGTAGGCCGTCGAAATATTATCGAGATGTTTCTGGTAACCGATCGGCGCAAAAAATTCAGCTTCGTTGAGAATGCGCAGGAATTCCGGGACCTCACGGATGAAGTCGAAGAAAGCGCCAAACCGTTCGATCTCCTGCCGCGCTGCGTAAGCCGTGCCGGTCCGCTCCCGGATAAACTCGACCATGTCCATTCCAATTTTTGGCAACAGTTGATCCAGTAACTCCTGACGATTTTCGAAATGATTATAGAATGTGCCCTGCGCGACGCCGGCCTCTTCGGTGATGCGGGCGACGGACGCTTCCGCGTAACCGTACTTGCCTACGATCTTGGCGGCGGCGTCGAAAATCTTGCGCTTCATCCATGCGTTGCGCTCGACGCGATTGAGTTTTGCAACTTTTACTGCGGCGGTTGCGGGCGATTGCGTCATGTGCTCGCCTCAAGTTCAGCGCGCAGCACGCGCTTGAGCACCTTGCCCGACGGATTGCGCGGCAACTGATCGCGAATGATGAGTTGCTTCGGCACTTTGAACGCCGCCAGGCGCTTGCGGCAGTGATCCGTCAGCTCAGGCAGGTCCAGCGCCGCGCTGCCTGCAAGAACTACAACCGCAACCGGCTGTTCGCCCCAGCGCTCGTCAGGCATGCCGACGACGGCTACTTCGCCCACCTGCGGCAATTCATAGATGACGCGCTCGACTTCGGACGATGCGATATTCTCGCCGCCGGAGATGATCATATCCTTCTTGCGGTCGGTGAGATAGAGAAAGCCGTCGTCGTCGAGGTAGCCGACGTCGCCGCTGCGGAACCACTCGCCGAAGAATGCGGCCGCGGTCTTCTCGGGATCTTTCCAGTATCCGTGCGTGACCTTTGGGCCGCGCAGACAGATTTCGCCGTTTATACCGGGGGCGACGCGATTGCCCGCATCGTCGCGGATTTCGATCTCAACATGGGCGACCGGGCGGCCGGTCGATCCGATTTTTTCAATCTCACGGCCGGGCTCCATAAAGGTGTCACCGCCGACGGTTTCGGTCAGTCCGTAGGCGTCGATGTAGCGGGCATTGGTGAAGTACTCCGAGAAGGCACGAATGCGTGCCTCCGGCGTCTTCTCACCGCCGCCGATCGCCCATCGCAAGCTGGAGACGTCAAAGCGTTCGCGATCGGGGCAGGAGAGGAGCGATGTCGTCATGACCGGCGCGAGCCATGCCGCATTCAGCCGGTCGGCTTCGATTGCAGCTAGGCACTGCGCGGCGTCGAAATCGCGCTGAATGGAGAGCATTCCGCCCTGCCACAGTACGGCAATGCCCGGCAGATCGAGCGCGCCGACATGATAGAGCGGGCCGGCCACCAGCAACCTGGTGTCGCGGCTGAGGCCCAGCACGAGCACATGGTCCGCCGATTTCCAGTAGAAGTTCTCGAAAGTGAGCATCACACCCTTCGGCCGGTCGGTGGTACCGGAGGTGTACATTAGCCGCATCAGGTCAGACGGAAGCCGATGATGCGCCGTTACCGGTGTGGCGTTGGGTGCAAGCCGAGTGGCGTCGGCCTGCGCGGCTTCGTTTACGAAAACGATGGGTGCAGGTCCCGCCGCGCTCGCGCCGAATTCCTCGTCGGTGATGAGAACGCCTGCACCGGCGTTTTCGACGATGTAGGCGATTTCGTCTGATGCCAGCCGGTAGTTGATCGGAAGGAAGATTGCGCCGATGTGGCTCGCCGCGAAAGCGATGTCGAGAAACGCGGCGCTGTTCTTCATCAGTACCGCGATCACGTCGTTCGCGCCGATCCCGCGCGATACGAGCCATCCGCCGACAGTCCGAATCCGTTCGTCAAAGGAGGCGTAGCTGATCTCTTCGCCGCGATATTTAAGCGCACAGCGCTCGGGCGCCCGCCGTGCGTGAAATGCGATGAAGCTTGATAAATTGATCATAGACCGCCTGGAACTGCCTAACTCGCATTGATGAATTCTGACTCGTAATTCATTTTTGCCTTGACGTCATCCCGCTTCCTCTGAAATTCTTGTCTGATGGGGACAACAGATCCTCGCTCAGGGATTCAGAGACGCCTATCCGTCAAGGAGGCACGATGACGAAAACCCGCAAGCCGGGCATGAGCCGGCGTTCGACGCTGGCGCTGATGGGCGCCGGCGCTGCGACGATCGCGACACCTTGGGTGGCGCGCGCGCAAGCCAAGACAATCAAAGTTGGTATGCCGACGATCCTGTCAGGCCGCGTTGCGCAGCTCGGAACTTCGTCGCGCAACGGCGTCATGATCGAGTTCGACAAGGTGAACGCCGCGGGAGGGTTAGCCGGCCGGCAGATCGAAATGGTGATCCGCGATTCAAAGGGGCAGCCGCAGGAAGCTGCCCGCGTCGCGCGCGAACTGGTCAACACCGATGGTTGTGAACTTCTTATCGATGCCGAGGCTTCGTCCGGCGCATTCGCAGTCCATGAAGTCGCGCGTGATCTCGGCGTGTTCTGTATACACACCAACTCGGAAACCTCCGCGCTGACAGCCGATCCCAAGCAGCACATCCCCAACGCATTCCGCACCGCTCGCCAGGGCGTGCATGATTCGATTGTCGGTGGCGGATATGCCGCGGCGATTGCCAAAGCCAAGGGATTGAAGAAATGGGCGACTTGTTCGCCGGATTATGCCTACGGCCGCGATACGACGGGGGAGTTTGTCTATTACCTCAAGCAATTTGCGCCCGACGTCGAGATCGTCAGCGAAGCCTGGCCCAAACTGTTCCAGCCTGATTACACCGAGGTTGTGACCAAGATTTTGCAGGCAAAGCCGCAGGCAATGTATTCCGCGCTGTGGGGCGGCGATCTGACGTCCTACATCGATCAGGCCAACATCTACGCGCTGTTTAGTCAGATGGAGGTGTTTGCCGTCAACATGGCCGATTATACGGCGCTGACAGTAGTCAAGAATCTACCGAAGGGCATCCACTCGGGCAATCGCTATATCAAGACCTATCCTGCGACCGCCGAGAACGCCGCCTGGGGCGACGCCTATAAGGCGAAGTTCAACGAGTATCCCACCAACTGGTCGTGGGAGAACGCGACCGCGGTGATGTTGATCGCCGAGGCGTCCAAGAAAGCCAATTCCGCGGAGGGCAAAAAGATTGCGGATGCGTTGCGTGGTCTGACCATCAAATCGCCGTTCGGCGCCGATGGCACGGTGACGATGCGAGCTGAAGATCAGACCCTGATCGGCTATGCCATCGGTTGGGGCACTACGATTCCCAACGAGCCTTATGTTCCAGAGGTGAAGAGCGGTGACTGGAAGCAGATCTTGGCGCTCGAAGCCGAGTGGAAGAAGAGCAAGGGCTACACCTGACCCATCAGCGGGACGCGGAGGCTGCCTGGCCGCCTCCGCGCGCCGCCCGACGATTTCCGCCGACGCAACCCGGCAGCCGTGACGGACACTTTCCTTGGACCTCGATGCGCTCACCGGCTGTCTTGCTAGCGCCGCCTGTCTGGTGACGCAAACCACCAGCGGCTTCATCATTGGAATGCTGCTGTTTCTCGTGGCGGTCGGGCTGACGCTGATCTTCGGCGTGCTCAAGGTCGTGAATTTCAGCCACGGTGCGTTCTATATGTTCGGCGCCTATTTCGCGATGACGGCCTATCAGATCACCGGGAGTTTTGCGCTAGCGATGCTCTGCGGCGCGGCCGGCACCGCCATCCTCGGCCTCGTCTTCGAACGTGTCTTCATGAGCCGCGTCTACGGCGGCGACGTCCTGATGCAGCTTCTGGTCTGCTACGCCTTTGTCCTGATCTTTGATGACGTCGTGAAACTGATTTGGGGACCGGAATTCAAGTCGATGGGAATGCCCACCGCGTTCCAGGTGCCGCCGCTGTTTGTCGCCGGCGGCGTGGTGCCGCCGTATTATCTGCTGCTGATCGGCGTCGCGCTCGCCGTTGCGGCGATCCTCGGCGTCGGTCTTGCTCGCACCAAAATCGGCAAGGTGATCAGGGCCGCCGCGCATAATCCAGGGATGGTCTCCGCGCTCGGCATCAACACTGGGCTGATCTATGGCGGCGTGTTTGCGCTCGGCGGAATGCTGGCGGGCCTCGCCGGCGCGCTCGCGGCGCCGGTGCGCTCGCTGACGCCCGGCATGGGATTTTCGGTCCTAATTGAATCCTTCATCGTCACCGTGATCGGCGGCATGGGCTCGATACTCGGCGCGCTGATCGGTGCGCTCCTGATCGGCCTGATTCGTTCGTTTGGATCACTCGGCTTCCCACTGTTCACCGACGGGTTGATGTATCTGTTCATGGTGATCGTGCTGGTGGCCCGACCGACCGGCCTGTTCGGCAAGGAAGTGGCATGACCGAGCTGCGGGCCGAACGCGCCGCGGAATCCTTGAGCGTTCCGGGCATCGAGGCCCAATCGAAACGCCTGCGCTACCTGGATGTGCTGATCGCGGTCGCTGCGTTCGCCGTTCTGGCCACGTTGCCGTTTCTGTTCGGCAGCAAGGCGCTGCTCGATTTCGTGATCCGCTGTTCGGCGTTCGGTCTATTCGCGACTTCGCTCAACCTGTTGGTCGGCTACACCGGCATGATCTCGTTCGGGCACGGCATGTTCTTCGGCCTCGGTGCCTATGGCTTCGGCCTGATCATGCAGCGCACCGGCGTGCCGATCCCGGTCGCGTTTCTCGGCGCGCTGCTGATTACGGTTCTCATCTCTGTCGTGATCGGGGCCATTTGCGTGCGGTTGAAGGAGATCTACTTCGCCTTCGTCACGCTGGCGTTCCAGATGCTGATCCACAGCATGATCCTGTCATGGGTCTCGCTGACCGGCGGCGATCAGGGGCTGCGCGGCGGCATCCCGCGCCCCGTGTTTCTCGGCGTCGACCTGACCAACCATGTTCATCTTTACTTCGTGAGCTGCGCGCTATTGGTGATCGGACTGCTGCTGATGCGGCAGATCGCGCAATCGCCGTTCGGCTACACGCTACGCATGATCCGCGACAACGCTAGCCGAGCGAGCTTCATAGGCATCGACGTCTGGCGCGCCAAGCTGACGATCTTCGTACTGGCGGCGCTGTTTGCCTCCACCGGCGGCATCATCATGAGCCTGTTCGTATCCGGTGCCTATCCCGAATTTGCCTACTGGACGATTTCGGGGGAGGGCATCTTCATCAACATGCTGGGCGGCGTCGCCACCTTCCTTGGGCCGATCGTCGGTACGGTGCTGCTGTTGATCCTCAATGACACCGTTACTCGGCTGACCGAGTATTACGGCATTGTGCTGGGCATCGTGATCCTGTTCTTCGCCATCGGCCTGCGCAAGGGTCTGATGGATTTCGCGATTGAGTGGTACGAGCAGCGGCGCGACAGCGCAAAGGAGCGTGCGAGATGACAGGCTCAATCAAGCGCGTCAGTGTCGTGACTGGCGGTGCCAGCGGTATTGGCGCGGCCTGCGTAAGTGAACTAGCCGCCAACGGCGATCTCGTTGTTATCGTCGATCGCGATCTGACAAAGGCGCAAGCCGTCGCGGCGGAGGCTGGCGGCCGCGCTTTTGCCGCCGACGTCGGGGACGAGAACGGCGTCGAGGCTTGCGCGGCGGCGATTGAACGCGAGTGCGGCCCGGTTGATGTGCTCGTCAACAGTGCTGGCATCATTCAGGTACCGGTACGGCCGCACGCTCTGCCGATGTCTGCATGGGATGATGTTGTGCGGGTCGATCAGCGGGGTACTTACGTGGCCTGCCTTGCCTTTGCGAGGGGTATGATCGCGCGCAGGCGCGGCAGCATCGTCAATATTGCCTCCATCGCCGGCATGCGCTCGATGCCCCTGCATGCCTACGCGCCCGCCAAGGCTGCCGTCATCGCCATCACCGAATGCCTCGCTGCGGAGTGGGGACCTTCCGGTGTGCGGGTCAACGCCGTGTCGCCCGGATACACGCTGACCCCGGCTCTGAAGAATGCGATCGACCGCGGCGAACGCGACGTGTCATCGCTATCGGCCAATGCCGCGCTGCGCCGCCTCGTGGATCCGGCGGAAATTGCGCGCGTGGTTGCATTTCTGGCGTCCGACGCCGCTTCCGCAATGACCGGCTCCAATGTGCCGGTCGATTGCGGATGGCTGGCCGGCACGTCATGGAGCACCTATGGCGGGTTGAGGGAGGCGAACGGTTAAGCGATGCTCGAAGTTCAGCATCTCTCCAAGTCGTTCGGCGGCGTTAAGGCGGCCGACGACATTAGTTTGAGTTTTTCCGACGGGTCGCTGACCGCGGTGATCGGCCCCAATGGTGCGGGAAAGAGCACCTTCTTCAATCTGATCACGGGCGCACTGAGGCCGGACTCTGGCCGTATCCTGCTCAACGGCGTCGATATGGCAGGAAGGTCGCCCTCCGATATCGTGCGCCATGGCATCGGCCGCGCCTTCCAGGTCGCCAGTATTTTCCCCTCGCTCACGGTGCATGAAACCATGTTGGCCGCGGTCGGCTCCGACCAGCGCCGTGCCAGCATACTGTACCGGCGCTTTCCGCTCGCCGAAACCCGTGATCGCGCCGATTATGCCATGGAGATACTGGGGCTCGCCAGCAAGCGCGACCGGACCGCGGCAACGCTATCGCACGGCGATCAGAAACTGCTCGACATCGCGCTGGCGCTGGTGCTCGATCCGCAGGTGCTGCTCCTCGACGAACCGACCGCCGGCATGGGCACCGAAGAGCGCTGGCGAATGATCGACAAGGTCTATGAACTCTGGGAACGCCAAAAGATTACGGTCGTGTTCATCGAGCATGACATGGATATCGTCTTCAAGATTGCGCCGTCGATCGTCGTGCTGTGCTATGGCCGCATTCTCGCAAACGGCGCGCCGGACGCGATCCGTCAAAATCTCGCTGTGATCGACGCGTATCTCGGAACCGATCACCACGCCGAGGTTACATGAGCATGCAGCCCGTTGTTCAGGTCGAGGACCTCGACGTCTACTACGGCACCAGCCAGATTCTGTTCGGCGTCGGACTCTCGGTGCGCCCCGGCGAAACCATGGCGCTGCTTGGCCGCAACGGCGCCGGCAAATCGACAACCATGAAAGCCATCATGGGCCTTGCGCCGGCCCGGCGCGGTCGCGTGACGCTCAGCGGTCGCGTGGTATCCGGGCTCAAGCCGCATCACATCGCGCGCGCCGGGCTTGGTTTCGTACCGGAAGACCGACAGATTTTTCCGGATCACACCGTCGAAGACAATCTCATCGTCGGACAGAAGAAGGGTCCGCAGGGCCAGGATGAATGGCCGATCAGGCGCGTCTACGAGGTATTTCCGTTGCTGGAGCCGCTGCGATACCGGATCGCGGGCCGCCTGTCCGGCGGGGAACAGCAGATGCTTGCAATCGCCCGTACGCTGATGGGCAATCCAGTGTTGTTGTTGCTGGACGAGCCCAGCGAGGGGCTTGCGCCGATTATCGTGCAGCGGATCGGCGAGTTGTTGCGTCAGTTGCGTGGCACGGGTGCTACAGTCTTGATCGCCGAGCAGAACATGCATTTCTGCCTCGGGCTGGCGAGCCACGCCATCGTCATCGACAAGGGCCAGATCGTCTATACCGCGACCATCGAGGATCTGAAAGCCAACGATAATATTCGCCAGCGCTACCTCGCGCTGTAGCTCGCACGTCCGTGTGCGCTAGACAGGGAGTTGAGATGCCGTTGGGTAGGGCTCACTGACTGGTAAGGGGAGGCATAAAAAACTACCCAGTCTTGTCCTGGCTAGGAAATAGGAGAACCGTCATCGGCTATCGAATTGCCGCTATTGGCGCAATTCGGACCTCAATGTTTCATAATATTCGATTTGCGAATGGCGGCTACTGGCGCAAGCGGCCATTCCAAACGTCGGCTGCGTCCGGTGTGGGCGTGCTACGAGATCGCAATGATCTCAAGCTCTTGACCGGATGTACCTACTACATCTCCAACAGCTTTGCCCATCAGAAGCCTTGCAACTGGGGATACGAAGGAAATTGAACCGGCCTTAGGGTCCGCTTCGTCCTCTCCCACGATACGATATTTCTGTACGCGCCCATCGTCGCGCCTGAAGGTCACCGTGCTTCCAAAGGCAACAGTGTCAGTTGACGTAGGATTGGTGATGACCTGGGCCGTCCGAACTCTCGCCGCAAAGTAGCGCACATCACGCAAGGGGGTTGCTGCTTGCCGCCGTCGTTCATTCACGTCGTCGATCTTCTGCGCCGTCTCGTACGCCTCGCGAGCCTGGTGGAGTTGAAGTTCCAGAGCTTTTAATCCCGCTTCCGTAACAAGGTTCGGATGAGGTGAAACCGGGCGGTCGGGTAGCAGAATTTCCGACGCGGTTTCGGCACTGTCTTCCTTGGTGAAAGCAACGCTCAAGTCAGACGCCTTCTTAATGAGATATGCGAGGCCGCTTCGTTAGCGCCACCCCAGGGCAGGAGCGACGTGGGTCAGAATCGCTTCGATCACATGCGCGTTATAGGCAACGCCCAATTGGTTGGGGACGGTCAGCAGCAGCGTGTCGGCCTCGGTGATAGCTTCATCTTTTCTGAGTTGTTCGATGAGCAAATGCGGCTCCGCCGCATAGCCGCGGCCGAAGATCGCCCGAGTCCTCTCGTCGATGAATCCGATCTGGTCATCATCTTCGCGCCCGCGCCCGAAATAGCTGCGATCGCGATCGTCCATCAGCGCGAAGATGCTGCGGCTGACCGAGACCCGCGGCTCGCGAGCATGGCCCGCTTCCTTCCAGGCGGCGCGGTAGGTCCGGATCTGGGCGGCCTGCTGCACATGGAAAGCCTCGCCTGTCTCGTCGTTCTTGAGTGTCGAGCTCTGCAGGTTCATCCCGAGTTTTGCTGCCCAGATTGCCGTGGCGTTCGAGGCGGCGCCCCACCAAATCCGATCGCGCAGGCCATCAGAATGGGGTTCCAGGCGCAGCAGCCCGGGCGGATTTGGAAACATCGGTCGTGGATTCGGCGGTGCGAATCCCTCGCCGCGCAAAAGGTCGAAGAAGACCTCCGCATGACGCCGCCCCATATCGGCGTCGCTCTCGCCTTCGGCCGGTTGATGACCGAAATATCGCCAGCCATCGATCACCTGCTCGGGCGACCCTCTGCTGATGCCTAGCTGCAGACGCCGGCCGGCGATGAGATCGGCGGCACCCGCGTCCTCGGCCATGTAGAGGGGGTTCTCGTAGCGCATGTCGATCACCGCCGTGCCGATTTCGATGCGGCTGGTCTTCGCGCCGACGGCCGCCAGGAGCGGGAAAGGCGAGGCAAGCTGGCGGGCGAAGTGATGGACTCGAAAATAGGCCCCGTCCGCGCCCAATTCCTCGGCGGCAACGGCGAGGTCGATGGATTGCAGGAGTGTGTCTGCCGCCGAGCGGGTCTACGATTGCGACGAGGGCGTCCAGTGCCCGAATGAGAGAAAGCCGATTTTCTTCATGGAAGGCAATCTATTGCAATCCAGGCTTGCTTGCGACCGTCGATGTGCCCACTCCGGGGCGGGAACACGTAGCAAATTATTCTCCGTTAATGCGCTCTCGGTTTTGCTGGGCAAAGCTGTCGACACCCACTGGTCCTAGGATCAATGGTTAAACGGGGCGCCCAACCTGGCACTGGCACGAGCCTTGCGGATCTCAATAATTCGCGTTTGGGTTCGTTGATCGGATGTTACGGAATCTCAGAGCACCCATTCATTGCTTCGGACAACTCATGCGCGCGATTTTCCTGAGATCGTCGTTAATAACCATAGCTGCGAGCACTCAAAAGTTGGCACCATCGAGATTAGATATCCGCATGTTCTCGAAGAACTTCGCCGCGGTCGGAAGCAAAGCCACTGGATGTGGTTCATCTTCCCCTAGCTTGCCGGACTTGGGCACAGTGCACGCCGCGCTAGCGACGGCCGACAACCGGCCTCCCTGTGGTGAAGGCTGATCGACGTCCTGAGCCCTGATGGGACGGACGCGCTGTCCCTTCGGACGTAAGCGATACTTTGTCAACCGGCATGCAGAAGCCGGTCTAATCAGGCGGCGATTTCGTTTAACAAGCTGGAGTTTTCCAGCCACGCGACCCAGCGACGAAGGAATTCCAGGAAGTGCTCTTCCCGAATACGCAAGCAGTTGATCGCCTCGGGTGCTTCGTCGGTCCTTTCAGCGTATTTCCCGCTAACAAAGCAAAACATCTTAACCGGACCGCCATCGTACGCAGAGCGACCATCCTCGTTCAGGTAAGCGATGCCTCCATGGGCCAAGGCGTTCCTCAGGCAGCTACTCCACTTCGACGTTTCCAACCTTGCTGCCCGGTCAAAGGCCTCTTTGGAGGCCAAAGCGGCAGACACGTCATCCGGAAGGCCATCGGCTATGTTGAAATCCGCCACCCGCTCTACAAAGCTCCAATGACCAGACACGAAGAACTGAGTCTTTTGGAGCTTGCCACCACCGAGCATATCCTTCAGTGACCGGCTCAGCGCAAGGTTCAATCGCCGATCATCGGCATACCCTTCGCGATCCTTCTTCTGCAGATGCCGCTCGATCCTTTCAATCGGCAAAACCACAATCGGCCCTGCCATGGAAATGAGGAATGTGCTGGTCAGCCCGCCTTGCTCGCGCCGATCGTCGTCAGCAAATACCGTTCCGACCGTTGGCAAAAGCTCGTTTATGAGTTTCATGCAGCGACGCGGAAGCTCTAGGCTAAAGTGGGCAGGAACTCCCATCGGGCTGGCCTTTCCTTTTCTGAAGCCTAGCTATAACGCATAAATGCGTGACTACGGAATTTCATGAAAGGTGTAACGTCATCTCGCGTCTCGGATGCGGTCTCCAGCAGATAAGGACGTCGATTCGCGACAACAAGGAATAGTTGAAACGGCGGATGCGAAGCCAGGATGCCGCGTGGAGCATTTTCCGTTGAAGCCGCATCCTGCCAGTCGCAATCGCTATTGCTTCGGTCTGCCGCGAAACTGATGCCCGAGTTCCTTGCAGGCTTTCACACGGAAGAGCGCTATGGCAGCAAGAGAAGGCGGGAAGTCTCAGGGGCCCGCATTGCCAGTGCCATATCTCCTATGACGGCGTTTACGAATACGCCGGACGCCGGATTCGAGACGACCGCATTCACCGGACCCTTGCTCGGGTCGTAGTATCGGAAGATCTCCGATTTTTGAAACATATAGCTTCCGTCGATGGGTATGGTGCGGACTCCGTCGTGCAGAACCAATTTGGTCGGTTTAGACTGGATGGTGCCGACGAACGAGTGCATCGTGAAGTTCCTCGAGCTTCCGCCGCCTTTCCAATGATGAAAGTTCGGTCCTTGAACGGGGATCATGAAGTGAGTGATAGCGGTCGTCTGTTTCGTCAAATCAACCGCCGGCACAGCCTGATACAGGATAACCAGCTCGACCGTCGTTTCCGGATACTGGGCAAAATAATCGGTAGCCCATTTGGCGCAATGTGACATCGATGCCGTCGCGGACAATCGCAGAAATAGCGTGCGGCACACGTCTTGTCCCACCACCGGGCAATGTTTTTCCAGGTTGGCGATGCCCTTGCGGATATTCTCCTCGAAGTTCTTCTGTTCATTTTGATGAAATGGCGCGAGCAGCATAAAGCCGTAGGATAAATGCCGCGAGCTTAACGGCGACCATTCCGCCGGCAGCGGCTCAACGCGTCCCTGCCAGGCATCAGATTCTTCGGGAGACTCCCCGGAAAACATGTCCTGCACCTGCCGGTGCAGCGTCAACCAATCCCCAGAGGTGGGACGTCGGAGCGCCTCAATGAACATCTTCCTGGCGTTTGCTCCGCTCCGCCGCACGCATTCCAGGAATTCGCGATAAATCCCTTCTGCCTTTCCCAAGAACTCGGTTTCGTGGGAAGTGATGCCATGGTTCTTGATCGACACCAAAAGCGAAGAACCGTCGTCGAGGAAGACCGTCCCGTCGTAGCCGGCCTGACCTTCCGGGGCCGGTACGATCCGTTGCCCCGGTCCGTTGAACAGGTTCGACCCGAGGATTTCAAAGGTTTTGCCGGCTCGTTGCCCGACGTCACCAGATTTCATTTCGCTTACCTGGCGCCTGGTCCAAGCGGGATCTGCCTGCAGCAGGTTACGGATAGCCTGCCCCAACGTCAGAAGCTCGTTGGTCGCCTGCGCATGTTTCAGCTCCCATAATTGCTGGACCGGATTACCATCCGACCGCTCCAACCAATCGCTGCCGAATTCATCGGCTACGGTCTCCAGGTAAGAATTCAGCTCGATTTTTTCGACCGGGTCCTGTGTCACCGCGTTCTGTCGAGCTGAGAGATAGTCCGGCAAATGAACCTCCGTACGGTCGTGGCGATACTGGGAGCAACAACCTTCTGTTGAAGCTCTCTAATCGTATTTATCGTCGTTTATGTCGCGCGGTTTTAAGTATGCCAAGGCGCTTATGTGGTCCGCGAACTTGCTGGTGCGCTATACGACTGATTGGAGGAACACTTCCGGGTCGGGAAACGACAAGTCCTTGGTCGAGACCTCTTCGATGGACACGATGCGCTCGCTCGGAATAGGCATGCGGACCATGAATGCCGAGCAAAACTCGGTGCCATATCTTCCGCCAATAACTGTCGTATTCCAGGCGTGCGCGCGGTTGACGTCGTCATCCTGGACGGCGAGATGGCAAATGACAATGCGCTGATGGTCCCCCTTTTCGGTAGCCCACGCACGCTCGGCATAGCGCAGGATCGCGCTTCCGAACAAACGCTCTAGGATCGGACGCGCACGATCCGGATTTCCCATCTGAAACACCGTGTAGAGAAAATCGCGTCCATCGACGATGACATCGGCAATGTCAGCGTCGAACGTTATGAGAATGGAGGCGGTATCGGTAGCGTTGACATTCTTCTTGCAGGCATAAAACAGGGCGCTGGTTTTGTCGGCGCAGGCGCAAATCCTGTGGGGTGTTTCGTCGCTAGGAACCAGGTCCACGTCTGAACGCGCGATGCTTGGGAGAGACCATAGCCGGTCGAGGTGGGGCTTCAGGTCTTGGGCGATCATTCTCCATCCTGCATCTCGGACCTGCAGACCGTTTTGTTGGACGTTGGCAATTGTGGCTGCCGCTTCGCCGGCCGGAACCGCTATTCCCCTGTAGAAGCGCATCGCTGTTTTCCGAATCCGCCTAGCCGTGTTCAAAAGTCCACGCTGCTCCAGCAATACAGCAAGTTCGGCGCGATCGGCGGGCTTGCCGGCCTCCCTGAGGTGCTGCTGGACCTGCAGACCGATCCGGTCGAACGCGGTCTGGACGCCGGTTGGGCAGGTTTTTGGGATTATAGAGCGCTGATGAGTAGGGCCGGGACCTGTCCCAATATTCTATGCGCTCGGCTCGGCAGCGGCGATTGCACTCGCAGCACCCGGTTGGGCCGGCGAAGTCTACGTTGTTGAGACCAGCCAAGGAAGTAAGGCAATAGCCGTGAAAAAAGATACGTCTGCTCTGGCGGCGGTGCCAACCATGGCTGACGGCAAAGCGAATCAAGGTTTCACCTATGCATCGCTTTATGAACTGCCTGGCGCAGGCGTCCAAGTAATGCGCGGGCATGTCGACCCCAAAGGCTCGATTGCCGTTCACGACGGTCCTCAACAATACATTCTCTATGTAATCGCCGGCACCGGGAAGTTGACCCTGAACGGCAAAGGCGGGGAACAGATCGGTGAAATCACATACAAGCCGGACGATGTGATCGTCTTCCAGCCGAAGACATTGCACGGCTGGGTTAATGGCGACGCGGCGTTTGAATTCCTCGGTTTCGATATGCCGGTCCTGCGAAAGTAGGAAGTCGCCAGTATCTACTGCGCAAAGCGTTCCCCCATTGCCGGTCCTCAAGCTCGGACGGTGACAGGGACTTACTTTCAGTCAGGGGCTTGGGCTATCCCGGGCCCCGCTCTCGCGAAATGCCCGCGTAGCGAGCCCCAACGAAGGGGCAATCAACCTAAACTATTCGCTGGGACGCCACGTTCCGGCAGACAACACAGGGAGGGAAAACACATGTCAAAAGTCATCCTGCACCACTACCCGCTTTCGCCTTACTCGGAAAAGATACGCCTCGCCCTGGGTCTCAAGGGCGTAAACTGGAACTCAGTCGAGATTCCGGTATGGACGCCGCGCCCCAAGCTCACCCCGATGACAGGAGGCTATCGGCGAACTCCGATCCTTCAAGTCGGGGCAGAGTTCTACTGCGACACGCTGCACATTCTTCGAGCCATCGAAGAACTGGGCACTTCGGGCTCGCTCTATCCGAAAGGTCAGGAAGGTCTTGCAAAGGCTCTTGGCTGGTGGATCGAGAAGGGCTCCTTCATGAATGCCGTCTGTCTCACGATCGGCAATATGCCTGGACTCCCTCAAGAGCTTGTCGAGGAACGACGTCCGCTCTTCCGGGTCAACCTGGATCCTGAGACATTGCGTCCCAAGCGAGCGATGTACCTGCAAAGGGTCAACGCGCACATTGCATGGCTCGCTGAGGTCTTGGCCGACGGTCGCAAGTTCATTTTCGGGACAGACCCCTCCGCGGCCGACTTGTCAGCTTACCACCCGATTTGGTTTGCGCGGCAGAATGGTGGCAGCGAAGTAAATGAGCTGATCTCGTTCGCAACCGTGATCGACCCGTGGTATAAGAGGGTTGGGGGTATTGGGCACGGCAAATTCTCCGAAATGACGCCCGACCAGGCGATTGACGTCGCCAAGGCGAATGCACCGAGCGAGCCCCACGAATGGTCTTCCGAGGCGACGAATGTCGGCCTCCGGCGCGGCGACCGGGTCAGCGTAACTCCCGACGATTATGGCAATCCGGTATACGGAAACATTCTCGCCTGGACGCCTGATGAGATTGTCGTTCGGCACGAAGACCCCTCAGTCGGCAAGGTGAACCTGCGCTTCCCGCGGGTCGGCTTCGATGTGACTCCTGCGGAAAAGCAAGCCGCCTAATTGCGAAGCGCCGCGAGATTGATCCGGTGCGGATTCGACCCGTCAGCACAGCGACGAACGCAGAATGTAATCCTGTATGGAGGCTCTGATCCACCACATCGCGTAAGTGGCAAAGCGAAAGCCCCTTTCGGGATCAAAGCGGTTCAACGCCTGCATCAGGCCGACGTTGCCTTCGGAGATGATCTCCGCCACGGGCAGACCATAGCCGCGGTAGCCCATCGCGATTTTGGCGGCAAGCCGCAGATGACTTGTGACGAGCTGGTTTGCCGCGTCGCGATCACCCTGTTCACGCCAACGCTTGGCGAGGCTGTACTCCTGGTCTCTTTCGAGCATCGGGAAGCGACGGATGTCGGAGAGATAGCCTTTACCGCGTCCATCGCCGGCGATCGCCAGTTGGCGTCGTGTTCGCGTGATGTCCAGGAATTGTCCCCCGATACCCATATCAATCGCTCCGCCTCGTTAAGATCGACGTCTTCCGCATTCGAAACTCGATCACTAAGAGATAGGCGTCGTGCACGGGGGACCATTAAATAGGGGGTTAGGAACCTAAATTCGAATTCACGCGGGGAGCCCTCGCATGCGTCGGCTTGGCCGGGTTTGCCGACGTTGTGGCCACGGATCCGATCCAAGGTAATGACGGAGGTCGTGTTACAGCGATGCGGCAGCCGATCGCGTTCGAACGGCCGTGGGCCGAGGCGATGCCCTCGGGCTCCCGCAGAGCTGGCGGTTGTTGTTCGCCAATTCTCCGGGAGGCCCATTCAGGCAGCAAAGCCAGCCGTCGGCGACGTCCGGCTCCGCCATTCAGTAGGTGCAGGTGTACGGCCAGGTGTCTGACGTGTAGTTCGGGTCATACGGGCAATCGAGGCCGTAGCCGTAACCGCCGCCCCTGAAATGGCGCCTTCCGCCAAAGTGCTCGTGGTCGGCATGCGCCATGCCACCAGCGTGAAACCCTTCCACATGGTCTCCGCCAAGCCCTCCGATACGACCAGCACCAACGCCGCCGATGTTGCCTCCACCAAAGCCACCGACGTGACCTCCGCCAAAGCCGCCAACATGGCCTCCGCCAAAGCCGCCCATACCGCCACCACCATGTCCTCCGCCTCCGCCTCCGCCGCCACCGCCGCCACGGGCTTGTGCGCCGGACGCAAGCAGGCTCCCGGCCAGCGCTGCGCTTGCCAAAATCATTATCATTCGTCGTTTCATGACATTCTCCATTTCGGTGGGCGGATTTTCCGCCGCGGGACTTTGTCGGCCCTTGGCGTGGCTCGGCAGAGCGAACGCCAGAGCCGCAATAGGCTGGAGATGCGAATCCAACGCCGTCTTTTCTATTAAACTCTCTGTGTTGACGATCGGAATGGGGTGGGCCGTGGTTAACCGAATGCGCCGAACACGTACGCAAGAATCAATTCAGCGTGAAGCGCGTTCGCGATCTCGGTCACGAAATGCGGACCGAGCGGTCACTCAAAAAAATCGGACGGCGCACACCCGCCCTAAGGGAGCATCAGGCGGGACGTGCGCCGTCCACTCGACAGCCTCATATATCGCCACGGGGGACCAACGTGGCGTGGCTGTTCTAACCGCAATTTATGTGCGCGAGATTGATTAAGCCATTAAATTGGATGTTAGCGGACGCGGTCGACATCACACTCGCTCGTTACCGCGGGCAAGTCCGCTCCCAGCGACTACCGGGATCGATTTCGGCGGTGATGACTTGTGCTCGTCAAGACCCGTCGAGACGGATCAGATCAATTGAGCGAAATCGGTGACGCCGCCCACATAAGCGTTCGTTGCGCGTGTGGGCGGCGATTTGATCCGCTCGGGACGCGCGACCTACCTGATCGACGACACCGAATCTGGGCGGGCCGACGACACCCGCCAAACCGTGTTTCCAACATCGTCGGCGATGAGCAGTCCGCCGGTCCGATCGACGGCCAAACCGACCGGCCTTCCGTGCGCGTGATTGTTCGCGTCGAGGAAACCAGTAACGACATCTTGCGCAGGGCCGCTGGGTCGTCCACCGCTGAAGGGCACGAACACCACCTTGTAGCCGTTGAGAGGCGTTCGATTCCAGCTTCCGTGTTCGCCTACGAACGCACCGCCATGGAAGTTTGCGGGAAGACCAATTCCTGTGTACATGGCGACACCCAACGGCGCCACGTGAGAGCTTAGCGCGTAGTCCGGTACGATCGCGTTGGCGACCAGGTCGGGCCGCTGCGGTACGATGCGCGGGTCGAGGTGCTGGCCGTAATAGCTATAGGGCCAGCCATAGAAGCCTCCGTCCTGCACCGAGGTCAGATAATCCGGCACGAGGTCGGGACCGATCTCGTCGCGCTCATTGGCGATGGCCCAGAGCTTGCCGGTTTCGGGCTCCCACTGCAGCCCGGTGGGATTGCGGATTCCGCTGGCGAAGATGCGATGGGCGCCCGATGCCCGATCGACTTCCCAGATCGCGGCTCGTTCGTATTCGGCACCAATTCCGTTTTCGCCGATGTTGCTGTTCGATCCGACCCCGACATAGAGCTTGGAGCCGTCTGGACTGGCCAGCAAAGCCTTGGTCCAGTGATGATCGATGGGGCCGCCAGGAAGATCAGTGAGCTTGGTGCCGGGAGCAGTGATGCTGGTTTGTCCGTCCTGATACGGATAGCGGACGATGGCATCAGTGTTCGCTACGTAAAGATCGTTGCCAACCAGAGCGACGCCAAACGGCGAGTTGAGGTGGTCCAGAAACACAGTTCGCAGCTCGGGAGTCCCGTCACCCTTGGCGCGCACTAGCGTGATGCGGTTTGCGTCCTTTGCCTTGGCGCCGGCGAAGCGCTGTACCCAGCCGGTAATGATATCCTTGGGCCGGTAGATCGGTGCCTTCGGACCATTGCTCTCGACAACCAGTACGTCTCCGTTCGGGAGGACGTAGAGAGACCGCGGATGCTGAAAGCCGGTGGCCAATGCATGGACCTGCAATCCTTGTAGCACTGCGGGAGTTTCATCCTTTCCCCAGCCGACGACCTTTGCGACTCGCATCGGGGGCATCAAATACTGCTGCACCTCGGGCAGCACAGGATTGGCGCCGATTTGTCTTTTTGGGTCGCCGGCATGATCGTCACAACCGGCGAGTCCGAGTCCAGCGACGGTGACAAGGAGAACGGCGGTGAGGTGCGGTAGCTTCGACGAACCTGCAATTTTGCGCGCGCGCATCATATTTTAACCTCCAACACGAGAGCGATTTGCGAGGGTCATGCCAACCAAGGCCGTCAGCGAGAGAACGACAAAGACGAGTCCGGAAAGCATTAGGCCCGTCGGCACCACTGCGGTGTAGCCGTCGCGGCTGTGAACGAAGGCATTCACCAGCGAGAGCACGACAGCGAACATGTAGCCGACCACGCGCGGCAAGGCCGGCCTTTCGATTTGTCCGCCGCTTGCAAGGTCGATCAGGAAAGCGACGACGGCAAATCCCGCCAGTACCAGACCCGCGACGATCAGCCAGATCGAGAACCTCTCCCACATCACATCAGGCATCTGCCAATAGACAAGGTCCGTGACCAGAGCGCCCGAAAAATAGGCGGCGGAAAACGACACCAGCATTTTATGGATCGGTCGGCCGCGAGCCTTTGCGATCGAGCTCAAATCGGCGTCGCCTGTGAAAGTCGCTTCCATAATCGTAGCGTGCTGCGGCATGTCTCAATCCTCATTGCGATCCCGCGCGTCTGCGTTTCCAAGACACCGGGGGTTGGAATTCGGGCCCTAATGGGCGCCGCGAAAACCTTGCGTCGAGCTTCCAACCGTGTGGGGAGGATGTAGATCGGTCCGTCCATCGGCACCATTAAATTGAAAGTTAGAACAGCATTCGCGTACACGCGCTTATATGTGTGATCTTCGGACGGAGGACGCGCGATGACCGAGCCAACCGATATCGATGAGCATAATGCTGCGATCTCGCGCCGGCGACTTCTGCGTGGACTCCTGACGGAGACGTTCGATAAGCGATTGAACAATTTCCTTTGATCAAGATCACGCACTCGCTCAACTAGACGGCACTTTGATTGTCTGAAGCCTAATTTAATTGCGCATCGAGTGTCTGCGCTTACCTAGCGCGAAGAGCGAATGAAAGCTCAAAAAAAGCGGTGTGACGTGGGTCGCGTGGAATCGCGACTCGCTTCTCACTCTCAGACAAGGCGCATGAAGCGGGCAGCAGTTGCCTAGACCGAGCGTCAGACTAATGGAGATAAAAATGCGAAAGACAGTTCTAACCATTCTTGGCGCGTTGCTGATTGCCGGATCGGCGGGTCAAATGGCCACGGCGTCCGCGCGTCAGATGCACCAAGCCAACCGTGCGCCGGTAGCCGCGAGCGAGCAGTTCCGCAACGCTAACAACTCCATCGAGGGGCGTGCGAGCACCTGGTGCAGCACAGAAGCGGGAAATCCCTACAACCCGGATACCGATTACATGGCATGGTCCGCTTTTCGAGCGAGCGGCGATTGGGACAGCCGGAACGACTGTCAGTAAGTTGGTTGTGAGCAAGTTGGTCTTTGCCGTTCCGCGGAGCAATCGCGGCGTATGATCTAGCATGCAACGAGGACAAAGGGCGGCCGAAAGCCGCCCTTTGTCGTGCCGCATGTACTGATAAGATGCTGATTTCATTGGTGGGCCTGCCTGGACTCGAACCAGGAACCAGACCGTTATGAGCGGCTCGCTCTAACCCTTGAGCAATTCTTAGAAGGGTCTGCCCAAGTATCTGAATGGCTTACGGCCGATCGAGTTTCCAGCGCTGTGAGATCCGAACTAGCAAAGCTCCTGAGAAAGACCGCGGTTGTGTCGTAAGTGTGTGGCGAGGCGCTCGAGTCTGGATCGATCGATGCAATGATACTTAATGCGCGGACGAGCAAGATCGCTGCGCCACTCCTTTTTTGCCATCGCTCCACTCATCCCTACGGCGAATTTTGCAATCGCAAATTGGGAGGACGCCTTGCCTCTGGATTGGTGGACTAATTGGAATCTTAAATTCCGCGGGCTGCTGGAACGACGCGCAGCGCTTCGCCAAAAGGCGTTCGTGATGTGGGTGCTGTTACCCCAGATGTTACCCCGGGCACATTTACCGACCGTGGTAAGGTCGGTTTGAGCGGGCGAAGGGATTCGAACCCTCGACCCCGACCTTGGCAAGGTCGTGCTCCTGCTTCAACGCCTTGCCGCATGTGATCGGAGCGGTCTATAAAAAGCGGGCGGGATATTCAGCCGACATCACGATGACACAATGATGCGAGACGAAAATCGGGTCAAAAAGTGCGAGAAGTGCCTGATTTTTATTGAATAAGTTAGCGGGCGTAGTTCAATGGTAGAACGGCAGCTTCCCAAGCTGCATACAACTGCAACATCTGTGTTTGCGTTCGGCAAGACGCCTAAGTAGATAACGACGTTTACGCCGTACTTAACAGCGGGCCGCCGGGAAAGTGCCGGGAAAATTAACCGCTCAAAATCCTAAGTCATTGAAAATACTAGGTCGGGCAAAGAAAAAAGTGCGGCCCCGGTCAGACGCGGCGACTGACGGGGGCCGCTTGGGGGCGTGTGATCGTTGACGGGGGGCCTGATCAAACGCAGCCGAAACATAGCCCTGCTTTGTAACGCAGCCGTGACAGGTGTACTTATCCACAGGCGCGGGCGGGAGGGCTGCGAAGAGACCTCCTGTCCCGGACGCGGTGCAGCGTTCTTCACGCTGCTCCGCAGCGCGGGACCCAGTCGCTGCGGACAGCTGCGGACAATAGATGGACCCCGGATCAGCAGCGCACCGCTATCGCGCTGCGCTGCATCCGGGGAACGCGGGTGTCACAACAGCTTGCGATACACCACAAATCCGGAGTGCTCAGCTACCTTGTCATAGAGTTGTTGCGCGGTGTGATTGGTCCGATGCGTTTGCCAATAGACGCGGCGTGATCCGGCGCGCCTGGCCTGTTCATAGACGGCGTTGATCAGCGCCCTGCCGACGCCTCTCCGCGCGCGGTTTCGTCGGTGAACAGATCCTGCAAATAGCAGACCGGCTCGATGGCCGAGGTGCTGCGGTGGAACAAATAGTGCGTCAGCCCCAGCAGTCGTCCCGCGCTCTCCGCGACAAGACCATGGACCGGCTCGTCGGCGTCGAAGAAGCGCGCCCATGTCATCGCGGTAATCTCGGGTGAGAGCGCGGTCGGGCCGGATCGCCCGTAGAACGCATTGTACCCGTCCCACAAAGGGAGCCATTGGTCGTAATCCCGAGGGGTCACCAAGCGGATGGCGAGTTCGTCGGACATTTCTTCATTCGCGAGAGAGGATCAATCGGCACGGGACGCGGGTGCCTCTCTCTTACGGGCAGCGGCGGGAGGGATCAATCTGATTTGGTGCTTGAAGCCGATAACTATTCGGCCGCGCGCAAATTTGGGCCGAGCCCGTGATTGCCGCGCAGCGACCGCAGGTAGTCGGCGTCGGCGGGATCGTCGGTGTGCCGCACCAGATCGGTCACCGGTGTGTAGCTCAGCATGCGCCCGCCGTCGGGCAACGCGGTGCAACTCAAACGCAGCACCTGGCCGTCCCTGAGGTTGATGTTGATCGGCGTGGAATCGCCTACCCGCATCATCTCGGTCCGCCGCGCGATGAAGGCGCTCAATTCGTCTTCCGGCAGTTCGTAGGCGCCGGTATCGCGACCATGATACATCAGCGCGATGAACGGCGGTTTGCTCTCGGCCTTTTCGTCGGGCAGCGAAAAATAGTGGCGAAAAGCGCGGTTGATGAATTCGGCGCGGGTGTCGGAATCCAACAGCACGATGCCGATATCGACCTGGTCGAGCGCCGCCTTGAGCCGCTCGGCGGTGGCGTGATGTCGGTCTTCGCCGGCGAACGTATCCATCAATCTCTTCCGCAACAGGCCGGTGATGGCCGCCGTGCCTATCGCGGTTGCCGCCAGCATCGACAGGCGAACCAGATCCGAGGCGTCGTAGCCGGGCATCGCGCGGTGGTTGAGGAAAAACAGCGCCGAAGCGGCAACCGCGATGGCGGCGCTGATCATGCCCGAGGTCAGGCCGGAAAGGGAGCCGGCGAGGGCCACGATGCAAACGAACAGCGGCGCCGGATTGGGCATGGCAAAGAAGCCGTGATCAACAACGAGTGTGATCAGCGCCGTCGCTGTCGTCAGAGCGGGACCGCAGATTGCGCGCCAGTCGAACTGCATGTCTGTTCTCGCTTCGCCACGAGAATAACGGCCGCAGCTTGACGGATCGTTGCATTAGCGGCGGGTTTTCCCGCGCTATCCTTAAAAAATAGTTTCATCGCGCAGGCGTGGCTTTACGTTTCTTTAGATCGAATGATATCGATCGGGCATCGAACCGGGTTCCACGGCGCCGTTTGGCGCCGACATTTCGAAAGGATATCCATGCCAACCCTACCGCCACAGGTCCTGCCGGTCCTGATGTTGTCCGCCTCCAATGTTTTCATGACGTTTGCCTGGTACGGCCACTTGAAGTTCAAGCAGAGCTTGCTGCCATTGGCTATCCTGGTGAGCTGGGGGATCGCGTTCTTCGAGTACTGGCTGGCGGTGCCCGCCAATCGCTGGGGCAGCGCGGTGTATACCGCGGCGCAGCTCAAGACCATGCAGGAGGTGATTACGCTGATCGTATTCGCCTGCTTCTCGGTCTGGTATCTGAAAGAGCCGCTGGGCTGGAATCACGGTCTCGTGTTCGCGTTGATCGCGGCGGGCGCGTTTTTCATCTTCCACAAATGGTCGTGACGCGACGCGATCCTGTTGGACGCGCCTTCACCCCGGAGTCGGCGACATCGGCGCGGCCTGCGCTGGATTGTCTGCAGGCAGAAACACGTCTTCGCCACGCGTTCCCGTGGCGATCAGGAATATCGCCGTCAGCAAAATCGCCGCCGTCAGCGCCGCGGTGACAAGTGCGGCAGGTGTCTTCATCGGTATCCTATCGCGGTGCTGATCACCGCGCGTTGTCGCGAAAATTGTGAATGACTCGGGAAAATAATTTTTCGGCTACGCCGGAATTGGCATCGCGATGCCGGTCTTGATCGAAATCAGCGTGAGGGAGACGATCAGGCCAAGCGACAACGAGCCGATCGCCAGCGAGGCCGCAACGGCGTCGGTCAGTCGGGGAGAGGCAATCGGCGCGGCGTGGCTGTCAAAGCCGGCTGCGCCTTCAGACCGAATCATGGCCTAACTCCTTCGGGGCGCGGGCGAATCACCTGCGCACCGGGAGATTTTCTGGCAGAAATCGCCGGCAATATTGGGGCGCGGCGTCGCTCGAAAGCGGCGAAATGACGGCAAAAAGGCAGGTTATACCCGCTATTCTTCCAATTATCCCCGCTTTACCCGCTATCCCCAGCGTTTCAAGCCTCCGCGGCAACTCCGGCCGTTTGATCGAGATCGCCGCCAGGTTGCCAGTCCATCGGCACAAAGCCGGGGGTCTGCTCGACTCGCCGCAACCAGCTGCGGATCGCCGGGAAGGTCGAAAGATCATAGTCGCATTGGTCGGCGACATGGGTGTAGCCGTAGAGCGCGATATCGGCGACCGTGAACTGGCCGGCGGCAAAATACGCATGGCTCTTGAGGTGATTTTCCATCACCTGCAGCGCGGCGTAGCCGCGTTCCATCCAGTCCTCCAGCGCATGGGTCTGCAGGTCGCGGCCGCCCTTGACCAGCGCGAGCCAGAAATAGGCGGCGCCGATATTCGGCTCCAGCGCGTGCTGCTCGAAGAACATCCACTGCAGCGCTTCGGCGCGTTCGACGCGCGATTCCGGTGCAAGCGGGGTGCCGCCGGCAACGTACCAGAGAATGGCGTTGGATTCGGCGAGGTAGCGTCCCTCGGCGACTTCCAGCAGCGGAACCTGGCCACTGGGATTCTTCGCAAGAAAATCCGGCGTGCGACTCTCGCCGCGCAGAATGTCGATTTCGATCGCGTGATAGGGCGCGTTCAGCAGGGCCAGCGCCAGGCGAACCTTGTAGCTGTTGCCGGAGCGCTGCATTGAATAGAGCTTGTACATTTGCAAAATAGTTCGACCGGTTGGATGGGTGGTGGCGCGCCGAAGGGAGTCGTCTTGTCCCCCCGCAACGCGGCTAAACAATGATGATGCCGATGCGGATGGCTCGCAAGGGTCAGCTGCGGAAAAGGTCGAAAACCTCTACCGCACTGCAACCATGCGGAAGATCATGCCAGAGCGACGGCTCACGCGGCGGGAAGCCTGCTTTCAGGGGATTCAAATTCTCGCGAGAGAGCCGCCGCAGCTGGTGCCGACGGCGCTTCCGGAATGATCGAGGGCGAATCGTAAATCGTGGAGAGATGCTCCGGCTGTGACCGGGACGCGACGCCAAGCATGTATGCGACCGCAATCCAGCATGCCGCCGCAACGGCAATTCCGGCGACGACGTCGACGACGTAGTGGCTTCCATAAGCCGGCGTTGAAATCAGCAACAAGGCGTTGAGGGCCAGGGCAATCCATCGTACGCGGCTTACACGCCAAAGGGCGGCGGGAAACAGCACGCCGAGCGCGGCATGAAGACTCGGAAACGTGATGATTCCTTCGGAGTTCAGTCCGTGGACGGTATGCAGCGAGCCGTCGCGTAGTCCCAGGAACACCGGCCAACTGTTCGACGATGTCGGCAGGAAGCCATTGGCGCTCTCCGGGTGTATGTTGAAGAACAACCATGGTCCCGCTGCCGGATAAACGGCTGAGGCTGCGATGATGACAAGGGTCGTCGTGACGAAGGCGCCGATGAACGTGCTTAGCCGGTTGAGTTGTCCGGCGATTCCAAGCGCGAGCACGGTGGTCACCGTCTGCACCGCGAAGCTCGAATAAGCGACAAGCAAGACGTTCTGCAAGAGAGGGCGCGACGCGACGAAGGTCAGCATTTCCCTCCACTCGAAGCCAAGGCTGCGATCCCATGCTTCGAGCGTGGCATCCTGTAAGGGAAAGCCAGCGGTCGCTGCGATATAGGACAGCGGCGCGCCTACCGCAGCGAAGGCGACGATATGTGCCGTGCTGGAGAGGATCGCGCCCAGCCGCTCTTCATGGCGGATCGAGCGATAAAACCACCCGGCAGCGGCAAGCAGGGCTGCCGAGGCCGCCGGAAGCAGAAATGAGCGCGCGTTCAGTTCAAAGGGTCCCCATAGCGCGAAGCCTGCGACCATCATTGCGATGACGCCGGTCGTCATCCACGTCGCGGCATCAGCCCGTTTCGAATAACTGAGGCCGGATTTCATGACGGCGTTCCCGGGCGCTTTTGCGGGGAGGATGCAACCCATTAGCAACGCTATCTTTGCAGAACGTTAATCGACGTTGGCCGGGGCGGCAAAATCACGTGAATGCAGCGGTTTTTTCTTGCCGCTGCACCGCAACAGTCCTAGAAACAGCCGGCGTTTTGTGCGCCTTATTTGTCGAAAAACTGGAAAAACTGGAGATGATGATGCCGTTTTTGTCCGCTGCGCTCGACCGTGTGAAGCCGTCCGCGACCATTGCGGTCACGGATAAAGCACGCGAGCTCAAAGCGGCCGGCCGCAACGTCATCGGCCTTGGCGCGGGCGAGCCCGATTTCGACACGCCGGCCAACGTCAAGCTCGCGGCGATCCGCGCCATCGAGGCCGGCAAGACCAAATACACCGCGGTGGACGGCATTCCCGAATTGAAGCAGGCGATCATCGCCAAGTTTGCCCGCGAGAACGGCCTCACCTACAAGCCGAACCAGGTCATCGTCGGCACCGGCGGCAAGCAGGTGCTCTACAACGCGCTGATGGCCACCATCAATCCGGGCGACGAGGTCATCATTCCCGCGCCCTACTGGGTCAGCTATCCGGAGATGGTGGCGCTCGCCGGCGGTGAATCGGTGCCGGTGGTGTGCACGGCGGCGCACGGTTTCAAACTACAGCCGGATGAACTCGAGAAGGCGATCACGCCAAAGACAAAATGGATCATTCTCAACTCGCCGTCGAACCCGACCGGCGCCGCCTATACGCGCGCCGAGTTGAAGGCGATCACCGACGTTCTGGTCAAGCATCCGCAGGTCTGGGTGATGACCGACGACATGTACGAGCACTTGGTCTATGACGACTTCGTCTTCACCACGCCCGCGCAGGTCGAGCCGAAACTGTACGACCGCACGCTGACCGTGAACGGCGTCTCGAAAGCCTATTGCATGACCGGCTGGCGCATCGGCTATGGCGGCGGTCCGGCGCAATTGATCAAGGCGATGGCGACCATCCAGTCGCAGTCGACCTCGAATCCGTCGTCGATTGCGCAATGGGCTTCGGTCGAAGCGCTCAACGGCCCGCAGGACTTCATCCCGGCGAACAATAAAGTGTTCAAGGAGCGGCGCGACCTCGTGGTGTCGATGCTCAATCAGGCCAGAGGCATCGATTGTCCGCGGCCCGAGGGCGCGTTCTACGTCTATCCGTCCTGCGCCGGCACCATCGGCAAAACCTCGCCGTCCGGCAAGGTGATCGGCAACGACGAGGATTTTGTCACGGAGCTTCTGGAGACCGAAGGCGTCGCGGTGGTGCAGGGCTCGGCGTTCGGGCTGGGGCCGGCGTTCCGGATCTCCTACGCCACCAAGACCTCCGACCTCGAAGACGCCTGCAAACGCATCCAGCGCTTTTGCGGTAATTTGCGATAGGCGAAGGGCAGAGCCGTCGGACAAACCGATACGGTCATTCCGGGATGGTCCCAACGGGTCGGCGCTTGCGCCGCCCGATGACAGGCTCCGGACCAGACCTCAGATGCGCAATTGCGCATCGGGGAATCCTAGGATTCTCCGATGTGCAATTGCACATCCTAGTTCGCGCTCGCGCGCCCCGGAATGACGTTCGCAGCCCCGCAAATCTGGAACGGCTCCGAAAGTTGTGCCATAGAGAACAAGCGCCCGGGGCAGGGCGTTTTCCCGATTCTCTGCTCGCACCGCGTCTTTTAGCCGGAGATTTCTTCATGCGTCGTTTAATTGTTCTTGCCGGTATCGCCGTCACCACGCTCGTTGCGGCCTTCGCCGGCGCCCATGCGCAGCAACCGATGCAGCGCGTTCAGGTCGGCATTCTCGAATGCCGCGGCGGCGCCAGCATCGGCTTTATCGTTGGCTCGGTCACCCATCTTGGTTGCGTACTTCGCGTCGATGGCATGCCCGAGGACCGCTATGTCGCGACCATCCGCAAGGTCGGCGTCGATCTGGGCATCACCCAGGAATCGGCCCTCGCCTGGGGTGTATTCGCGCCGACGGCTCGGCTCGGACCCGGCGATCTCTCCGGCAATTACGCCGGCGCGCAGGGCAGCGCCACGGTCGGCGTCGGTGTCGGCGGCAATGCGCTGATCGGCGGCTCGAACAATTCGATCGCGCTGCAGCCCTTGAGCGTGCAGGGCCAGATCGGCTTGAGCGTCGCGGCCGGGCTGGAAAGCCTGGAACTTCGCCCCGGCAGGTGAGGGCGCGTTCCCCGGACGCCGCGCAGCGCCATTAGCGCGTTTACGCGCGTCTTCGACGCGCTTTGGCGGTGCGCTGCCGATCCGGGATCCATGCCTTACGCGACGCTGTGGTCCCGGCTCTGCGGTGCATCGTGAAGAACGCTGCACCGCGTCCGGGACACGCAGTATCGTCTTCAGCGACGTTTTTCCGGCTTGCCAAATCCCCGATGTGGGGAGAGCATCAGATTTGCCGACCCAATCACGGGCCGAGCTCCAAACAAGGAGGCGGCAATGGGACAGGACGTCAGAAGTCCCCGAGGTCCACGGTGCATCGCGCTGGTGGGCCCCTTCCAAAGCGGTAAAACCACACTCTTAGAAGCGATTATGGCGCGCACCGGCGCGATCCCGCGCGCCGGCAGCGTCGATGCGGGAAATTCCGTTGGCGATTCCACTCCCGAGGCCCGCCACCACAAGATGGGCGTCGGCCTCACCGCCGCCACCACCAACTTCATGGGCGAAAGCTACACTTTCATTGACTGCCCCGGTTCCGTCGAATTCGCGCATGACATGCGCGCCGCGCTTCCGGCGGTCGATGCCGCGGTCGTGGTCTGCGAGGCCGATGAACGCAAGCTGCCGCAGCTTCAGATTATCCTGCGCGAGCTTGAGGATCTCGGTATTCCGCGCTTTCTGTTTCTCAACAAGATCGACCGCGCCAGCAAGCGCATCCGCGAGACGCTGGCGACGTTGCAGCCGGCGTCGCGGATTCCGCTGGTGCTGCGGCAGATTCCGATCTGGAACGGCGATTTGATCGCGGGCTTCGTCGATCTGGCGCTGGAACGCGCCTTCGTCTATCGCGAGCACAAGGCGTCCGAAGTCGTGACGCTCGAGGGTGGCGATCTCGACCGCGAGAAGGAAGCCCGCTTCTCGATGCTGGAAAAGCTCGCCGATCACGACGACGCGCTGATGGAACAACTGCTCGAGGACATCCCGCCGCCGCGCGACGCCGTGTTCGACGATCTCGCCCGCGAACTGCGCGAAGGGCTGATCTGTCCCGTGCTGCTCGGTTCGGCGGTGCGCGAGAACGGCGTGCTGCGTCTGATGAAGGCGTTGCGCCATGAATCGCCCGGCGTGTCCGAGACCGCCAAGCGTCTTGGCGCTGCCTCGCCCAAGGATGCGTTGGCCTATGTGTTCAAGACCGTGCATCTGCAGCACGGCGGCAAGCTGTCGCTGACCCGCATATTGGCCGGCCATCTCGATGACGGCGCGACGCTGCAGTCCTCATCGGGCGAAACCGCCCGGGTGTCCGGCATATTGGCGATGAACGGCGGGCATGACACCAAGCGGGCTTCCGCCGAAGCCGGCGATACGGTCGCTCTCGGCAAGCTGGACACGGTCAAGACCGGCGAAACGGTGTCGAGCGGCAAGACCGCGCCAAAGGCGCTGGTGACCATCGAGCCGTCGCCGCCGGTCCTGGCGATGGCGCTTTCGGCGGCCGACCGCAAGGACGACGTCAAACTCGGCCAGGCCCTGCTGCGGCTGAACGAGGAAGATCAATCGCTGACGATGGTGCAGAACCCGCGCACCCACGACATCGTGTTGTGGGGCCAGGGCGAGATGCATCTGCGCGTCGCACTGGAACGGCTGCACGACCGCTTCGGCGTCAACGTCAAGTCGCATCCGCCGGCGATTGGCTATCAGGAGACCATCCGCAAATCGATCACCCAGCGCGGCCGGCACAAGAAACAGTCCGGCGGCCACGGCCAATTCGGCGACGTGGTGCTGGAGGTCAAGCCGATGCCGCGCGGCGGCGGCTTCGAATTTCTCGAAAAGGTCGTGGGCGGCGCGGTGCCGCGGAACTATATCGGCGCTGTCGAGGAGGGCGTCGTCGATGGGCTAACGCGCGGGCCGCTCGGTTTTCCCGTCATCGACGTGCAGGTGACGCTGACCGATGGATCCTATCACAGCGTGGATTCGTCGGACCTCGCCTTCCGCACCGCGGCGCGGATCGGGGTCTCAGAAGCGCTGCCGCAATGCCAGCCGGTGCTGCTGGAGCCGATCCACGTCGTGGAGATCGTCTGTCCGACCGATGCCACCGCTAAGATCAATGCCATCCTGTCGGGGCGGCGCGGGCAGATTCTCGGCTTTGACACCCGCGAGGGCTGGCCGGGTTGGGATCGGGTGCGCGCCATGATGCCGGAAGCCGAGATCGGCGAACTGATCGTGGAATTGCGATCGGCGACCGCCGGTGCCGGCAGCTTCACCCGGCAGTTCGACCGCATGGCCGAGGTGACCGGCCGCGCCGCCGACCAGATCATCGCCGCCCACCGCGTCGCGGCGTAGCTTTTGGTGTTTTGCCGGCCTCCCCGGGGGCGCCGTGCTTGCTTCTGCAAGAACGGCGCGCCGCGGCCGGCCGCGCCAGCCTCTCTTTGATGTATCATGAATGTAAATTGATGCTTGAAACCGCTATAAAGGCGTTGTACCTCTTTAGCCGGCATTGAGAGAAGCGACGACGAGGCCATGATTACCGCCAACCAGCTCCGGGCCGCTCGCGCGCTGCTCAATATCGATCAGCGGCAAATTGCGGATTTGGCAGACCTTTCGGTGCCGACCATTCAGCGCATGGAAGCCAGCGATGGCGTGATCCGAGCCAATGTCGATTCGCTGATGAAGCTGGTCGCCGCGCTCGAGCACGCCGGGATCGAATTGATCAATCCGGGGGCGCCGAGTTCGTCGGGCGGCCGGGGCGTCCGACTTCGCGAGCACATCGCGCCGGCGAAAACCCGCAACGTCCGCCAACCCAGGCAGTCTGCCGCGCGCGCTTTGGAGCGGACTCGATAATTAGCCGCAACCGGAAAAAATTTTCACCTCAACCATTTTAAGGGGTGACGCTAGAGCGGGATGACTTTTCTTCGAATCGTCATCCCGCTCGATCTGTTTGTTTGAGCATGATCTTTTTCGGAAAACCGGTTATCCACTTTTCCGGATCATGCTATGCGCTATCCGCCCGTTCAAGTAGCGCAAGAAGGCCCTTCAGCATCGCCGTCGGAGTAGGGGGGCAGCCGGGAATGTGGAGGTCGACCGGAACGACCTCACCGACGCCTCCAACCACCGCGTAGCTGCCGGCGAAGCAGCCGCCGTCGCGCGCGCAATCTCCGATCGCGACCACCCATTTCGGATCGGGGGTCGCGTGATAGGTGCGCTCCAGCGCCTCGCGCATGTTTTTGGTCACCGGACCGGTCACCATCAAGACGTCGGCATGGCGCGGCGAGGCGACGAAGCGCAGGCCAAAGCGCTCGAGGTCGTAATAGGCGTTGTTGAGCGCGTGGATCTCGAGCTCGCAGCCATTGCATGAACCGGCGTCGATCTCGCGAATCGAAAGACTGCGGCCGAGCCGCCGCCGCGCGGCGAGACCAACGGCCGTTGCGAGTTCGCTCACCGCGGCATCGTCAGACGACGGCGCCGGCTCGGTGAGCGGCTGGCGGAACAAGCTTCCAAAAAGCAGTTTGCGCATCTTGTGCCGTCCTTAGTGCAAGATCCGGAAAAGTGGAAACCGGTTTTCCGAAAAGATCGTGCTCAAAACAAACAGGTGAGATCATGATGCGATTCAACTTAATCGCATCATGATCTAGAGATCGTGGCCCGAATAGGAGCAGTTGAACGACTTGTTGCAGAGCGGAAAATCCGCGACGATGTTGTTCTCAATGGCCGCCTCGAGCAGCGGCCACTGAAACCAGGACGCATCGCGCATATGGCAGCGCGCGACGCGGTCGCCTTCCAAGCTCACCCAGACCAACACGTCGCCCCGGAATGCTTCGGCGACTCCGAGGCCCTCACAGCGGCCGGCCGGATGGAGGCCGGCGTCAACCGGTCCATCGGGCAGCCGGTCGAGGATTTGCTCGATCAACGACAGACTCTGCTCGACTTCACGAATACGTATCCAGACGCGGGCATCGACGTCACCGGCATCAAGCAAGGGAACGTCGAAGTGGAGTTGGTCATAGGGCGGGTACTTCAAATTGCGTCGCGCATCGAAGGCGCGGCCGCTTGCACGGCCCACATAGCCGCCGGCGCCGTACTGGCGCACCAGCGCCGGCTGCGCAAATCCGGTGCTTACGGTCCGATCCTGGAGCGAGGCGGTGTTGTCGTAGAGCTCCACGAGTTGCGGAAACACTTTTCGGATTTCGGCGATCAACGCGCGCAGTTGCGCTTGTCCGGGCGGCGCGATGTCGCGCGCCAGGCCGCCAGGCACGATGCGATCCATCATCAGGCGATGGCCGAAACAAACGTCTGCCGTCCGCAAGCAGCGCTCGCGCAGGATGCCGGTCTGCGCATGCATCAGGACGAAAGAGGCGTCGTTGCAGATCGCGCCGATATCGCCGAAGTGATTGGCGAGCCGTTCGAGCTCGGCCATCAAGGCGCGCAGAAAAACCGCGCGCGCCGGAACCTTCGCCCCAGCCGCGGCCTCGACCGCATTGGCAAAGGCCAGTGCGTAGGCGACCGTACTGTCGCCGGAGGTGCGCCCCGCCAGGCGCGACGCCTTCTCGATCGAGGCTCCTGCCATGAGCGATTCGATACCCTTATGAACGTAGCCGAGACGCTCCTCGAGTCGGACCACGGTTTCGCCATTGACGGTGAATCGGAAATGGCCGGGCTCGATGATACCGGCATGCACCGGACCCACCGCGATCTGATGCAGGCTTTCGCCCTCGGACAGCAAAAATGGATACGTCGCAGGAATCGAAGGCGCTTCGAGCCGAGCTCCAAGTGGGCGCTTGACGCCCCAGCGGCCATGATCGAGCCATGGCCGCCGGTCGCGGAGCTCGGGCGATTCGGACCCGTAGAGGTCGTTGATTGCCCGTTCGAGCCGGATCGCGGGTGGATGCACCTGTCCGACCGACGGGAACTTGCCGTCAAGGCATTCGATCGTCACGACAACGATCTCGGTGTCCTCCAGCAGCGCCATGTGCACCCGATCGGCGTCACCCCAAAGTCCGAACAGCGTCATGCGGCCGGCCGCAAGCTCGCCGGTGAGCATGCGCCACGTCTCGGGGCTCACGATGACGCGCGGCGCCGGCTTGTGCGCTTCGACCCTTTGACCCGGAATTTTATCGATCAGCATCTGCCTATCCTAGGAGCTTTGCGACGTTCTGGAACCACATGACCATCTGCGGAGGCAAGTAGATTCCAGCCATTAACACCAGCGCCAGATGGATGAACATCGGCACATAGGATGCCTTTGCTTCGGCGCTCGCGCCGCGCGGCTCGCCAAAAGCGATACTGTTCAACCGCAGGAACAGCGCGCCGAAGCCAATGAGCAAGCCGCCAACCAACACGATGGCGAGCAGCGGCTGGCGGGCGAAGGTGGAACTGACGATGAGAAACTCGGTCATGAACATACCGAGCGGGGGAAGGCCGGTGATCGCCACGACGCCAAGCACGAGACCCCAACCAAGCACGGGATTGGTTTCAGTGAGGCCCCCCATCTCGGCGATCTTCTGCGTGCCTTTGGCCTGCGCGATGTGACCGACCGCAAAGAAGATCGCCGACTTCGTCAGCGAATGCATCACCATGTGCAGCAGTCCGGCGAAATTGGCGATCGGCCCGCCCATGCCGAACGCGAACACGATGATGCCCATGTGCTCGATCGACGAATAGGCGAACATGCGCTTGATGTCGCGCCGGCGGTAAAGCATGAACGACGCGAAAACGACCGAGATCAGGCCCATTGTCACCATCAGCGGGCCGGATGCGAGAGCGGATACGTTCACCGCGAGCAGCATCTTGAAGCGCAGCAGCGCGTACAGCGCGACGTTGAGCAGGAGCCCCGACAGCACCGCCGAAATCGGCGTCGGACCTTCGGCATGGGCGTCGGGCAGCCAGGCGTGCAGCGGCGCCAGCCCTACCTTGGTGCCGTAGCCGAGCAGCAGGAAAACAAACGCAACGTTCAAGAGCTCGGGGCTGAATCTGCTGGCATGCTCGATAAGCGTCGTCCACACCATGGCGTCGGCACCCTCGCCGATCACCGGGCGCGCCGCCATGTAAACCAGGATCGTTCCGAACAGCGCCAGCGCGATGCCGACGCTGCCAAGGATGAAATATTTCCACGCAGCCTCCAGCGCTTCATGGGTGCGGTAGATTCCGACCATCAATACGGTGGTGAGGGTGGCGAGCTCGACGGCCACCCACATCAGGCCGATATTGTTCGCGACCAGCCCGAGATTCATGGCGAACATCAGGGTCTGATACATGGCGTGGTAGAAGCGCAAATGATTGGGCGTCAGTCGGCCGATTTCCAATTCGTGCGCGATATAGCTGGCGCTGAATACGCTGGTCGTGAAGGCGACGAAAGTCGTCAGCACGATAAAAGCATTGTTCAGATCGTCGACGAAAAGGTAGCCGCCTGCCGGGGGCCGATCGAACAGCAGCCATATCGCCGCGATCAGAGTGACAAAAGTGGCCAGCACGTTGAGGCGAGCCGCCACCCAATAGCTCGGCAGCAGCGCCAGCATCGCCGCGGTTACCGCGGGAATAAACAGTACCGCCGTCAGCGGCTCGATCGAAAGTTGGGCGAGTAAATTGTTCACCGCCGCTCTCCGCGAAACTCGTCGAGGGCCTGAAGTTCGACGGAATCGAACCGCTCGCGGATGCGGAACAGGAACACGCCGATCACAATGAAGGCGACCAGAACCGAGAATGCCACGCTGATCTCGACGACGAGCGGCATGCCTCTGGCCGCCGTGGCCGCCAGGATCAGGCCGTTCTCGATCGACATGAAACCGATGATCTGGCTGACCGCGTTGCGCCGCGTCACCATCATCAAGAGGCCGAGCAGCAGGATCGACAAGGCAAATGCCAGGTCCTCGCGCGCCAGCGGATCGGCGGTTTCCGCCGCCTTGAGCATGACGACCATCGAGAGCGCCGTAAGCCCGACGCCAAACAGCAAGGTCGGCCCGATGCCGACGACCGTCTCGATGCCCCGGTGGATGCCTAGTCGAATCACGACGCGGTGCAGCGCGACTGGAATGATGATGCCTTTGAGCACAAGCGCGATCGCCGCTGGAACGTAAAGATGCGGTGCATTCTGGATGTGCGCCTGCCAGGCCACCGAGGCGGACAGCACTATCGCGTGCATTGCAAAGACGTTGAGCAGCGCAAACATCCGGTCCTGGTAGAGCAGCATGAAACTCACCAGCACCATGGTGCCGGCCAGCATATGCGCGACATCGAGAGGAAAGGTATCCATCAGAAGCTCCGTGACACGAAGAGCAGAAGCATGCCCAGCAATCCCAGCATCAGGGCAATGCCCAAGAAATCCGGAACACGGAAAACGCGCATCTTTGCGATCGAGGTCTCGAACAGGACGAGCAGAAAGCCCCCCACCGCGAGCTTGCCGAGGTAGCTGACCAAGCCGATTGCATAGGCTGCGAGGCCGCTGCCCGCCTGCGCCAGTCCCCATGGCATGAAGATGCAGGAAATCAGCGAGAGATAGAGCAGCAGCTTGAGGGCGGCGGCAAACTCCAGGACCGCAAGATGCCTTGCAGAATATTCCAGCACCATGGCCTCGTGCACCATGGTGAGCTCGAGATGGGTGGCCGGGTTGTCGACGGGAATGCGTGCGTTCTCGGCCAGCGCCACGATAACGAGCGCAATTAGCGCAAGCCCAAGCGAAACGCGCAGGCTGGCATGGATTTGCATGAATTCGGCGATCTCCGAGAGCTGCGTCGAACCGGCAAGCAGAGCGAGCGTGAACACGATCATGATCATCGCCGGCTCGGCGAGCGAGGCAAACATCATCTCGCGGCTGGAGCCAATGCCGCCGAAGCTGGTGCCGACGTCCATTCCGACCAGCGCCAGAAAGAAACGCGACGAGCCGATCAGCGCCGTCAGCGCAATCAAGTCGGCGGTCCAGCTGAACTGCAGTTGCACCGCGAAAGTCGGGACCAGCGCGGCGGCCACCCATGTTGCGGCAAAGATCAGGTATGGGGCGCTGCGGAACAGCCAGGATGCGTTCTCCGCCAGCACAGCTTCCTTGCGGATCAGCCGCAACAGGTCGCGGTACGGCTGCAGCACTGGCGGCCCCTGACGCCGCAACAGGCGCGCTTTGAGTTTGCGCGTATAGCCCAGCAGCAGCGGCGCCAGGATGAGCACCAGCATCATCTGCGCGCCTTGAGCAATGAGATTGAGGATCAGGACCATACCAGCATCACCAGCATGAGAAAGAACAGGAGGATGACCAGCAGCGCAAACACCAGGCTGAGGTATTGGCGAATGGTCAGGAATTGCAGATGGCTGAGGCGGTCAGCCGCGAGCAAGACGCCGCCGCCGAGCGGAGCATAGAGCGTGTCCCAGGTGAGGTCGCGCAGCCGGACGGTGAGCCGCGCCGCCGCGGTGTCGCCGGGTGCCGGCATCGCGACATCCTCGCGCGCGTCAAACAGCGAGCTGAAGACGCGGCGGATCGGCT